>Ga0209048_10001562_pt1 | contig 23394 bp, 20 predicted proteins | sample FrelakmetCRP12CR_FD_187146 | JGI IMG/M metagenome (GOLD analysis project Ga0209048, IMG submission 187146) | Freshwater lake sediment microbial communities from the University of Notre Dame, USA, for methane emissions studies - CRP12 CR (SPAdes)... | ecosystem: Environmental > Aquatic >... | reverse complement strand
AATGTCGACAGCCCGGTGACATTGCCGGCGGGCCGCGCGAGGCTGGCGGCCAAGCCCAGACTTACCTGGTCTGTGCCGGTCGCCATGACAATGGGAATTATGCCGGTCGCCTGCTTGGCGGCGAGGGCGGCGCTGGTGCCGCTGGTCACGATCACGTTGACCTTGAGGCGGACCAGTTCCCGGGCCATGGCGGGAAGCGATTCAAATTCTCCTTTCGCAAGGCGCGTTTCGAAACCCACATTGCGGCCTTCGATATAGCCGAGTTCGCGAAGCTGCTGGCGAAACGCGTCCCACCACTCCAAACGATCGCTTGCGTCAAGCAAACCGACGAGAGCTTGTCTCGTACCGGGCTGGGCAATTGACGGGACCGTCTGCAAGAGCACCATGGGAAAGGCAATGATCGCGCGAAGAGCCGCCCTGCGTTCTTTCATTGCATCTTCTCCCCATTGCGAAGCGAACTGGTACGGCAGCGGCGACCGCCTTCCGGCCGAGTCGGCGCTTGCGCCGGACAACAAATTTCGCAAAGTCTACGCGTTCGCAAGCGCCAAGAGGTTCAGATACGGCGTAGGCTGGCGTCGCAGACCATGCCGCCTTGTAACGTAACAAGGTATCCGGCGGGCCGCGCCGACGCCCGCCTGCGACGAGCCGCGTACCGGCCCGTCCGGTCGAGCGCAGAGCTGCGCGTCAATCGCCCTGGTATCTCCAAGACCCGAATTCGCCAACAGTGGTCATCGGCGTGGCCGCCGACCGTGAACTGGCACGGTTGTCATGCCTGCGGCGTGGAGAACCTGCGCAGATCCGTCACTGAATCGCCGCGTCCGCGCGCAACAGGAGTGACTGCGGAATCGTGAGGCCGAGCGCCTTCGCCGTCTTGAGGTTGATCAACAGCTGAAACTTCGTAGCCTGCTCGATGGCCAGATCGCCGGGATTCGCGCCCCTGAGTATCTTGTCGACATAGGTCGCCGCCCGGCGATGCCCTTCGACAAGATCCGCCCCGCTTCCGATCATCCCGCCGCCCTTCACGAAGTCGAGGTTCCCGGCCGAAGGAAGGCGGTGCCTTACCGCGAGATCCGCAATCGTTCTGGCGTTGACGTTGAACATCGTGTCCCCCTGAACGACAATTGCCTCGACGCGCCTTTGCGCCATCGCCGAGAAGGTGGCGTCGAACTCGCCGGGTCGTCGTGCCTCGAATTGTTGAACGTCCAGCTTCAATGCTTTGGCCACCGGCGCCATCGCTTCACCGGCGGACGGGGGATCGGCAGGGTTGACGAGAAATGCCACCCGCGTGATGTGCGGCACGACCTCCTTGAGCAACTCCAGCCGCTTCGCCGTGAGTTCGGAGCCGAAGGCTGTCCATCCGGTAAGGTTCCCCCCCGGCCGCGAGAGATTGGTGATGCCTTCCTGCGTCCCGGGCTGGCTGGCTCGCACCAAGACAATGGGAATCGTTGTGGTCGCACGCCTCATGGCAATGGTCGCCTTCGCCCCCGAAGTGACGACGGCGTCGACCTTCAGACCGACGAGCTCGGCGGCCAACGCGGGCAACCGATCGTAATCCCCCTCTGCCCAACGGATCTCGATGACTATGCTCTTGCCTTCCACGTACCCGAGGTCGCGGAGACCCGCCCGCAATGCCTCCAACCGATCGGCCTGATTCGAAGCGGACTCGGAATTGAGGAACCCGATTCGGCGAAGGTTCGGCCGATGCGGTTGCGCAAGAGTCGACAATGGTGCGACAGCCAAGACACCGGCGACCGCGCGGAGGAATGCCCGGCGCTCCCGCACGGAATCAATGCCGTCGAATGTGGGCGACCTCGGGACCATGAGCCTCAAGCATGAACTCAGCTCGGCAGCATATCTGGCGCCCAACTGAGTTGACAATGGGGGGCAAAGCGACGCTACGCCGCTGCTCTCGCAGGGTCAAGGAGTGCCACCGAGCAGCCAAATCTGTTTGCCCGATCGTTCGGAGTGTTTCGATAACTGCGTCGCCCCGGTGTGACGCCTGGCGTGCCGGGCCAACCGGCACCGAGCGAATGCGTCATTGTCGCTGCCACCGCTGCACCGTACGCCCAAGCGGCATCGGAAGACGGGCGACGACCCATACGCCTCGCCACGCATCTGCTCGAATCGGGCTACGACATCGGCACACGGTGCAGGAACTGGTCGGTCAACGCAACGTGAGCACGAGGAAGATCTGCACGCACGTCCTGAATCGTCGCGGGATCGGCGTGCGCAGTCCGCTCGACGGTGGCGGCGGATTCGCTGCTACCGGGCGCGCCCGGGCGGGCAGGTGTTATCGCTTGCGCGGCGGTGGCAGATCGGTGCAAACGCCCTCGAACGCCTCGGCGGCGAGCCCCACGGATTCGGTCAGCGTCGGATGCGGGTGGATCGTGCGGCCGATGTCGATCGCGTCGGCGCCCATCTCGATCGCGAGCGCGATCTCGCCGATCAGGTCGCCGGCGTGCGTGCCGACGATGCCGCCGCCGACGATCCGGTGCGTCGCGGCGTCGAACAGCAGCTTGGTGTGGCCTTCGTCACGGCCGTTCGCGATCGCGCGCCCCGACGCGGCCCACGGGAACAGGCCCTTCTCGACCTTGATGCCCTTCGCCTTCGCCTCGTCCTCGGTGACGCCGACCCACGCGATCTCGGGATCGGTGTAGGCGACCGACGGAATCACGCGCGCATCGAAGAAGCTCTTCTGTCCGGCGGCCGCTTCCGCCGCGACGTGGCCCTCGTGCACGGCCTTGTGCGCGAGCATCGGCTGGCCGACGACGTCGCCGATCGCGAAGATGTGCGGCACGTTCGTGCGCATCTGCGCGTCGACCGGAATGAAGCCGCGATCGGTGACCGCGACGCCGGCCTTGTCCGCCGCAATCTTCTTCCCGTTCGGCGCCCGGCCGACGCTCATCAGCGCCGCGTCGTACGGCTGCGGCTCCTTCGGCGCGTTCGGGCCTTCGAAGGTCACCCACAGCGCGTCCGGCTTCGCGGCGACCGCAGTCGTCTTCGTGGCGACCATGATGCGGTCGAAGCGGTGCTTGTTGACCTTTTCCCAGACGCGGACCAGGTCGCGGTCGGCGCCCGGCATCAGGCCGTCGAGCATCTCGACGACGTCGAGGCGCGTGCCCAGCGTCGAGTAAACGGTGCCCATTTCAAGGCCGATGATGCCGCCGCCGATCACCAGCATCCGTTTCGGGACCGACTCGAGTTCCAGCGCCCGCGTCGAGTCGAGCACCCGCGGGTCATCCGGGATGAAGGGCAGCCGCACGACCTGCGAGCCGGCGGCGACGATCGCCTTGGCGAACCTGACGACCTTCTTTGCGCCGGTCTTGGCCTGCGCCGGGCCCTCGGTCAACTCCACCTCGAGATGATGAGGGTCGAGGAACTGGCCGACGCCGCGGACGACCTCGACCTTGCGCGATTTCGCCATACCGCCGAGGCCGCCGGTCAGCTTGCCGACGACCTTGTCCTTCCACGCGCGGAGCTTCGCGAGGTCGACCTGCGGCGCGCCGAACGCAACGCCATGCTCGGCGAGCGATTGCGCTTCGTCCATCACGGCCGCGATGTGCAGCAGCGCCTTCGACGGGATGCAGCCGACGTTGAGGCAGACCCCGCCCAGCGCCGGGTAGCGCTCGACCAGCACGGTCTTCATGCCGAGATCCGCCGCGCGGAACGCGGCGCTGTAGCCGCCGGGTCCGGCGCCCAGCACCAGCATTTCGCACTCGACGTCGGCCTTGCCGGTGTAGGTCGCCGCGCCCGGGACCGGCGCTGCGGTCGGCGCGGGTTGTGCGGTCACGGCTGCGGGTTTCGTCGGCGCGCCGGAGGTCGGCGCGGCCGCGGCGCCGGCGGCCGGTTCCAGCACGACGATCAGCGTACCCTGGCTGACCTTGTCCCCCAGCTTGACGTGGACCTCCCTGACGATGCCGGCCGCGGTGGACGGCACGTCCATCGTCGCCTTGTCGGACTCGAGCGTGACGAGCGAGTCCTCCGCTGCGACCACGTCGCCCGGCTTGACGAAAATCTCGATGACCGGGACGTCCTTGAAGTCGCCGATGTCGGGGACTTTCACTTCGACGGTGTTCGTCATTGCAGTACCCCTACGCTTGCGTCTGGCGCCTGAGCGCCATCCTTCGGGAGGGCCAGATTGCACCGGCCGCAGCGTGCGGGTTCGCGGGCGGGCTTAGGATGATGCATGCGCCCGCCCGCGAACCTGCACGCTGCGGCCGGCACTCCTGAGCCTGCCGCGCACCCCGAAGCTGCGGCCAGGCGCGCGCATCACCCGGGGCCCCCCGCGAACCCGCACGCTGCGGGCGACACGTTCGTACCGCCCGGCGCTCACAGCATCACCCGCCGCATGTCGGCGAGCAGCTTCGCGAGGTAGGCCGCGAAGCGCGCCGCCGACGCACCGTCGATCACGCGGTGGTCGTAGGACAGCGACAGCGGCAGCATCAGCCGCGGCGCGAATGCCTTGCCGTCCCACACCGGCTTCATCGCGCTCTTCGACACACCGAGGATCGCGACCTCGGGCGCGTTGATGATCGGCGTGAACGCCGTGCCGCCGATGCCGCCGAGGCTCGAGATGGAGAAGCAGCCGCCCTGCATCTCGGCGGGGCCTAGCTTCCCCTCGCGCGCCTTCGCGGAGAGCTCGCCCATCTCCTTCGCGATCTGCAGCACGCCCTTCTGGTCGGCATTCCGGATGACCGGCACGACGAGCCCGTTCGGCGTGTCGGCCGCAAAGCCGACGTGGAAGTACTGCTTCAACACCAGGTTGTCGCCGTCGATCGAGGCGTTGAAGTCGGGGAACTGCTTCAATGCGGCCACGCTGGCCCGGATCAGGAACGCCAGCATCGTCACCTTGATCCCGGAGTTCTCGATTTCCTTGTTGAGCGTGACCCGGAAGGCCTCGAGGTCGGTGATGTCCGCCTCGTCGAACTGCGTGACGTGCGGGATCATCACCCAGTTGCGCGCGAGGTTCGCGCCCGAGATCTTCCTGATCCGCGACAGCGGTCGCGCTTCGACGGGGCCGAACTTCGCGAAATCGACGGCGGGCCATGGCAGGAGGTTGAGCGACCCGCCGCCGCCGACCCCGCCCGCGCCGGCGGCGGGCGCCGCGCCGCTCATGACCCGCTTGACGAAGTTCTGCACGTCCTCCTGCAGGATGCGGCCCTTGGGACCCGTGCCCGTGACGCGGGCGATGTCCACCGCGAGTTCGCGCGCGAACCGGCGCACGGACGGCGACGCGTGCGCCGCCTTGAAGCCCTCGCTGTCGGGGGGCGGCACGGCGGGCGCGGATGCGGGTGGCGGGGCGGGGGCCGGTGCGGAAGGCGCAGGCACGGCGGGTGCGGCGACCGCCACCTTTGCCGGGGGAGTCGGGGCGTCCTGCGGCGCGCCTGCGCCGGCCGCGGGCGCCGCGTCGGCGCTTTCGAGAACGACGATCAGCGTGCCTTCCGCGACCTTGTCCCCGAGCTTGACCTTCAGCTCCTTGACCGTGCCCGCGACCGGCGAGGGCACGTCCATGGTCGCCTTGTCGGACTCGAGCGTGACCAGCGAGTCCTCGGCCTTCACCGAGTCGCCCCGCTTGACGAAGATCTCGATCACCGGAACGTCGGTGAAATCGCCGATGTCGGGAACCTTGACTTCGATCGTGCTCATCCCGCGGCCTCCTTGTACCCGTCCACGAAGTCGCGACGGCGTCTGTCGGCCGCCTTGCGCTGAGCGCGCCGACGCGACCTTCGGTCCTTGGCTTCGCCCGTCGCGTTCATCGCTTCCCCTACACCGTCCACGGCGCCGGCTTCGCCGGGTCGATCCCGTACTTCTTCATCGCTTCGACCGCCTTCGCCGCGGGCACCGTGCCTTCGTCGGCGAGCGCCCTGAGCGCGGCGACGGTCACGTAATGCCGGTCGACCTCGAAGAAGCGCCGCAGCTTCTCGCGCGTGTCCGAGCGCCCGAAGCCGTCGGTGCCGAGGACGACGTACCTGCGCGGCACGTAGGCCCGGATCTGCTCGGCGAACGCGCGGATGTAGTCGGTCGCCGCGATCACCGGCCCCTGCGTGTCGGCGAGACATTGCCCGACATGCGGCACCCGCGGCTTCGCGGCCGGGTTGAGCATGTTGTCGCGGGCGACCTTCATTCCGTCGCGGGCGAGCTCGGTGAAGCTCGGGCAGCTCCAGAGATCGGACTCGACGCCCCAGTCCGTCCGGAGCAGCGCCGCGGCCTCGACGACCTCGCGGAAGATGGTGCCGGATCCCAGCAGCTGCACCCGCGGCGCCTTCGCCTTCCTCTCCCCGGCGCGAAACAGGTACATCCCCTTGACGATCGACGCTGCCGCGCCCTCCGGCATCGCGGGCTGCCGGTAGTTCTCGTTCATCACGGTGACGTAGTAGTAGACGTCCTGCTGCTCGCCGTACATCCGCCGCAGGCCGTCCTGGATGATCACCGCGACCTCGTAGCCGAAGGTCGGGTCGTACGAGATGCAGTTCGGGATCGTGGCCGACATGAGGTGCGAGTGGCCGTCCTCGTGCTGCAGGCCCTCGCCGTTCAGCGTCGTGCGGCCGGCGGTGCCGCCGAGCAGGAAGCCGCGCGAGCGCATGTCGCCGGCCGCCCAGGCGAGATCGCCGATCCGCTGGAAGCCGAACATCGAGTAGAAGATGTAGAAGGGAATCATCGGCACGCCGTGCGTCGAGTAGCTGGTGGCCGCCGCCATCCAGTCGCACATTCCGCCGGCCTCGTTGATGCCTTCCTGCAGGATCTGGCCGTTCTTGTCCTCGCGGTAGAACATCAGCTGGTCACGGTCCTCCGGCGTGTAGAGCTGGCCCTGCTGGTTCCAGATGCCGAGCTGGCGGAACATGCCTTCCATGCCGAAGGTCCGGGATTCGTCGGGGACGATCGGCACGACGTGCCTGCCGATGTTCTTGTCGCGCAGCAACGCCTGCAGGATCTGCACGAACGCCATCGTCGTCGAGACCTCGCGCTCCTCGGTGCTCTTGAGGAAGCGTTCGAACGCGGCGAGCTCCGGCGCGACGAGGGCTGCCGCCTTCGTCCGGCGCGAGGGCAGGTAGCCGCCGAGCTCCATCCGGCGGGCGCGCATGTAATCGAGCTCGGGCGAGCCTTCGGGGAACGTCACGTACGGGACGTCTTCCAGCTGGTCGTCGGGCACGGGGATCGCGAAGCGGTCGCGGAAGCGGCGGATCGACTCGACCGACATCTTCTTCTGCTGGTGCGTGATGTTCTGCGCCTCGCCCGACTCGCCCATTCCGTACCCCTTGATCGTCTTGGCGAGGATCACCGTCGGCTGGCCCCGGTGGTTCACGGCGGCGTCGTACGCCGCGTAGACCTTGAACGGATCGTGGCCGCCCCGGTTGAGCTTCCAGATGTCGTCGTCCGAGTAGTCGGCGACGAGCTCTTTCAGCTCCGGCGTGTTGAAGAAGTGCTCGCGGACGTAGGCGCCGTTCTTCGACTTGATCGTCTGGTACTCGCCGTCGACGATTTCCATCATCCGGCGCATCAGGATGCCCTTCTTGTCGCGCGCGAACAGCGGATCCCAGTGCCGTCCCCAGATCACCTTGATCACGTTCCAGCCGGCGCCGCGGAAATCGCTTTCCAGCTCCTGGATGATCTTGCCGTTGCCGCGCACCGGTCCGTCGAGGCGCTGCAGGTTGCAGTTGACGACGAAGATCAGGTTGTCGAGCTTCTCGCGCGCGGCCATGCCGATCGCGCCCATCGACTCGGGCTCGTCCATCTCGCCGTCGCCCATGAACGCCCACACCTTGCGGCCGTCGGTCGTCGCGTGGCCGCGGTCCTGCAGGTACTTCATGAAGCGCGCCTGGTAGATCGCCATCAGCGGGCCGAGGCCCATCGACACCGTCGGGAACTGCCAGAAATCCGGCATCAGCCACGGGTGCGGATACGACGAGATGCCCTTGCCGTCGACTTCCTGCCGGAAGCTCTCGAGCTGGTCCCGGGTGAGGCGGCCCAGCATGAAGGCGCGCGCGTACACGCCGGTGGCCGAGTGACCCTGGACGAACACGAGGTCGCCGCCGTGGGTCGAGGACGGCGCGTGCCAGAAATGGTTGAACCCGATGTCGTACAGCATCGCCGCCGACGCGAAGCTCGCGATGTGGCCGCCGACATTCGTCTCCTTGTTGGCGCGCAGCACCATCGCCATGGCGTTCCAGCGTACGTAGTGGCGGATTCGCTGCTCGATGTTGAAGTCGCCCGGAAGGCGTACCTGCTTGTCGACCGGAATCGTGTTGATGTAGGCGGTGTTGGCGGAGAACGGCAGGTACGCGCCCGACCGGCGCGCCTTGTCGATCAGCGCCTCGATCAGGAAGTGCGCACGGTCCGGCCCCTCGGCCGCGAGCACGCCCTCGAGCGCCTCGAGCCATTCGCGCGTTTCCTGCGGGTCGCGGTCCGGGATCGTTTCCATGCGGGGAACCTCCGCTGCAATTGTTGCCCGGCGTTGCGCGCGAGCGTCGGATCCCCGATTGTAGGGGGCCTGCGGCGGCGGCGCTTGACCGGATCGGGGTGGACCCTCTCGCGGCGGTGCATTCCCGTCGGCCGCGTCGGGCCGGTCATACTACCAACATACGGAAACTATTTCCAAAGTTGCCGTCTTGACCGCCGCCGCGAATCCGCCGCGCCGTTGGCGCGCATGAGTCAGCGCGCTGACGTGATCGCTCACTTCCTCGGTTTCGCAAGCAGACGCACGCCGCATGCAACCGACAGGGCCCCGAACACCACGAATCCGACACGGTATCCGCCCGTCGCGGCCGAGATCAGCGCAAACGCGGGCGGTCCGATGACTACGCCGCTGAACGTGACGAAGCCTGATGCGCCGGTGATGGCCCCGGCCTGGCCGGCGGGGGCGTTGCGGGCGACCTCGGCCAGCTGCACTCCGTTCCAGCCGATTGCGGTCACCCCGAAGGCCACCGACACGGCAAGCGTCGCCGCGAGCGGCCAGCCGGCGCTGAAACCTGCCGTCGCCCATGCGCAGGCTCCGGCGGCGACGCCGATCAGCCCGAGCAGCGCGCGCGGTGTCGCCCAGGCGTCGGCAAGCGCGCCCCACACGATCCGGCCGGCGATGCCGCCCAGATTCGCCGCGGTCAGCGCGAGTCCCGCTGCAACGAGAGAAAAGGAGAGCGTCTCCGTCAGGTAGACGACGAGGAAGCTCGTCAGGCAGACCTGCAACGCCGCGTAGACGAAGCCAGTCTGCGCGAGCTCCGCGAGCGCCGGTGTCCGGAACACGCGCCGGAGCGAAGCCAGCGCGTCGACGACCGACAGCGCTCGCCCCGGGACGCGCTCCGCGTCGAGCGAGCGGCGCGCGGTCTGCGCCAGCGTCGCGATGACGATTCCGACGACCGCGACCAGCGCGAGCGCGGCGCGCCATCCGATCCCGAGGGCAACCGCGGGGAGCAATGCGCCCGCGAGCGCGCCGCCGGCCGGTACCCCGGTCTGCTTGATCGAAAACGTGAGGGCCATTCGTGATGGGGATGCGGTGCGCACGAGAACGTGCGAAGACGCGGGCGTGATGGCCCCGTAACCGAGGCCGACGACGACCGGCGCCGCCACCAGCAGCGCCACCATCACGTCGGGCAGAACGGCAGCGCCGGCCACCAGCAGGACGCCCGCGGCGCACAGCAGCACGCACACCTGCGACACGCGGATGGCGCCGTAGCGCTCGATGAAACCGCCGGAGGCGAGGCTCGCGGCCATCGATCCCATGTAGATCATGCCGACGAACACGCCGATGAGCTTCGGGGCGACGCCGAGGTCGCGGCCGATTTCCGGGGCGAGCACCGACGCGGCGGTCGCGGCGAGCGACGTGAACGCCTGTATCGCGAGGGTGAGCGCGAGCGCGATCGCTGCGGTGCGCGAGCGGGGATCGCGCAGCACCCGGTGCGCACCTCTCATTGCCGAAACACGAGTGTGCGCGACTCGGTGACGATCGTGTCGACCGCGATGTCGTGGGGCGCTGCCGGCACGCGATCGACGAGTTGCAGCTCGAAGGCGCCGGCGACGCGGGCGGAGCGCGGGGAGAGCAGCGGCAGCAGGCGGTCGTAGTAGCCGCCGCCGTAGCCGAGTCGCCGTCCGTGCGGGTCGAATGCCACGCCGGGCACCACGACGAAATCGATCGCCTCGTTGCGGACCTCGGGGCAATCGGGAAGCGGCTCCGGAACGCCGCGGTAACCGGCGACGACCTCGCGGCCGGGGTCGGCGACCGCGTGGAGCCTGAGCATCCGCGCCCGTGCGTCGACGCGCGGCACTGCCACCGTGCGGCCCGCGGCCAGAGCCGCGCGGACGAGCGCGCGCGTGTCCCATTCGCTTCCGAACGGGAACGTGAGCAGCACGACTTGCGCGGACGCGAATTCGGCGAGCGCCAGAATGCGCGCGCTGATCGCCGCGGAGGCGCTCGCGCGAACCTCCGCTGCCAGGGCGTCGCGTCGCGCAAGGACCTGCCGGCGCAGCGAAAGCTTTGCCTCGCGCAACGCCGCGCCCCGCGGGTCCGCCGCGTCGTCGCGGTCCGACGTTTCGGTCATGGCCGGATGTTAACGCATCGTCGCGGCGGGCCTGCCGCCCCGGACATGGAGGATCCGCGAAACCCCTATAATCACCGATTCGCCTCGAGGATCCCATGAATCACAATCACCAGATCTACCGCGACCGCCGCGTCGCCATGCTGAAGCAGATGCGCGCGCAGACGGGAGGCGGTCTCGCGCTCGTGCCCACGGCCGCCGAGGTGGCGCGCAACCGGGACTCGCTGTACCCGTTCCGCCACGACAGCTACTTCTATTACGTGTCCGGGTTTCCCGAGCCGGACGCGGTCGTCGCGCTCGTCGCCGGACCCGACGGCGACCGGCAGCTCCTGTTCTGCAGGGAAAAGAACGAGGAGCGCGAGATCTGGGACGGCTTCCGCTACGGCCCGGACGCCGCGCGCGAGATCTTCGGCTTCGACGAGGCGCGCCCCATCGCGGAACTCGACCGGGTCCTGCCGGACCTCGCCGCCGACCGGCCGGCGCTCTACACGCCCCTGGGGCTGTTCGCCGCGTGGGACCGCAAGGTCGCCGACCTGCTCAACGAAGTTCGCAGCCGCGCGCGGACGGGTGTCAGCGCGCCCGAGGAGATCGTCGACGTCCGGCAGACGCTCGACGCGCTGCGGCTCGTGAAGGACGAGCACGAGATCGCGCTGATGCGCCGCGCCGCCACGATCTCGGCCGGCGCGCACCGGCGCGCGATGGAGCGTACGCGCGCCGGCTGGCACGAGTACCAGGTCGAGGCCGAGCTCGCGCACGAATTCCTGCGCTTCGGCGCGCAGGCGGTCGCGTACTCGCCGATCGTCGCCGGCGGCCCCAACGCCTGCGTGCTGCATTACCGCGAGAACAGCCGCCAGTTGCAGGACGGCGAGCTGCTCCTGATCGACGCGGGCTGCGAATACCAGGGGTACGCGTCCGACATCACGCGGACGTTTCCGGTCAATGGCCGGTTCACCGGGCCGCAGAAGGCGATCTACGAGCTCGTGCTCGCGACGCAGCAGGCGTGCATCGACGCGGTGAAGCCGGGGGCCGATTTCCACGCTTACCACAAGGTCGCCGAGCGCACGCTCGCGCAGGGATACCTCGACCTCGGGCTGTGCAAGGGCACGCTCGACGAGGTGCTGGAGACCGGCAGCTACAAGCAGTTCTACATGCATCGCGCGGGCCATTGGCTCGGGATGGACGTGCACGACGCAGGGCAGTACCAGTTGAAGGGCGCCTCGCAGAAACTCCTGCCGGGGATGGTGCTCACCGTCGAGCCTGGCACCTATATACGTCCCGCCGACAACGTGGCCGACGAATTCTGGGACATCGGCGTGCGCATCGAGGACGACGTTCTCGTCACGGAAACGGGGGTCGACAACATGACCGCGACGGCGCCGAAGTCCGTTGCCGACGTCGAGGCGGCCTGCAGGCGCTGATGCTGCACGACGTCATCGTCGTCGGGGCCGGCCCGGTCGGCTCGACGCTCGCGCTCGCGCTCGCCGACGGCGAACTCGACGTCGTCGTCCTGGACACGCGGGCGGCAGGCGAGACCCTTCGTGGCGACCGCTCGCTGGCACTGTCGCACGGCGCCCGGCTCATCCTGGAACGCCTTGGCGTCTGGGACGTGCTCGCGGCGATGCCCGGAGCGGCGACGCCGATCACGCGCATCGAAATCTCGCAGGCGGGCGGCTTCGGCGAAATGCGGCTGCTGGCCGAGGAGCACGGCCTGCCGGCGCTCGGGTACGTCGTCAGGTATCGCGCATTGCAGGCGGCTCTGGACGCGGCGCTCGCACGCACCGGTGTCGCGGTGCGCCACGGCGTGACGGCGGCGACCGTGGGCGGCACGCCGGCGTACGCCGCGGTCGGGATCGAGGGCGCGCACACGCAGCCGGTGCTGGCGCGCCTGGCGGCGGTCGCCGACGGCACCGGCACCCTTATCGCGGGGATCGCGCGGCACCGGCACGATTACGCGCAGGTCGCGCTGGTTGCGCAGGTCCGGTGCGCCGCACCACACGGCGGTCTCGCGCACGAACGGTTCACGCCCGACGGCCCGATTGCGCTGCTGCCCGAAGGCGACCACTACGGCCTCGTCTGGACCGTCTCGCCCGACCGCGCGCGCGGGCTGCTTGCGCTCCCCGATGCCGCGTTCGTCGAAGAGCTCGCGCAGCACTTCGGGACGCGGGCGGGCGCCTTCACGCAGGTGGCCGATCGCCGCGCGTTTCCGCTGGCGCTGGAGTTCGCGCGCAATCCGGCCGGCGCGCGCACCATTGCGCTCGGCAACGCGGCGCAGATGCTGCATCCGGTGGCCGGGCAGGGATTCAACGTCGGTCTCCGCGACGCGTGGGAGCTCGCGGATGTCATCCTCGACACGCCGCGCGAGAACCTGGGAGATCGTGCGATGCTGGACCGGTACCTGCGCGGGCGCCGCACCGACCGGATCGCCGGCATCGCGTTCACGCACGCGCTGATCGGTGTCTTCGGAAACACCGCCGCCCTGCTGCGCTGGCCGCGCGGGTTGGCGCTCACTATGGTCGGTGCGGTTCCCGCGGCGAAGCGCGCGTTCACGCGCGCAATGCTGTTCGGCCTGCATTAGTTTCCCCGGCCGGTCGCGGCGATTCCCGCGCGGAAATGCGTCCGCCGCCCTTTTTCGCGCGGAGTGGAATTTCCGGTTTTATTCGAATCAAAGGGTTGCGAGGGGAAGATTCTCCGTTGCCTTCAGCTTCGCTGAACGGAGCCGCCGATTCCGCGCACCCGTTGCCGCGCCGCGCAATTGCCGCGACGGCCGACCGCGTCGCCCTCCAAGAAACGTGCCACGTCGAAGCGCGACGATCGACGGCACAAAAGACGCGATTGCATTGCTCCGCGCGCTCCGTGGAACGGTTATAATTCGCCCCCTCCGCAGCAATTCGTTCCCGATTTTTCGATCTGACTTCCGTGCGCATCGGTCCTTACACAATCGCGAACAATCTCGTCGTCGCGCCGATGGCGGGCGTCACCGACCGGCCGTTCCGGCAGCTTTGCAGGCGACAGGGCGCCGGCTATGCGGTGTCCGAGATGGTCGCGTCGAATCCTCGTCTGCGGGAAACCGGTAAATCGCGGCGCCGCACCGACCACCGCGGCGAAACCGAGCCGATCGCCGTGCAGCTCGCCGGCGCCGATCCCGCATTGATGGCGGACGCCGCGCGCTTCAACGCCGATCGCGGCGCGCAGATCATCGACATCAACATGGGCTGCCCGGCGAAGAAGGTCTGCAACGCCGCCGCGGGCTCCGCGCTGCTCGCGAACGAGCCGTTGGTCGCGTCGATCGTCGAGGCGGTGGTCCGCGCCGTCGGCATCCCGGTGACGCTCAAGATTCGCACCGGCGCCGACCCAGGGCACCGGAACGCGCTCGCCATCGCGCGGATCGCCGAGGCCGCGGGCATCCGCGCGCTCGCCGTGCACGGTCGCACCCGCGCCTGCGCCTTCGTCGGCCCCGTGGAGTACGACACGATCCGCGCTGTCAAGGCCGCGGTCGCGATTCCCGTGATCGCGAACGGCGACATCGCGACGCCCGAGCAGGCGCGGCGCGTGCTCGAATACACGGGCGCCGATGCGATCATGATCGGCCGCGCCGCGCAGGGGCGGCCGTGGATCTTCCGCGAGATCCGCCACTATCTCGACACCGGCCTGCGCCTCCCGTCGCCGACCGTGGACGAGGCGCGCGCGGCGATCGTCGAGCACCTCGGCGATCATTACGAATTCTACGGCCCGGCGGAGGGCGTGCGCGTCGCGCGCAAGCACCTCGGCTGGTACGCGAAGGATCTCGCCGGCGGCGATGCCTTCCGCCGGGAAGTCAATGCGGTGGAAACGGTCGCGGATCAGCTCGCGGCGGTCCACCGATTCTTCGACGCTCTCGCCGAACGAAGCGAGCGTCTCGACTACCGCACGGTGGTTGCGGATGTCGTCGCCGCGCGCTTCGCATTCGACCGGACACGACCAGAAGCGCTACGGGGCGGGGAGGCCCTGGCCGCGTGAGAAAAACGCTACGCATCAACGGCGGCAACGAGATCGGCAAGACGGTCGAGAAGTCGCTCGACGAATACTTCCGCAGGCTCGACGGCGAGCTTCCGCACGGCATCTACGACATGGTCATCAACCACGTCGAACGCGCGCTCATCGCGTCGGTGATGGTCCGCGCCGGCGGCAACCAGACCCAGGCGGCCGACATGCTGGGCATGACCCGGGGCACGCTGCGGGCCAAGCTGACGAAGTACCACATCCGCTGAACGCCCGCGTCGGTACGCCGCCGCCCGACACTCGCTGCGAACCTCCGCGCATCCTCGCGTAGCCTCGCCATGCCCGCGCCCCTCGTGCAAGCGCTGCTCTCGGTCTCCGACAAGACCGGTCTCGTGGATTTCGCGAAGGGGCTCGCTGCGCTCGGCGTGAAGCTCTTGTCGACCGGCGGCACCGCGCGGGCACTGGCGGACGCCGGTCTCCGGGTCACCGAGATCGGCGAGTACACCGGGTTCCCGGAAATGCTCGACGGCCGGGTCAAGACGCTGCACCCGAAAGTCCACGCCGGAATCCTGGCGCGGCGCGAGCTCGATGCGCACGCGGCGGCGCTGGAGCTCCACGGTATCCCGCCGATCGACCTCGTCGTCGTCAACCTGTATCCGTTTCGCGCGACGGTCGCCAAGGCGGGGTGCACGCTCGACGAGGCGATCGAGAACATCGACATCGGCGGACCGACGATGGTGCGCGCCGCGGCGAAGAACTGGCAGCACGTGGGCGTCGTCGTCGATCCGGCCGATTACCCCGCGCTCCTCGCCGAGCTCGCGGCGGGCGGCGGGTCGCTGTCGACGTCGACGCGTTTCGCGCTCGCGCGCAAGGCCTTCTCGCACACGGCATCCTACGACGGGGCCATCTCGAACTGGCTCACGGCGCGCGGCCCCGACGGCGCCGCCGCCGCGTTTCCCGACCGCTTCAATCTGCAGGCGCTGAAGATCCAGGACCTCCGTTACGGCGAAAACCCGCACCAGCAGGCGGCGTTCTATCGTGACGAGAGCCCCGTGCCGGGAACGATCGCGACCTACCGGCAGCTGCAGGGCAAGGAGCTCTCGTACAACAACCTCGCCGACTCCGACGCCGCGTGGGAGTGCGTGAAAACGATCGCGGCCAGCGGCGAAGCGGCCGCCTGCGTGATCGTCAAGCACGCGAACCCCTGCGGCGCCGCGGTCGCGGACACCGGACTCGAGGCGTACCGGAAAGCGCTCGCGACGGACCCTGTCTCGGCGTTCGGCGGCATCATCGCGTTCAACCGTCCCGTGGACGCGGCGACGCTCGACGCGGTGGCCGCGCAGTTCCTCGAGGTGCTGATCGCGCCGGGCTACACGCCGGACGCGCTCGCGGTGATCGCGCAGAAGAAGAACGTGCGCGTGCTCGAGATCGCCCTGCCGCCGGCCGGCGCGCCGGCGCAGCTCGACTTCAAGCGCATCGGCGGCGGGCTCCTCCTGCAGGGCGCGGATGCGCGCAACGTCGCGGCGTCCGAGCTCCGGGTCGTCACGGCGAAGGCGCCGACCGCCGCGCAGCAGGACGACCTCATGTTCGCCTGGCGCGTCGCGAAGTACGTGAAGAGCAACGCGATCGTCTACTGCGGCGGCGGGCGGACGCTCGGCATCGGCGCCGGGCAGATGAGCCGCGTCGACTCGACGCGCATCGCCGCCGCGAAGGCGAACGCGGCGAAGCTGTCGCTCGCCGGCTCGGTGGTCGCGTCCGATGCGTTCTTTCCGTTCCGCGACGGCCTCGACGTCGTCGCCGACAACGGCGCCGTCGCGGTGATCCAGCCCGGTGGCAGCGTCCGCGACGAAGAGGTGATCGCGGCGGCCGACGAGCGTGGCATCGCGATGGTGTTCACCGGAATCCGGCATTTTCGACACTGACGGGCACAGCACGATGTTCGAACGGGCGACACGCGCGATCCTCGCCGCCGCTATCCTCGGCCTGTCCATGCCCGCGTCGGCTTCGGGCTGCTCCGACCTCTGGGAATGGCTGAACAGCCCGTGCCGGCGGCTCGTCGACACCTACGACAAGGGCGATACCGAGCTCATCGTTTCGGGTTATGCCTGGCACACGCCGTGGACGTGGACGGCCGAGAAGCGCGCCGAGGAGAACGCGAACGCCTGGGGCGGCGGGCTCGCCCGCACCGTGGAGCGGGACAACGGCGATACGGATACGGTCTTCTTCCTCGTGTTCAGCGACTCGCACAGCCGGCCCGAGTACCAGCTGGGTTACGGGTGGTCGACCTACTGGGGCGAGCGCAGCGGCGTCCAGCCGGGCCTCGGGTATACGGCGATGCTCGTCGCCAGGAACGACATCTTCAACGGCTGGCCGTTCCCCGCCATGCTGCCGCTACTTTCGCTGCGCTACCGGAAATTCACGCTGCTCAGCACCTACATCCCGACGCTGGGCGGGGTCAACCACGGCAGCGTGTTCTACATTGTCGGCAAGATCGGCCTTGACTGACGCGCGCGGGTGAACGTACTCGTCATCGGATCGGGGGGGCGCGAGCACGCGCTGGCGTGGAAGATCGCGCAGTCGCCGCGCGTGGCGAAGGTGTTCGTCGCGCCCGGCAACGCCGGCACGATGCGCGAGCCCGGACTCACGACGGTCCCGCACACGGTGTTTCCCGAACTCGTCGCCTTCGCGCAGCGGGAGCAGGTGGCGTTGACGGTCGTCGGCCCGGAAGCGCCGCTCGCTGCCGGCATCGTCGACGCCTTCCACGCCGCCGGCCTCCGGATCTTCGGCCCCGCGAAGGCGGCTGCGCAGCTCGAGAGCTCGAAGGACTACGCCAAGGCCTTCATGGCGCGCCACAGGATTCCCACGGCGGAGTACCGGACCTTCGTCGACGCCGCTCCCGCGCGCGCCTACGTGTCGGAGCGCGGCGCGCCGATCGTGGTGAAGGCCGACGGTCTCGCGGCGGGCAAGGGCGTCGTCGTGGCCGCGACCGTCGCGGAGGCGCACGCGGCCATCGACGCGATGCTCGTCGGCAACACGATGGGCGCCGCCGGCGCGCGCGTGGTCGTCGAGGAGTTCATCGCGGGGGAAGAGGCGAGCTTCATCGTCATGGGGGACGGGCGCAATGCGCTGCCCCTCGCGTCGTCGCAGGACCACAAGCGGCTGGAGGACGGCGACCGCGGGCCGAACACCGGCGGCATGGGCGCGTACTCGCCCGCCCCCGTCATCACGCCGGCGATGCACGCGCGGATCATGCGGGAAGTCATCCTGCCGGCGGTGAGCGGCATGGCCGCCGACGGCATTCCGTATACCGGATTCCTGTACGCGGGCGTGATGATCGACGCCGCCGGCAATCCCAGGGTCCTCGAGTTCAATTGCCGTCTGGGCGACCCCGAGACGCAGCCGATCATGCTGCGCCTGAAGTCCGACCTCGTCGACCTGCTCGAGCACGCTGTCAACGGCACGCTCGACCGCGCCGACGCGCAGTGGGACCGGCGCGCGGCGCTGGGCGTCGTGCTCGCGGCGCACGGCTACCCGGAGCGGCCGCGTGCGGGCGATGCGATCGAGGGCCTCGACCGCGTCACGCCCGACGCGCATCCCGACTGTAAGGTGTTCCATGCCGGCACCGCGCAGGAGGGGAAGAAGGTCGTCGTCGCCGGGGGTCGCGTGCTTTGCGTCACGGCGCTTGGCGATTCGGTGAAGCAGGCGCAGCGCGCCGCGTACGCCGCGGTCGCCGAAATCAGTTTCGCCGGCATGCAGTATCGGAGCGACATCGGACATCGGGCGCTTGCGGCGCGGCCGGCGGCGGCCGGCCCCGCTTCCCGTCCATGAACGTCGCCGGACCCCGCGGCTACTTTCTCGACCTGCAGGCGCGGATCGTCGCGGCGCTCGAGGCGATCGACGGGCAACCCTTCCGCCGCGACGAGTGGGCGCGGCCCGAGGGCGGCGGCGGCGTCTCGCGGCTCTTGGAGGACGGCGCCGTGCTGGAACGCGGCGGCGTCAACTTCTCGCACGTGACGGGAGACAGGCTGCCGCCGTCGGCGACGGCCTCGCGCCCGGGGATCGCCGGGCGCCCGTGGGAAGCCATGGGCGTGTCGCTCGTGCTGCATCCGCGCAATCCCTACGCGCCGACCGTGCACCTGAACGTGCGCATGTTCGTCGCGCATGCGGGATCCGGCGCGGCCGAGGATGTCTGGTGGTTCGGCGGCGGCATGGACCTGACGCCCTATTACGGCTTCGAGGACGATGCCATCCACTTCCACCGGACCTGCCGCGACGCGCTGGCGCCGTTCGGCGCGGACGTGCACGCGAAGTTCAAGCGCTGGTGCGACGAGTACTTCTATCTGAAGCACCGGAAGGAGCCGCGGGGTGTCGGCGGCATCTTCTTCGACGACCTTGCCGACGGCGGATTCCAACGCTGCTACGCACTGACGCGAAGCGTCGGCGACCGGTTTCTCGACGCCTATGCGCCGATCCTCCTGCGCCGCAGGGATCTGCCCTACGGGGAGCGCGAGCGCGACTTCCAGGCCTACCGGCGCGGCCGGTACGTCGAGTTCAACCTCGTCTGGGACCGCGGAACGCTGTTCGGGCTGCAGTCCGGCGGGCGCACCGAGGCCATCCTGATGTCCTTGCCGCCCGTCGTGAAATGGCGCTACGACTGGCAGCCCGCGCCGGGCACGCCGGAAGCGCGCCTGTACACGGATTTCCTGATCGCGAAGGACTGGCTCGCTTGAACGGCGAGCGCAACGACGGGCAGGATGACGCGCACCTGACGGAAACGATGGTGGCGTCGGAAGGGGTGTTCGACGGGAAGCTCCTGCACGTCCGTCGCGACACCGTGCGGCTGCCCGACGGCACGCTCGCGACGCGCGAATACGTCGTCCATCCCGGCGCCGTGCTGATCGTACCGGTGCTCCCCGACGGCCGTCTCGTCGTCGAGCGGCAGTTTCGCTATCCGGTCGGCCGCGTGTTCATCGAATTCCCCGCGGGCAAGCTCGATCCGGGCGAACCGGAGCTCGTCACCGCGCAGCGCGAGCTCGCCGAGGAGGCGGGCTACACGGCGACGACATGGACGCCGCTGGGCAGGATCCACTCGGTCGTCGGCTACTCCGACGAGGCGATCGACTTCTTCATCGCGGAGGGGCTCGTGCATATCGGTGCCAGGCTCGACGACGGCGAGTTCCTCGAGATCGTCACGATGAGCCGGGACGAGATGCTGGCGGCGCTGGATCGTGGCGAGATCACCGACGCGAAGACGGTTGCCGCCCTGCTGCTCTACGCGCGGCTTCGCTCCCGCTGATCCGATGGACGCCCGGCGGCTGATCATCCGCGGCCGTGTGCAGGGCGTCGGGTACCGCTACGCGATGATCGAGGCGGCGCGGACGCTCGGCCTCACCGGCTGGGTGCGCAACCGGCGCGACGGCACCGTCGAAGCACACCTGCAGGGCAATGCCGATGCGCTGGAGCGCCTTCTGGAGTGGAGCCGGCGGGGGCCGCCGTCGGCGCGCGTGACGGCGGTCGCGACGTTGGCGGCGGTGGCCGACCCCGCGCTCGACGGGTTCGTGCACCGGCCCACGGAATAGCGGCGCCGGCGGGGCCTTAGGTGGTCCCGGGCGCGTCCCGTATCCCGAAGATGTCCTTCCACGCCGCATAGCTCGACGCGGCCCACAGCGGGAGCGCGAGCGCTAGGCCGAGGCCCATCGTGAGAATCCCGACTCCGAGCAGCGCCAGCGAGGCAGCGGCGTAGACCAGGAGCGGCAGCGTATTGAGCGCGAACGCGTTCCAGCTGGCCGCGAACGCGGCGCCGGGCGGCACCCTCTCGAACAGGACGTGGAACGCGACGAACATGACGGGAAGCGACGCGAGGATGCCGATGGCGTAGACGCCGGCGACCGCCGCCGGGGTCAGGTCCTTCGCTGCGCTTGCCGCGTCGAAAAGGTTGGCGCCGGCGATCCACCAGGCCGCGAGGGCTTCGGCAGCGAACGTCAGCAGCGCCGACACGATGATCGCGGCGATGGCCCCCGGCGGCGCACGAAAGGCCCGGAGGGCGAAAAGCGGCGAGGGTGCCGCACCACCGTCGACGGCGGCGGCCGCGTAGACGAGCCCGCAGGCGACGAGCGGCGTGACGATTTCGCTGAGGAAGGAAGCGGCTCCGGGCAGGGCCCTGAGCGCCAGTTCGGCGCCGATCGTGAACACGGCAAGCGCGATCCAGGTTCCCGGCGCACCCTTGAACAGGCGCATCGCGTCCTCGTACCAGGCCAGTGCATGTCCCCAGGGGACGATGCGCGGATGCAGGTGCGCTGCCGGCGGCTCCTGGCGGAAAGGTGGCGGAGGCCCGCTCATCGCGCCGCGCGGGACGGCCGGTGGCCCGCGGGCGCCCCAGCGACTCTCAGGCGCCCTCGCCGAGGTATGCCGCGCGGACCGCGGGATCGTGCAGCAGGGTCTTCGCGGGCCCGGAGAGAGTGATCTCGCCGGATTCCATCACGTAGCCGCGATGGCTGACTTCGAGCGCGAGCTTGGCATTCTGCTCGATCAGCAGGATCGTGACGCCTTCGCCCGAGACCTTCATCACCGTTTCGAAGACCTTCTGCACCATCAGCGGCGCGAGACCCATTGACGGCTCGTCGAGCAGGAGCAGCGTCGGCTTCGACATGAGCGCGCGCGCCATCGCCAGCATCTGCTGCTCGCCCCCGGACAGCGTGCCGGCCGTCTGCCTGCGCCGCTCCTTCAGGCGCGGGAAAAGTTCGAAGACCCGTTCGATGTCCTGCCGGATCGCGACCTTGTCGTCGCGAATGTAGGCGCCCATCGCGAGGTTCTCTTCGATCGTCAGCGCGCCGAAAACGCCACGGCCCTCGGGCACCATGGCAAGGCCCTTGCGGACGAGCTCGAACGAGCGCCGGCCCGTGACGTTCGCGCCGGCGTACCGGATCGTCCCCGCCTTGACGGGCTGGAGGCCGGTGATCCCCTTGAGTGTGGTGGTCTTGCCGGCGCCGTTGGTGCCGATGAGGCAGACGAGCTCTCCCTTGGCGACATGGAGGTCGATGCCCTTGACCGCCTGGATGCCGCCGTAGGCGATCTCGACCTTCGAGAGGTCGAGGAGCGCGTCCGGACTGTCGCCGGCAGCCATTTCAGGCGGCTCCCGTCCGTTGCATTCGGTGGATGGTCGAAATCGCGGAGGGTCGGGGGCCGGCCGCACCCGCCTTGCCGTCGATCGCCATGCACGGCATGGTGCCCCTCGCCGGGTAGCTCATGCGGCCCCCTTCAGATCGAGCGAAATCTCGCCGCCCAGGTAGGCAGCGATCACCTTGGGATCCTTCTGCACCTCGGCAGCCGATCCCTCGGCGATCTTCTTGCCATAGTCGAGCACGAGCACGCGGTCGCAGACGCTCATGACGAGCTTCATGTCGTGCTCGATCAGCAGGATCGTCGTTCCGTCGCGGCGGATCTCGCCCAGCAGGCCCTTGAGCGACGCCGTCTCCGTGGCGTTCATGCCGGCGGCGGGCTCGTCGAGCGCGAGCAGCTTGGGCTCCGTTGCAAGGGCGCGGGCGATCTCGAGCCGGCGCTGGTCGCCGTACGCCAGATGCTTGGCGAGCGTGTTCGCGCGCTTCGCGACTCCGACGTACGCGAGCAGCTCGTGCGCACGCTTCTCGATCGCCTTCTCCTCGGCGCGGGTCTTCGCTCCGCGGAAGATCGCACCGAACACGTTCGCGTGCGTGCGCACGTGGCGGCCGATCATCACGTTCTCGAGCGCGGACAGGTTCGCGAACAGCCGGATGTTCTGGAAGGTGCGCGCGATGCCGCGCTCCGCGACCTCGTTCGGCTTGAGGCCGGCGAGCGGCAGGCCGTCGAACGTGAACTTGCCGTCGTCGGACGAATAGATCCCCGTGAGCACGTTGAAAAGGCTCGTCTTGCCGGCGCCGTTCGGCCCGATCAACCCGTAGATCTCTCCGTGGTTGATCGTGAAGCCGACGTCGGCGAGCGCGTGGACGCCGCCGAAGCGCTTGCTGATGCCCCTGGCCACGAGCAGCGCGAGAGGTCGCGATGCGCTCATCGCCACGCCTCCCTGCGCGCATGGCCGTGGCTCATCGCGCCGCCGCCTTGCGAGCGCAACGAATCCTGTAGGGAAGCGTGTCTGCGGCAAAGCGGATTCGCCTTCCTCGCATCCCCGGACAAGCCGGGGCGCCTGCTCGGGGGCTCATCGCTTAACCTCCAGCTCGCGCTTGCGCAGCGCCGACGGCAGGATGCCCGCCGGCCGGTACAGCATCATCAGCACGAGCGCCAGGCCGAAGAGCAGCATCCGGATCACTTCGGGTTCGATGAGCATCCGTCCGAACAGCGCCCGCTGCACGGGCTCGACCGTGTAGCGGAGCACCTCCGGCACGAAGGAAAGGAGCACGGCGCCGAGGATCACGCCGAAGACGTTGCCCATGCCGCCCAGCACGACCATCGACAGCACCATGATCGACTCGACCAGCACGAAGCTCTCCGGGCTGATGAAGCCCTGCGTCGCCGAGAAGATGCCGCCGGAGACGCCCCCGAACGAGGCGCCCATCGCGAACGCGAGCAGCTTCATGTTCCGGGTGTTGATCCCCATCGCCCGCGCGGCGACTTCGTCCTCGCGGATCGCCTCCCACGCGCGGCCGATCCGGGAATTCTGCAGGCGCAGGTTGATGACGATGATGACGATGACCAGCAGCACGAGGAAGTAGTAGTACTTGACCGGTCCCGTGAAATCGAGGCCCAGGATGGTCTCGCGCGTCGCGAAGCTGAAGCTGCCGATCCGGAAGGGGTCGATCAGCGTGATTCCCTGCGGGCCGTTGGTCAGGTTGACCGGCTGCGACAGGTTGTTGAGGAAGATCCGGATGATCTCGCCGAAGCCCAGCGTGACGATCGC
>Ga0209048_10001561_pt1 | contig 23395 bp, 18 predicted proteins | sample FrelakmetCRP12CR_FD_187146 | JGI IMG/M metagenome (GOLD analysis project Ga0209048, IMG submission 187146) | Freshwater lake sediment microbial communities from the University of Notre Dame, USA, for methane emissions studies - CRP12 CR (SPAdes)... | ecosystem: Environmental > Aquatic >... | reverse complement strand
GGGCGCAGGCGCCACAGTCGGCACCGTCGCATTCGGCCCGCTGTCGCGCGGAGGCTGCGGTTGCACGGCAGGTGGTTTGGGGGGCCGCGGCGGACGGCCAGCCATGATGTCGTCGAGCTGGTCGGCGTCCAACGTCTCCCATTCCAGCAGCGCCTTGGCCATGACCTCGACCTTCTCGCGATTGTCTTCGAGAAGCTTGCGCGCGAGTTTGTACTGTTGATCGATGATGCGGCGAATCTCCGCGTCCACTTGCTGCATGGTGGCTTCGGAGACGTTCTTGTGGGTCGTGATCGATCGCCCGAGGAACACCTCGCCTTCATTCTCGCCGTACACCATCGGGCCGAGAGCCTCGGACATGCCCCACTGCGTGACCATGCGACGAGCCATCTCCGTGGCGCGTTCAAAATCGTTGGACGCGCCCGTGGTCATCTGCCCCATGAACACTTCCTCGGCAATGCGCCCGCCAAACAGCACTGCGATATTCTGCAGAATCTGCTCCTTATCCATGCTGTAACGGTCCTGCTCGGGCAGCTGCATAGTCACGCCCAAGGCGCGCCCGCGTGGAATGATCGTGACTTTGTGGACCGGATCCGTCCTGGGCATCAGCTTGGCGACTACAGCATGACCCGACTCGTGATAGGCGGTGTTCTTCCGCTCGTGCTCGGGCATGACGATGGAGCGCCGCTCCGCGCCCATGATGATCTTGTCCTTGGCGCGCTCGAAGTCGTCCATCTCGACCAGGCGCTTATTGGAGCGGGCCGCGAACAAAGCTGCCTCGTTCACCAGGTTCGCCAGATCGGCGCCGGAAAACCCGGGACAGCCACGCGCAATGATATCGGCGCGCACATCCGGAGCTACCGGCACTTTACGCATGTGCACGTTGAGGATCTGCTCGCGGCCACGAATGTCGGGCAGTGGCACCACCACTTGCCTGTCGAACCGACCGGGTCGCATGAGCGCGGGATCGAGCACATCCGGACGGTTGGTAGCCGCAATGACGATCACGCCGGAGTTGCCCTCGAATCCATCCATCTCCACCAGCAACTGATTCAGGGTCTGTTCGCGTTCGTCGTTGCCACCGCCCAAGCCCGCGCCACGCTGACGGCCGACCGCGTCGATCTCGTCAATGAAGACGATGCAGGGCGCGTGCTTCTTGGCCTGCTCGAACATGTCGCGCACCCGGGCAGCGCCCACACCCACGAACATCTCGACGAAGTCCGAACCGGAAATACTGAAGAAGGGTACTTTGGCCTCGCCGGCGATGGCTTTCGCGAGCAGGGTCTTGCCGGTCCCCGGGCTGCCCACCATCAACACTCCACGGGGGATACGGCCGCCTAACTTCTGAAACTTGCTGGGGTCGCGAAGAAACTCCACCAACTCCTTCACGTCCTCCTTGGCCTCCTCGCAGCCGGCCACGTCGGCGAAAGTAATGGTGTTGTTGCTCTCGTCCATCATGCGCGCTCGACTCTTGCCGAACGAGAATGCGCCGCCGCGCCCGCCGCCCTGCATCTGGCGCATGAAGAAAATCCATACGCCGATGAGCAACAGCATCGGGAACCATGAGATGAAGATCTGCGTGAGGAAGCTTTGCTCCTCCTCGGGCTTCACTTCCACGTTCACACCGGCCTTGAGCAGGTCGCTCACCATCCACAGATCCGGCGCCGTATAAGTGACGAACTTCTCACCCGTCGTCTTGGTGCCTTTGACGATCTTGCCTTCGATGGTCACCTTGGCCACGTGCCCCTGTTTGACCTCCTCGATGAACTGGGAGTAATCCATGGGCTTCTGGCTGCTCTGCGGACCGCTGAGTTGCTTGAAGACGGTCATCAGCACAAGTGCAATGACCAGCCAGATAGCGACGTTCTTGATGAGATTGTTCAAAAGCTGCTCCTCGCCCCATCGGGGGCTCATTGCTTCGCACGATTTCCAGCATTGTAAGGCCGTGGGAACTGGCCTGTCCTTTATTGGCTACTTCGTTCTTACTTTGGTGTGACCTTATCGCTGTGATCCTGATCCTTTCCAGGACTGGCTTGCGGAACCAAGTCCTTGGCCAGCAGATAGATTTCGCTGCTGCGGCTACGGGAGGCGTCCGGTTTACGCGTCAGCACCTGCCTGAAATGTAGTCGCATACTCTCGCGCAGTCCCTGGAAATCCGTGCCCTGGAAGGTTTTCACCAACATATTTCCACCCGGCTGCAACCAGCTGACTGCAAACTCCAGAGCTAGTTCCGCAAGACGGGCCGCCCGCGCCTGGTCCACGGACCGAATACCGCTCATATTGGGGGCCATATCGCTGACCACAAGGTCGACCAAACCTCCTCCTAACGACGCTTCCACCCGCAGTAGGGCCTCTGGTTCGCCGAAATCTCCAAGAATGAATTGGACGCCGGGCACCGGATCCATCTCCAGCATATCGACCGCGATCACCCGACCTTTTGGTCCAACCAGCTCAGCAGCAACCTGGGACCAACCGCCGGGGGCCGCGCCGAGGTCCACAATTGTCATGCCCGGGCGAATCAGCTGATCGCGCTGCGACAGCTCCTTCAGCTTGAATGCCGCACGGGAGCGGTACCCCATGCGCTTGGCTTGTTGCACGTAAAGGTCGGTTACGTGCTCGTGCATCCAGGCTTTGCTGGTCTTGTTACGCGCCATTACCCTAGAATTCGGCTTTTACCGAGCCCCTCATGACCATTCAACTCAGCCCGCTTCAGCGCAAGGCTCTCAAAGCTCGCGCACACCGCCTCGCCCCGGTTGTCCTGATCGGCGACAAAGGCCTGACCGACGCCGTAATGAAGGAGATCGACATCAGCCTAAGAGCTCACGAGCTGATCAAAGTCCGAATCGCAAGCGACGATCGCGTCCAGCGTGAGGCTGCTCTGGGAAGCATATGCGAGGCGCTGGACGCAGCTGCCGTACAGCATATCGGCAAGATCGTGGTGGTTTATCGAGAGAACCCGCCACCGCCGCCTTCTCCACCGGTTCCGGTGCGTCGCAAGCTGGAACGAGCCCGCAAGCCCGCACAAACGCAAGACCGCCGACGAGTCAGCGCGGCGCGGTCGGCTGCAACCACACGAGTATCACGCCCAACGCGCACTCGATGAGGTAGATCACGCTCGCCACACCGTGCCAGGTCGCGAAGCGATCGCGGAGCACGCTCTCCATCACCTCATGCGGCAAAGCTTCCTGCCTGAGGGTTGCCAGAATCGGCTGGACGCCGAATTGTCCGGCAAGAGTCAGCAGCAGCATCGCCAGCACGATCCAGAAGAAGGCCTGCCTGAAAGCGTGGCCCCCGAAGCGTACGAGCCGAAACAGCAACAGATAGCCCGCGCAGGCCAAACCGATCAAGGCCACGTAGGTGAACAGCCTTCCTGCAATGCTGCCTGCCAGCGCGCGGTCGGGCAGATAGTGGAACAAAGTAGGCGCCACCATCAAGCCGATGGCCCAGAGCGATCCCACCCAGGCGGTGATGGCGAGCCAGTGGATGCCTTCAGCGAAGCGGCCCATATTGCTCAAAGAATCTCAACGCAGCGCAGAGAGGATAAAGAGGTCACAGAGGAAACCCAACCCTGACTCATAATGAGTTCCCGCTACGGTTCTTCTCTGCGTTCTCGGCGTCCTCTGCGCCTCTGCGGTGGGTGTTATCGACATTCGCGCGCATCAGATATATTTGACGTCGCGGATTTCGTAGGAGCGCACGCCGCCAGGCGCCTGCACTTCGGCGACATCGCCTGAATACTTTCCGATCAGCGCGCGACCGATTGGCGAGGTTATGGACACCTTGCGCTGCTTGATGTCGGCTTCGTCCTCGCCGACGATCTGATAGGTCACCACGTCTCCGCTGTCCATGTCCTCCAGTTCCACGGTAGCGCCGAATACACAGCGCCCATCGGTGTCGACGTGTTTCGGATCGATAACCTGCGCGTTGGCGAGCTTGCTTTCGAGATCCGCGATGCGGCCTTCGATGAAGCTCTGACGTTCCTTGGCGGCGTCGTACTCGGCGTTCTCGGATAGGTCTCCGTGAGCACGCGCTTCTTGAATAGCCTGAATGACCTTGGGACGTTCCACGGCCTTCAGCTGGTGTAACTCCACGCGCATCATCTCCGCGCCCACTGCGGTCAACGGGATCTTCCTCATCGTGCGGTCCCCTCTGGGTTGTTTCGTTCGCGGCGCACTCGGTACACGGGCGAGCTCAAGCATTTCGATACCGCAAGGGTATCACGCACGCCGTGTCGGACTGGACGCGAGTCTGCGATGCAGTCCCTGCACGGAATAAGCTCGCAGTTCCTGCATCTGCTGCATGCCGGCGCAAGCTGCGCGCGCCCCGGCTACCGTCGTGTAATAAGTGATCCGCGCCTGCAGCGCCGAGCGACGGATCGAGTACGAATCCTGCACGGAGGCACGGCGTGAATCGGTGGTGTTGATGATCATGGCCATCTCGCCGTTCTTGATCATATCGACGATGTGCGGCCGGCCTTCGGTGACTTTGTTCACCGCCGCCACCGCGATCCCCCGCTCGCTCAGATAGGCGGCTGTGCCGCGGGTTGCGTACAGCGAGAAACCCAGTTGCGACAGGCTCAACGCAATGTCCACCACCCGTGGTTTGTCGGCATTGCGCACGCTGAGGAAGACCTTGCCCGACGCGGGCAACTTCACGCCGGCCGCAAGCTGCGACTTTACGAACGCCTCGGCAAAGGTCTCGCCCACACCCATCACCTCGCCGGTAGACTTCATTTCCGGACCGAGGATCGTGTCCACTCCCGGGAATTTAATGAATGGAAATACCGCTTCCTTGACCGAGAAGTACGGCGGGATGATTTCGTTCTGCACGCCCTGCTGGGCGAGCGTCTGACCCACCATGCAGCGTGCGGCGACTTTCGCCAGCGGCAACCCGGTCGCCTTGGATACGTATGGCACCGTGCGCGAGGCACGCGGGTTGACCTCGAGAACATAGACCACATCGCCCTGAATGGCGAACTGCACATTCATCAACCCGACCACCTGGAGCCCTTTCGCCAGCACCACCGTCTGCCGGCGCAGCTCCGCCTGCAGCTCCGCAGAGAGGCTGAAAGGTGGCAGGGAGCAGGCCGAGTCTCCGGAATGCACGCCGGCCTGTTCGATGTGCTCCATGATGCCGCCGATCAAGACATCGCGTCCGTCGCAGATCGCGTCCACGTCCACCTCGATGGCGTCGTTGAGAAAGCGGTCGATCAGCACCGGCGAATCGTTGGAGACTTTCACCGCCTCGCGCATGTAGCGCTCGAGATCGCTCTGCTGGTGGACGATTTCCATGGCACGTCCGCCCAGCACGTAGCTCGGACGAACCACTACCGGATAGCCGATCTCCTGCGCCAGTGCGATAGCGGATTGCGCATCGCGCGCGGTTCTGTTCGGCGGTTGCCGCAGCCCGATCTGTTCCAGCAGGCGCTGAAAACGCTCTCTATCCTCTGCGCAATCGATCATGTCGGGAGAGGTCCCGACGATCGGCACGCCGTTGGCTTCGAGATCGCGCGCGAGCTTCAACGGGGTTTGACCGCCGTACTGCACGATGACGCCCTTGGGTTTCTCCACCGCGACGATCTCGAGCACATCCTCGAGAGTCAGCGGCTCGAAGTACAGGCGATCCGATGTGTCGTAGTCGGTGGAGACGGTCTCGGGGTTGCAATTGACCATGATGGTCTCGAAGCCATCCTCGCGCAGCGCGAACGCCGCGTGCACGCAGCAATAGTCGAACTCGATGCCCTGGCCGATACGATTGGGCCCGCCCCCCAGCACCATGATCTTGTCGCGTCCGGTCGGACGGGCTTCGCACTCCTCTTCGTACGTGGAGTACATATAGGCGGTCCGCGTATCGAACTCAGCCGCGCAGGTGTCGACACGCTTGTAGACGGGCCGCACACCGAGTTCCCAGCGGCGGTCGTGTACCTGCTTCTGCGACACATCGAACAGCCGGGACAGGCGAAGGTCCGAGAAACCATTGCGCTTGAGCCGCAACAACTCGCGAGCATCCAGATCGGCCAGACTCTTGTTCGCCAGCGCCTGCTCCTGCCCGATCAGATCCTCGATCTGGGCCAGGAACCATGGGTCTATATACGTCAGCGCGTTTACCTCGGCCAGGGATAACCCCACCCGAAAAGCGTCCGCCACATACCACAGGCGTTCCGGTCCGGGAGCGCCGAGTTCCCTCTCGATCTCCTCACGATCGACGGTAATTTCATCGAGACCGTCCATGCCCGTCTCCAGTCCGCGCAATGCCTTCTGCAACGATTCCTGGAAGGTGCGGCCCACGGCCATGACTTCGCCGACCGACTTCATCTGCGTGGTGAGGTGCTTGTCCGCGTGGGGAAACTTCTCGAACGCAAAGCGCGGCACCTTGGTCACGATGTAATCGATCGTCGGCTCGAAGGAGGCCGGCGTGATCCCGCCGGTGATGTCGTTGCGAAGTTCATCGAGGGTGTAGCCGACCGCGAGCTTGGCAGCGACCTTGGCAATGGGGAAACCAGTAGCCTTGGAAGCCAGCGCGGAAGAGCGCGACACCCGCGGATTCATTTCGATCACGACCATGCGACCGTCACGTGGATTGATCGCAAACTGAACGTTCGACCCGCCCGTCTCTACCCCGATCTCGCGCAGCACCGCGATGGAGGCATCGCGCATGATCTGGTATTCCTTGTCGGTCAAGGTCTGAGCCGGCGCGACGGTGATGGAGTCGCCGGTGTGTACTCCCATCGGGTCGAGGTTCTCGATGGAGCAGATGATGATGCAGTTGTCCTTGCGGTCGCGCACCACCTCCATTTCGAACTCTTTCCAGCCGATGACCGATTCCTCGACCAACAGCTCGTGAGTCGGCGAGGCCTCGAATCCACGCTCGCAGATGGTCACGAATTCCTCGCGATTGTAGGCAATCCCTCCACCGCTGCCGCCGAGCGTGAACGAAGGCCGGATGACCGACGGAAACCCCAGTGCCGCCTGCACCTGTGTCGCCTCTTCCAGGCTGTGAGCAAGCGAGGAGCGCGGACTTGCGAGTCCGATGCGCGTCATCGCCACTTTGAATTTCTCCCGGTCCTCGGCTTTGTCGATCGCCTCCCGGCTGGCGCCGATCATCTCCACACCGTACGCCTCCAGCACGCCGTGCTTGGCCAGGTCCAGCGCACAATTCAAGGCAGTCTGACCACCCATGGTCGGAAGCAGCGCGTCGGGCCTTTCGATTGCAATGACCTTCTCCACCATTTGCCAGGTCACCGGCTCGATGTAAGTGGCATCCGCGAGGCCGGGGTCGGTCATGATCGTGGCCGGATTCGAGTTGACCAGGATGACCCGGTACCCCTCTTCCTGCAACGCCTTGCAGGCCTGCGCGCCGGAATAGTCGAACTCGCATGCCTGTCCGATCACGATCGGACCAGCGCCGATGATGAGGATACTTTTTATGTCGCTGCGCTTGGGCATGTAGAAACCGTGGTTCGTGGCTCGTGGCTCGTGGTTCGTGGTTCGTGGTTCGTGGTTCGTGGTTCGTGGTTCGGTAAGGCTATGCCGCGCCGTACTTCCCGACGAAATTACGAATCACGAGCCACGAACCACGAGTCACCGATGTTTCTGCTCCATCAGCTTGATGAACCGGTCGAACAAATAGTCCACATCGTGGGGTCCGGGACTGGCTTCGGGATGTCCCTGGAAGCAGAAGGCCGGACGATCCGTGCGGGCGAATCCTTGCAGCGTGCCGTCGAACAGTGAACGGTGCGTCACCCGACAGTTCCCGGGCAGCGTGTCCGCATCGACCGCGAAGCCGTGGTTCTGGCTGGTGATCATGACCCGTCCCGAATCCAGATCCTGAACCGGGTGGTTGGCACCATGGTGTCCGAATTTCATTTTGAGTGTGCGGGCACCGCTGGCCAGCCCCATGAGTTGATGGCCCAGGCAGATGCCGAACATGGGTACGCTTACATCGAGCAGTTCGCGAATCGCCCGGATCGCATAGTCGCAAGGTTCCGGATCACCGGGCCCGTTCGACAAGAACACGCCATCGGGCTCGAGGGCCAAGGCCTCGCTCGCGCTGGCCTGCGCGGGCAGCACCGTCAACCGGCAGCCGCGAGTGGCGAGTTTGCGCATGATGTTGCGCTTGATTCCGTAGTCGAAGGCCACGACGTGGTAGCGCGTGGTGGTCTGACTGCCATAGCCCTTGCCCAGAACCCATTCTGACTCATCCCAGCTGTAGCGCTCGGCACAACTCACCACCTTCGCGAGGTCCATGCCCGCCAACCCCGGAAAATTGCGAGCCAATCTCAAAGCTTCATCGTCGTCTGCCTTGCCCGCCATGAGACAGCCGCTCTGGGCACCCTTCTCGCGAAGGATACGAGTGAGCTTCCGGGTATCGATCCCGCTGATAGCGAGGAGTTTCTGCTCGCGCAAGTATGTGGACAAGTCTTGCGCCTTTCGCCAGTTGCTCGCCAGCAACGGAAGATCCCGCACCACCAGACCGGCTGAATAGATCCGGTCGGATTCGACGTCTTCCGGGTTTATCCCAGTGTTACCGATGTGCGGGTGGGTAAGCGTTACGATCTGGCGGCAGTAGGAAGGATCCGTCAGGATCTCCTGATATCCGGTCATGGCCGTGTTGAACACGACTTCTCCGACCGATGCGCCGTCGGCGCCGATCGATTCGCCACGAAACACCGTGCCATCGGCTAGCGCAAGGATGGCAGGCGGGCGAGTCAGCAATGGACGACTCCTGAGGCTGTTCTGAGCGGCGGACGTAGAAAAGCGGGAGCACTTGCGTCTCCCGCTTGATTAACCGCGCATTATAGCGACGAAGTGGCTGCTAGGCCACCAATTGAATGATCCGGCTGCGCTTCAGCCTCAAAGACCGAGCACATCCTGCATATCGAACAGACCGCTCTTTTTCCCGGCCAGGAAACGCCCCGCGCGCAACGCGCCCAGGGCGAAAGTGGCGCGGCTGCTGGCCTTGTGGGTGATTTCGATGCGCTCGCCGATGCCGGCAAACAAGGCCGTGTGGTCACCGACAATATCCCCGCCTCTGATGGTGGAAAACCCGATAGTGGACGCCTGTCGCTCGCCGGTCACGCCTTCGCGCCCGTAGACCGCGACCTGCGCCAAGTCCCTGCCGACCGCATTCGCGATCACTTCCCCCATGCGCAGCGCAGTTCCGGAAGGAGCATCGACCTTCAGTCGATGATGCGCTTCCACGATTTCGATGTCGTATCCCTCTTTGAGCACACGCGCGGCGGTGTCCAGCAGCTTGAGCAGCAGGGTCACCCCCACGCTCATGTTTGGCGCCATGACCACTGCCACCCGCTCTGTCGCCTGTTCGACCTGCAGCTTCTGGTCCGCCGACAGGCCGGTCGTCCCCACCACCATGTTTACGCCTGCCTGCACACACGCGCGCAGGTGGAGCAGCGTGCCTTCAGGCCGCGTGAAATCGATCAAGACATTGGCACCCGCAAGCGCGCTGGGGATATCGTCCGTTATCTTCACGCCGCACGGCGTGCCGAGGGGCTCGCCCGCGTCCTTGCCCAGGAAGGGACTGTCGGATCGCTCGAGCGCCGCGTGCAAGCGCAGGTCCGGCGCCTGGAAGATACCTTCCAGCAGCGCTCGTCCCATGCGTCCAGCGCTCCCGGCGATCACCACATGCAGCAAGGACATCGATCGGACTCCAATTGTCCGGTGCGGGAAAACACCGGCCTGAAACTACGTCAACGCGTGGACAGCGTCCCTTGCTTGCCGCCCGCGTCTTGCTCGGGCACGTTGGTCTTAGCCTGTTTGAGCTTGTCACCCTCGAACAGCAGTGACAACCGACGCACGTCCTTGGGCTTCTGCCATTCGTTGTCGACGTAATAGACGTAGTCCCAGCGCTCGGGATGGAATGGATCCGTAATCAGAGGCGTTCCGAGCAGGAATTTCACTTGAGATCTGGTCATGCCGGGCTTGAGCTTGGCGATGACCGCGGGGTCGAGGAAGTTGCCCTGCTGAATGGGGATCTTGTACGGCTTGAGGAAGCACGCAGACAGGATCAGGCAGGCCAGTACCAGCAAAACTGCGTTTTTTATGGACACTATATTTATTTCACCAGGGGTGTTTGATGGAGCACGCACTGGTACGTGGTCCATCAGTTATGCAGGCAAGCCTGCCAAGTAAGCACGGCAACCGCGTAATGTCTTGGAATCCATTATGATACCGGCGACTCTATATCCGTGTCAGGGTCGCAATGACAACCAAACCGCACGACCTCAAGACGATAGGCCTCAAGGCCACCCTCCCCCGGCTCAAGATCCTCGATCTGTTCGAGACCAGCGACCTTCGGCACATGACGGCCGAGGACGTCTACAAACTGCTGCTCAAGGAGGGGATGGACATCGGCTTGGCCACCATCTACCGCGTCCTGACCCAGTTCGAGCAGGCCGGAATCCTCATCCGACATCATTTCGAAGCCGGCAAGGCAGTCTTCGAACTGAACGAGGGGGGGCATCACGATCATCTGGTCTGCATCCAGTGCGGTAAGGTGGAAGAGTTCTACGATGCGGAGATCGAAAAGCGCCAGACCAAGGTCGCCAAGGAGCGCGGCTTCAATATCCACGAGCATTCGCTGCAGATCTACGCGGACTGCATCAAGCCGAACTGCCCGAATCGCGCCAAACCATAGGGATTCCGCATCTAGGATCCCTTGCCTGATGTTTTGGCGCCGAGCATTTCGGCCGCGTGCTTGCGGGTGGTCTCGGTAATCTTCACGCCGCCGAGCATACGGGCAACTTCCTCCACGCGTTCGGAGTGGCCCAACACACGTACGGTACTTCGTACCCCTGCCTCTCCCTGCGTTTTGCTCACCTGCCACTGCTGATCGGCCGCTGCGGCCACCTGCGGCAAATGGGTGATGCACATCACTTGATGGCGGGAGCCCAGCGCGCCGAGCATGCGGCCGACGATCTCGGCGACGCGTCCGCCGATGCCGGCATCCACTTCGTCGAACAGCAGCGTATTCACCTCCGCTACCGTGCTGGTGACGGTCTGAATGGCAAGACTCAAGCGCGACAGTTCGCCGCCCGAGGCTACCTTGGCAAGCGGGCGCGCCGGCGTCCCTGGATTGGATGCAACCAGAAAATCGATCTGTTCCATGCCGTGCGAAGTTCCCTCCGGGCTCGAAGTCAGCGCAACCTCGAATCGTCCCCCCGCCATAGCCAGGTTCTGCATCTGTGCGCTGACTTGCTTTGTGAGGTCACGCGCGGCGCGTTGGCGCTCCTGCGACAGGCGTCCGGCTAACGCACGGTAGGTCTGTTCCGCCTGCGTCTCGCGTTGTGCCAACTGCTCCGGGCTGGCGCCGCCGCCGAGTTCTTCCAGCCGGCGCTCGAACCCCGCGAGAGTCTCTGGAATTCGATCCGGAGTGATACGGTATTTGCGCGACGCCGAGTGGATGGTCTCGAGCCGTTGCTCGAGCTCCTGTAGTCTGCGCGGGTCGAGATCGAGGCTGCTGCGGTAGTGACGCAGGCTGTACACCGCTTCCTGAATCTGGATCAGCGCCGGGTCGAGAACGTCCAATGCCTCTTTCAAGCCTGGATCGTAGGCCGCCGCAGCGTTGAGGCGCGAGACCACGGAACCGACGGTGGCCAACGCCGCCGCCTCCCCTTCCGACAAGGCCTCGACCGCGTATTCCACTGCCTCCAACAGACTGGCCGCATTCGACAATCGTCGATGGTCGGCTTGCAGGGTCTCCCATTCGTCGACGGAAAAGGCCAGTCGAGTAAGTTCCCGAACCTGCCACTCCACTTGCTCGCGCTCAACAGCAATCGCCTCGGCGTTCTTCTCCCACTCCAGGCGCTGTCGCCGCAATTCCTGCCATTCGCGCCACGTCTGCGCGACCTGGCCGGCGAGCGCGATTGCACCGGCGTACGCGTCTACCAGCTCGCGTTGAGCCGGCGCACGCAAAAGCGACTGATGTTCGTGCTGCCCGTGGATATCCACCAGACTGTCGCCGAGCTCTTTTAGCTGTTGCAGAGTGCTCGGACGCCCATTGACGTATGCGCGAGAGCGACCGCCGGATTCCAGTACTCGACGCAACAGGCAAACCCCGGGCTCGTCGGAAAGATCGTTGGCCTCGAGCCAAGTCTGCACTTGCGGCAAGCCATCCAGCGAGAACTCGGCGATGATCTCCGCGCGAGCGCTGCCTGCGCGCACCATGCCGGCATCGCTGCGCTCCCCCAGAACCAGGGCCAACGCATCGATCAATATCGATTTGCCGGCGCCAGTCTCACCCGTGAAGACGGTGAATCCCGGCGAGAACTCCAGATCGAGCCGATCGACGATGACGAAATCCCGAATACTCAGGGCGCGGAGCATGGAGGCTCCGCGTCTACGCGTAGAGCCAATCTAGAGCACCTCGCTCCAGTGGAGCTTCTCGCGCAGCATGTGGTAGTAGTTGTGTCCAATGGGATGCAGGAGCCGCAGCGACCGCTCGTAGCAGCGTACCAGGATCCGGTCGCCAGCCTGCAGATCGCAGTGCGAGTGGCTGTCGAAATGCACGCGCGCGTCGGCGCAGCGATGCATGAGGATCTCGACCTGCGCAGTGCTCGCCACCGCGATGGGGCGATTGGACAGGGTATGCGGACAAACCGGCACGATCGAAATCGCGGACAGTGCCGGATGCAGGATCGGGCCGCCGGCGGACAGTGCATAGGCCGTCGAACCGGTAGGAGTCGAAACGATGAGTCCATCTGCGCGCAACAAGTACACGAAGTGCCCATCGATGCGCACCTCCAGTTCGATCAATCCGCCGTCGGCACCTTTGCCAATGCTGGTGTCGTTGAAAGCCAGTACGTCGAAGACCCTGGAACCGGCACGGTGGACCTCGGCAGCGAGCAGCATGCGTGACTCGGTGACCGCCTGACCATCGAGCATGGCGCCGATGGTATCGAGCATCGTGTCGATGGAAACATCCGTGAGAAAACCAAGCCGCCCCTGATTGACACCAACCAATGCAACGTCGAAAGGGACGAGCGTGCGCGCGATATTGAGCATGGTGCCGTCCCCGCCGATCACGATTGCAAGATCGGCGATGCGCCCGATTTCGTCCAGCGGCAGTACTTCGAGCGAATTGCCTACGACGTAAGCCGACGTCAGCGGGTCCAGAAGAACGCGCACCCCGCGCCCCTGGAGAAAGCGCGCCAAGTGGAGCAACGGCGCGGCAATCTGCGGGCTCTTGTATTTGCCGATCAACGCGATAGTCTTGAACCCCGCCATCATGCCGGCATTAAAACATAAAGCGGCTGAAGCCGGGCGGGGTTGTCGGCGCAGGCGCATCGGTTAGAATGGTTCCCATGCTGAGCGAGCGCGCCCAAATCCTTCTCAAGACGCTGGTCGAGCGCTACATTGCCGACGGGCAACCAGTGGGTTCGCGCACCTTGTCGCGCTACTCGGGGCTGGATCTGTCTCCAGCCAGCATTCGCAATGTGATGGCGGACTTGGAGGACATGGGTTTCGTTGCGAGCCCGCACACCTCCGCTGGTCGCATCCCTACTCCACGCGGGTATCGGTTCTTCGTCGACTGCCTGGTCACTGTACGTCCGCTCGATCGCGTCGAGATCAATCAGCTGGAGGGGCAGCTGCATCCCGACAATCCGCAGAAGCTGGTGCAATCGGCATCGCACATGCTGTCCGATCTGACGCGGTTTGCCGGGGTGGTCATGGCACCACGGCGGCGCTCCACGGCGCTGCGCCATGTGGAATTTCTACAGTTGTCCGACAAACGCATTCTGCTGATCATCGTCACGCCCGAAGGCGATGTGCAGAATCGCATCCTGTTCACGGACCGCACTTATTCGCCATCCGAGTTGGTCGAGGCAGCCAATTTCATCAATCAGAACTACGCCGGTTTGACGTTTGAACAGGTAAAAGACCGCCTGAACGACGAGATCAAACGTCTGCACAACGACATGACGCATCTGCTTACCAAAGCGGTGGAGGCGGGCAATGAAGCACTGACGGCGAAGCCCGAGGAGTATTTCATCTCGGGCGAGCACAATCTGTTGCACGTACAGGACCTCTCATCCAACGTGACCAGCCTGCGACGACTGTTCGACCTGTTCGAGCAGCGGACGACGCTGCTGCAACTGTTGGAGATGGGCAGTCATGCGCAAGGCGTACAGATATATATCGGCGGCGAGTCGGGGCTGGTGCCGCTGGATGAGTGCAGCGTGGTCACCGCGCCCTATGAAGTGGACGGCGAGGTGCTCGGCACAGTAGGCGTCATAGGACCGACTCGGATGGCCTACGAGCGTGTCATTCCCATCGTCGAGATCACCGCGCGGCTATTATCCACTGCCATGTCGCAACGCTCGCGGGGGCCAGAATGAGCGGCCGTCCAGCGGCGGGAAATTCACCGCGACGCGAGCCGTCTTGATCCTGGCGCTTCCTTAGGATGGCTTACGCCGCCGAACCGGCTTTTCAGCACGGCACAACCGCCAAAGCGGGAATTCTCCTGACCAATCTCGGGACGCCTGAGGCGCCTACCGCGGCTGCGCTGCGCCCGTATTTGAAACAATTTCTGTCCGACCCACGCGTGGTGGAGATTCCGCGCTGGATCTGGTGGTTCATCCTGAACGGAATCATCCTGAACCGGCGTCCACGCCGCTCGGCAGAAAAGTACGCCAAGATCTGGACGCCGGAAGGATCTCCCCTTGCAGTTCACACGCAACGCCAGGCGCTTTTGCTGCGGGGTTATCTGAGCGAGCGAACCAGAGCGCCGATCGCGGTGGAGTGGGCGATGCGCTATGGCAAGCCGGCCATCGAGCAGGCGCTGCTCGCCCTGCGCAATCAGGGTTGCGACCGGATCCTGGTAATTCCCTTGTATCCGCAATACGCCGCAAGCAGCACCGGCAGCACCTTCGACGCCGTCCAGGCGGCAGTGGCCCGTATACGCAATGTCCCGGGGCTGAGGTTGGTGAAGCACTTTCACGACGATCCCGGCTACATACAGGCGCTGGCTCAAAGTGTCAGGGATTACTGGAGCGTCAACGGGCGTCCGGACAAGCTGGTGATGAGTTTTCACGGAGTTCCGCGCTACACCCTGGACAAGGGCGATCCCTATCACTGCGAGTGCCAGAAGACCGGCCGGCTGCTGGGCGAAGCATTGAAGCTCGATCCGGAGCAATACCTGGTCACTTTTCAGTCCCGCTTCGGTGGTGCCGAATGGCTCAAACCGTATACGTTGGAAACCATCGCGGCATTTGGACGCAAAAAACTGGGTCGCGTGGATGTTGTCTGCCCCGGCTTCGTGTCCGACTGCCTGGAGACCCTGGAAGAGATCGCCATCGAGAACAAAGCCGCATTCCTAGGCGCAGGAGGCGGGGAATTCCACTACATCCCTTGCATGAACGAGGGGGATGACTGGATTCGGGCGCTTGCCGACATTGCAATGCTCAACCTCCAAGGTTGGATCGACGCTGCAACGGATAAGGTGCAGGCCGAAGGGGAAGCGTCGAGTTCGCGTCGGCGCGCCCTGGCACTTGGCGCCTCTCAGTAGCACTGGTTCCAAGCTGTCCAGCACGTTTTCGCACCGCGGCTGCCCGAGCAACTTGAAATCCATTCCACCCAACCCCATGTCCGCCTAGTTGATCAAGGGTGAGGAAAACCATGCCGGAACAGGAACCTAGCATCAGTACGCCGGAGCACACGGCGCCGAGTTCAGCGCCTGGCGAGGATCAGGCCCAGGGCTCGGGCGCTGAAATCATGCCCAGCCCGCAGGAGCTTATGAAGCAGCTCGAGCTGCAGGCGCAGGAACATCATGATGCGTGGTTGCGGGCCAAGGCAGAGGCCGACAATGTGCGCAAACGTGCACAGGCGGATATCGCGAATGCCCACAAATACGCGTTGGAGAATTTCGCGGTCCAGTTGCTCGCGGTGCACGACAGCCTCGAGGCGGCGCTGGCGGCCGATAACACGTCCATCGAGACGTTGCGTCAGGGTGTGGATCTGACATTACGGCAGCTGGACACCGCGTTCGAGAAATTCGCCGTGAAGGAGATCAATCCGGTCGGCGAGAAGTTCGACCCGCACAAGCACCAAGCCATGACCACGGTGGCTTCGGACAAGGCGCCCAATACGGTCGTACATGTGCTGCAAAAGGGCTATCAGCTGCATGACCGTGTCCTGCGTCCAGCGCTGGTGACGGTCGCCAAACCCGAAGCATCTTGACCCGACAAGGCGACTTGAAACGCTGCCTCAACAGCCCCAAGTAAGCCTTATTGGAAGGCTTACAACATTCTGATTCGAAAGCGAGGATCTGAGAAATGGCAAAAATTATCGGCATCGACCTGGGGACGACGAACTCCTGCGTCTGCGTCATCGAAAACGGGCAGCCCAAAGTCATTGAGAACGCAGAGGGTGCGCGGACCACGCCCTCCATCGTCGCATATACGGACGACAACGAGATCCTCGTTGGCGCCCCTGCAAAACGGCAGGCCGTCACCAACCCGAAGAACACGTTATATGCGATCAAGCGCCTGATTGGGCGCCGATACGCCGATGCCGAAGTTCAGAAGGCGGTCAAGCTCTCGCCGTACAACATCGTGCAGGCCACCAACGGCGATGCCTGGGTGGAAGTGCGCGGGAAAAAGATCGCGCCGCCCGAGATCTCTGCCCAGGTTCTGATAAAAATGAAGAAGACAGCCGAGGACTACCTCGGCGAACCGGTGACCGAAGCGGTCATCACGGTCCCGGCTTACTTCAACGACTCCCAGCGTCAAGCTACCAAGGACGCCGGCCGGATCGCCGGTCTGGACGTCAAGCGCATCATCAATGAGCCGACCGCCGCCGCACTCGCCTTCGGCATGGACAAGAAGCAGGGCGATCGCAAGATTGCCGTCTATGACCTGGGCGGGGGCACGTTCGACATCTCCATCATCGAGATCGCGGAAGTCGAGGGCGAGCATCAATTCGAAGTGCTGGCGACCAACGGTGATACGTTCCTGGGCGGCGAGGATTTCGATCAGCGCCTGATGGACTACATCGCCGATGAGTTCAAGAAGGAACAGGGCGTGGATCTGCGCAAGGACATCCTCGCGTTGCAGCGCCTGAAAGAAGCGGCCGAGAAGGCCAAGATCGAGTTGTCGTCATCGCAACAGACGGAAGTCAATCTGCCCTACATCACGGCGGATGCCTCCGGGCCGAAACACCTGGCCGTCCGTATCACCCGGGCGAAGTTCGAGAACCTGGTGGAGGAACTGATCGAAAGGACGGCTGAACCCAGCCGAATCGCGATCAAAGACTCGGGCGTGAAGCTTTCGGATATCGACGACGTCATTCTTGTTGGTGGCATGACCCGCATGCCCAAGGTCCAGGAGAAGGTCAAGGAGATCTTCGGCAAGGAAGCGCGCAAGGACGTAAACCCCGACGAAGCGGTGGCCATCGGCGCAGCTATTCAGGGTGGCGTGCTCAAGGGCGAAGTGAAGGACGTGCTGCTGCTCGACGTTACTCCGTTGACCCTCGGTATCGAGACGCTTGGCAGCGAGATGTCGTCGTTGATCAAGAAGAACACCACGATTCCGACCAAGGCGCAGCAGGTCTACTCCACTGCAGCCGACGGCCAGACCGCCGTCACGATCCACGTTCTGCAGGGTGAGCGGCCGCTGGCATCCGGCAACAAGAGCCTCGGGCAGTTCAACCTGGAAGGCATCGCGCCGGCAGCACGCGGCATGCCGCAGATCGAGGTGACCTTCGACATCGACGCTAACGGGATTTTGCACGTGTCGGCCAAGGACAAGGCCACCGGCAAGGAAAACAAGATCACCATCAAGGCGAGTTCCGGGCTCAGCGAGGCCGAGATCCAGAATATGGTCAAGGACGCCGAGGCCAACGCCGAAGAAGATCGCAAGCAGGTGGAGCTGGTGCATGCGCGCAACCAGGCAGACAACATGATCCACTCGGTGAAGAAAGCCCTGACGGAGCATGGGGACAAGGTTGGCGCCGACGAGAAAGGCAAGATCGAAGCAGCCATTGCGGCAGCCGAGGAAGCGTTGAAGAGTAACGACAAGAGCGCTATCGAGTCCACCACACAGGCGCTGGCGGCGGCCTCGCAGAAACTGGGCGAGCAGGTATACGCTCAGGCCGGAGCGGGCGCGGAGGGCCAGCCCGGTAAGGACACGAAGACAGCCGATGCCGATGTTGTCGATGCGGAGTTCGAAGAAGTCAAAGACAAGAAGTAGCAGGCAGTCACGCGTGCCGGGCGACCGGCGCAGTCAGACATCAGGCGCGTGATGTCGTATCTGGCCGAGTTGACGTGGGTGTTCAATACACCCCGCTCAACTCGGCCGTTTGCTGTTTGAGGGGAGCGGTAAGTTCATACATGGCGAAGCAGAATTAACATGGCGAAGCGGGATTACTATGAGGTGCTCGGTGTCAATCGGGACAGCTCGGACGAAGACATCAAGAAGGCCTACCGCAAGCTGGCCATGCAGCATCATCCGGATCGCAATCCGGACAATCCCAAAGCGGAAGAAAAATTCAAAGAGGCCAAGGAAGCGTACGAGGTCCTGAGCGACGGCGACAAGCGCGCGGCTTACGATCGCTTCGGACATCAGGGCGTGGAGGGCCACGCAGGAATGGGGGCCGGCGCGGGGATGGGCGGCTTCGGCGAGGCCTTCGGAGACATCTTCAGCGAGATTTTCGGCGCTGGCGGTCGTGGACGTTCCAATGTCTACCGCGGAGCCGATCTGCGCTACAACCTCGAAATTTCCCTGGAAGAAGCCGCACGCGGGACCGAAACCAAGATCCGCATCCCCACGCTGGAAGCCTGCGAGACATGCCACGGCAGTGGCGCCAAGCCCGGGACCGAACCCATCACCTGCCCTACATGTAACGGACAAGGTCAGGTACGGATACAACAGGGTTTCTTTTCCCTTGCGCAAACCTGCCCGCGCTGCAGCGGCAGCGGCAAAGTCGTCAAGGAGCCCTGTTCCACCTGCTCTGGCCAGGGTCGCTTGAAGCGCCAGAAGACGCTTTCAGTGAAAATTCCAGCAGGTGTGGACGAGGGCGACCGCATCCGTCTCACCGGCGAGGGCGAAGCCGGTGTCAATGGCGGCCCGCCCGGCGATCTATATGTAGTGATCCGGCAGCGACCGCACGCGGTGTTCCAGCGGGAAGAAAACGATCTTCACTGCGACATGCCGATCAGCTTCACCACCGCAGCACTCGGTGGCGAGATCGAAATTCCCACCCTGGACGGCAGCGCCAAGATTCGCATTCCGTCCGAAACGCAGAGCGGGAAAGTCTTTCGTCTGCGGGGCAAAGGCATCAAGGGCGTGCGCACTCAAGTGCACGGCGATCTGATGTGCAAGGTCGTAGTCGAAACCCCGGTGAATTTGACCGCGCGCCAGAAAGAACTATTGCACGAGTTGGAATCCATCAACCAACAGGACTCGGGTCGACACGATCCGCGAGCCCGCTCCTGGATGGAACGCGTGAAGGAGTTCTTTCAGGGCTGAAGCAGCCAGAGCTTCCTAGCGCCGCCGCCAGATGGTCCCCTGCGACGAATCCTCCAGCACTATCCCCGCAGCCAGTAGCTGATCGCGAACGCGGTCAGATTCGGCAAAGTTTTTCGCCTTGCGCGCGGCCGCGCGCAGAGCGATCAATTCTTCGATCTGCCCGGCGCTAAGCCCAGCGGCCGCTGAATCGTTTCCGCCGGTGGCAACCGCACCACTGTTACCTTTACTGTAACCTTGCAGGAACTGCGTAGGGTCACGGCCGAGTAATCCCAGCACGCCGGCCAACGCTTTCAACAGCCCGGCATCCTCCGCAGCGCGCGAGCGATTGGTCTGGGTGGCAAGCTCGAATAACACGGAACACGCATCGGCCGTATTGAAATCATCGTCCATCGCGTCCCTGAAGCGTGCGGCGAACGCGTTGTTCCAGTCGATGGGCAACGACGCGGCGGGTGTGTCACGCAGGGCGGTGTAAAGGCGAGTGAGTCCCGCACGCGCATCTTCCAAATGTGCGTCCGAGTAGTTCAGCGGGCTTCGATAGTGCGCGCGCAAAATAAAGAATCGCACCACCTCCGGATCGAACTTCGCCAGCACCTCGCGTATGGTAAAGAAGTTGCCCAGTGACTTTGACATCTTCTCGTCGTCGACGCGCACGAAGCCGTTGTGCACCCAATAGTTGACGAACACGTGCCCGTGCGCGCCCTCGGACTGCGCGATTTCGTTCTCGTGGTGGGGAAACAGCAGATCCTGTCCGCCACCGTGGATATCGAAATGCTCGCCGAGGAGGCGTTCGCTCATGGCTGAACATTCGATGTGCCAGCCGGGCCTGCCCTTGCCCCACGGCGAATCCCAGACTGGCTCACCGGGTTTGGCGGCCTTCCACAAGACAAAGTCGAGCGGGTCGCGCTTGAACTGGTCGATGTCGACACGTTCGCCGGCGCGCAAATCTTCCAGAGATTTGCCGGACAATTTGCCGTAGCCGGAAAACTCGCGCACCGAATAGTAGACATCCCCATTCGATGCCGAATAAGCGAGCCCACGTTCCATGAGGGCCGCTATGATGGCAACCATACCCGGAACATGTTCGGTGGCGCGTGGTTCGAAATCCGGCTTCTCGACGCCGAGGGCCTGCGCATCCTCGTCCATGAAGCGGATGAAGCGACTCGTCAGAGACTGGATGCTTTCGCCGTTCTCCGCCGCTCGCTTGATGATCTTGTCTTCGATGTCGGTGATATTGCGCACGTACGTCACGTCAAATCCGGACGTGCGCAGCCATCGGCTGATGGCATCGAATACCACCATCACGCGCGCGTGGCCGATGTGGCAGTAATCGTATACCGTCACCCCGCATACATACATGCGGACCTTCCCCGCCTCGATTGGCCGGAAGTCCTGCTTCTTACGGGTGAGCGAGTTGTGAATCCTGAGCATGCAGCGTTACGGGCGCGAAAAATGCGGCTGGTATTTCGACCGCCACGATTGTCTGGTGAGCGGGCTTGTTGGTGAAATCTGCTAGAATTACAATAACCTAGCGCAGTATTTCGGAAAAAATTATAGCACATGCGTATGCGCCGAATCGCAGTACTCGCCGTGCTCCTGGTGTGCGGTGGGCTCTGCAGCACCGCGGTGTCAGCGGACGACTACCAGGAAGCGACCAAGCTCTACAAGCTGGGCGGCCGCGCCGAGGCACTGGACCGCCTCAACGCCTTCTTGTCGGAACACCCTCGGGACGCTCGCGCGCGATTCTTGAAGGGGGTCATCCTTACGGAGCTGAACAAGCCGGCAGACGCGATCAAAGTGTTCACTGCGCTCACGCAGGATTATCCCGAGTTACCGGAACCCTACAACAACCTCGCGGTTCTGTATGCCGCGCAAGGTGACTACGAGAAAGCGCGTCAGGCGTTGGAGATGTCGATCCGCACACATCCCAGTTACGCCGTGGCGCATGAGAACCTGGGAGACATCTACGCCACCCTCGCCAGCCAGGCTTACGACAAGGCGTTGCAATTGGACAGCGCGAACACCACCGCACGAACAAAACTTGCACTGATCCGCGAACTGTTTCCCGCTAAAACTGCCCTTGCCGCCGCCACCGGCAAAACGGAGTCGATCAAGGCAACCGAACCGCCGAAGCCCGCTGCGGAAGCGGCTAAAACTGCCGATTCACCCAAGCCCGGCGGCGCAGCCAAGATGAACGAGGGTGTCAAGGGGGCCGAGGTTGCTGCCGCACCATCGCCGGCACCGATCGACACTGCAAAGGGATCTGCGGAAGAGGTGAAACCAGTCGCGACCTCGTCCCAGCAGGATGAGACTAAAGCTGTGCTCAAGACGGTCGAAGATTGGACCAAGGCATGGTCGAAGAACGACGCCGATGCTTACTTGTCGTTCTACTCACCCGACTTCGAAATACCCAGCGGCGAAACGCGTGCGCAGTGGGAGGCCGCTCGACGAGACCGGCTCGCCAAACCACGCAAGATCAGTGTCAAAGCCGTATCACCCAAGGTAACCTTCACCGACGCCAGTCACGCCACCGTGAGCTTCCGCCAAAGTTATACGTCCAACGCGCTCAAGACCTCCGGCCGCAAAACCTTGCAGCTGGTCAAACAGGGCGAGCGTTGGCTCATCCAGCAGGAATCGGTCGACAAGTGAGACATCTGCTGACGCTGGGCCGCGATCGGCGGCCTTGGCCAACCGTGCGCGGCGCCGGTATTGCGCTCGTGGCAGCGGTCATCGTGGCGGGCGATGTCTCCGCGATGGGCGGCCATCCGCTGAGTAACTTTCGTTTTGTCGGGCGCAACATGCAATCGGCCGAAGCAATGCTGGTGCAGAGCCTGCTCAGCGTGCGTGAAAACCGGCTGGAGGATGCGCTACGTCAAATCGACGCGCTGCTGCAGACGACCCCGAACTTCCGGCTCGCGCAGCTCGTCAAGGGCGATCTGCTGATGGCGCGCGCGCACCCAATCAACAACATCGGTAATATCCAGGACGCACCGACGGGGGCTGTAAACGATCTGCGCGAAGAGGCGCGTGCCCGTCTCCAACGCTACCGCCTCGAACAACCTAAAGATCTGGTGCCTAAATATCTGCTGCAGATGCAACCGCAGCAGAAGTACGCCGTCGTGGTGGACACGACCAAGTCCACGTTGTATGTGTTCGAAAACGATGGAGGCCGTCCGCGCTACGCAGCGGACTACTACATAACGGTAGGCAAGAACGGCTTCGACAAAGCCCGCGAGGGCGATAAGAAAACGCCGCTTGGCGTCTATCACGTCGTGACGGAGTTGCCGCGAAGCAAGCTTGCGGATTTCTACGGCAACGCCGCGTGGCCCATCAACTATCCCAATGAATGGGACGAACGACTGGGCCGCAAAGGCCATGGCATCTGGCTGCACGGAACGCCACGCGACACATATAGCCGCCCTCCTCGCGCCAGCGATGGCTGCGTCGTCCTGAACAATCAGGATCTCGATCAACTCGGCACTCACCTTCAGGCCGGCCTCACGCCGGTCGTGATTGCGGATGGCGTGGAGTGGATCGAGGCAAAGCGAGCCGAGGTGCTGCGCGCGCCACTGCTCGAACAACTCGAACTCTGGCGTAAAGATTGGGAGAGCCGAGACAACGACGCCTACCTGTCTCACTATGCGCGCAGCTTCACGAGTACTGACATGAGCCTTACGGAATGGGCGACACAAAAGCGGCGCGTCAACGCCAGTAAGGAATGGATCAGGCTCAAGGTATCTGACGTGTCCGTCATGCTGTATCCTGGCCGCGAAGACTTGGCAGTGGTAACCTTCCTGCAGGACTACAGCAGCAACAACCTGGCGAACCAGATGCGCAAACGCCAGTATTGGCTGCGTGAAGGAAACAGCTGGAAGATTGCTTACGAGGGTTCGGCGTGAGCTGAGTCGATGCCGAGTACCA
>Ga0209048_10001560_pt1 | contig 23398 bp, 22 predicted proteins | sample FrelakmetCRP12CR_FD_187146 | JGI IMG/M metagenome (GOLD analysis project Ga0209048, IMG submission 187146) | Freshwater lake sediment microbial communities from the University of Notre Dame, USA, for methane emissions studies - CRP12 CR (SPAdes)... | ecosystem: Environmental > Aquatic >... | reverse complement strand
TATCCCTTGGGCCGCTTGTCGATGACGCGTTTGGCCTTGCCCTCGGAGCGCACGATGCCACCGATATCCACCGCGATCACCTTGGTGGAGATGCCGATGTAGGATTTGATGTCGTGCTGCAATTGCTTGGATGCCTTCTCGAGGTCGGCGCGAGCGACGCCCGGCTTGCCCTCGATCATCACGTCCACGGAGTCCAGGTTGCCTTCGCGGTAGACCTCGATGAAATAATGCGGCGACAGGGCGGGAATATGGAGGATGCGCTCCTCAATCTGGGTCGGGAAGACATTGACGCCGCGGATGATCAGCATGTCGTCGCTGCGCCCGGTGATCTTGGCCATGCGGCGCATCGGGCGGGCCGTGCCCGGCAGCAGTCTGGTCAGGTCACGGGTACGATAACGGATCATCGGGAGCCCTTCTTTGGTCAGGGTGGTGAACACCAGTTCCCCTTCCTCGCCATCGGGCACTACCGCGCCGGTTTCTGGATTGATGATCTCCGGCAGGAAATGGTCTTCCCAGATGGTCGGGCCGTCCTTGGTTTCGATGCATTCCATCGCCACGCCCGGCCCCATGATCTCGGACAGGCCATAGATGTCGGTGGCGTCGATGCCGGCGCGCTCTTCGATCTCGGCGCGCATGGCCGGGGTCCAAGGCTCGGCGCCGAAGATGCCGATGCGCAGGGAGCTGTCGCGGGCGTCATAACCCTGGCGCTGAAATTCATCGATGATGTTAAGCATGTAGGACGGCGTGACCATGATGATGTCGGGCTCGAAGTCCCGGATCAACTGGACCTGTTTTTCGGTCTGGCCTCCGCTCATGGGGATGACGGTGGCGCCCAGGCGCTCGACGCCATAGTGGGCACCCAATCCGCCGGTGAACAGGCCGTAACCGTAGGATACATGGATCTTGTCGCCGGGGTGGCCGCCGCCGGCGCGGATGGAGCGGGCTACCAGGTTGGCCCAGGTATCGATGTCATTCTTGGTGTAACCCACCACCGTCGGTTTGCCGGTGGTGCCGCTGGAGGCATGCAGGCGGATGATTTCCGACATGGGTACGGCGAACAGGCCGAAGGGGTAATGATCGCGCAGATCCTTTTTGACGGTGAAGGGAAATTTCGCCAGGTCCGCCACCGACTTGAGGTCATCCGGATGAACCCCGTGCGCGTCGAAGCTCTTTTTGTAGAAGGGCACATTGCCGTAAGCGTGGTGCAGCGACCACTTGAGCCGTTCCAACTGTAGCGCGGCCAGTTCATCGCGGCTTGCGGTTTCGATGGGCTCCAGCTCACCTTTCAGGGGTTGGTCAGACTTCATAGCTAAACTCCTCCAAGTGTCATTCCGGCTTTTAATCGCCAGTTGTTGATAAGCCAGTTGTTGATAACAGGCGCTCGGTTATAAGGCTTTCCAGAATCCTGCTGGTTGGCTCCCTGGATACGCGCATTCCTTGCGCCGGCAGTTGCATAACCTCGTTAAATTCTCTCGATGATCATGGCAATACCCTGGCCCACGCCGATGCACATGGTGCACAGGGCATAGCGGCCACCGGTCCTGTGCAGTTGGTACATGGCCGTGGTGACCAGACGGGCGCCGCTCATGCCCAGCGGATGGCCCAGCGCGATAGCGCCGCCGTTCGGGTTGACCTGCGGAGCATCGTCCGGCAGATCAAGATCGCGCAGCACCGCCAACGCCTGGGCCGCGAAGGCCTCGTTGAGTTCGATCACCGCCATGTCCTGGAGCTTCAGACCGGTCTTGGCCAGTACCTTGCGGGCTGCCGGAGCCGGACCGAAGCCCATGATTCGCGGCGGGACGCCAGCGACGGCGGTGGCTACGATACGGGCTTTAGGCGTCAGGCCATGGGCTTTGGCGGCGGCTTCCGAAGCGACGATCAGGGCGCAGGCGCCGTCGTTGACGCCGGACGCATTGCCGGCGGTCACCGTCAGGGCAGGGCCGTTCACGCCCTTGAGTTTAGCGAGATCGGCCAGCGTGGTATCGGGGCGTGGATGCTCATCGGTGTCCACATTTTTTGGCTCCCCCCGTTTCTGGGGAATGCTGACCGGGATGATCTCATCCTTGAAGCGGCCGGCGGCCTGGGCGGCCGCCCAGCGCTGCTGACTGCGTAGGGCAAAGGCGTCCTGGTCTGCTCGCGAAATGTTGAATTCCTCCGCCACGTTGTCCGCCGTCTCCGGCATCGAGTGGGTTTCGTAGAGCTTCTTCATCAGTGGATTGATAAAGCGCCAGCCGATCGTGGTGTCATAGATCGCGGCTTTGCGGCTGAAGGCAGTCTCTGCCTTGCCCATGACAAAGGGTGCCCTGGACATCGATTCCACCCCGCCGGCGATGATCAGCTCGGCCTCGCCGGCCTTGATGGCGCGGGCGGCCATCCCGGTGGCGTCCATGCCGGAGCCACAAAGGCGGTTGACCGTGGTGCCGGGCACCTCCACTGGCAACCCGGCCAGTAACACGCACATGCGCGCCACATCCCGGTTGTCTTCGCCGGCTTGATTGGCGCAGCCGTAGATCACATCGTCAACCATGCGCCAATCCACATCGCGATTGCGATCCATCAGCGCTTTCAAGGGGACGGCACCCAGATCGTCGGCGCGCACTACGGACAGGGCTCCACCATAGCGGCCGATGGGAGTACGGACGGCATCACAAATATAGGCTTCGTTCATAATTCGATCTCCAGGCCGGGGATCACCTCACCCTGAATGCGGTAGGAGCGGCCCCGAAAGTGAGCGATCACAGCGCCTGTCTGGTTGGTCACGGTGATGTCGTAAACGCCGGTGCGGCCGCTCAGCGAGCGCTCCACGCCGATGGCGGTGAGTTCATCGCCCAGACGGGCCGGATTGACAAAGTCGATGCTGCAGCCCGAGGCGACGGTGACCAGATTGCGGCTGTTGCAGGCATAGGCAAAAGCCGTGTCCGCCAAGGCGAAGATCATGCCGCCGTGGCCAATGTCATGGCCGTTCACCATGTCCTTGCGCACCGTCATCTGCATGCGGGCATAGCCTGGACGGATTTCTGCCAGGGTGATGCCGAGCGCCTGGGCAGCATAATCGCGTTCATACATCGCTGCGCCACAAGCCTCAGCAAGCTTTTGGGCGTCGATCTCTTGAGGCATGGCGTCAGTCATAGAAGGTGCTGCCCGCGAATACTTTGCGCCGCAGTAAAGGTGAAGCCCGGTAGCGATCCTCACCATAGGTTCGGGCCAGGTTATCCAGCACTCTAAGCAGGAAGGGAAGGCCAATACTATCTGCCCACGCCAGGGGGCCGCGAGGATAGTTCACGCCATTCAGCATGGCAATATCGACGGCTTCAATGCTGCACACCCCCTGGTTGACGGCATCGGCACCCTCATTGGCCAGCATGCACACGGTGCGCATCACCACCATCCCAGGGATGTCGTCGATGACTGAAACCTGCTTACCCAGAGCTTGGAACAGCCCGGCGGCAATAGCCAAGGACCCTGCAGCGGCTTGGTCGGCAGCGGCTAGGGCGATGCGGGCAGCATCGGCGTAATCTAGGGCCAGGTCGAACAGAATGAGGTTAGCCAACCCTTCAGTGGCTGCGCGCTCAGTGGCAAAACAGCCGTCAGTGAGGGCCAAAAACACGTCCCCTACCTGGAGCAGTCCGTTGCCACTCTCGCGTCGTGCCGGGATGCCAGCCTTTTCTAGCAAGGCCACCAAAGGTTCGGCCACCCCTAGCTGACCATGAACGGTCGCGGCCACGGGCCGTGGACCCGGCTCGGTGGAAACAGGCGGCGTACGATTGATTCCTTTTTCATGCTCATAGAAGTGAAAGCCGCGCCCGGTCTTGCGCCCCAGGTAGCCGGCACTGACCAGTTCCTGCTGCAATAGCGAAGGTTGAAAGCGCTGATCGTTGAAATAAGAGGTAAATACCGAGCCAGTGACGGCAAAATTGACATCATGGCCGATCAGGTCCATCAACTCGAAGGGCCCCATGCGAAATCCCCCCGCCTCGTGCAGGATGGCATCGATGGTGGCAGGATCAGAACCACCTTCTTGCAGTACCCGCATACCCTCTGCATAGAAGGGTCTGGCTACCCGGTTGACGATGAAGCCAGGGGTGGACTTAACGTGAACTGGCTTCTTCCCCCAGGCTTTGGCCGTCTCATAAATGAGATTAGACACTGCGGGGTCGGTATCGATACCACTGACTACTTCGACCAGCTTCATGCGCGGCGCTGGATTAAAAAAGTGCATGCCCACCAGGTTATTGGGACGCTTCAGCGCGGCGCCGATGGCGGTAATGGAGATGGAAGAGGTATTGGTCGCGAGGATGGTGTCGTTGCCGCAAATCTCCTCGAGTTGGCTGAAGATCTGGCGCTTGATGTCCAGGTTCTCGACAATGACTTCGAGGACCAACCGCGCGGGCGCCAGATCCTCAAGATGGCGAACCGGCATGATACGGCCGAGGATGGCATCGCGCTCGCCGGCGTCCAGCTTGCCGCGTTCCACCAGCCTTCCCAGATCGTTGGCGATGCGGGCGAGAGCCTTGACATTGGCGCCTTCAGCGGCGTCGTACAGCAGCACAGGATGACCGGCGTGAGCGGCGATCTGAACGATGCCGGCGCCCATCGTGCCGGCCCCGATCACGCCGATGGTCGCCGCAGTGGGCAGTGCGGCCACGCTAGCGTCCCTTGAACACGGGTTTGCGCTTTTCCATGAAGGCGGCGACCCCTTCGCGGTAGTCCTCGCTGCGCCCGCCCAGGCGCATGCAGTCGCGTTCCAGGTCCAGTTGCTGATCCAGCGTATTGGTATAGGAGGCGTTGATGGCTCGCTTGATCATGGCCAGGCCAAAGGTGGGCTGGGTGGCCAGATGGCGGGCCATGCCACCGGCTTCCTCCATTAATTTGTCATCGTCCACACACTTCCAGATCAGGCCCCACTGCTCGGCCTGTTCGGCGCTCAGCTTGTCGCCCAGCAAGGCCAGTCCCATCGCACGGGCATGGCCCACCAGGCGCGGTAAATGCCAGGTGCTGCCGGAGTCGGGTATCAGGCCGAGCCGGCAGAAGGCCTGAACGAAGCTGGCGGAACGGGCCGCGAACACCAGGTCACAGGCCAGCACCAGGCTGGCGCCGGCGCCAGCGGCTACGCCATTGACGGCGCAGACCACCGGAATTTGAAGGCCCTTGATGGCGCGGATCAGGGGGTTGTAGTTGTTCTCAACGGAAGCGCCAAGATCGGGCAGTTGCTCGCTGGGAGCCACGCTGCGATCGCTCAGGTCTTGGCCCGCGCAAAAGCCGCGGCCAGTGCCCGTGAGCAGCAGGCAGCGCACTGCCGGATCGTCCTTGACCTGCTTCAGGGCGGCGCGAATTTCCTCGAACATTTCTGTGTTGAAGCTATTGAGGCTGGTGGGGCGGTTCAGGGTCAGGGTGGCGACCCCGTCGGCGATGCCGAATTCGATGGTGTTGTAGCTCATGATGGATGGCCTTATCAACGTCCAGTAAAAGTGGGTTTGCGTTTTTCCATGAAGGCGGCGATGCCCTCGCGGCGGTCTTCGGTCGCGGCCAGCAGGTTGTAGGCCTTACGTTCCAGGTTGAGACCAGATTCCAGGCTGGTTTCAAAGGCTTTGAGCAGGGCTTCTTTGGCAAGACGCACGGCCAGCGGTGGCTTGGCGGCGATGACTTTGGCAAGTTGCAGGGCACGCTCGATGGTCAGTTCCGGGAGCGTGATTTCCGCCACCAGGCCAGCGGCCAGCGCCGCGTGGGCGTCGAGCATTTCTCCGGACAGTACCAGTTTCATGGCCAGGGACTTGCCGACGGCGCGGATCAGCCGCTGAGTGCCGCCCGCGCCGGGGATGATGCCGAGATTGATTTCCGGCTGCCCGAACCGGGCGTTGTCGCCGGCGATGATGATGTCGGCCTGCATGGCCAGCTCGCAGCCGCCGCCCAGGGCGAAGCCGTTGACCGCCGCGAGCAGGGGTTTGGGAAAGCGGTCGATGCGATTGCGGAAAGCCTGGCGTGGATCGGTCAGGGTTCCAACCATATCCAGTTCCGCCATCTCCTTGATGTCGGCGCCCGCCGCGAACACGCTCGGGCCGCCGCTCAACACCACGGCGCGCACCGCCTCATCGCTGGCGGCCTGGTCCAGGGCATCTGCCAATTCACTGAGCAACTGGGTGCGCAGGGCGTTACGGGCTTGCGGACGGTTCAGGGTGATCAGCAATACCCCGGACTGGATGGGGCTGACGATAATATCTGCGAAAGCTGGCATGGAATATTAGTTTATGTTGGCCCACCGGCCCCCGAGCGATTGGCGGCTGCCAACCGCCGCCCCAGCGCGATGGCCGCGATGGGCACGGAGGCTCTGGCTGGTTATTTCATTTCGGGGCAGTCAAACCGAGTCGGGCTAACCGCGCTGCAATCTCGGTTTCCCAGGTCTGCAACAATTCGGCGTTGCTGTGCTGGCGCAAGCCGTACTTGCGGTAGAGGTCCACCCGCTCTGAATCGATCCGTCCGAAGGTGGCAGCGACCCTGGGATACCAGTAGCCGACGGAGGCCTGGGCGGGCAGGGCGGAACCCTGGCGCTCCACCGCCGCGCGCAAGCCCCGTTCGCCCAGCTCGGCATGCTCGGCCTCGCGCTTGACGATGCTAGCCATGCAGTTCGCCAGAGGTTCGTAGGAACAGTGTTGCAGTTCCCCGATCTGCACGGTGGTGGCCGCGCCCATCAACATATTCATGGACACACCGTCAGTCCAGCCCTCAAGGGGATAATGGAATACATTGAGGCGTTTGTCGCCGCCAACCCGCCGGGAGCCCAGGTCTACATCGCGATCCAGGCGCGCACTCCAGGAATGAGAGTTGACATACAAGGCAGGGTTGACGCCGAAATCCTTGAGGAGCTCCAGCACGGTCTCGGCATGATGAAACTTTTCCGACACGATCCGTGCCGCGATCATCCGTTCCTTGAGTCCGGGGCCACGGTTGATCACGTCGGCGAAGCCGGCGGCGCCGGCTAACTCGGAGTCCGCAAAAATCACCATCAAGCGCAACAGCTCGCCGCGGTAACCAACGGACAAGGCATCGCCCCGCTTGATCCGGTCACCGGCTGCGATGCGGTCGATCAGAATTTTTTCTTCCGTCGCCATAATATTAACGCTCTCCCCATCTATACGGGTCTTGCCCGAGATTGTGCCGGGCGCCGATTCATTCTTTATTAAGATTACATTATAATTCGAAAGAGACACAATACTAAAGAAAAAAACTCTGTTTCGGTATCAGTAAAATCGACCGGGATGAAGAAACTCAACGATGCTGAGAAAGTTGAATTTGGGCCCATTGGAAACCTGGTGAAAACCTTGCGAAAGACGGCGAAGTACGAATAATTATGCATCTTTCGGGTGGCTCCACGGTCCCGTAGGCGAGTCTTCGCGAGATTTAACTGGACCGCGATGCGAACGCCGGTGAGGTTAAGGCAAATCCATAAATAGATACAATACTAAAGCAATACTCGATCTTTCGGTATCAGAAAGTTTGGTGTATCTTTGCACCGTGAATAATCCTACTAGCCTGCCTGGCAACTTGGCTGGTCCCTGCGAGGAACTATGGCGAACATTGTGATTGTGGTTGGTACGGAATCCGGCAACGCACAGATGGTTGCGGAAACTCTGCAAGACGAACTGGGTAACTTAGGTCACCAGGTGGAAGTGGCGGAAGAGCCAGACTTGGCTTCCCTGGACCTGGCGAATCGTGAGGTGGTGCTGATCTGCACCTCCACGCATGGCGATGGGGAACTGCCGGATAATATCATCCCCTTCCATGATGCGTTGCAAGCAACCCGGCCAGATCTGTCCCATATCCGCTATGGAGTTATCGCCTTGGGCGATCAAACCTATCATGAAACTTTTTGTCGGGCCGGTAAGGATATGGATAGACTGTTTGCCGAACTGGGCGCGCTTAAGGTAGGGGAGCGCCTGGAAATCGATGCCTGTACCCAGCCATTGCCTGACGAAGACGCGACCGAGTGGGCCGAGGAATGGGTGACCTTGCTTTAAAGGTCGTTACCTTAACAACATTCAGCAGACGAGGAGATTCCGAATTATGAGCCAGCACTTCTTTGAACGCCATCGCGAAACCCTGGAGCGAGCCGTGGAGGCGATCCATGATCGCGGTTACTGGAGCGCCTATCCGGAGATGCCGAGCGGCAAGCTCTATGGGGAGACCGCCAATGACGACGGCAAAGCCGCCTTCGAGGGCTATCTCAACACGTATTTCGAGATCGACCAACCGGGTACCATAGGTAAGGTGGGCAAGGAAGCCTCGCCCTTCGGCACGCAACTGGGCATCACCTATCCCAAAGCGGATGTCGAGGTGCTGCTGCCGGCCATGCAGGCGGCTATCCCCGCTTGGCGCAAGGCCAGTCCCGAGGTCCGTGCCGGCGTTTGTCTGGAAATCCTGCACCGGCTCAACAAGCGCAGCTACGAGGTGGCTTATGCCGTGATGCATACTACTGGCCAGGCTTTCATGATGGCCTTCCAAGCCGGTGGCCCCCATGCCCAGGATCGCGGTCTGGAAGCCGTCGCCTATGCGTATCGAGAGATGAAACAGACGGCGGAAACCGGCTTCTGGGAGAAGCCCCAGGGCAAGCAGGAACCGCTGAAGATGAATAAGAAATTCAACATCATGCCGCGCGGTATTGGCCTGGTGATCGGCTGCTGCACGTTCCCCACCTGGAACGGCTATCCTGGCTTCTTCGCCAGTCTTGCCACCGGCAACGCCGTGCTTGCCAAGCCGCATGCGGGCGCCATTCTGCCGATGGCCATCACCGTGCAGATCAGCCGCGAGGTGCTGAAGGAAGCCGGTTTCGATCCCAACCTGGTAACGCTGGTCGCCAATGATCCCGGCCAGCCCATGGCCTCCGTCCTGGCCATGCGTCCGGAGATCAAGATCATCGACTTCACCGGCAGCACCGCGAATGGCGACTGGCTCGAACAGAATGCCCGCCATGCTCAGGTGTACACCGAAAAAGCCGGCGTCAATACCATCGTCATCGATTCCAACGATGACTTCAAAGGTATGATCCGCAACATTGCCTTCTCACTCTGCCTGTATTCCGGCCAGATGTGCACCGCGCCGCAGAACATTTATGTGCCCAGGGACGGCATCAAGGCCGGCGATCAGCACCTGAGCTTCGCCGAAGTCGCCAAGGCTATCGCCGATGGGGTGAGCAAGTTCCTGTCCGATCCGGCGCGTGCCGTGGAAGTGCTGGGGGCAATCCAGAACGAGGGCGTGCTCAAGCGCATCGAGGCCGCCCATGATCTGGGCGAAGTGTTGCTGGCCTCCCAGACCATCACCCACCCGCAGTTCCCCGCCGCGACCGTGCGTACCCCGGTAATCATCAAACTGGATGCCACTGACCAGAGTATCTATATGCACGAGCATTTCGGCCCCATCGCCTTCGTGATCGCCACCGACAACACTGAACACAGCATGGCGCTGGTCAGCAAGGCCGTTCGCGAGCAGGGCGCGTTGACCGCCTCGATCTACTCCAGCGATGAAGCGGTGCTGTCCGCGATGGAGGAGGCCATGGCGGAAGCCGGCGTGGCGTTGTCCTGCAATCTGACCGGCGGGGTGTTCGTCAACCAGTCGGCGGCATTCAGTGACTTCCATGGCACCGGCGCCAATCCGGCTGCCAATGCCGCTCTCACCGACGGCGCCTTCGTCGCCAGCCGCTTCCGGGTGGTACAGAGCCGCCGGCACGCGTGAGCCTGCTCTAATGCCAATCTATGCCATCGATGGGGTGATACCGGTGGTGCACCCCAGCGCCTATATCCATCCAACGGCATCCCTGATCGGTGACGTCATCATCGGTCCCGGTTGTTACGTTGGTCCCTGTGCGTCCCTGCGCGGCGACTTTGGCCGGTTGATCCTGGAACCCGGGGTGAACGTCCAGGACACCTGCGTCATGCACGGTTTTCCAGGCACCGACACGGTGATCGAGGCGGATGGCCATATCGGCCATGGCGCGGTGCTGCATGGTTGCCGGGTTGGCAAGAACGCCATGGTGGGGATGAACGCGGTCATCATGGATAATGCCGTCGTCGGGGAGTCCAGCATTGTCGCCGCGATGGCCTTCGTCAAGGCCAATGTCACCCTGCCGGCCCGCAGCCTGATCGCCGGCGTGCCCGCCAAGGTGATCCGCGAACTCACCGATGAAGAGATCGCCTGGAAACGGGAGGGTACGGCTACCTATCAGCAATTGACGGTTCGCTCCCTGGCCAGCTTGCGGGAGACTGCGCCGCTGGCAGAAGTGGAGCCTGACCGCCAGCGCCTTCAGATCAGCGACGTGCAACCTCTGTACAAGACCCGCCAGCAAAAATGATACTGTAGTGCCAGGACACCCCCAAGCCGGGGGCGTTCGCAGGTCACCAACGCACTACTGTGGAGATAATAAAAGATGAATTACGAAAATATCTTGGTCGAAACCCGCGGCACTGTGGGGCTGATCACCTTGAATCGTCCCAAGGCGCTGAATGCGCTGTCCATCACCTTGATGCGGGAAATGGGTAAGGCCCTGGATGCCTTTGAGAGGGATGATGCCATCGGCGCTATGGTGTTAACCGGCAATGAAAAGGCTTTCGCCGCTGGCGCTGATATCAATGAAATGAAGGATAAGGAATTCATGGACCTGTTCCTGACCGATTTCCCGCACGCGCCGGGGGATGGATGGCGTAGGCTCTATTCGGTGCGCAAGCCGGTGATTGCCGCGGTCGCTGGTTTTGCCCTGGGAGGTGGTTGCGAGGTCGCCATGGCCTGTGATTTCATCCTTGCCGCCGACAACGCCAAGTTCGGCCAGCCAGAGATCAACATCGGCACGATGCCGGGCGCCGGTGGCACCCAGCGACTGGCCCGCGCCGTGGGCAAGGCCAAGGCTATGGAGATGTGCCTTACCGGGCGCACGATGGACGCCCAGGAGGCCGAACGGGCCGGTCTGGTGAGTCGGATCGTGCCCGTCGCTGAACTGCTTGATGAAGCCATCAAGACGGCGGAGAAAATCGCCGGCATGTCACGGCCGGTGGTGATGATGATCAAGGAGTCCGTCAATATGGCCTTTTCCAGCACCCTCCAGGAAGGCCTGCGTTTCGAGAGCCGTGCTTTTCACGCCACCTTTGCCACTGCCGACCGCAAAGAAGGCATGACCGCCTTCGCGGAAAAGCGCAAGCCGGCTTTCAAGCACCGCTAGACTGCAAAAAGCTGCCCCAGTGGTCCGTTGAGCATGAGCAGGGAGGGCGTCTTTTGGGATATGCAAACCGGCAAGACGCCGCCCTCGCCGGTCAGGATTTTGCTGGGCTGGAAGCTGCTGGAAGTCAATCCGGAGGCCGGTACGATCCGGGCGCAATTTGCAGGCAAGCCTGAGTTCCTGAATCCCGCCGGCGTCGTTCAGGGAGGTTTGTTGGCCGCCATGCTGGATAACACTCTGGGCGCGGCCCTGGCAGCCCAGTTGGGACCAGGGCAGAGCGTGGTGACGCTGGAATTGAAGACCAGCTTCATCCATCCCGCCAGGGTGGGTATTCTGGTTGGCGAGGGATGGGTTGTCAGTCGCGGCCGGTCGATCTGCTTTCTAGAAGGACACCTGCAGGACAGCAACGGCAACCTCGTGGCGAAAGCCTCCGCCACGGTCCGTATCGTATCCAGAACCATTACAAAATAATAAGCCGGTGGACATCGACCACTGGGGCACTGCCCTGGTTCTCAATGGCGGGTTGGCATGAGGGGAAGACCGTAGATTATGCATACCTTCGACCGTTCCCATTTCCTGCGGGTGCGCTGGTCCATCTATCTCATCCTGGCCGTGGCTTACGTACTGGTGTTTTTCCACCGCATGGCTCCCGCCGTGGTTTCCTCGGATCTGATGAGCGCGTTCGGCACCACGGGGGCGGCGCTGGGCTCGCTGGCGGCGATGTACTATTACATCTACACCGCCATGCAGATCCCCGCCGGGGTGCTGGCCGATACCCTGGGGGCGCGCGCCACCGTGACCATGGGCAATCTGGTGGCGGGGGCTGGCTCCATTCTGTTCGGCCTGGCCGATACCTTCCTGGAGGCGGCGCTGGGGCGAACCCTGGTCGGTCTGGGCGTATCAGTGGTGTTCGTGGGCCTGATGAAGAGCAACACCCTGTGGTTCAGCGAGCGGGACTACGGCTTCATCAGTGGCTTGACCCTGATGATCGGCAATCTGGGGGCCATGCTGTCGGCCAAACCGCTGGCGGCCATACTGGACTATTATTCCTGGCGCTCCGTGTTCGTGGGGCTGGGCATCATTGCGCTTCTGCTGGCCCTATTGTCCCTGCTGTTTGTGCGCAACCGGCCGGAAGATCGGGGGTTTCCCTCGGTGCGTGAGATGGAGGGCAAAAGCAGCTATCCGCCCCGGGAGATGCATTGGTGGCAAGCCCTCAAGAGCGTGTTGGGTACGTCCAAAGTCTGGCCAGGTTTCTGGGTCAATCTGGGCATGTCGGGCGGTATGTTGTCCTTCATGGGCTTGTGGGCCATCCCGTACCTGCGCGATGTGCACGGTCTGGAGCGCTCTGCTGCCGCGACTTATACGACCCTTGGCCTGTTGGGGTTTGCCATCGGCACCTTGCTGGCCGGTTGGCTTTCGGATCGCCTGGGGCGGCGCAAGCTGGTTATCCTCGCTGGCACCCTTTTATACACTGCAAGCTGTGCGGTAATGATCTACGCGCCCTGGACGCCCGGTCCCGGTGGCATGGCCCTGTTCAGCCTGATAGGGTTCGGCGCCGGCAGCTTCATCGTTATGTATGCCAGCGCCAAGGAGATCATGCCCCCGATGGTAGCCGGCATGGCGATGGCGCTGGTGAATACCGGCGCCTTTCTGGGCGCGGCCATCATCCAGCCGCTGTTTGGCTGGCTGATGGATTTGACCTGGGACGGCAAGGTGGTGAACGCGGTGCGCGTCTACGCGCCGGGTGATTACCATTTAGGTTTTTTGCTGATGCTGGGCTGCGGGGTAATGGCGATCTTGATGACGGGCCGGATTCAGGAGACATACTGTCGGAATATTACTGTGGAAGATTGAAGATCAAAGAGTTCAAGAAAATATAAATTCAGCGACCGCATCATTTATGAGACCGTACGGTTATTTCCGTTCTTCAGCGACCTTGAACTTCACGAGGCTCGCCTATGATGACTCAGGAAAGGCTTCGACCCACCGCCGCGTAGTTGCCATCATGGTAAATCAATGGCGGGCGTGAATGACGGTGCAGGCGTTCCACGCGACCCAGGATGATGAGGTGGTCGCCGCCTGGATAGAGAGTTTCGGTGAGGCATTCCAGGATAGCGGCGCAACCATCAAGCAAGGGTACGTTTTCCAGTCCGGCGCGGGTTTCAATACCGACGAATTTGTTGTCCAGCAGCGAGGCGAAGCGATTTGAAATCGCCATCTGGTCCTCGGCGAGGATATTGACGGCGAACCGTTTAGCGGTCTGAAACGCCTCGAAATTAGGATTACTCAGCGCCAGACTCCAGAGAATCAGCGGTGGCTCCAGCGATACCGAATTAAAGGAATTGACGGTGATTCCCTGGGGTTTGCCAGCGGCATCGAGAATGCTAATCACCGTAATGCCAGTGGCGAAGGCGCCCAGGGCGCGCCGCAGTTCAAGACTGTTGAAGGGTGTGGGGTCTGTCATGCTGATGCTCAGGCGGCTGCTCTTTCGGCGATCCGGGCAATTTACCCGGGGTATCGATTTCCTTAGGGTCGGGCTGGCGGCTATTCGTCAACCACCTTGAGAATGATCTTGCCAGCGACGCCGCCGTTTTCCAGGCGTTCATGGGCGGCAGCCACTTGCTCGAGGGGCATAACGGAATCTATCAGCGGCCGCAACTGCCCACGCTCGACGAGGTTGCGAAGCGCATTGACCTTGTAGGCGGCGCGCTCCAGAAACCCGAAATGCAGCGAGATATTCTTGCCATAAGCGCCATTAATATCCCCTGAGACACTGACAATACTGATGATGCGCCCATAGGGACGGGTAATTTCTATGCTCTGGGCGACCGTATCGCCGCCGACGGTATCATACACCGCATCCACGCCTACCCCGTCGGTTTCTCGCTGCACGGCTTCCACGCAATCCTCAATTCGATAGTCAATGACAACATCGGCTCCCAAGGAGCGGACGAACTCGATGTTTTTTGTGCTGCAGGTAGCCAGGACTCGGGCGCCCGCCGCTTTCGCCATTTGGATGGCAAGTGACCCGACTCCACCGGCTCCGGCGTGAATCAACACGGTTTCACCTAACCGTATTTTCGCCATCGTGAAGATAGCATCCCAAGCGGTACAGCCCGCCAACGGCAGGCTCGCCGCCTCGACGAAACTGAGGCGCTTGGGCTTCAGCGCGACGATGGACTCATTGGCGACATGATATTCCGCGTAACTGCCTTGCCCACCAAAGATGACGGGCGTGTAAAACACTTCATCGCCCACCTTGAAGTTTTGCACGCCCGAGCCAATGGCCGCGACTACGCCGGCCACATCATAGCCGATGATGGCGGGGGGACTGACCCCTGCCCAGGAACCGTTGTAGCGAATTTTATAATCGACCGGGTTTACGGAGGTAGCGTGTACTCGCACCAGTAAATCATTGATACCTGGTTTGGGTCTGGGCACATCACGTTCCTCGAAAACCTCCGGGCCGCCGAAACCAGTAATAATCATTGCTCTCATGGGTGTCTCCAAAAGCTCAACAACCGACGCGTGGATCAAGGTTATTGTAGTTTTTCTCCAAGGACCTCGTAAGATGTTTTTCTTGATGGCAATTCGTAAGATCGATTGTAATTTATGGGGCGCTCGCAACCATAGTCCGGAGCAATAACTATAATCACTAAATTGTCTAACCGCCTATGCTCGGTCATCGGGGGAACGGCTGCACGTCTGGCCCATGCGGTCGTTACGCGATAGTTCAGGCCGGCGGGACACCGGCTTTCTGCCTCCTGCAAAGCCCTCATCGGCGCGCTAATCCATGCCGATGGCGAAAAAGTTTTCCAGATCGTACTTGGAGTGCACCCGAAAGGCTATGTGGGTCTGCGATCCGGTGATGCCTTCCACTTTGAGCATATGATCGGTCACCAAATCGGCCAGTTGATCGTTGTCAGCAACCCGTATGATGGCGGCCAGGTCGTACTGGCCGGCCAGCGAGTACACTTCGGTAATCCCTGGTAGCGCGGCTAATGCCTGGGCTACTGAATTGATCTTGCCTTTTTCTACAGTCAGCAGAGTGAGTGCGGTAACCGCCATTGGTTTTCCCCTCGCTTGTAAAACGCCATGACAACACGCTCTAAAGGGCAGGACGCGAGACCTCAACTTAAGTTGTCCTTGGATACCCGATCAGGTCCTGGAGGTGGATTGCTGGCCGGAATAAGGGTGAGTAGCGTCAATTAGAAAACCCCCCCTGGGAAAGGGGGGGAGTGAGTAAGGCTTAGCAAAGGCGTTACTTCTGCACCGCCTGCCTCACCGCTTCGAGGGACATCGGGTCGTCCAGAGTGGACAAATCGCCGGGATCTCGGCCTTCGGCCACCGCTTGGATGCTGCGCCGCAGCAACTTGCCGGAGCGGGTCTTGGGCAGGGCATTGACGAAATGCACCTTGGAGGGACGCGCCACGGGACCCAATATCTCGACCACCCGGTTGATTACTTCTTTCTCCAAGCGGGCGCGATCATCGTCATTTTGGATCATATTGGCGTCCTTGACGGTGGCGAACACGGCTGCCACCTGCCCCTTCAGTTGATCCTGTACGCCGACCACGGCCACCTCGGCGATAGCGTTATGGCCGCTGACTGCCTCTTCGATTTCGCGTGTGCCCAGGCGGTGGCCGGCGACATTGATCACGTCGTCGGTGCGGCCGAGGATAAAGAAATAACCGTCGTCATCCCGCACCGCCCAGTCGGAGGTGGTATAGAGCATTTGTTTGAAGTCGGAGAAGTAGCTCTTGACGAAGCGCTTGTCGTCTCCCCAGACGGTGGTCAAGCAACCCGGCGGCAATGGCGGTTCTGCAACCAGCACACCCTTTTCATTGAGTCCAATCTCCTCGCCGGTGCCTTCCTTGACGATCTTCAGGTTGAAGCCGTAATTGGCGAAGCCAGGGGAGCCGAAGCGGTTAGGTTTGAGTTCCACGCCGGGCAGGTAGGTGAGGATGGCCCAGCCGGTCTCGGTCTGCCAGTAGTGGTCGACAACGGGCACCCCCAAACTGCCGCTGATCCAGCGGGAGGTGGGCTCATCGAGCGGTTCGCCGGCCAGAAATAGATAGCGCAGGGAACTCAGGTCATACTTCCTGAGGTAGACCGGGTCCTGCTTCTTCAGCACGCGAATCGCCGTGGGCGAGGAAAACATGGTGGTGACTTTATAATCCTGGACGATCTTCCACCAGATGCCCGCATCGGGCCGGGTCGGCATACCTTCGTAGACGATGGTGGTCATGCCATGGATCAAGGGAGCATAGACGATGTAGGAATGGCCCACCACCCAGCCAATGTCGGAGGTGGTCAACATGGCCTCGCCGGGGTTGGCCGCGTACAGATAACGCATGGAAGCAGCCAGGGCCACGGCATAGCCACCGGTATCGCGCTGCACGCCCTTGGGAGTGCCGGTGGTGCCGGAGGTATAGAGGATATAGCTGGGCTCACTGGATTCCATCCAGGTCACCGGCACCACGGCGTCCATGTGCTGGGCGCGCAGGGTGGCGTAATCCAGGTCACGACCTTCGGTCATGGCCATATTCTTGTCCAAACCGCGGTTGCAGATGATCACCTTCTCGGGTGGGAACTTGGCCAGCCTGCAGGCTTCATCCACCAGATGCTTGTAGGGGACCGGATTGCCGTTACGCATGCCGGCATCGGAGCTGATCAGGATCTTGGGTTTGGCGTCATTGATGCGCACCGCGAGGTTGTGGGCGGCGAAACCACCGAACACCACGGAGTGGATGACCCCCAGGCGAGCGCAGGCCAACATGGCGAAGACGGCCTCGGCGATCATCGGCATGTAGATCACCGCCCGGTCGCTCTTCTGCAATCCCAGCGACTGGAGAACGGCAGCAAAACGGCTTACTTCCCGATGCAGTTCGGCATAGGTGTAGGTCGCAGTCTCGTTGGTCTCGGTAGAAATATAAACCAGGGCCGTCTGGTTGGCGCGACTGCCCAGATGGCGATCGATGGCGTTGTGGCAGAGGTTGGTCTCACCGCCCACAAACCATTTGCAAAACGGTGGATTGGAATAATCCCGCACTTGCTGCGGTGGTTTGTGCCAGTCAATCAATCCCGCTTGCTCCCCCCAGAAACCCTGCGGATCATCGATTGAGCGACGATAAAACTCTTCATAATTCATGTAATTTCCTCCAGTCGTGGTTTGTGGTTAAGGGTTTAATCCGCCCGTCTCCTCGCCGCGGAACTGGCCGAGGGGTGGGTCAGTTTGCCCAGCCTCGGGTTTCCTACCCAAGCTGTTCTTATATATATAGCGCCTATTTCTTACCTTATCGGCGAAATTGAGGTTTGGCAATATAGCCAGGACTTCAGCCAGTGTTTTAGCCACAAAAAAGGGCGTCCCTGCTGGGGCGCCCTTGGTGACAGTCAACGGGATTGGTCGCCTAGAGCAATTCTTCCACGTTGGCGCGCTCCTCGCGCAGTTCCTGCTCGGTGACCAGCATCTTCTCACGGCTGAACTCGTCGATGGGCAGTCCCTGGACGATCTCGTACTTGCCGCCCTTGCACACGCAGGGAAAAGAATAGATCACCCCCTCGCCAATGCCATAACTGCCATCGGCGGGTATCGCCATGCTGACCCAGTCACCGTCGGCGGTGCCCAATGCCCAGGAGCGCATATGGTCGATGGCGGAGGACGCGGCCGAGGCGGCCGAGGAAGCACCGCGAGCCTTGATGATGGCAGCACCGCGCTGCTGCACGATGGGGATAAACTCGTTGCGGTACCATGCCTGATCCACGAGTGCGGTGGCCGGCTGGCCCTTCACGGTGCACTGGCTGATGTCCGGGTACTGGGTAGAGGAGTGATTGCCCCAGATGGTCATCTTCTTGATGTCGTTGACGTGCGTGCCGGTCTTCTCGGCCAGTTGGCTGAGGGCACGATTGTGGTCCAGGCGGGTCATGGCGGTAAATTGCCGGCGATCCAGGTCCGGGGCATTGGCGGCGGCAATCAGGGAATTGGTATTGGCGGGATTGCCCACCACCAACACCTTGACATCGCGGGACGCATGCGCGTTCAGGGCCTTGCCCTGGGGACCGAAGATAGCGCCATTGGCGGTGAGCAGGTCCTTCCGCTCCATGCCTGGGCCGCGCGGGCGGGCACCCACCAGGAGGACGTAATTTACATCCTTGAAGGCGACGTTGACATCATCCGTGGCGATGACATTGGCCAGCAGGGGAAAGGCGCAGTCATTCAGCTCCATCACCACACCCTGCAAGGCGGGCAGGGCAGGTGGGATCTCCAACAGTTGCAGGATCACTGGTTGATCCGGCCCCAGCATATCGCCGGCGGCGATGCGGAAGGCCATGGCATAGCCAATATTGCCGGCACCACCCGTGATGGCTACGCGGACTGGTTGTTTCATGGTTTTGCTCCTGTAATGTCAGCTCGCAAAGCGGCTGTAGACTAAAAACCCACGGTCCCGCGCTCAGGGCGCGTTGCGGTGGAATGGAATGGGGACGCCGAAATTCCGCCTGTCCCCATGCTCGGGTCAGAAATCAGTGTATGGGAACTTATCATTCTACTTAAATGTCGGAACCCCAGCCAAATTCCTCGACAGTGCGGAACAGATCGGTATCGGAAAAGATGCCGACCGGCAGCCCATCGCTTTCCACAACGATACGGCGGATATTAGCTTCCACCATTCTGCTGGACGCATCGAGCAGCGTGGTGCCGCGCGGCACCATCAACACCGGACGGCTCGCGATCTCCCCGACCCGCACGCGGGTCGGGGAACGGTTGGCGCTGATAATCTTTTTCACTACGTCGCGCTGGGTCATGATGCCCCATTTATCGTTGCTCGGGTCCGGTTCGACCAGGACAGCGTGACGATTTTGTTCGCGCATTTTCTGCATACAAATACTAACCAGTTCATCGGGTTTAACGATGATAACCGGGTGCATGATAGCGCCTACCGTTTGCGGAATTCGGCCGGATTCCTCCATGGCCTGAGTAGGATCGGCAACGCGCTGCGCCTCCAGTTCCTTGCGCTCTTCCTCCAGGATGGCGCGGCGGTGTTCTTCTTCCTGCACCAGATCAGTGGCGTGGCCCTTGATCTTGGCGATCAGGCAATCGCCGAAGCCACTGGTAGAGACCTCGGTGGCACCCTCCATCTGGCGAGCGAAGTCATAAGTGACGGTTTTGTCAGCGACAACCTTTGGAAAGGCGGCGTTGATCAAATCAGCCGCTTCTTTCCAGCCCATATACTCCAGCATCATGACGCCGGACAGCAACAGAGAACTGGGGTTGACTTTGTCCAGGTTGGCATATTTGGGGGCAGTGCCATGAGTGGCCTCAAAGACGGCCACGAAGTCGGCGATATTGGCGCCGGGTGCGATGCCTACGCCGCCTACTTCCGCCGCTACGGAATCGGACAGATAGTCACCGTTCAGGTTGAGGGTGGCGAGGATGTCGAACTCTTCCGGACGCAACTGCATGAGTTGAAAAATGATGTCAGCGATGCGGTCCTTGATGATAATCTTGCCTTCCGGCCGCACACCACCGTAAACGCTGTAGAGTTGGTCCTCGGTGATGGTTTGTTCCGGAAACTCCTCACGCGCCAGCTCGTAGCCCCAGTTGCGGAAGGCGCCTTCGGTGAACTTCATGATATTGCCTTTGTGCACTAGGGTCACGCTCTCGCGGCCCTGGTCGATGGCGTACTGAATGGCTTTGCGCACCAGGCGTTTGGTACCGAAGGCGCTAACCGGTTTGATGCCAAGGCCGGCGTCTTCGAAGAAATTTGCCCCCATTTCCTCACGCAGGAATTTGGCCACTTTGCGATTCTCTGGGGTGCCGCTCTTGAATTCGATACCGGAATAGACGTCTTCGGTGTTTTCGCGAAAGATCACCGCGTCGACTTTTTCCGGATGTCGCATGGGTGAAGGCACGCCAGCGTAATAGCGTACCGGACGCACGCAGGCATAGAGGTCCAGTTCCTGGCGCAGGGCTACGTTCAGGGAGCGAAACCCACCACCCACCGGCGTGGTCAGCGGACCTTTGATGGAAACGATCAGATCCTTGAGGGCGTCTAGGGTTTCCTGGGGGAAGTAATTGCCGTCATAGATCGTCGCGGCTTTCTCGCCCATGTATAGCTCGCACCAGTGGATCTTGCGCTTGCCACCGTAAGCCTGCTCCACGGCTGTGTCCCAGACCCGCAGGCTGGCTTTGGTGATGTCCGGACCGATGCCGTCGCCCTCCACATAACCCACGATGGGTTCATCGGGTACGTGCAGCTTGCCATTTTTGATAGTGATTTTTTCCCCGCTGGTGGGGATGGAAATATGCTTGTACGCCATGAAACCTCCTTCCGCGTTTCTTAGGCAGAGATGGGTGAATAGATGTGCGGGGTCGGCATGATCAAAAGGTGTGCGCCCCCGGCAGGCGATGTCATGCAGGTAATCTTCTGGCGAAGCGAGGGAAACGCTGTGACAAAGGAACCTCTTCCGGAAGCGTTATACTGGATGCGCATGGTGGTTAATGACGGCGGGCCTGATGCCGGGTTTGAAGGCGCCGTTTATAAGGCCCGCCCGGCATCCAACGCAGTGCTCAACCAGCATCGGCGCCGGGGTCCCAGCCGCGCATAAAGCTACACGCAAAAGCCATTTATGTCTATATGGGGTAAGCTGACCAACAATGATCGCCACACTATCTAAAGAATCCAGATTCCTCGCTGGTTACCATCGACTCAGTCTGTCATTAACAACCCCATGACCATCACTGAATTGCGTTACATCGTGGCTGTCGCCAGGGAGCGCCATTTCGGTCGCGCCGCCGAGGCCTGCTTTGTCAGTCAGCCCACCCTCAGCGTTGCCGTACGCAAGCTTGAAGACGAACTCGGCGTGGTGCTATTTGAACGCGGCCCCGGAGAGGTGACAGTTACCGTGGTTGGCCGGCGGGTGGTGGAGCAGGCCCAGCGGGTGCTGGAAGATGCCGCCGCTATTCAGCAGATCGCTGCCCAGGGCCAGGACGAGCTGGCCGAGGTCTTGAAACTGGGGGTCATCTACACCATCGGTCCCTATCTGTTGCCGTACCTGATCCCACTGCTGCGACAACGCGCCCCGCGCATGTCCTTGCGGATTGAGGAGAGCTACACGGCGGCTCTTAGCGAGCGCCTCAAACAGGGCAAGCTGGATGTGCTCATCCTGTCGTTACCCTTTGATGAGGCCGGCGTGCTGACCCAGGCGCTCTATGAAGAGCCCTTCGTGGTCTTGATGCCCTGCGGCCATCCGCTGGAGCGGGAGACCTATATCACCGCCCAGCAACTGGCCAGCGAGGATCTGCTGTTGCTGGGCGCCGGTCATTGCTTTCGCGACCAGGTGCTGCAAGTGTGTCCTGAATGCAATCGGGCCGGTAGCTCTTCGGATAACATGCAAAGAACTTTGGAGGGCAGTTCCCTGGAGACTATCCGCCTGATGGTGGCGACCGGCATGGGAATGACGGTGTTGCCGCAGACTTCGGTGAACAACTATCCTTACGCTCAGGACCTGGTCAGCGTCCGCCCCTTCGTCGAGCCGGCGCCGAAACGCGTGGTGGCGCTGGCCTGGCGCAAAAGTTTTCCCCGGCCCAAGGCGATTCAGGTGCTGGCCGAGACGGTGCACGCCTGTTCGTTGGGCGAGGGGGTACGGATGCTTGCTTAGCGGGCAAGATGAAGGCTTTGATACTTGGAATCAGTATTCAAGCGATGGTATCCAGGCTTACGGGATGCGGTAGCGTTTAGTCCGGCAGATGAAACGATCTTACCTAAAGAGGTTTGTCGAAATCAAACGAGAAGAATTGCTCCAACGCATCTCGGTAGACCCGAAAGTATGCTTGGGCAAACCTTGTATCCCAGGTAGGCGGGTCTGGGTCTCCTTGATAAGTTGTTCTCGTCCGCTAAAACCCCCGGCTCCGCCGCCGGGGGGCTTCAGCTCAGGATTTCTTCAGTTGGCGGTAGGCGAACAGGAGGATAAGTGCTCCTCCTATGGCTATCAACAAGCTACGCAGGTCGAAGCCAGTAACATTTCCAAAGCCCAGTTGGGTACCGATGAAGCCACCCACTACCGCACCAGCAATGCCGATCAGAATGGTAACAATGATTCCACCCGGATCGTTGCCGGGCATGATGAACTTTGCCAGAAACCCTGCAATAAGGCCAAAAACAATCCACGACAGTATTCCCATGGGGTTACCTCCGGAAATGACATGTTGAAGAATTTCCCACCCAACAACGCGGCAAGCTCAGCATGAACTGCCACAGGATAGCTAATCCTACCGGGAAGCTTAGATAAACCTTGGAGTTAACTCAACTCCGGCGAGTTTGGCGCGGTGTCGCTCTTAAAGCCTAATTCTAGCGGCAGTGCCAGCCTATAATTATATTAGCCAGGAAAAACAATGGCTCGGCCAGCGTAATCGGCAGTTGTCAGTTGTGTCGCCGCCGGTAGGTTTCAATTCCGCTATCAAAGAATGAGCGCTTTGCCGGGTTTCGCGCCGCGGCCGCGCAGCCTATCGCGGCTACGGCTTTGATGACTGAGGTTGTGGTGCGTTAGGGGCGCAGGAGAAGGTTGTCATACGCAGCGGGCAGCCTGTTCGCGGGTGTAAAACAGGCCAGCGCGGACGAAACCCGCAATCAGGGAGTGCTTAACGGCCATGGCTTTGCCGCCGCCATCACGGTCCACCACCAGTTCTCGCGGCAGGCCATCAAGCAGATGCATCGGCGCTGGTCGTCCATCTGCATAGCGGGCGAGATAAATCGTTCCTGTCTCGGTATCAAAAAAAGCGGGCGCAAAACCCTGGCCGCGATTGCCGTAACTGACCCCACCGGTACCTTGAAAGGCGAGGTTCTGCTGGTGAAGTACCTTGGTGGTCAAGGGGCGATTTTGAAACTCCCCGCAGGAACCTGATTGCCAGTGATTGAGGTCTGCGTATGATTGAGTATTCATGGCTCTCTCCTTGGGGATTGATTTTAGCTTTAAATAAAGCAATAATCATTCCATTTAATATATTTATATGAAATTTATAATTATTTATAATTTTAGAGGTTGCTGAATTCCAATCCATATAGGTGCAGAGTCAACCACTGCCGCCATATTTCATGGCGCCACGAATCTTTGAAAGGAAAAGCCACGGGTTCTTGACGATTATGGTTACGTGTTCGGCTGTCCCACTTATTTCTATTTTCTATGAATGTCTTTTTATGTAGC
>Ga0209048_10001559_pt1 | contig 23430 bp, 27 predicted proteins | sample FrelakmetCRP12CR_FD_187146 | JGI IMG/M metagenome (GOLD analysis project Ga0209048, IMG submission 187146) | Freshwater lake sediment microbial communities from the University of Notre Dame, USA, for methane emissions studies - CRP12 CR (SPAdes)... | ecosystem: Environmental > Aquatic >... | reverse complement strand
GCCCTTCAGCGGCACCGACGGCCGCGGCGCGAACTCGCCCCAGCCGCCCGTCAGGCGCTCGCGCGTGGCGTCGGTGATCAGCACGTCGTCGCCGGTCTCGTGAACGACACCACCACCGCGATCAGCACCGCGGCGCCGAGGTCGGAGAGGTTCTCGTGGTGCCCGCGCGCCGTCAGTCCCGCGACCACCACGGCTGCGATCACGTTGATGATCGGCGCCGCCACCAGCAGCCGCCAGCATCACACCGCAGGCCAGGACCACGCAGCCACCCAGCAGCATGATCGGGAACTGGTAGGGCGCCAGTCCCAGCTTCCAGGTCACGAAGGCGCAGTAGGGCACCATCCCGAGCAGCAGCGGATAGCGGCGCATCCGGCGCATGTACTGGATCGGCGGCGTGGCCAGCGCGCGCCACGCCGCCACCGTCGTCGGCGGGTCGCGCTGCCCGTAGCCGTTACGGCGTGCTGCGGCCCGGACGAACCGGTCGACCGGATCCTTCATGACTCTGATTCTGACGCGCTCAGCCGACGGGCGCGAGCGGTGGCCCAGACGCGAAGGCTCCTCGACGCACCGCCACCGAAGCCTCGAGCAGGCCCTGCTCGCCCGGGAACCAGCGCCGCCCGACGCGAATCGCCGGCAGCTCGGTGACGCCGTGGGGGAGCAGCCCTCGCGCCGTGGCGTGCAGCGGCCCGTCGCGGGACTCGTCGGCGGCGGCGGCCAGGGTCAGGTCGAGACGCAGGCCGGCGGCGGCCGCCGCCTCGGCCAGGATCTCGGGGTCCTCGATCTCGAAGCCGCCACAGAAAGCGAGCCGGCTCAGCGCGAACGCGAACGCACCGCCGACGCCATTCTCCGCCACGTGATGCGTCCGAGCAGCCGCTCGACCCGCTCCGCGGCGATGTACGAGAAGGGGCACGAGACGTCGAAAAAGAACGCCGTCGGTTGGGCGGCGCGCCTGCCACACGCGGCCCGCGGCGACAGCCCCCGCCGTTCGCTCAGCAGGATCAAATCTCCCACGAAGGCCATAAACGCACGTTCGCGGGAAAACTGGGGCAAACGTTCACATTGCTCTTGCTTCCTGGATGCCTGCGTTAAGCTGAAAGTCGGTAGGAGAAGAAACCGTCCAAACGGGAGGTATCCCATTCCACACGTACCGCCACCCAAGCGTCATCCTTATGACCAATGGTCGCCTGACGCACGGGCCCTTGATCTGGTCGGCGACAAATGGACTCTGCTGATCGTCCGGGACCTCGCAGCGGGTCCGCGCCGGTTCGTCGAGCTGCAGCGGGTCCTCCCGGGCATCTCGACCGAGCAGTTGCGCTCGCGACTGAACCGGATGGTCGCCGACGGGATGCTGACCCGTAAGCGCTACCGCGAGGTCCCGCCCCGGGTCGACTACGAGCTCACCGACCGGGCTCGGGAGCTGATGCCAATCCTCGGTGAGCTGGCCCGCTGGGGCTATGAGTGGGCCTGGAGCTCACCCCGCGATCACGAGCGCGTCGATCTCGGCGCCATCTTCCGGCTCGCGCCCGGACTCGTCCACACCCCGCGGAGCACCCGCGGGCGGGTCGAGTTCGTCGTCAGCGATCGCGAACAAGGCGGCGGAGCCGCCTCCTATGTTCTGGCCGCGTCCGGGGGCGGGGTCACGATCGAAGAGCACCCGGCGCCCGACGCCGAGGCCCGCGTCGAGGGCACCGTCGATGGCTGGGTGCACGCGTTCTCGCCCGAGGGGGATCGTGGCGAGCTGAAGATCTCGGGCGACACGAAGCTCGCCACCGAGATGCTCGACGGCCTCGCCCTGAGCGAGCATCGCGCCGTCAGCACGCCGGGCGCGGGCAGCGGCGCATCCGGCGCCGCCTCCGCAGCGGCCTAGCTGACGTGCCCGGGGCGGGACTCGAACCCGCAGGGCTCTTGCGAGCAGCGCCTTTTAAGGGCGCGGACTTTGCCAGTTTGTCTACCCGGGCTCGGTGGGCATGTTATCCCTGGGCTCTCGGGTCCCGAGGCGCGCGGAGCGCTCGAGCCCGGCCGGCCGGGACGCCCGCAGTAGCTCCATGCACCGGCATCCGGTACCACTGTTGCGGTATCGAGCGCAACTTCTCCGCTGGTACGGTGTCCCTTAGGACGAGAGGAGTTTCTGACCGAGCTGCATGGAAGTCTCAGCCCTTAAATTTTCAGGCGTCGTCGGCCGTCATGGTCGCTCCCCGCTGCTCAGGTTGCAATCGGACGAACGCCTGATCGCGTTCGTGCGCCGCGGCAACCATGCCGCCTTCGAGACGTTGGTGAGCCGCTACGAGGCGCGCCTGCTCTCGTTCTGCCGCCACCTGCTCGGGTCGCGCGAGGATGCGGAGGACGTGCTGCAGGAGGTCTTCGCCGCGGCCTACAACGCGATCCTCGCCGACGACCGTCCGATCAACGTGCGCCCGTGGCTGTACCGGATCGCCCGCAACCGGAGCCTCAACCACCTGCGCCGGATCCAGGCCGTCCCGGTCGACTCGATGGACCTGCACCTGTCCGACCACGGCGACTCGGCGGCCGACAAGGTGCACAGCCGCGAGGAGTTCCGGCTGCTGGTCGACGACATCCAGGGGCTGCCGGAGACACAGCGCACCGCCCTGCTGCTGCGCGAGATGGATGCGCTGTCCTACGAGCAGATCGCCGAAGCGATGGAGACCACGGTCCCGAGCGTCAAGTCGCTGCTGGTCCGCGCCCGCGTCTCGCTGGCCGAGGCCGCCGAGGCCCGGCTGCTCTCCTGCGACGAGGTCCGGATCGAGCTCGGCGAGATCGCCGAGGGCCTGCGCCGCCGCCCGAGCCCGCTCGTCCGGCGCCACCTGAAGGCGTGCGAGCGCTGCTCCACCTTCCGCTCCCAGCTTCGCAGCACGAACAAGGCGCTCGCGGCGTTGCTGCCGATCGGGCCGCTGATCTTCCTCAAGAAGGTCGCCATCGCCCACCTTGGGCATTCGGCCGGCGCCGGCTCGAGCGCCACCGCGGCCGGCTCCGGTGCCACCGCGGCCGGCGCCGCGGCAGCCGGCACCGGCGTGGCCGGCACCGGCGTGCTCGCCGGCGGCGCGGGTGGCGTGCTCTCGGCCAGCGTCGGCGCCATCGCCACCAAGGCGGCGGCCGGGCTCGCCGTCGCGACGCTCGTCACCGCCGGCGCCGTCGAGGTCGACCGGGCCGCCACGCACCACTCCCGCCCGGCGGCCGTGCCGGTCGCCTCGGTGCAGAGCGCCGAGACCAGCACGGACTCCCCCCCCGCCGTGGTCCGCGTGGCGCGGAAGCCCAAGCCGAAGCCGCACACGGCACTCCTGACCGCGGCCAAGAAGGAGCCCGTCAAGACCGCGACGCCGGTCCTCGTCGCCGCGACCACCGCGGCCGTCAAGCCGGTCGACAAGCCCGCCGCGGTCAAGCCGCCCGCCCCGGCACCGGCACCGGGCCGCATCCAGACCACGACCGACACCACGATCCTGCCGACGGCCACGACGCCGACCACGCCGGTTCCGGGCCCGATCACCAAGATCAGCACGACGACGGCCACCCCGGTGCCGAGCACCGGAACGACCCAGACCACGCCGGCTCCCGGCGACCCGAGCGCGACCGATCCCGGCGCGACGCCGCCCGCTCCCCCGGCGACCGGCATCCCGGCCGCCCCCGCTCCCACCCCGGCCCCCGGTGCTCCTGCCGGCGGAGCCACCCAGAGCCAGAGCGACCCGAACAGCACGGGCGCCGACGCCCCGGCCGGCGACGCGGGCTCAACCCCTCCGTCCCCCTGACCCGGGCCGCCGAGCGGCTCTGAGCGGATCGCCGGGACGCCCGTGATCGACATCGACCACTTCCAGGCGGTCGACATGCGCATCGGCCGCGTCGTCGCCGTCGACGACTTTCCCGAGGCCCGCGTCCCGGCCTGGAAGCTGACGATCGACTTCGGCCGCGAGCTGGGGGCGAGGCGCTCCTCGGCGCAGGTCACGCACTACTCCCGCGAGCAGCTCGAGGGCTCGCTCGTCGTCGCCGTGGTCAACTTCCCACCCCGGCGAATCGGCCCGTTCTCCTCCGAGGTGCTCGTGCTGGGCGCCCTCGACGAGCTCAACGGAGTCGTCCTCCTGCGCCCCGACCGGGACGCGGCGCCCGGCTCGCGGATCGCCTGAGGACCCCGGCGCGCGGCCGGGGCTACGGCCCGGGCTCACCGCCGACGTCGAGCGCGCCCCGGGGGGTGCCGTCGACATCGATCACGTAGTGGCCGGCGCGCAGGCCGGCGACGAGCACGGACGCCCGGCCGCCGGCTGGAACCGTGAGCCGGTGTGGCGTCGGCGTGGCCAGCACGATCCGGTGGCGCCGGCCGTCGGCCGAGACCACCGTCAGCTCGATGGCCAGGAACGCGGGCGAGGACACCGACGATGGGCTGAGCGCGCCGCCGTGCTCGACGCGGAAGGTGGCCGGGAGCCGCACCTGCTGGGAGCCGCCCGCGGCCCGGCGCGCGCCGGTCGTGGCCGTCGAGGAGCCGCCGTAGCCGGCCCCGGGCGTGGTCGTCGCGCCCGGCGCGGTGGCGGTGCTCGCGGGGGCGCTGCTCGCCGCCGGCGGGGCCGTCGTGGCCGTGGCCGCGGTCGTGGCGCTCGCGCCGGCGTGCGTGGAGCTCGCCGGCGCGCTCGATCCGCCGCAGCCGGCGAGCGCGAGCACAGCGGGCAGTCCCAGCGCGAGGAGACGGCGGCTCACGCCGCCAGCATAATCAGCCATCGCCGGCGTACACGGCCAGCAGCGCCTCGTAGTAGCGAGCCTCGCCGAACCGCTCCCGGGCCCGCTCGAGCGCCCGCTCGCCGCTCACCCGCCGCGACTGCGGATCGCTCCACAGCTCGGCCAGCCCGCGCGCCCACGCGGCCGCGTCCTGCGCCGGCAACGCCTCGCCCGGGCCGACGGTCTCCGGCAGGCCGCCGCGGTCGCTGACCAGTACCGGCACCCCGGCCGCCATCGCGTCCAGGACCGCGTACGGGCAGGGCTCCTCCCAGCGCGAGGGCGCGAGCACCACGGCCGCGCCGGCGCGGGCCTCGGCCAGGGCCTCCGGGCGGAGACGGCCGGCGAACCGCACATCGCCCCCCGCGGCCAACGCCCGCAGGCGCGCCTCGTCCGGGCCCTCACCCGCGACCAGCAACGGCACCCCGGCTCGCCCCGCGGCGACGATCGCGGTGTCGAACCCCTTCTCCTCCACCAGGCGGCCGGCCACCAGGGCGTACCTCCCGCCGTCCGCGCGGCTGGCCGGGGCGAACCCGGCGCGGGCCACGAAGTTCGGGAGCACCACGGCGCGGTCGGCCGCGGGCCCAAGTCCGGCCGTCAGCCGGCGGACGGTCGCGGCGCTGACCGCCACCAGGGCGTCGGCCTCCCGCAGCAGCGCCGGCTGCTGGCGGGCCACGCCGGCCGCGTACACGGCCGCTTCGGCGAGCGAGCCGCGGCAGCGCAGCCGCAGGCCCGGGAGCGTGTTGCGGCCCTGGCAGCGCGCGCACGGCGCGCCGTCCCGGTAGGCGATCGCGGTCGCGCAGAAGAGGCGGTAGTTGTGCAGGTGCAGCACCGTTCGCGCCCCGGCGGAGCGGGCGGCGGCCAGCGCCCGCCAGCCGAGCAGCGGGTGGAGATTGTGCGCGTGCACGACATCGGCCCGGAGGCGCCGCACGGCGGCCGTCACCTCACCAGGGTCGACGCCACCGTGGAGTAGCCCCGCCGCCGCCGCTGCGGACGAGCTGCCGCCGCTGGCCCGCTCGAGCACCTCGACCACATGGCCGCGGTCGCGCAGCAGCGTGGCGATGTCCGCCACCGCACGCTCCTCGCCGCCCTCGGCGCGGTATCGGTTGTGCAGGAGCAGGACGCGCATCGGGAGGCCGCGGATTGTGGCAAGCAGCCCCGTCTCCCCCGGCTTGCCATGCTGCGCGGCGATGGCGATCGCGCTCGTGACGACATATCTGGCCGGATACCGCGTGCCCCTGTACGAGCGCCTCGCCGCCCGCCACGGCGTCGAGGTGCTGTGCTTCGGCGGCGGGGACCGGTACGTGCCAGCCTGGTTTCGCGACCTCGACGAGCAGCTCGAGGCGGCGCCGTTTCCCGCCCGGCGACTGTCGGGCGCGCGGGAGGCGTTCATGGTCGGGGCGCACTACGAGGCGGTGATCGCCCCTTTTGCCGGCGGCTCGATCCTGCCCGCGGTCTACGCCGGGGCGAAGGCCCGCGCGCGCCCGTTCGTGCTCTGGGCCTCGGTGTGGGCGCAGCCGCGCTCCCTCGCCCACGCGCTCGCGCTGCCCGCGACGCGGCACATCTATCGCCACGCCGATGCGGTGGTCGCCTACGGCGAGCACGTACGGCGCTTCGTGGCGGCCATCCGCGGCCGCGACGACGACGTCTTCGTCGCCCCCCAGGCCGTCGAACCGGAGCTGTTCGCGCGCCCGGTCGCCCCCGCGGAGATCGCGAGCTTCCGCGCTCGCCACGGGCTCGGTACGGGCCCGCTGGTGCTGTACACCGGACGGCTCGTGCCCGAGAAGGGGGTGGACGTGCTGCTCGACGCGTGGCCGCTGGTCGCCGAGGACGCGACCTTGGTCCTGGTCGGCGACGGCCCGATCGCGGTGCGCGCGGCGGCGACGCCGGGGGCCCGCTTCCTCGGACCCCTGCCGCGCCCCGAGTTGGCCGTGGCCTACGCCGCCGCGGAGCTGGCCGTGGTGCCCTCGGTGCCGTTTCCCCGCTTTCGCGAGCCGTGGGGGCTGGTCTGCAACGAAGCCATGTACCAAGGCCGGCCGGTGATCGCCACCACCAGCGTCGGCGCGGTCGCCGGCGGCCTCGTGCGCGGCGGGGAGACCGGGCTCGTCATCGCTCCCGGCGACCGGCGGGCGCTGGCGCGGGCGATCGACAGCCTGCTGGCCGACGACGCGCTGCGCCGGCGGCTCGGGGACGCGGCCCGGGCGGCCGTCGCGCCCTACACCTACGACGCGATGCTGGCGGCGTTCGACCGCGCGCTGGCCAGAGCGATCAACCCGTCCCCCACCGGTCCCTGAAAGGCGGGGTGGCTCGCGCGCGGGAGCGGGTTGACGATCGTGCGCGCCACCCGGACCAGGCGCGTGCGCAGCAGCGCCCCGGCCGCCAGCAGCTCCTCGGTGTAGGGGCTGTCAGCGCAGCCGAAGTGCGCGACCTCGGCGGGGCCGGCGGCGCCGCGGGCGCCGCCGACCTCGGCGCACAGGCGCTCGAGCCACTGCGCGCGGTCGAGCACGAGCGGCAGGCGCAGCCGCTCGCCGGCGTGCATCTCGGCGGCGCAGGATTGGGCGCTCACGCCCGCCGCTCCGTCACTGTCCGATCGAGAACAGCGCCTCGAGGTCGTGGCGCGAATAGACCTCGAAGGCCACCATCGTCTGCGTCTTGACCACGCCCGGCAGCTGCGAGAGCCGCGCCGTGACGACCTGCGCCAGCTGACCCTGCGTGCGCAGGCGCAGGATCGCCACGAAGTCCCACTCGCCGGTCACCGAGTAGGCCTCGGCGACGCCCTCGATATCCGCGAGCTCGCCGCCGAGGGTGGCCAGCGCCGAGCGCTCGGCCTGGAGGAGGACGATCGCGTGGGTCATGTCGAATGTGTCTCGCCGGGGTCGAGCACGACGACGGTCGCGCTCGTCGCGGACTCGACGTCGGACTTGAACGCCTGCGCGTCGGTCTCGATCGGCGGGAACGTGTTGTAGTGGCACGGGATCACCGTGCGCGCCCCGACCAGGCCGGCGGCGTCGACCGCGTCGAAGCGATCCATCGTGTAGTGACCGCCGATGCACATGAGCGCGATGTCGATCGGGTGGCGCTTGCCGACCAGCTGCAGGTCGGAGAACAGGCACGTGTCGCCGAGGTGGTAGACGATCGTGTCCTTGAAGTTGACCAGCAGGCCGGCGGGCGTGTTGATCGTGCCCTTGGGCGTGGTCGAGGTGTGCCAGGCGGGCACGAGCTTGACCCAGCCCCAGTCGAACCTGATCGTGCCGCCCAGGTTCGGGTCGCGCACCTCGACGCCGTCGCCGCCGATCTCGCCCGCGAGCTCCACGATCGCGGTCACGATGGCGCCGGTGCGCTTGGCGATCGCCACCGTGTCGCCGATGTGATCGGCGTGGCCGTGGGTCAGGAGGATCGCGGTCGGGTCGATCTCGTCCGCACTGACAGCCGCCTTGGGGTTGCCGGTCAGGAACGGGTCGATCACCACGGTGGTGTCGCCGTCCGAGAGCGAGAAGCACGAGTGGCCGAGAAAGCGCACATCCATGGTCGATCAGTCCTCCTGATTGGTTTCTGGGGTAGGGTCGGGGCCGGTCAGCTCCCGGGCCAGCTCGAATCCGACGGCGACGCCGACCAGCATCCCGAGCCGGGTCTCCTCCGCGATCAGGGTCAGCACCGCCCGGGCACGCTCCGCCGGGTCCTCGGTGCCGGTGGCCCCGAGCACGGTCTGCTCGTGCGCGTCGCCGAACCAGCCGCCCTCGGCCAACGCCTGGTTGAGCACGCGCTGGAGCGAGGGCGCCGAGCGGGCGACCATGTCCTCCGCCGCGCGCAGCCGCTCGGGATCGGCGATCGCCGCGATCGCGGCCTCGAGGTCGGCGTCGGTGTAGGCGCGGTCCGGCACTACGTGCTCGACTACGCGCTCGCCGTCGGTTCGGTCCCACCGAGAGTGGTCAAGGTCGGGGATGATAGGGAGGTGGCGGTGTCGCTGACCTCCCTGTCCCACGGCGCGGGCTGCGGCTGCAAGCTCCCGCCGGGCGCGATCCGGCCGCTGCTCGCGGGGATGGCCGCGAGCACCGATCCGAACGTGCTGGTCGGGTTCGACACCGCCGACGACGCCGGCGTCTACCGGATCAGCGACGAGCTCGCGATCGTGCAGACCGTCGACTTCTTCACGCCGATCGTGGACGACCCCTACGACTTCGGGCGGATCGCGGCGGCCAACGCGATCTCCGACATCTACGCGATGGGGGCCACGCCGGTCAGCGCCCTGAACCTGGTCGCGTTCTCGATCCAGACGCTCGGCGCCGAGGTGCTGGCCGAGATCCTCCGCGGCGGCGCGGCGATCGCCGCCGAGGCCGGCGTGGCGATCGTCGGCGGCCATTCGATCGACGACCCGGAGCCGAAGTACGGGATGGCCGTCACCGGCCTCGTGCACCCCGACCGGCTGCTCACCAACGCCGGCGGGTTGGCGGGCGATGCGCTCGTGCTGACCAAGCCGCTTGGCGCCGGTGCCGTGTCCACCGCCGCCAAGCGCGGCCTGCCGGCGCCGGTGGCCGTGGCGATCGAGGTGATGACGACGCTCAACCGTGACGCCGCCGCCGCGGCCCAGCGCGCCGGCGCCCACGGGCTCACCGACGTGACCGGCTTCGGCCTGCTCGGCCACCTGCACGAGCTGGCCGAGGCCAGCGGCCTCGCCGCCGAGCTCGACGCCGCCTCCGTCCCCGCCATCGACGGGGTACTCGAGCTGCTCGCCGATCCCGAGGAGCGGGCCCTCGCCGGCGGCACGCGCCGCAACCGCGAGTACGCGGCCGCCTTCACCACCTTCGCGCCCAACGTCCCCGAGGCTCGCCGCTGGCTGGTGTGCGACGCGATGACCTCCGGCGGGTTGCTGGCCGCCGTGGCGCCGGAGCAGGCCGGCGCAGTGTCGGGACCGGTGATCGGGCGCCTGGTGGCGGGAACCGCTGGCTCGATCCGGGTGGGCTGAGGGCGGGTCAGCGGCGGGCGGGGCGCGAGAGCGGCAGCCCGATCACGAGCCCGGCCAGGACGCCGACGCCACCGGCCACCCAGCTCGCCTCACGGGCGGCGAGCGGCATCAGCAGCAGCACTCCGGCCAGGACCGCCGCGCCGATCAGGTCGCCTTCGATCTCCCGCCCGGAGCGAAGGTCGAGCACGTCGGGCAGCGCCCAGGCGGTGAGCAGCGCGAGCGCGGCGCCGTTGGCGCCGACCGCGACCGGGACCGTGTACACCGCGGCCGTGGCGGCGAGACCGCCGATGCCGCCGACCGCGAATAGCAGCAGCACCGCCACGGGACCGTGACGGCGCTCGAGCAGCCACCCGAACAGGGCGATCGCCGACAGGGTCACGAACGCGTAGCCGGTGTTGGTGTAGGTGAACGCCGCTGTGACCACGCGCCACCAGTGACCGTTCGGCTTGCCGACGATCGCGACCTGGGACAGGTGGACGAGCGCGGTGCGCCACAGCAGGCAGCCGGCCAGGCCGCCGATGACCAGGGCGATCGTCGCGTAGGGGCGCGTATCGGGGCGGATCCCGGGGATCTCGCCGCTGCGCAGGCGCGGCAGCGACGGCCGGGGCGGCCGGCGCAGCCGCTTCTCGGTCACCCGTCCCTCGCGGTCGATCTTCGGCGCCCGCTTGCGCAGGCGGTTGCCGCAGTACGGACACTCGGTGATGTACGGGCTCACCTCTGATCCGCAGCTCTTGCACACCACGAACAGATCGGGACCGCCGGCACTCACAGCAATCGATTGTAGGGCTCCCACCGCGGCGCTCAAGAAGGTTCCGCAGCGCGGGACCGGTCAGCCGGCTGAAAGCGGGGCCGGCGACTAGACCGCGGTCGCCGCGACGATCTCGGCCATGACCTCTCGGAGGTCGTGATTGGCCTCGTAGACCACGACCTGCCGGGCGGCGCCGTTGCCGCGCTCGAGCAGGTCCTCGACCGCGTCGAGCTCGCCCGAGGCGCCCAGATCCTGGGCGTGGTCGCGCATCCGATCGATCAGCCGGCGGGCCAGCTCGCGGGTCGAGATCCGCTCCCGGTGGGGCAGGTCCACGAGCTCGCCCTCGAGTCCGTGGCGAGCGGCCAGCCACTTGTTCTCGTCGAGCATCTCGTAGGGGTAGTTGGAGAGCCGCTTGCCCTCGTCGAAGTGCACGGCCAGCTCACGCACCATCGCCTGGACGAGCGCCGCCAGCCCGAGCGTGTGCTCGATCCGCGTCTGGGAGTCCATCACCCGGATCTCGACCGTCCCGAAGTTCGGATGCGGGCGGACGTCGTACCACAGGTAGGTGTAGTCGTCGATCACCCGAGTGCCGATCATGAACTCGATCCGGCGCTCGTAGTCCTCCCAGTTCTTGTACGTGGGGGGCATGCCGACACGCGGGAAGGCGCGGAAGATCGGGGTCCGGGTCGAGGCCAGGCCGGTCGGGTTCGCGCGCCAGAACGGTGAGTTGGCCGACAGCGCGAGGAGCACCGGCATGTGTACCCGCATCCCATTGGCGACATGGATCGCCTTGTCGGGGCCGTCGATGCCCACGTGCACGTGCATCCCGAAGATCAGCTCTTGGCGCGCGACGAACCGTAGTGCCGAGATCAGGTCCCGGTACCGAGGTCGGGCGACGATCCGCTGGTCCTCCCACATCGCGAATGGATGGGTGCCCGCGGAGCCGATGGCCAGGTTGCGCCGGGCAGCGGTGTCAGACACCTGACGCCGCAGACCGCGCAGCTGCACGCCGGCCTCGGCCAGGTCGGCGCAGGGGTCGGTCGAGATCTCGAGCACCGACTCCATCAGCTCGGGCTTGATCTCGCCCGTGGGCGCGTCTTCGAGCAGCGATTCGATCGCGTTCACCAGTTCCAGCGACTCGGCGTCGAGGATCATCAGCTCCTCCTCGATCCCGATCGTGAACGCGTGTCCGTTGAAATGGTGCTCCACAGCGGGTGAGACTAGGGGTTGGGGCGGGCGGCAGCACGAAATCTCGTAGCGCACATTGCGCTGCCACCGTCCTAGACTGGGGGCGACCTGACCAAGAACAAAGGACGAACAGATGGCCCTGGGCTACGACGGCAAGCTCTACATCCTCGCATTCGACCACCGGGGGTCGTTCCAGAAGAAGATGTTCGGGATCCAGGGTGATCCCACCCCTGAAGAGACCGAGACCATCTGCGACGCCAAGCGGCTGATCTTCGAAGGCATGCTCGAGGCGGTATCCCGCGGTGCCGACCGCAAGGCCACCGGGGTCCTGGTCGACGAGCAGTTCGGATCCGATATCCCGCAGCGCGCCCGCGAGGAGGGCCTGACCCTGGCGATGCCGGTCGAGAAGTCCGGTCAGAACGAGTTCGATTTCGATTACGGCGATGCGTTCGGTGAGCACATCGAGAAGTTCGATCCCGATTTCTCCAAGGTCCTCGTCCGTTACAACCCCGAGGACGATCCGGTCCTCAACGAGCGCCAGCTCGGTCGCCTCAAGCGGCTCGCCGACTGGCTGCACGCCCACGAGCGCAAGTTCCTGTTCGAGCTGCTGGTACCGGCCACCGACGCCCAGCTGGCCTCTGTCGGCGGCGACTCGGACCGCTACGACGCCGAGCTCCGGCCGGAGCTGATGCGCCGCACGATCGAGGAGATCCAGAACTACGGGATCGAGGTCGACGTGTGGAAGATCGAGGGCGTCGACGAGCGCTCCGACGCGGCCATGATCGCCGAGCAGACCCGCTCGGGTCCGGGACGCAAGCACGTGACGTCCGTGCTGCTCGGGCGCGGTGCCTCGAACGAGAAGGTCATCCATTGGCTCGAGCAGGCGGCTCCGGTGGAGGGCTTCATCGGCTTCGCGATCGGGCGGTCGATCTGGTGGGACGCCCTCAAGGGGTTCCTTTCCGGAGACCTGGAGCGCAGCGCCGCTGCGTCCCAGATCGCCGACAACTATCTGCAGTTCGTCGAGGTGTACGAGCGGCAGAGCGTCCACTGACGCCAACGAGGCTGGTAGGCTCGCACCGGGATGGCGATCAAGATGCGCCAAAGTCTCGCGCAGATCGAGCAGGAGTTCAGGCACGAGATGCAGCGCGATCGGCACCGCAGGGAGCACCTGCGGCGCTCGGCCGCGCTGCGCTCGCGTAAGCGCGCACACGAGAAGGAGCTGAAGCGCAGCTCATGGCGCTTCGGCTTCCTCGTGCTGTCGATCATCGCCACCGCGGCGATGGTCACCGTGGCGATGTTCGAGACCCTGTACTACCTGCTCGGTTGAGCCGTTTCGAGGCGGCTCGTACTGAGCCGCCCCGCCCCCTGCCGGCCGGCTGCGCGGTTAGCTGGACTCTCCGAGTCCACGCAGCGCCGCGTCGACTTCCTCGCGCACGCCTTTGCCACTCGCGACCCGCTCCTGCTGGATCTCGAGATACACCTCTTTCCGGAACACCGGAATGTCGCGGGGGGCTTGGATTCCGATCCGCACCTTCTCCCCCATGATCGCCAGCACAGAGACCTCAATGTCGTCGCCGATCATGATGCTCTGGTTGGACTTGCGCGTCAGTACCAACATGGGAATGGCCTCCCTGCTTGCCTGATGGTCGTCAAAAGCAAGTCCGGCCGGTGCATCTCGAGCAGAAGCCGGCCCGCTCGACGGCCAGCATATCGCGCACATCTCCAATAGCACAAGCAGCAGCCGCACCCCCGGTGGGGCTCGACGCCGCCCGCTGTACTAGTCTCCGGCCCCGGATGACCCGCAGATCACTACGCCCACAGCTCAACCAGATTCGGGCCTGGGTGCGTCAGGGACGCACCGACGCCTGGATTGCCCATCAACTCGAGGTCACCGTCCAGCAGATCCAGGCCTTCAAGCGCGAGCAGGGTCTCGAGCCGTCCGGAGATCCCGACAGCCCGACCCCTGCCGCCGACTACGACGACGAAATCGACCTGCGCGCGGAGGATGACGCGCTGATCGCCGCCGAGCTCGATGCCGCCGAAGCGGAGCGCTCCGAAGAGGAAGAGGCCGACGAGGACGGTGACGAGGAGAAGCCTGCCCGTCGCCGTCGCTCCCGCCGCGGCGGTCGTGGAACTGCCCGTGGCCGCCGACGGACCTCAGGTCCGCTCGAGGCCACGTTCGATCACGGCGAAGAGGGATACGGCCTGTGGCTCGACCCCGCCGTGCAGGACGACCCCGTGTACGCCGAGTATTGGGCCGGCCACCGGCCGGTCGAGGTGACGATCGAGGAGGACCAGATCGTCATCCGCCGCGCCGGCTCCGAGGACAACGACGACGACGAGTAGCGCCGCCGTTCCCTTCGCAGGGAGCGGGTGCCGGCCGTCGCGCGGCCGCGCTTTCGGTCGCCCTCACGCGCAAGCTCACGGCAGGTCTTCGATCTTCCTGCCGCCCGCGTAGTCGATCGCGCTGCGCACGTAGCGCGCGAACGCGGCCCCGGCGACGGTCGGCACGTCCCACGCCGCCGGCGTGGTCGGCGCCACCTTCGTGGCGATGTCGAAGCACCAGTCCGTGCCGTCCGAGTACACGGCGGCCAAGTCCTCGGTCGTGAACGGCCCGCCCAGCCTCCGCCGCAGCTCGTCGACGAGTTCGTCGGTGACCCGCTCCAGCGCCGGCCGCTCGGCGGGATCGGCCCCCGCCAGCCGTCGCCGGCCCTCTTCCCACAACCCGATCACGTCGTTGAAGCGCACAGCCGACAGGATCGCAGAGGCGCTCACGCGGCTCTGGAATGGGACCGCTAGTTGTTCGGGAGGCCGGTGATCACGTACGGGCGCTCGCCCGGCTGGACCATCCCGAGCGCGCGGGCGTCCTTCTGGATCGTCGCCGGATCGGTGAGCGACTTCTGCTGGCGCATCAGCGCGGCGTTGTCGCGGACGAGCTTCTGCACGATCCCCGACTCCCGGCCCGCTTCCTGCCGCGTCGAGATGTAGGACAGCGTGTGCTCGAAGTACAGGATGACGAGGACGCCGAGCACGATCAGCAGCCCCACGCGACCGACCCGATCCCACCGCACCCGCGTCGCCGCGGATCGGGTGATCACTCGGCGCGGGCCCCGCTGAGTACGAGCGCGAGGGGCGCGCTGCGCGCGTTGGCTACGGGCGGCGGCAGAGGCGGAGCGAGCTGAAGGCATCGCGTGACCGCTTCGTTCGCCACGGCCGCCTTCCTTCCTGCTGCAACGTGCGTTGCCTACGCCCTGAACACCGACCGCCCCGGGTACGCGGCGTCGGGGCCGAGCGCCTCTTCGATGCGCAAGAGCTGGTTGTACTTCGCCACGCGGTCGGTCCGCGAGGGGGCGCCGGTCTTGATCTGCCCGCACCCGGTCGCCACCGCGAGGTCGGCGATGGTGACGTCCTCGGTCTCACCCGAGCGATGTGAGATCACCGCGGTGTAGCCGGCCTCGCGCGCCATCCGCACCGCGGCCAGCGTCTCGGTCAGGGTGCCGATCTGGTTGACCTTGATCAGAATCGAGTTGGCGACGCCGGAATCGATGCCGCGCTTGAGCCGCTGCGTGTTGGTGACGAAAAGGTCGTCGCCGACGAGCTGGATCGACTTGCCCAGCCGCTCGGTCAGCGTCGCCCATCCGGCCCAGTCCTCCTGGTCCATGCCGTCCTCGATCGACACGATCGGGTAGCGGTCGGCGAGATCGGCCCAGTAGGAGGTGAGCTGCTCCGAGGTCAGCGTCATGCCCTCGTGCTCGAGCACGTAGGCGCCGTCGCGGTAGAGCTCGCTCACGGCTGGATCGAGCGCGATCGCGATCTGGTCGCCGGGCACGTAGCCCGCCGCCCGGATGCCGGCGATGAGCGCGTCGAGCGCCTCGGCGTTGGAGTTCAGATCGGGAGCGAACCCGCCCTCGTCGCCACCGGCGGTCGAGAGTCCCTTCGCGTGCAGCGTGCGCTTGAGGTGGTGGAAGACCTCGGCCCCCATCCGCAGCGCCTCGCTGAACGACCGCGCCCCAACGGGCACGATCATGAACTCCTGGAAGTCGACCCGGTTGTCGGCGTGCGCGCCGCCGTTGAGCACGTTCATCATCGGCACCGGCAGCACGTGGGCGGTCTCCCCGCCGAGGTAGCGCCACAGCGGCAGGCGTTCCTCAGCCGCCGAGGCATGGGCCGCGGCCAGCGAGACCGCCAGCAGCGCGTTGGCGCCCAGGCGCGACTTGTTCGGTGTACCGTCGAGCTCGATCAGCAGACGGTCGAGCGACGCCTGCGCCGCGGCGTCCTGACCGCGCACGGCGGTCGCGATCTCGCCGTTGACGTTGTCCACCGCGCGGGTCACGCCCTTGCCCAGCCAGTCGGATCCGCCGTCGCGCAGCTCGGTGGCCTCGAACTCGCCGGTCGAGGCGCCGGACGGGACGGCCGCACGCCCCCACGCGCCCGAGCGAAGGCTCAGCTCGACCTCCACGGTCGGATTGCCGCGGCTGTCGAGGATCTGCCGGGCGTGGATCTGCTCGATCTGACTCATTCGTCGGTGGCTCCTTCGGTCAGGCGGGCGCGCGCGTAGTAGGCGAGCTGCTCGTCGGGGTCAAGATCGTCCCAGCTACGGCCTTCGGATGCGGCCAGGCTCGCGCCCGCGCCGACACGACCGCGGAACCGGTCCGACGCCGCCCGCAGCGCCAGCTCGGGGTCGACGCGGAGCTTGCGGGCCACGTTGACGGCCGCGAACAGCACGTCGCCGAGCTCGTGGAAGCGCTCATCGGGCGTGCCCGCCGCGGCCAGCTCGTCGAGCTCATCGCGCACGGCCTGGAGCGGCCCCTCCACCCCCGGGAAGTCGAACCCGCTCGAGGCGGCGCGACGCTGGACCTTGCGGGCGTAGAGCGGCGAGGGCAGGTTCTCGGGCACCTCGCCGAACAGCCCCCGCTCGCGACCGGGCTCCTGCTGCTTGATCTTGTCCCAGTTGGCGAGCACCTCGCCGGCGGTGGCGGCCTCGACCTCGCCGAACACGTGGGGGTGGCGCCGGATCAGCTTCTCGCGACAGTGATCGGCCACCTGGGCCAGGTCGCCGGCACCGCGCTCCTCGAGCAGCAGCGACAGGAAGTGAACCTGGAACAGGACGTCGCCGAGCTCGTCGAGGAGCTTCGCGTCGTCGCGCCGGTTGGCCGCGTCGGCCAGCTCGTAGGCCTCCTCCAGTGTGTGCGGGACGATCGTGCGCTCGTCCTGCTCGCGGTCCCACGGACACTCGCGGCGCAACCGCCGGGTGATCGCGTCAAGGCGTCCGAGCGCCTCGACGATCTCCTCCGGCGGGTCCGACCCCACTAACCGGTCGTGGTCGTCGACGGCGTCGTCGTCGTGCTCGTCGAGCTGGCGGGCGCCTTGTAGCCGTTGCAGTCCGCCATCCCGTAGCCGGACCGGCACTGGGTCTTGCCGAGCCAGTTCTTCTTGGCCTGCGCGTCGACCTTGGCCGACTCGGCCGTCGAGTTCTGCTGCGCGAGGATCTGCCTGATCGTCGGCGTCGCCTGGGCCAGCGTCTGCTGGTTACCGGGCCTGACCGACGTGACCTCGAACACGTACCAGCCGAACTGCCCCTGGATCGGCCCGAGCAGGACGCCGGGGGAGGCCGAGAACGCCGCCTGGTCGAGCGCCGCGTCCTGCTGGCCCTTGGTCACATTGGTGAGCAACCCGCCCTTGCTCTTGGTGGCGGCGTCGGTGGAGTACTTGGCTGCGGTCGCCTGCCACGTCGCGCCGCCGGCGAGGGCGGCCTTGGCGGCGTCAGCCTGGGCCTTGGTCTTCGTGAGGATGATCCGGATGTTGCGGCTCTGGGGCGTGCCGAACTGGGCCGTGTGGGCCTGGTAGTAGGCCGCGATCTGCGCGTTTGTCACCGTGGACCCAGCCTTGGCGAGAAGCTTGGTGTAGATCTGATTGACGCGGACGCGGTAGAGAATGTCGTCGAGCGTCTGACCCGAGGAGGCCAGGAAGGCCTGGAACTGCGCGTCGGTCGGGAACTGCTGCGCCTTGGCGGTCTGGAACGCCTTCTGGACCTGCGCGTCAGACACCTTGATGTTCTGCTTGGCGGCGTCGGCCTGGTACCAGTAGGAGCGGATCAGGAAGTCGAGAACCTGGTTGCGCAACTGCGTGAACAGCGTGCCGCACTCAGTCTTGAGCGTCTTGGTGGGCGTGCTGGCCAGCGACGGGATCGACTTTCGGACCGTCGCCACGCACTTCGTGTAGTTCGGCGGGTCCGGCACGATCACCGGCGAGCCGGGCGACTGCGAGGCCTGGCCCTTGGCGGCGATGTACATCCAGTGGTTGAACGTCGCCTGGGTGATCGGGTTGCCCGACATGTCGGCCACCGAATCTCCGGGCACGCCGCCGCCGCAGCCCGCGACAACGATCGCGAGCACAAAAAAGGCGCCGAGCGCCTGGATGGACCTGACCACTGACTTCATGTACGGCGGTGATGGTAGCGAGAGAGTGCTGAAGAGCGTTGGAAGGGTGCCGAAGAGCGATCGAAGAGCGCCGGGTCGCGCTCAGCCCGCCGTTCGCCGGCGCTCCAGCACCGCCCTGGCCAAACCCACCCCCTACGCCGCCTCCCGCGTCACCGCCAGCAGCACGTCGGCGGCCTTGACCACCGCCGGGAAGCGCTTGGCCGGGTCGTCGGGCACGCGGAGCGAGAGCTGGGACTTGCCCGACTCGTACAGCGCCTCGGGGATCTCCTGGCGGATGCGCTTGGCGCGCACGGAGTCGAGCTCGACCGGGGTGACGGCGAGGCGGCCGCCGCGGAAGGTGACCGCCTGGGCGCCGGCCTGGCCGAGCTTGATCCGCGCCTGTTGCAGCGCGATCAGGTTCTGGAGGGGCTCGGGCAGCTCGCCGAAGCGGTCCTCGAGCTCGTCTCGGAGCAGGGCCAGATCGGCCACCTCGCGGGAGGCGGCGATCCTGCGGTGCACGTCCACCTTGGCCTGCTCGTAGGGGATGTAGTCGGCGGGCACGTAGGCGTCGACGTTGACGTCGAGACGGACCGGCTCCCAGTCCTCGCCGGCGCCCTCGGCCTCAAGCGCCCCGACCGCCTCGTCGAGCATCTGCATGTAGAGCTCGAACCCGAGCGCGGCGACGTGGCCGGACTGCTCGTCGCCGAGCAGGTTGCCGGCGCCGCGGATCTCGAGGTCGCGCATCGCGATCTTGAAGCCGGCGCCGAGCTCGGTGTAGTCCGACAACGCCGACAGGCGCTGGGCCGCCTCGACGGTGAGCGCGGCGGCGCTCGGGTAGAGCAGGTACGCATACGCCCGCTCACGCGAGCGGCCGACCCGTCCCCGGATCTGGTAGAGCTGGGCGAGCCCGAAGGCGTCGGAGCGCTCGACGATCAGCGTGTTGGCCTGGGGGATGTCGATCCCCGACTCGATGATGCTCGTGCACACCAACACGTCGGCGTCGCCGCGCAGGAAGCGGAGCATCCGCTGCTCGAGCTTGCGCTCCTCCATCTGACCGTGGGCGACCTCGAACTGCATCTGCGGGCAGAGGCCGCGCAGCCGCTCGGCCGTCTCCTCGATCGTCTCGACCCGGTTGTGGAGGAAGAAGGCCTGGCCACCCCGCCCGTGCTCGCGGACCAGCGCCTGCTTGACCAGCTCCTCGTCGTACTCGCCGACATAGGTCTTGACCGGCCGTCGCCCCTCGGGCGGGGTCTCGATCACACTGATGTCGCGCACGCCGGCCAGCGACATCTGCAGGGTCCGCGGAATCGGCGTGGCGCTCATCGCGATCACGTCGACCTTCAGCTTCAGCTGGCGCAAGAGCTCCTTCTGCTTGACCCCGAAGCGCTGCTCCTCGTCGACGACCAGCAGGCCGAGCTCCTTCGCGCGCACGTCGCGCGAGAGCAGCCGGTGGGTGCCGATCAGGATGTCCACCTCGCCCTTGCCGAAGCGGGCGATGGCTTCCTTCTGGTCGGCCGCGGGGCGGAAGCGCGACACGTGCTCGATCGAGACCGGGTAGTCCTTGAGCCGCTCCGAGAAGGTCCCGAAGTGCTGCTGGGCGAGGATCGTCGTCGGTACCAGCAGCATCACCTGCTTGCCGTCCTGCACCGCCTTGAACGCCGCCCGCAGCGCCACCTCGGTCTTGCCGTAGCCGACGTCGCCACAGATCAGCCGGTCCATCGGCCGCGGCGCCTCCATGTCGGCTTTGACGAACTCGATCGCGTCGCGCTGATCAGGGGTCTCGGTGAACGGGAACGCATCCTCGAACTCGCGCTGCCAATCGGTGTCGACCGGGAACGCGTGACCCTCGCGGCGCTTGCGCTCGGCGTACAGATTGAGCAGCTCGCCGGCCAGCTCCTGCGCCGCGCGACGGGCTCGGGACTTGATCGTCTCCCAGCGCGTCCCGCCGAGCTTCGACAGCGGCGGATGCGCCCCGCCGGCTCCGACATGGCGGCTGATCTTGGCCAGCTGGTCGACGGGGACGAACACCCGGTCCGAGCCGGCGTATTCCAGATACAGGTAATCGCGGGTGACACCGGCCACCGTCTTGGTGTCGAAGCCGGCGAAGCGCGCAATCCCGTGGTCCTCGTGCACGACGATGTCGCCGGTGCGCAGATCGGCAAAGCTGCGCAGGACGCCGCGGCGGTGGGCGCGGTCGGGGCGCTCCGCCGTCCGGCGACGGCGGAACAGCCGGTGCTCGGGGATCACGGCGAGCTTGAACTGCGGCGCGATGAACCCCGACTGGAGCCTCGCGTGGGCGAACAGCAGGGTCCGTGCCTCCGCGGAGCCGCTCCCGTTCGACGAGGGCTCGAGCCAGCCGACCTTGAGCCGGCCGAGGTTGTAGGCGGCGCGCTCGCCCTCCCCCCTGCGCGCGAACGCCACCACCGTGCGGTACCCGGAGCGCACGAGCTTCTCGAGCTCGGGCTCGGCCTCCTTGAGTCCGCGGGCGGCGATGTCGGCCGTCTGGGCGCGGAACTGGAACCGCTGGTCCTGGTCGATGCTCGAGAGCCGGATCCGTGCGCGCTCATCGAGCGCCGCCGCGATCTGGTCCGGCGGCTCGTAGAGGTGATGGGCGTCCTCGTCGTGGAACGCCGCGGTCACGTCCTGCCAGTGGTCGTGCAAGGCCGGCGCGAGGTCCTCCTCGCCGGCGACGATCAGGGCGGCGTCGGCGGGCGCGAGGTCGAGGAAGGCACGAAAGTCCTCGACCGGGAGCAGCTCGGCGATGTCGGGGCGGTCGGCCGCGTCCTCGAGCGCCGCGATCTCGGCCAGCTCGCGATGCTCCTCGGCGAGCTCCGCCGCCGGCGCCACCTCGATCAGCTCGGCGTCGCCGAGCGAGCGCTGCGTGAAGGTCGAGAACCAGCGCAGCGACTCGATCTCATCGCCGAACAGGTCGACCCGGACGGCCCGATCCTCGGTGGCCGGATAGAGGTCGAGCAGACCGCCCCGGATCGCGAACTGACCGCGGTCCTCGACCTGGTCGACGCGCTCATAGCCGGCCGAGACGAGGTCCCGCGCGGTCTCGTCGAGATCCAGCAGATCGCCGACGCGCAGCGTGAACCCGTGCGGCCGCAGCGCCGGATCGGGCACCTTCTCCGACAGCGCCACCGCGCTGACCACGATCACCGGCGCCGTGTCGGCGGGCTCGATCAGCGCATCGAGCGCGGCGATCCGCAGTCCGACGAGGTGCGGCGGCGGCGCCAGGTGCGACTCGTACGTGACTCCGCGGCTCGGATAGAAGCGGACCGTGCGCGGCTCGAGCCAGGTCTTCAGCGCCGCTGCGAGGTCCCGAGCCGCGCGATCGTCCCCGGCCACGACGATCGCGGGCTGCTCGGGGTTGCGGTCGAGCAGCGCGGCGAGCAGATACGGCCGCAACGACTGCGACACGAACGCGTGCCCGCCTTCGCCGGCGAGCTCCAGCGTCTGAGGGTCGGTGTCGGCGTTGGTGAGGAGAGTTCGGAGCACGGCGTGGTTCCCGAGTCTAGGACGAGCCACGTGGCGGGCTGAGACCGTTCCGCTAACTCGGCGCGGCCCGCTCCGTTTCGCCCATCACGACGCGCTCGGCCGCGTCGGCAGCCTGCTCGATCAGCGCCTGCACGTCGCCCTTGGGCTCACGGAAACGCCCGAGCACGTAGGCGGCGACCCGGTCGGGATCGGTGGTCGGGGGCCGGCCGACGCCCACGCGGACGCGGGCGAAGTCGGCGCTGCCGAGGCCCTGCTTGAGTGACTTCAGCCCGTTGTGGCCGGCGAGGCCGCCGCCGATCCGCACCCGGATCTCGCCGAACGGGAGGTCGATCTCGTCGTGCAGCGCGAGGACGCGCTCGAGCGGCAGCTTGTAGGCGCCGCGGGCCGGTCCGGCGGACTTTCCGGTCTCGTTCATGTACGTCTGGGGCAACAGGACCGCGACCCGGGGGCCGCCCGCCCCGGCGCGACCCTCGGTCACGAGGCCGCCGAACTTGGCCTTCGCCTTGGGCAGGCCCCACCGCTGCGCCAGTAGGTTCGCGATCTCGAAGCCGATGTTGTGGCGCGTGCCCGCGTATTCGGCGCCAGGATTGCCGAGCCCGACCAGCAGCCAATCGACGGGCGCGCCAGCGCCGCGGCGACCCGGAAGGGGCATGTCCGGGCCTCGCTACTCGCTGTCGCCGGCGCCGGCGCTCTCGCCCTGGGTCTCTTCCGCCTGGCCGCCGCCCTCGCCCTCGCCGACCACCTCGGTCTCGAACTCGATCTCGTCGGTGTCCTCGGTCTGGAGGCGCGGAGCGCTGAGCGTGGCGACCACAGTCTCGGGATCGTCGACCAGAGTCACGTTCGCCGGCGCGACGATCGACGCGAGCGTCAGCGTGTCGCCGATATTCATCTCGGAGACGTCATGCTGGATCGAGTCCGGGATGTCGCCGGGCAGCGCCTCGATCGTGAGCTCGCGGGTCGAGTGCTCGAGCACCCCGCCGTCCCGAATCCCGGGAGCGTCGTCGGCGCCGATCAGCTCGAGCGTGACCGTGGCCTGGATGGCCCGGTCGAGCCGGACGCGGAGCAGATCGACGTGCAGGGTCTCGCCGTGCACCGGGTGGCGAACGAGCTCCTTGAGCACGACCGGGTTGCCCTTGGCGCCGTCGACGATCAGGTCGAGCACCGCGCCCGCGTGGGCCAGTGCGAGTCGTAGCGTGCGCGCGTCGATCTTGAACGCGAGCGGCTCCTCGCCGCCGCCGTAGACGACGCCGAGCACGAAGCCCTGGCGGCGCAGGCGCCGAGCTTCGCGCGACCCCTCAGGGGTCCGCGTGGCGACTTCAAGTGCGGTTTGCGTGCTGAGCGCCATTGGCGGCGAGTGATGGTAGCGGGCCGAGGCCGAACACGGTGACGCGGCATATCGGAGGCGCTAGTCTTTAGGTATGTCAGGCGAGTCTCAGCTGCTGCTGATGGTCGCTGGGGTCCATTTCGTCGGACTGGCCTGCGTGACCGTGCTCATTCTCCCGGCGCTGCGGGATGGCGGCGACCCGCCGCGCCGCGAGCCGCCGGATCAGGGCTCGGACGACGGCTGGGGCAATAACCGGCGTCGGCCCACTGGGCCGTCGGGATTGCCCAAGGGCGGGCTGCCCCTGCCGGACGCGGTTCCGGCCCGGGTGCGTCTGCGTGAGCCCGGCCGGCTCTCCGAGCTGCTGCCGCAGCGCGAGCGCCGGCCCGCCCGAGAACCCGCCCGCCGCCCGGTCACCGACCCGCACCGCCTGCCCTCACGGGCGCCGGGGCGCGGACACCACCGCCACTAGCCCCAACCGGCGACGGCCGGCGACCGCCCTAACCGCCGGCGCCGTCGGGCGCGTCGTGCTGAGCCGTGGCGCGGAACATCTGGCGCACGACGTAATAGGCCGGCT
>Ga0209048_10001558_pt1 | contig 23436 bp, 20 predicted proteins | sample FrelakmetCRP12CR_FD_187146 | JGI IMG/M metagenome (GOLD analysis project Ga0209048, IMG submission 187146) | Freshwater lake sediment microbial communities from the University of Notre Dame, USA, for methane emissions studies - CRP12 CR (SPAdes)... | ecosystem: Environmental > Aquatic >... | reverse complement strand
GTGATCGGCGGCGGCATCATCGGCTGCAGCGTCGCGTATCACCTCGCGAAACGCGGCGTGCGCGACGTCGTGCTGCTGGAGCGCCTGCAGCTCACGCACGGCGCGACGTGGCACGCGGCGGGACTGGTCGGGCAGCTGCGCAGCAGCAGCAACCTGACGCGCCTCATGCGCTACGGCGCCGAGCTCTACGGCAAGCTGGAAGCGGAGACCGGCCAGGCAACCGGCTGGCAGCGCGCCGGCAGCCTGCGCCTCGCATCGTCGGCGGCGCGCTGGCAGGAATTGCGGCGCTCGGCGACGATGGCGAAGGGCTTCGGCTTCCACGTCGAGCTCGTCTCGCCGCGGCAGGCACAGCAGATGTTTCCGCTGATCGAGCTGAGCGGCGTCGTCGGCGCCGCGTGGATCGAGGGCGACGGCTACGTCGATCCGACCAGCCTGACGAGCGCCTACGCTGCCGGCGCGCGGACCGGCGGCGTCACGATCGCGCAGGGCGTCCGGGTGACGGCGCTGCGCCGGAAGCGACGACGCGTCACGACCGTGGTGACCGATCGCGGCGAGATCGAGACCGAGTGCGTGATCAACGCCACCGGGATGTGGGGCCGCGAGATCGCAGCGATGGTCGGCACACGCGTTCCCGCCTGCGCCGTCCTGCACCAGTATTTCGTCACCGACAAGACCGACCGCATCCCGGCGGGGCTGCCGACGCTGCGCGATCCCGACGGCAACTTCTACGTCAAGCCGGAGCCGGGAGCGCTCGCGGTCGGCGGGTGGGAAGCGAATCCTCCTCCCTGGGGCGCCGACGGGATCCGTGCCGATTTCGGTCCCGAGCTGCTGCAGCCGAATTTCGAGCGGTTCGCGCCTATCGCCGAGGCCGCGGGAGCGCGGATCCCCGCCCTGAACGAGGTCGGCATCCGGCAGATGATCAACGGCCCGATCCCGATCACCGCCGACGGCGAGCCGATCATCGGCCTCTCGCCCGACCTCGACAACTTCTACCTGTGCTGCGGCTTCACTTCCGGCATCGCCGCGTCCGGCGGCGCCGGCTGGGTGATGGCCAACTGGATCGTCGACGGCGATCCTGGCATGGACCTGTGGCCCTTCGACGCGCGCCGCTTCGGCGCGCCGCACTCGGTGAAGGCGTTCATGTACGCGCGGGCCGTCGAGAGCTACAGCCGCTACTACCACATTGCGTGGCCCGCCCATGAGGCCGACGCCGGCCGCGGCGCGCGGCGCAGCCCGCTGCACGCGACGCTCAAAGCCGCCGGCGCGATCTTCGGCACCAAGTTCGGCTGGGAGCGCCCGAACTGGTTCGCGCTGCCGGGCACCGCAGCCGCCGATCCGCCGTCGTTCGAGCGCGGCCCCGCGTTCGAGGCCATCGGCGCCGAGCACCGCGCCGTGCGTGAGCGCGTCGCGCTGATCGACATGACCTCGTTCTCGAAATTCGAGGTGCGCGGCGCCGGCGCGCTGGCGCTGCTGCAGAAGCTCGCCTGCAACGACCTCGACCGGGCCGTCGGCACGATCGTCTACACGCAGTTCTGCAACGAGCGCGGCGGCATCGAGGCCGACGTGACCCTCACGCGGCTCGCCGAGGACCGCTTCTACTTCGTCACCGGCAGTGCACTCGGCGTGCGCGACCGTTCGACGCTCGAGCGCCACCTGCCGGGCGACGGCAGCGTCGAGATCGTCGACCTCACGTCGGCGAAGGCGGTGCTGAACCTCTGCGGGCCGAGGTCGCGCGAGGTGCTGGCGCAGCTCACCGACGCGCCGCTCGACAACGCGGCCTTTCCGTACATGAGCGCGCGCGAGCTCGACCTCGCGTTCGCGCCGGCGCTTGCGCTGCGCGTCACCTATCTTGGCGAGCTGGGCTACGAGATCCACGTGCCCGTCGAGTACGCGCTGCATCTCTACGAAAGGCTGTGGGCGGCCGGCGAGGGGTTCGGCATCGCCAACGCCGGCTATCGCGCGATCAACGGCCTGCGCCTCGAGAAGCACTACCTCGTCTGGGGATCGGACATCACGCCGGACTACAATCCGTGGGAAGCGGGACTTGGTTTCTGCGTCGCGCTCGGCAAGGGCGAGTTCCTCGCGCGCGCCGCGCTGGCCGAGGTCAAGGCGAAGGGACCGCGCCAGCGGCTCGCGTGGTTCACGGCACCACCGGAGGCCAATCTCTTCGGCGGCGAAATCGTGCTGACCGGCGAGCGCGTGCTGGGCCGCGTCACGAGCGCGGGCTTCGGCTACACGGTCGGCCGCAACATCCTGTGCGCGTACCTCGCCGCGGACGAGCCGGTGCACCCCGATTACGCGGTGGAAGCGATGGGCGTGCGGTATCCGGCGCTCCGCCACGCGCGTCCCCTCTACGACCCCGACCGTGCTGCAGTTCTCGCCTGAACGCGGCGCGATCTCTGCCAGGAACCGACGATGCCCGACCGCAGTTCACCGTCAGTCCGCGACCTCGCCACACTGCTCGATTCGCGGCGCGATGGGTTCGGCATGCCGCGCGGCTTCTACCGGACGGCGCCGCTGTACGACGCCGAGCTGCTATCCATCTGGCACCGCGGCTGGCTCTTCGCCGGATTGGAGATCGAGATCCCCAACCCCGGGGACTTCCTGACGCTCGCCGTCGATGCGACGCCCATCCTCGTGATCCGCGGCGACGACGGCGTCGTGCGGGCCTTCCACAACGTCTGCCGCCACCGCGGCTCGCAGCTCTGCCGGTCCGACAGCGGTCACCTGCGCGCGATCGTCTGCCCTTACCACAGCTGGACGTATTCGCGGAGCGGCGAGCTGATCGCGTGCCATGGCATGCACGGCGGTGTCGCCAAATCCACGCTGAGCCTGAAGCCCGTGCGCGCCGAGGTTGCGACCGGCTTCATCTTCGTGTCGCTGGCCGAAACGCCCCTTGCGTTCGACGGCCTGCGCGAGCGCTTCGAAACCGCCGGAGCGCCGCAGGGGTTCGACCGGGCGCGGATCGCCACGTCCGTGGCGTACGAGGTCGAAGCGAACTGGAAGCTCGTCTGGGAGAACAACCGCGAGTGCTACCACTGCACGCCGCGCCATCCGCAGTACGTGAAATCGAACTTCGACGTCTACGACGAGGCGGACGCGTCGGAGGCAGTGCGCGCGCGGATCGCCGCCGCGATCGCGCGTATCCAGTCGAAGTGGGAAGTGCCGGGGGACGGCGTCACGCACCCGCAGGGCGGCCTCGCCACCTTCCCGGATCCTGATCACGACCTCTGGTACACGTGCAACCGGACCACGCTTGCCGAGGGTTTCGACACCGAGTCGCTGGACGGGCGCCGCGTCGCGCCGCTGATGGGCGACTACCAGGACGCGAACGTCGGCGTGCTGCGGATGCGCAGCCTGCCGAACTTCTGGCTGCACGCGAGCTGCGACCACGCGGTCGTCACGCGCATGCTCCCCGGCGGGCTGCGCAGGACGATGATGAAGAGCTACTGGCTCGTGCACCGGGACGCACGCGAAGGCGAAGACTACGACCTCGACCGCCTAGTCCCCTTCTGGCACACGACCAACGAGCAGGACTGGGAGATCTGCAAATGGCAGCAGAAGGGCGTGGACTCGATCGGCTACGAGCCGGGCCCGCTGTCGCAGCGCAAGGAATACAACGTCGACGCGTTCATCCGCTGGTACCTGCAGCGGATGCGCGCGGGCGCCGCGTAAGCTCGCGTCAGCCGGGCGGCGACCCCCGCTGCACGTGGCAGTCCACGACGGTCAGCGCCGTCATGTTGACGATCCGGCGCACTGTCGCCGAGGGCGTCAGGATGTGCACCGGCTTGGCGACGCCCAGCAGGATCGGCCCCAGCGTCACCCCGCCGCCCGCGGCGACCTTCAGCAGGTTGAACGAGATGTTGGCGGCGTCGGCCGTCGGCATGATCAGCAGGTTTGCCTCGCCCTTCATCCGCGAGTGCGGAAACACCGCCATGCGCACCTCGGGCGACAGCGCGGCGTCCCCGTGCATCTCCCCCTCGACCTCGAGGTCGGGATCCATCGCGTTGAGGAGCGCGAGGGCGGCCTGCATCTTCTTCGCCTGCGGGTGGCTGCTCGAGCCGAAGCTGGAATGCGAGAGCAGCGCGACCTTCGGCGTGATCCCGAAGCGGCGGATCTCGTCCGCGGCGAGCAGCGCGATCTCGGCGACCTGCTCGGCCGTCGGGTCGATGTTGACGTACGTGTCGGCGATGAAGATCGTCCGCGTCGGCAGGATCACCGCGTTCATCGCCGCGTAGACGTTGACACCCTTGCGCAGCCCGATCACCTGGTCGACGTAGTTCCGGTGCAGTTCGTGCGTGCCGAAGGTCCCGCACAGCATGCCGTCGGCCTCGCCCATGTGGATCAGCATCGCGCCGATCAGCGTCAGCCGCCGGCGCATCTCGATCTTCGCGTACTGCTGCGACACGCCCTTGCGCTCGGTCAGCCGGTAGTACTCGTTCCAGTATTCGCGGTACCGGGGGTCGAGCTCGGGGTTGACGACCTCGAAGTCGACGCCGGGCTTCATGCGCAGCCCGTGCCGCTCGACATTCTGCCGCAGCACCGCCGGTCGGCCGACGAGGATCGGCTTCGCGAGGCCCTCGTCGATCACGACCTGCACGGCGCGCAGCACGCGCTCGTCCTCCCCCTCGGCGTAGACGATCCGCTTCGGGTCCCTCTTCGCCGCGGCGAAGATCGGCTTCATCAGCAGGCTGGAGTGGTAGACGAACTGCGTGAGCTTCTCGCGGTACGCGGCGAAATCCTCGATCGGCCGCGTCGCCACGCCGGAATCCATCGCCGCCTTCGCCACCGCCGGCGCGATCTGCACGATGAGGCGCGGATCGAACGGCTTCGGGATCAGGTATTCCGGGCCGAAGCGCAGGTCGCGGTCGCCGTAGGCCGCCGTGACGATGTCCGACTGCTCGGCCATCGCGAGGTCGGCGAGCGCACGCACTGTCGCGAGCTTCATCGCCTCGTTCACCGTGGTGGCGCCGACGTCGAGCGCGCCGCGGAAGATGAACGGGAAGCACAGCACGTTGTTGACCTGGTTCGGGTAGTCCGAGCGCCCGGTCGCGATGACGGCGTCCGGCCGCGCGGCCTTCGCGAGGTCGGGCAGGATCTCGGGCTCGGGATTGGCGAGCGCCAGGATCAGCGGCTTGTCGGCCATCGCGCCCAGCCACTCGGGCTTCAGCACCTTTCCCGCCGAGAGCCCGAGGAAGATGTCGGCGCCGGGGAGGAGCTCCTGCAGCGTACGCGCACCGGTGTCCTGCGCGTAGCGCGCCTTGTTCTCGTCCATCTCCTCGCGCCGCCCACGGTACACGACCCCGGCGATGTCGCTGACCCAGATGTTCTTCTGCGGGATGCCGAGCAGCACGAGCAGGTCGAGGCAGGCGAGCGCGGCGGCGCCCGCGCCGGAGCACACGAGCTTGACGTCATTCAACTCCTTGCCGACCACGCGCAGTCCGTTCGTAATCGCGGCGCCAACGATGATCGCAGTGCCGTGCTGGTCGTCGTGGAACACGGGGATCTTCAGCCGCTCGCGCAGCTTGCGCTCGACGTAGAAGCACTCCGGCGCCTTGATGTCCTCGAGGTTGATGCCGCCGAACGTCGGCTCGAGCGCCGCGATGATCTCGACCAGCCGGTCGGGGTCGCGCTCGCTGATTTCGATGTCGAAGCAGTCGATGCCGGCGAAGGTCTTGAAGAGCACCGCCTTGCCTTCCATCACCGGCTTCGCCGCGAGCGGACCGATCGGCCCCAGTCCCAGCACCGCCGTGCCGTTGGTGACCACGCCGATCAGGTTGCCGCGCGCGGTCAGGTTTCGCGCTTCCGCAGGATCGCGGACGATCTCGTCGCACGCCGCCGCGACCCCGGGCGTGTACGCGAGCGCGAGATCGCGCTGGTTGGTGAGCTGCTTGGTCGGCTGGATCGAGATCTTCCCCGGCGGCGACTGCCGGTGGTATTCGAGTGACGCGGCGCGAATGTCCTTGTCCGGCATGGGGTGATTCCCGGGCGAATGGCGAATGGCCATCATAACAAGCCCCACGAGGGTGGCGGTGACGCGCAGAGGGCGCGGCCATCGGACCCATCCCGGAGGCCAACTCCCCCCGGGACCTTGACCCCGCGCAAGGCGTGCGCAGGGGCGTCCGCTATAATCGCGGCTGCCTTTTCGCCCCCCCGGCGCACGCCCGTCCGGCCGCGCCTGACGCCACATTCCCGCGCCCTTCCGGCCCACAAGCCCACCTCCCCCTATGCTGGAAGCCCAGAAACTCGCCGCGCGCCGCGGTTTCGCGAACCTCTTCACCGGGCTGTCGTTCCGCGTCGAGGCCGGCGAGGCGCTGGTGGTGACCGGCGCGAACGGGACGGGCAAGACGACGCTTCTCCGCATGCTTGCAGGGCTCTCCGCGCCCGCAGACGGCGAGATTCGCTGGAACGGGAGACCGGCGGCGCCCTTCGATCCGGCGCTGCGGGCGGCGCTGGCGTTCGCCGGCCACTTACCCGCGCTCAAGGACGAGCTCACCGCCGAGGAGAATCTCGCCTCGCTCGTCGCGCTGGAAGGCGAGGCGGCCGGGCGCGAGTCGGTGCGCGATGCGCTCGACAACGTCGCGCTGTCGCGGCAGCGGACGCTGCCCGCGCGCGTCCTGTCGCAGGGACAGCGCCGACGCATCGGGCTTGCTCGCATGACGCTGCTGCCACGTCCCCTCTGGATCCTGGACGAGCCCGTCACGGCGCTCGACGCCGCGGGCGCCGAACTGCTGGCGCGCATCGTCGCCGGTCATCTCGCCAAGGGCGGCCTCGCGGTCGCCGCCACGCACGCGCCGCTCGGCCTTCCCGCGGCGCGCGTGCGCCCGCTCACGCTCGGCTAGGGCCTGTGCTGCGCGCATCTCTTGCGAATCCGGTGTTGACAGGCTCCAATCTCGCCATGACCGCGGACACCGCCACCGCACCCACGGCCGCGGGCGTCGTCTGGCCGGCGCTCCGCTGGGCGGTCGCGCGCGACCTGAAGCTCGCGCTCCGCTCACGCGGGGAACTCGGCGTGCAACTGCTGTTCTACGTGATCGTGGTCTCGCTGTTTCCGCTTTCGACGTCGCCCGAGCGCAACCTGCTCGCCACCATGGGTCCCGGGGTCCTCTGGGTCGCCGCGCTGCTCGCGTCGCTGCTTTCGCTGCCGAGGCTGTTCGCCGGCGACCATGCCGACGGGACGCTCGAGCAGATCGCGCTGTCGCCGTATCCGCTCGTGGCACTCGTCTCCGGTAAAATACTGGCGCACTGGCTGACGACCGGCCTGCCAGTGGCCGTGCTGGCTCCGCTGCTGAGCCTCCAGTACGCGATGGATGGCGAATCGGTGGCAGTGCTGACGGCAGCGCTTCTGCTCGGCACGCCCATCCTGTCGCTGCTCGGCGCGATCGGCGCGGCGCTCACGCTGGGCCTTCGCGCGAGCGGCAGCCTGCTCGCGCTGCTGGTCCTTCCGCTCTACGTGCCGGTGCTGATCTTCGGCGCCGGGGCCGTCGATGCGGTGCGCGCGGGGCTCGGCGCCTCCGCGAACCTCTCGCTGCTCGGCGCGGGGCTGCTGGTCGCGATCGTCGCGGCGCCGTTCGCCGCCGCCGCCGCCGTGCGCATCGCGCTCGACTGAAACCGGGAACCCATGGCGCTCAACTGGTTCAAGTACGCATCGCCCGCCTCCTTCTACCCGGTCGCGGGAAGGATGATTCCCTGGTTCGCGTGGCTCGCGGCCATCCTCGCGGCCGCCGGCCTCTACGTCGGGCTCGTCGTGGCGCCGACGGACTTCCAGCAGGGCGACGCGTACCGGATCATCTTCATCCACGTGCCGGCCGCGTGGATGAGCATGTTCCTCTATGTCGTGATGGCGGGCTGGAGCGCGCTGGCGCTCGGCTTCAACACGCGGCTCTCGGCGATGATGGCGCAGGCCATCGCGCCGACCGGCGCGCTGATGACCTTCATCGCGCTGTGGAGCGGCGCGTTCTGGGGCCGGCCGACGTGGGGAACGTACTGGGCATGGGACGCGAGGATGACCTCGGAGCTGATCCTGCTCTTTCTCTACCTCGGCGTCATGGCGCTCCGCGGCGCGATCGACGACCCGCGTCGCGCCGACCGCGCATGCGGCGTGCTCGCCCTGACCGGCGTCGTCAACATTCCGATCATCTACTTCTCGGTGCAGTGGTGGAACTCGCTGCACCAGGGTTCGTCGGTCAGCCTGACCAAGGCGCCGGCCATGGCGGCGATCATGCTGACCGGCATGCTGATCATGTCGCTCGCCGCGTGGTTCTACGCGATCGCGGCGTCGCTCGCGCGGGTGCGCATCATCATGGTCGAGCGCGAGCGCGGCGCCGCGTGGGTAAGCGAACTCCCCGAGGTCCGGAACGCATAGGTAACGGAGAACGCGTGAGCGAGAAAGGCGAAGCCAAGGCCCGCAGGGCGCGTCGTCGAGCGATTGCGCCGGCCGACGCGCGGTCGCAGCATCTGCGCCCGACTCTCAAGGAGGCCGCAAAGTGAGTGCATTCTTTGCAATGAACGGCTACGGTTTCTACATCTGGAGCGCCTACGGCGCGGCGGCGCTCGCGCTCGTCGCCGAGATCCTCGCGCTGCGCTCGCGGCGCAGGGCCGTCCTGGCGGAGGCGCATCTCACGATGCCCGACGACACCGGCATTCCCGCCGAGGCGGCAGCATGAAGCCCCGCCACCGCCGCTTCGTGTGGATCGGCGCCGGCGTGCTCGTGCTCGGCGTCGCCGCGGCGCTGGTGCTGAATGCGTTCCAGTCGAATCTCGTGTTCTTCTTCTCGCCCACCGACATCGCCGAGAACCGCGCGCCGCAGGGCCGCGCATTCCGGATAGGCGGGCTGGTCGAGGAAAAGAGCCTGACGCGCGCGCCGGACGGACTCACCGTGCGCTTCCTCGTCACGGACACTGCGAAGACCGTCCCCGTCGTCTACACGGGAATCCTCCCGGACCTGTTCAAGGAAGGCAAGGGCGTCGTTGCGCAGGGCAAGATGGGCCCCGACGGAACGTTCCACGCAACCGAGGTGCTCGCCAAGCACGACGAGAACTACATGCCGCCCGAGGCCGCCGCGGCGGTCAACCAGGCGCACACGCGCTCGGCGATGGACAAGGCCGCCAAGACCCTGAAGCAATGACGCGAAGGACGCACCGATGATCCCCGAGCTAGGACATTTCGCCCTCATTCTCGCCCTGCTGCTGGCGGTCCTGCTGGGCACGCTGCCGCTGATCGGCGCGCAGCGCGGCATCGCGGCGTGGATGGCGCTCGCGCGGCCGCTCGCCGCCGGGCAGTTCCTGTTCATCGCGTTCGCGGCCGGCTGCCTCGTCTATTCGTTCGTGGCGAACGATTTCTCGGTGCTGAACGTCGCCACCAACTCGAACTCGCAGCTGCCGCTCCAGTACCGGGTCGCGGCGAGCTGGGGCTCGCACGAGGGCTCGATGCTGTTGTGGGTGTTCATGCTCGGCGCATGGTCGATGGCCGTCGCACTGAAGAGCCGCCACCTGCCCGACGAGATGGTCGCGCGCGTGCTGGGCGTGATGGGCCTGATCGCGGTCGGCTTCCTGCTGTTCCTGCTGCTCACGTCGAACCCGTTCGAGAGACTCTTCCCGCCGGCGCCCGACGGCCGCGACCTCAACCCCCTCCTGCAGGACCCCGGCATGGTGTTCCACCCACCGCTCCTCTACATGGGGTACGTCGGGTTCTCGGTGGCCTTCGCCTTCGCCATCGCCGCGCTGATCGGAGGCCGGCTCGACGCGACCTGGGCGCGCTGGTCGCGCCCATGGACGACGCTCGCGTGGAGCTTCCTCACGGGCGGGATCATGCTCGGCAGCGCGTGGGCGTACTACGAGCTCGGCTGGGGCGGCTGGTGGTTCTGGGATCCGGTCGAGAACGCCTCGTTCATGCCGTGGCTCGTCGGCACCGCGCTCATCCACTCGCTCGCCGTCACCGAGAAGCGCGGAACGTTCAAGGCGTGGACGGTGCTGCTCGCGATCTGCGCATTCTCGCTGTCGCTGCTCGGCACGTTCCTCGTGCGCTCGGGCGTGCTCACGTCGGTGCACGCCTTCGCCACCGACCCGCGGCGCGGCGTCTTCATCCTCGGCTTCCTCGCGCTCGTGATCGGCGGCTCGCTCGCGCTCTTTGCGCTGCGCGCGCCGAAGGTCGCGGGCGGCGGCCAGTTCGAACCCGTTTCGCGCGAGACGATGCTGCTCGCGAACAACGTGCTGCTGATCGCCGCCGCGGGCTCCGTGCTGCTCGGCACGCTGTATCCGCTGTTCCTCGACGCGCTGAATCTGGGCAAGATCTCGGTCGGCCCGCCCTATTTCGACACGGTGTTCGTCCCGCTGATGACGCCGCTCGTCTTCCTGATGGGCGTCGGCCCGCTCGCGCGCTGGAAGCAGGCGACGCTGCCGGACCTCTGGCAGCGCATCAGGTGGGCGCTCGCCGTGAGCTTCGTCACCGCGCTGGCGCTGCCGTTCGCGGCCGGGCGGTGGGCGCCGATGGTGAGCTTCGGCCTGCTGCTCGCGACGTGGATCGCCACGACGACCATCGTCAACGTCCGGGAGCGCGGCCGCGGCGTGCGCGGGGGCGTCCTCGCGCAGCTCGCGCGCCAGCCGCGGAGCTACTGGGGCATGATCGTCGCGCATCTCGGCATCGCGGTGTTCATCGTCGGCGTGACGATGGTGAAGGGCTACGAGACGGAGCGCGACGTGCGGATGAACGTCGGCGACACGGTGACGATCGGCGGCTACACGTTCCGCTTCGACGGTACGTCCGAGGCCTCGGGGCCGAATTACCGGGCGGCGCGCGGCACGGTCGACATCTCGCGTGACGGCCAGCACTTCACGACGCTGTTCCCGGAGAAGCGCGTGTACAACGCCGGCGGGATGCCGATGACCGAAGCCGCGATCAAGAACATGGTTACCGGCGACCTCTACGTGTCGCTGGGCGAGCCGGTGGACGGCGGCGCGTGGAGCGTGCGCCTCTACCACAAGCCCTTCGTGACCTGGATATGGGCCGGATGCCTGCTGATGGCGCTGGGCGGACTGCTCGCGCTGTCCGACCGCCGCTACCGGCTCGCATTCCGACGGGAAGCCGGCATCGCGGGCGGCGCGCCGGCACGGGGCTAGGGGGCGGGCGATGGGCAAGAAGCTGCTTATACCGCTGGGCGTGTTCATCGTCCTCTGCGCATTCCTGTTCGTCGGGCTCTGGCGCGATCCGCGCGAGGTCCCCTCGCCGCTGATCGGCAAGCCGGCCCCGGCATTCACGCTGTCGCAGCTGCACGAGCCCTCGAAGACGCTCGGCCCCGCCGACCTCAAGGGTCAGGTGTGGCTGCTCAACGTCTGGGCGTCGTGGTGCGTCTCCTGTCGCGAGGAGCACCCGCTGCTCGTCGAGCTCGGAAAGACGAAGATCGTCCCGATCGTCGGCCTCGACTACAAGGACGAGCGCGCCGCGGGCATGCGCTGGCTCGCGCAGAACGGCGACCCCTACAACGTGTCGGTCGTCGACCGCGACGGGCGCGTCGGGATAGATTGGGGCGTCTACGGCGTCCCGGAGACGTTCGTCGTCGACAAGGAGGGGACGATCCGCTACAAGCAGATCGGTCCGATCACCGCCGAGGCGCTGGAAACGAAGATCCTGCCCCTCATCCGGGAGCTGCAGAAATCATGAGCGTCGCCGGGCCGTCCCAGGATGCGAAGTGCACCGCGGCGCGAGCCGCAGGCTCGGGCGCACATGGTGCGCGGCGCCTCGCACTCAGGTTGTTGATCGCGACGATCGCGCTCGCGCCGCTCGCCGCGGGGGCCGCCGACGCGGTGCCGACCGAGAAGGACGCGGTGGCGGCCTCGCGCGCGGTCAAGCTTTCCGAGAAGCTGCGCTGCCTCGTCTGCCAGAACCAGACGATCGCCGACTCGAACGCCGAGCTCGCGCAGGACCTGCGCCGGCAGATCCACGAGCAGATCGCCGCCGGACGGAGCGACTCCGAGATCGTCGACTACATGGTCGCCCGCTACGGCGACTTCGTCCTCTACCAGCCGCCGGTCAAGCCGACAACCGTGCTCCTCTGGGCGGGTCCGGCGCTGCTCCTGCTGCTCGGATGCCTCGGGCTCGTCCGCATCCTGCGCATGCGCCGCGCGCAGGGCGAGGCGCCGCCGCTCACCGCCGAGGAGCGCGAACGCGCCGAGCGGCTCCTTGCGGGCGACCCGCGGAAAGACCTCTCGTGACCACATTCGTAATCGTTGCCGCCGCGATGGTCGCGGTTGCCCTCGCGTGGATCCTCGTCCCGCTGCTGAGGCGCGCCGCGCCGGGCGGCGTCGCGCGCGAAGCTTCCAACGTTGCGATTCTGCGCGACCAGCTGGCCGAGCTCGAAGCGGATCTCTCCACGGGCACGATGCCGCGCGATCAGTACGAGCAGGCGCGCCGCGAGCTCGAACAGCGCGTGCTGGAGGAGTCGAAGACCGTTCCAACGGCGGCGGGCGCCCCGACGCAGTCCGCGGCGTGGACGGCGGCCCTCCTCGGCGGCGCGATCCCGATCGCCGCGCTGCTGCTCTACGTCGTGCTCGGCAATCACGACGCCTTCGCCCCGGCGGCGACGCGCGCGGCTAAGGACGCTCCCGAGCACGACGTCACGCCGCAGCAGGTCACCGAGATGGCCGCGAAGCTCGCGGCCAAACTCGAAAGGGACCCCGCCAACGCCGAGGGCTGGGCCATGCTCGCCCGCACCTACTATGCGCTCAAACGCAACGCCGAGGCGGCGCAGGCCTTCGACAAGGCCGTGGCGCTCGTCCCCGACGACGCGGCCCTCCTCGCCGACTATGCGGACGCCCTCGGCTCGACGCAGGGGGGATTGCGGGGCAAGCCCCTCGAGCTCGTCGAGCGCGCGCTGAAGGCCGACCCGACACAGTGGAAGGCGCTCGCGCTCGCCGGCACCGCGGCGTTCGACCGCAAGGACTACAACCAGGCGGTCGCCTATTGGGAGCGGGTGAAGGCGACCGTCCCGCGGGATTCGCCGATCGCGGCGTCGATCGACTCCAGCATCGCCGAGGCGCGGGAGCTGGGCGGCCTCGAACCCGGACCCGCCTCCACGCCGGCCGTACTCGCCAAGGCTCCCGCCGGAGGTGCCGGCAAGGGATCGGCGGGCGCCAGCGCCAGCCCTGCCCCCGTTGCGCCGGCGGCAGCGACGATCGCGGGAACCGTGAATCTTGCTCCGGCGCTTGCCGGGAAGGTGTCGCCGACGGACACGGTGTTCATCATCGCGCGCGCCGCCGAAGGTCCGAAGATGCCGCTCGCGATCATCCGGAAGCAGGTGAAGGATCTGCCGGCGACCTTCTCCCTCGACGACTCCATGGCGATGGCGCCCAACTTCGCGCTGTCGAACTTCCCCGCCGTCGTCGTCGGCGCGCGCGTGTCGAAGTCGGGCAACGCGGCCGCGCAGAGCGGCGATCTCGAAGGGTGGTCGCCCGCGGTCAAGGTCGGCGCCACGGGCCTCACGGTCGTTATCGACCGCGCGCTGCCCTGATTTGCCGCGGCGGGAATGCCGCCGGATCCGTCGGCGACCTGCGCGGTCGTCACGCGTACCGTGTCGATGGCACCCGGGATCCGCGGCGTCCCGGCCGGCTCGTCCGTGCGAATGCGTGGCCGATGTCAGAACGTCGCAATGGGCGGTTCGTCCTGCGGTGCGGCGTTCGCCGCCGAGCCGGTGGTGCCGCCCGACACCGCGGCTGCGCCGGGCCCGGCACCCGTTGCCGGGGTCGACGCGGCGACCGGCACCCGCTCGAAGGCTCCAGCGATCGGCGGCAGCGGAACCCGGGTTGCAAGCAGCGCGATGGCGCCCACCAGCAACACGACCGCAAGGACCCTCGCGCCCGTCGCGCCCTGGGATTCGCGTTTCGGGCACCCGATTGCGGAAAGCTGCGCTTCCTCCCACATCAGCCGTTCGATCCTGTTCATCTGCTTCTCCTCGCCGACCGCGAACCATGACCAGCGGCTCGTCGCCAAAGGGACCTCGTCCGGAGCCGCCGAACGCCGGCGTCGAAACGCACCGGCGTTGAACAGGACTCTAGGCCAGCGCGCCAGGGCGCGCGACGGACGACTCCGCGCCGGAATTGCAGAAAATTCATGCGCCCTGCGGCCGGTCCGGGCCTCGGCCTTCGCGACAAATTGCCGCATCCGCGGTGCCGTCGCGCATCGGCGCGCGGACGCGCCGCGGGACTTGATGTCGGTCAAGCAAAGCGTGCGCCGCGCTACCCTGTGGCTGGTCCGCATTGCTAGACTCGTCGAGGCACGCAGCCATCCGTTTCTCGAGGGGATTCCATGAATCGCGGCACGATTTGCGCCTTCGGGCGTGTTGTCGTCGCGGCGGCGTTCGCCGCGAACTTCATTTCCGCATCGCCCGCGTTTGCACAGGCCGGCAAGCCGGCCAATCTGGCGAAGGCGTCCGCCACCAAGGCAGCGCCGACGAAGGCGGCCGCACCCGCGAAGGCGCCGGCCGCGAAAGCCGCGGCGTTCGACGCCTCGCCCTGCCTGGGCTGCCACTCTCCGGTGAAGGCGCTCTACGATTCCGGCAAGCACAGGGGTGTCGGCTGCAACACCTGCCACGACGGCACCGCCGCGCACCTGGCCGACGCATCGAAGCGGCCGACGACGAAGACCGACCTCGCCAACTGCGGCGGCTGCCACCAGAACCAGTACCAGACGTACGCGCAGATGGACTGGCACCGCACCGCGCGCTTCGAGAAGAAGCAGATGACCGGTCCCGCGCCGGATCCGGCATACGACCTGCTGATGACCCCGCACGGCTTCACGCGCGAGCACAACCTGCCACGCGGGCACACGTTCGCGCTGCTCGACCAGTTTGTCGTCGACCGCGCCTTCGGCGGGCGCTTCGGGACGAAGGAAACGTGGCGCTATCTCGCCGGCACCGGCGACTTCAAGGTCTGGGAAGTCGCCGTCGATCTGTATCCCGACAACACGGACCAGAAGGTGTTCAAGCCGGGCACCGCGGCGGCGGCGAACCCCGTGTGCCTCTCCTGCAAGACGCAGGACCACATCCTCGACTGGGCGTACATGGGCGACCCCGCGCCGAGCGCGAAGTGGAGCCGCACGTCGAAGGTCGTCGAGCTCGCCAAGGCCTCCAACCACGCGCTCAACTGCATCTTCTGCCACGACCCGCACGCCGCGAAGCCGCGCATCGTCCGCGACGCGCTGATCGAGGCCGTCACGCGAACCGACTTCCCGACGCTGTACTCGCAGGACGCGCGCAGGACGAAGGTGGAGGTCAAGGACATGGGCCTGCGCGGCCACGTGCGTAAGATCGGCATGCTGGAACGCTACGACGGGAAGCTGCAGTGCGGGCAGTGCCACGTCGAATACAACTGCAACCCGGGCTTCAACCCGAACACGGGCGAGGCCATCACGATGGCCGACAAGCGCACCAATTACTTTCCGTTCGTCGACGTCAACAACATCCTGAAGGCCTACGACGCCATCCAGTTCCGCGATTTCCGCAACCAGTTCACCGGTGCGGCGCTGTGGAAGGCGCAGCATCCGGACGTCGAGACCTACTACAACTCGAAACACGAGAAGGCCGGCATCGACTGCGCGGCCTGCCACATGCCGAAGGTCAAGGACGCGAAGACCGGCAAGCTCTTCACGTCGCACTGGCAGACCAACCCCAAGAACTATCTCAAGGAGACGTGCCTCCAGTGCCACCACCAGTGGGACGAGACGCAGGCGCGCTACGTGATAGAGTCGATGGCGGCGCACTACCAGGGCAAGGTCCGCAACGCCGAGTTCTGGCTCGCGCAGCTGATCGGCAAGTTCGGCCAGGCGCAGCTCGTCGGTGTGCCCGAGGACGCGCTGAAGGCGGCGCGCGCGAAGCACGGCGATGCCCACGCAAACTGGGAATGGTGGACCGCGGCCAACGGCGCGTCGTTCCACAACCTCGACCTCGCGAAGGAGTCGCTGGCGAAGTCGGTAACGGCGTCGCAGGACGGGATCAGGATCCTGGACGACGCGATCAAGGCGAAGCAGGCTGCCGGCGCGCCAGTCGCCGCGGCCGCACCGAAATAGCGGAACGCTGATCTTCCTCAAGGGCGAGGCGCGCGCCTCGCCCCTTTTGGCGGCCGGCGCGGGATAATCGCGCATGTTCCCTCGCGGCGCAGGCGCGACAAGAGGCCCTGCTGCCCCAATCATCGGTCAACGTGCCACCCGTTTCCGAATCCTTCGTGTTCTGGGCCATCGCCGCCGCGATGACCGCGGTCGCGCTGGCCTTCGTCCTCCCGCACCTGCTCGCGCGGCGCGCCGCGCCGACGCGCGCGCGCCGCGTTTCGATCAATGTCGGCATCTACCGGAGCGCGCTCGCCGAACTGGCGCGCGAGCACGCGGAGGGCCGGCTGACCGATGAGCAGCATGAGCAGGCCCGCGAGGACTTCGTGCGGCGACTGCTTGCCGATGGCGTCGACGACCCCGTGGCGTCGGGACCCACCGCGCCCCCGCGTGGTGCAGCGATCGCACTGGCCATCGCGTTGCCTGTGCTGGCCTTCGGTCTCTACGCGCTCTTCGGCGATCCCGCCACGCTCGACGGCGCCCCCGTGGCGACAACCGTCGCGAGCGATGGAGCGGGCAGCCCTCCCGTGCGCCGCGAAGCCCTCGTCCGCCATCTCGCGCACAATGCCCGCGACGGCCGCGCCTGGGTGCTGCTGGCGCGCATGGACTTCGACGCGGACCGATTCCCCGAAGCCGCCGGAGGCTACGCGAAGGCGCTCGCCGTCTCGCCGAAGATCGCCGCCGACCCGGGCATCTGGTGCGAGTACGCCGACGCGCTCGGCATGGCGCAGGGCGGCTCGCTCCTGGGCCGGCCACGCGAGCTCGTGGTGCACGCGCTGACACTCGATGCTGCGCACCCGAAGGCGCTCGAATTGGCGGGCAGCGCCGCCTACGAGCAGCGCGAATTCGCGGCGGCCGCGAAGTACTGGCATCAGCTGCTCGTCCAGCTTCCCGAGGGCTCGCAACCTTGGCGCGAGCTTTCGACGGTCGTTGCCCGGGCCGAACGCCAGATGCTCGTGGCACGCACGGGTCCGGAGGCCTCCCGATGAGCCGGCCCGACTCCATCGATGCGGACGTCATTGTCGTCGGTGGCGGGGTTTCCGGGCTCGCCGCCGCGTTCGGGCTGAAACAGCGCGGCGCAACCGTCGAGGTTCTGGACGCCGGCGTGCGCGCGGGCGGGGTCATCGCGACCAGGCATCGCGACGGCGTGCTGTTCGAGACGGGGCCCAACAGCGCGCTGGACACGACGCCGCTCATCAACGAGCTGCTCGACACGCTCCGCATCCGCGACGAGCGGGCCGAGGCGAGCGCGGTGGCCGCAACACGCTTCATCGTGCGCGGCGGCAAACTCGTCGCCCTGCCGACGTCGCCGCCGGCGTTCTTCACGACGCCCGCCTTCTCGCTCGATGCCAAGCTGCGCCTGTTCCGCGAGCCGTTCATCGCGCCCGCGCCCGGCGATGCCGAGGAATCCATCGCCGCCTTCGTCCGCCGGCGGCTCGGCACCGAGTTTCTCGACTACGCCATCGACCCGTTCGTCTCCGGTGTCTATGCGGGCGATCCGGAACGGATCTCGGTTCGTGCCGCATTCCCGCGCCTCCACGCCCTCGAACAGAAGTACGGCAGCCTGATCCGGGGACAGATCGGCGGCGCGCGCGAGCGCAAGCAACGCGGCGAGAAGGCGAAGAACGCCGCCGGGAGCTTTTCGTTCCGCCGCGGGATGCAGACGCTGACCGACGCCCTCGCGCGCGGCGTCGACCGTGTCGAGACCGGGGTGCGGGTCGAGCGCATCGAGCGCGCGACCGACGCGACGTGGACCGTCGCCGGTATCCGCGGCGGCGAGCCGGTCGTACGGCGCACGCGAATCGTCCTGCTCGCCGCGCCCGCCTACGAGTCCGCGAAGCTCGTGCGCGAGCTGGCGCCGGCAACGGCGGAAGGGCTGGCCGCGATCGACTACGCGGCGGTCGCGAGCGCCGCCACCGCGTACCGGCGCGCTGACGTCGCGCACCCGCTGGCGGGGTTCGGCTTTCTGGTTCCGAAGCGGGAGGGGCGGCGCATCCTGGGATCGCTGTTCTCGAGCAGCATGTTCGAGGGCCGCGCGCCGCCCGGCATCGTGCTGTTCACGACGTTCATCGGAGGCATGCGCAACCCCGAGTTGCCGGGAAAGACGGACGGCGAGCTCGGTGCGCTCGTGCGCGAAGAACTGGCCGCGCTCGTCGGCGCCCGCGGTGAGCCGCTGTGGACCGAGATCACGCGCTGGACACACGCGATTCCGCAATACAACCTCGGCCACCTCGCGCGCCTGCGCCCGGTCGAAGCGGCGGAACGCACGCTCCCCGGCCTCTTCTTCTGCGCGAACTACCGGGGCGGCGTTTCGGTCGGCGACTGCATCAAGTCGGCGCACGCGATGGCCGAGGAAGTCGCAGGTTTCCTCGCGCGCGGGCGTTCCGGCGGCTGACGCGCGCAGGCCGATGCGCCCTTGTGTCGGCGCGACGCCCTGCGCGGCGGCACGCGGTCAGAGCCCGCCGCCGCAGTTCCAGCACAGGTCGAAGGTCGCCGGCGAATCCTCGCCGCAGCCCGCGCAATGCCGGCTGCCGGACTGCGCCGCATCGAATTCGATCGTCCGCAGCAGCGTTTCGGCGCGCTCGCGATCGCCCTCGCGCTCCAGCCACACCTGCGGCTGCGCGACGTCCGGCGGCACGTCGCCGACGATGCTCGATGCGTGCTGGTTGAACACGTGCGCGCGGATGCCGGCCTGCTTCAGCCGGTCCGCCAGCAGGTAGGCGTCGTAGCGCTGCCGCGCGATGTAGAAGCGGAACACGCGGTCAGTCCGGGCGCCACGCGAGCAGCGCCGCGACGAGTCGCCGCAGCACCTCGACGAGCGTCTCCGCGCGTCGCGCATCCCACGGGTAAGGCGGCGCCTCGTCCATGTAGCATGCCTGCGCGATCTCGAGCTGCAGCGCGTGGATGCCGCGGTCCGGCTGTCCGTAATGCCGCGTTACATAGCCTCCCTTGAACCGGCCGTTGACGACGCTGGTGAACGCGCCCGACCCGGCGAGCACCACCGCGGCGGCCGTCTGGACACCGGACGCGCAGCTCGCGCCGTCGGCGGTCCCGAGGCTGAGACCGGGCAGCCGCCCCGCAAAGAACCGCGGAACCACGCTGCGGATCGAATGGCCGTCGAGGAGAATCGCATGGCCGTGGCGCGCGCGCACGCGCTCCAATTCCGCGGCCAGCGACGCGTGGTAGGGCGTGAAAAAGCCGGCGCGTCGCGCGGCGATCTCCGCGGCGTCCGGGACCGCGCCGTCGGCGTAGATCGCGTCGCCGTCGAACGTGCGCGTCGGACACAGCTCGGTGTTGTCGGCGCCCGGGTAGAGCGCAGCGCCCGACGGGTCGCGGTTCAGGTCGACGACGTAGCGCGAATGCGTCGCGACCTGCAGCGTCGCGCCGGCATCGCGCGCGAACGCGAAGATCCTCTCGACGTGCCAGTCGGTGTCGGGCACCGCGATCGCGGCGGCCGTCAGGCGTGCCGCGATCGCCGGCGGCACGTGCGTGCCGGCGTGGGGAATGTCGATGACGAGCGGCGCTTCGCCGCGGGCGAGATCGTATAGGCTCATCGGGTACTCCCGTTCCATTCGCGCCCCGCGCGCACGATGCCGCGGCAGGGATTGCCGCCGATCCGGTAGGCGAGCTCCGCCGGTGACGCGATGTCCCAAAGCGCGACGTCGGCGCGCTGACCTCGCGCGAGGGTCCCGCGATCGGCGAGTCCGAGCGCCCGCGCCGCGTGCCGCGTGACGCCCTGCAGCGACTCCTCGGGAGTCAGCCGGAACAGCGTGCACGCCATGTTGAGCATCAGCAGCAGCGACGTGGCCGGCGATGTTCCCGGATTGCAGTCGGTCGCGACCGCCATCGGCACGCCGCGGGCACGCAGCGTGCCGATCGGTGGCACGCGGTTTTCGCCAAGCGCATAGTACGCTCCCGGCAGCAGAACGGCGACCGTGCCGGAGCGCGCCATCGCGGCGACGCCCGCGTCGTTCGCGTATTCGAGGTGGTCGGCGGAGAGCGCGCCGAATTCGGCGGCGAGCGCGGCGCCGCCGCCGTCGGAGAGCTGGTCCGCGTGCAGCTTCACCGGCAGCCCGTGGACCCGTGCCACTGCGAACACCCGCCGCGTCTGCGCGGCATCGAAGCCGACCGTCTCGCAGAACGCATCGACCGCGTCCGCGAGGCCGGCGCCGGCGGCCTCGGGGATCGTCTCGCGGCAGACGACATCGACGTAGTCGTCGGGGCGGCCCGCGAACTCCGGCGGGACCGCATGTGCGGCTAGCAGCGTGGTGCGCACGTCGACGCCAGCCTCCGCCGCGAGGCGCCGCGCGACCCGCAGCATCCGGCACTCGGTACGCGTGTCGAGGCCGTAGCCGGACTTGATCTCCACGGTCGTCACACCCTCGGCCGCGAGCGCCGCCAGACGCGGCCGGCTCGCCTCGACGAGCGCCTCGTCCCCCGCCGCGCGCGTCGCCCGCACCGTCGCATTGATGCCCCCGCCGGCCCGCGCGATGTCGGCGTACGTCGCCCCCGTGAGCCGCGCTTCGAACTCGTCCGCGCGGCTGCCCGCGTAGACGAGATGCGTGTGGCAGTCGATCAGGCCGGGCGTCGCCCAGGCACCCGGCACGTGGAGCAGGCGATGTGCCGCCACGTCGCGCGGAAGGTCGCGCTCTGCCCCCACCCAGGCGATGCGGTCGCCGACGATGCCGAGCGCGCCGTCGCGAATCGCGCCGTAGGGGGCGCCGCCGGTCATCGTGGCGAGATGCGCGCCAGTCACGAGCAGATCGAACGTGCCAGCCATGGCGCGCTCAGCCCGACAGGTGCGCAAGCGCCGCGCGATAGGCGGCGAGCACCGCATCTTCGCGGGGGTGGCGCCCGTCGCGCACAACCCACCGTCCGCCGACCATCACGTCGCGGACAGGTTTCCGGCAGGGCCCGAAGATCGCGGCGTCGAGCAGCGTGTCGGGATCCTGCCCGCCCAGAGCGGGATCGTTGCCGTCCAGCACGACGAAGTCGGCGCTGCACCCGGGGGCGATCGCGCCGGCTGCCCGTCCCAGTGCCTGCGCGCCGCCGCGGGCCGCCCGTGTGTGCAGCGATTGCCCGACGGGGAGCTCCCGCGTGCCGAGCACGTTGCGCTTCAACCGCGCCAGCCGCTGCGACCACTCCAGCTGGCGCAATTCCGCAAAGGGGTCGATCAGGGTGTTCGAGTCGCTGCCGACGCCGAACGCACCGCCCACGTCGAGGAAGTCGCGCGCCGGGAACGTCCCGTCGCCGAGATCCGCCTCGGTCGTGGGCGCGAGGCCGGCGACCGCGCGGCTGGCCGCGAGCCCGCGCGTTTCCCCGGCGGTCATGTGCGTCGCATGCACGACGCACCACCGCGCATCCACACCCGCGTGGCCGAGCAGCCACTCGACCGGATGCGCGCCGCTCCACGCCACGCAGTCGGCGACTTCGCGCGCCTGCTCGGCGGCATGGACGTGGATCGGAGCGCCGCGCGGTGCGAGCGCGATAACGGCCGCGAGCTCGTCCGGCGTCACCGCGCGCAGGCTGTGCGGCGCGACGCCGAGACCGTAGCCCGCCGCCGCGGCGTCGCGCACCAGGACCTCGAATTGTCGCGCGTAGCTGTCCGGCGTGTGCAGGAACCGCCGCTGGCCGGCGGTGGGCGCGGCGCCGCCGAAATCCGAGTGGGCATAGAACACCGGCAGCAGCGTCAACGCGATGCCGGCCGCGCCCGCCGCGGCGACGACGCGCCGCGCGAGCTCCGCGGGATCGGCGTAGGGCCGCCCCTGCGGATCGTGATGGACATAGTGGAACTCGGCGACCGCCGTGTAGCCGGCCTTCAGCATCTCGACGTAGGCCTGGGCCGCGATCGCCTCGAACGCGTCGGCATCGACGCGGTCCAGGAACGCGTACATCGCCTGCCGCCAGGTCCAGAAGCTGTCGCCTTCGGCGCTCGCGCGGCCCGTTCGCCCCGCGAGCGCGCGCTGGAAGGCGTGCGAATGCAGGTTCGGCATTCCGGGCACCAGCGCGCCGGCAACGCGCTCGGCGCCTCCGGGTCGCGCGCCCGCTTCGACACGCGCGATCGTCCCGTCGGCCGCGATCGCGATCAGCACGTCGCGCATCCAGCCGTCAGCGGTCAGCGCATCGGCGGCGAAGAGATTCACGGCCACTCGATGCTGACGACCACAGCGACGGCCCCCGCGGCCGACGGCTCGATCACGATCGGGGCGGCGTCGCCGTCCGCGGACTTCTCGACGAACAGCGTGTTTCCCGCCTCGACCACGGCGCGCGGATGACCGGGGATCGCGCACCGGTGCGCACCGGCCGCAGCATAGACGAGCCGGAAGTGCGCCGGCGCGACCTCGGCCCGGCTACCGCGAACGACGCCGACCGATCCGCACGCGTCACTGCGCCGGAACATCGCGTTGAAATCACGGACCGGCCCCGCGATCAGCGTGCAGTCGATCGTGTCATCGCCGCTGAACCGGTACGGCTCGAACGGCGTCCTCAACTCCGCATCGCGGCCGCCGCCCGTAAGCCGCATGCCGGCGCCCTCGAGCAGCACGATCGTGCGATCGACGCCCGGAAAGCGCGAGAACGGGCCGTCACGGGCGACGTCGGCGACGCTCACCCGCCACGCGAAGGCGTCGAGCGCCGCCGCCGGCGGATACGTCGCGATTTCCGTCGTGCGCCCGCCGCCGTTCTTCCAGGGCATCGACCGGTAATCGGCGGTTTTGAGAAGGCGGATCATGAAGCGCTGCGAGCGCGTTCGGCGCACGCGCACCGGAAGACCGATTGTAGAGACATCCCTTCCCCGCGCCAATGCGCAGGCAACGAGACGCACAAGCCGATGCTCGACAGCAGGTCCGCGTGCCCGGTCACGGCCGGCGTGCGCCGGCGGGGAGCGCGCGCCCTCCGTTCGGCGTTGCGAAGGTGCTGCGACCCGCGCGCTTCCTGCCGGAGCGCTCAGTACCGCGCATTCCCGGGTGTACGCGGAAACGGGATGACGTCGCGCACGTTGCCGAGCCCCGTCACGTACGCGACCGTCCGCTCGAAGCCCAGGCCGAATCCCGCGTGCGGCACCGTGCCGTAACGGCGCAGGTCCCGGTACCAGGCGTAATGGTCCTTGTCGAGCCCGGCCTCCGTCATGCGCGCGTCGAGCACCTCGAGCCGCTCTTCCCGCTGGCTGCCGCCGATGATCTCGCCGATTCCCGGCGCGAGCACGTCCATCGCCGCGACGGTCCTGCCGTCGTCGTTCAGGCGCATGTAGAACGCCTTGATTTCCTTCGGGTAGTTCACCAGGATCACGGGCTTCCCGGCGTGCTTCTCGGTGACGTAGCGCTCGTGCTCCGACTGCAGGTCGAC
>Ga0209048_10001557_pt1 | contig 23461 bp, 19 predicted proteins | sample FrelakmetCRP12CR_FD_187146 | JGI IMG/M metagenome (GOLD analysis project Ga0209048, IMG submission 187146) | Freshwater lake sediment microbial communities from the University of Notre Dame, USA, for methane emissions studies - CRP12 CR (SPAdes)... | ecosystem: Environmental > Aquatic >... | reverse complement strand
CGGATAAAATGGATCATGATGAGTATCCTCTCCGAGACGGATGTGTTGGTGGATGCTACGCAGAGGGCAGATCCTGGTTTACCGGTCATCCCAAACGAATGGATTGCCGTGATGCCCCACCATGCTGTTTTATTAGACCTTTCTGTTGACCCATATAACTGTAATCGTGAGCCTGTCTATGTAAAAGGGATTGAGGGGATCCCGCAGGGTAACCTTGACCAATATGTATTTGCCCCTGACGATCCAGCGTATGAGGCTATCCCGAATTGCATCCCAACCACCCATCGCCGCTATGCCGTCTCATGTTATTCCTGGCCAGGAGTGCACCCCAAGGAATGCATGGAAATTTATGGCAGCCAGATACGCCCAATTATGCGAAATATTATTGAGAGAGGCGGCATCCAGAACATCAAGCCAAATGGGCGCTACTTCGAACGAGCGATTGGCCGTGCTATGCTCTCGTGCTGGAAGGCTGACGCATAAATCATCAGAAAGAAGGGTAAAGGAATATGACCACCACCATCGGTTTCCCACGTATGATGAAAGAAGCGGGCGAAAGGCGCGTCTTTTTGCCGGATTTTATCCAATTCCTCACTCAAGAAGGGGCTGAGGTTTACCTCGAAGAGGGCTATGGCTCGCGTTCGGGTTTCACATTTGAGGATTACCGGCGCGCCAATCCTGCAATTCACATGTGCAGCCGCGACGAAGCATTTCAAAAGGATATTGTTATCGTCTTACGGTCACCGCGCCGCGAGGAATTTGAAATGTTAAAAAGAAGTTGCTGTCTGATCTCCATGTTGCATTACCCAACCCGTCCGAGGCGAATCCAGCGACTAACCGAGCTGGGGATCAATGCGATTTCACTAGATAGCATCGTTGACGATAAGAATATGCGTCTGGTCGAGAACATGAAAGCTGTGGCCTGGAATGGAATGGAGGTAGCTTTTAGCTTGCTTGAAAAACGTTGGCCGAACCTGTTCAAACCAGATGGGAACCCGATCCAGGTGTTAATCTTGGGCACAGGCATGGTGGGAAAGCATGCCGTGGATGCGGCCACGAAATTGGGAAATATCGAACGCAATAATGACCATATCAAAGCCGGAGGCCCAGGTTCTCTCGCGCTTGTCCTTGGACGTAACACGACTTCATCTAAAGTAACCATGGAGAAGTTTCTACGACAGGCGGATATCCTGGTGGATGCAACTCAGCGCCGGGATTGCTCCAAACCGGTGATTCCCAATGACTGGATCGCCTTTTTGCCAGAGCATGCCATCATCACCGACCTGTCTGTGGACCCTTATTCCCTCGAGACAACGCCACCGGTCGTGCGCGGCATCGAGGGTATTCCCCAGGGGAATTTAAGCCAATATTTTTTTGCACCAGAAGACCCGGCCTGGAATGCAACTATCCCGGCTTCTATCCTGTCCGAAAACCGCCGTACAACCGTGACGTGTTATTCCTGGCCCGGCATTCATCCAGAAGCCAGCATGTTGCATTATGCGCAGCAGCTCGAGCCATTGATACCGACACTATTGAGAAAAGGTTATGCCAGCCTCGCCCTTGATGGAGACTATTTCGAGCGCGCCCTGTACCGAGCGACTTTAAAGGCCTGGTGCTAACAGGAACGGATGTGAAACCTATCATTTGTGGTAAACTTTACCCAAATGAATTGATTTTAAGGAGGAAACCATGAACGTCGGTATGTGGCGAAAAGCACTGCAGGTGATTCCCCGCATCAGCAAGGATGAATGGGATCACCTGGATGTAATTTCAAAATGGCTGATCTCGACCCGGGCAGCGGTTTTAATCATGACTTTTATTTCAGGAGCCATCGCTGGTATCCTGGCTTTCCAAAACGGAAAATTTAACTTCTGGTACTGGCTACTCTTAGAGGTGGGCTTGATAATGGCCCATGCCACCAACAATCTGCTTAACGACTACACTGATTATGTCAGAGGTGTGGACAAGGATAATTACTACCGCGCCCAGTATGGCCCGCAACCGCTGGTGCATGGCTTGATGAATAAGAAGCAACTATTAACCTACGCCGGCGTAACCGGGCTGATCGCTCTGGCGGCTGGGGCTGTGCTGGTCGTGATGCGCGGACCATTAGCGCTGGGATTGCTCGCAGCGGGAGTGTTCTTCGTTTTGTTCTATACCTACCCGCTCAAATACATTGCTTTGGGCGAGATTTCTGTGTTAATCGTTTGGGGCCCATTGATGATTGCAGGCGGCTACTTTGTCATCACCGGGCAATGGGACTGGCTGATTGTGATCGCAAGCTTACCCTACGCCCTGGGTGTCACCGGCGTGATTTTCGGCAAGCACATTGATAAATATGAGATGGATAAAGCTCGCGGAATACATACTTTGCCGGTGCTGTTGGGCGAGAAGGCCTCGCGTTATATTGTGCTCGGTATGCTGGTCCTGCAATATCTTTCGGTGGTTTACCTGGTGGTTACAAGGTTCTTCACGCCGGTTATGCTGATTGTTTTTTTCTCGGTGCCAGTCTTCTTGCAATTCCTACCCATGTTCCGCCAACCCAAGCCGTCCGAAAAGCCGGCTGATTATCCAGATGTTTGGCCGAATTATTTTGTGGCGGCGGCTTTCGTCCACAACCGCCGGTTTGGGTTGCTATACCTGTTAGGTTTGATTCTCAATGCAATCCTGGTGGTTTTTATACTGAAATAGCTGGTTCTGTCTAATAACAGGCGTGCGATCGGATATCCCGACCGCACACCTGTTTTTTAAGAGGTGAACACCACTTCTTCACGACCGGTCAACTTATCCTGTATCCTTTGCACCACGATATCCAGATGGTGAGACTCGTGGACGAAATCCAGGTCGTCAGTACGGATAGTGAGCACCGGGCAGACGTCGAAAGTCTGCATCCAATCGTCGTAGAATGATTCGAGGAGGGATAAATATTCGGGGGTTATGCCAGTTTCGATGCTGCGAGCTCTCCGGCGGATGCGCTCGATCAGGACGCTCACTGGAGCCCTTAGATAGATCAACAGGTCTGGAGGTGGTAATTTATCTACTACCATGTCGAATACCCGGCGGTATGATAGATAATCGCGTTCGTTCAGGTTACCCAGATGGTTCAGGGCGCGCGAAAAGATAAAGGCATCCTCGTAGATACTACGGTCCAGGATCACCGACTGGGGCAGGGATGCCATTTCCAGATACTGTTGAGCGCGGTGGCCGAGGAAAAAGACCTGCAAGTGAAACGACCAGGAACGCATGTCGGCATAAAAATCTGGCAAGTAGGGGTTGTCGGAGACCGATTCAAAGGCGGTCTGCCAAGCCAGGCGGGCGCCGATGCGTTCGGTGAGGGAGGTTTTTCCGGCCCCGATATTTCCAGCGACGATGATGAGACGTTTGGTCATAGGATTTAAGGGTAAGGAATAAGTTTATTGATCTCAGTGGCGTGGCCCGGACCACCAGCCAGCTGGTAGCCGGAAGCTGTGTCCGATTTGGTATCGTAGATGATCAAAGTCGAAGGAACTTCTTTGACGTTAATCGGGTCAAAGCCCATGAGCGTCCCTGGGTTAAGTGCCAGGGTAGCTCCAACCCGCTCGACCTGGTAGCAATGGTTATGGCCGAAGCAAACCACGTCGAACTGATCAGTGTGAGCTAACCGCATCCCCATGTCATTAAAGTGGTTGATGGCAAAACGCTTGCCACCCAACTCGGTTTGTAAAAATTCGCCGTCGATGTGGACGTAACCAAAACGGCCAGCAACTTTCAGGATGCGGAACCGGTCCCCATCGTTATTGCCAAAGACGATGTGGATAGGTCGCTCGCGGAAGCCGTCCGCCAACAGATTGACGACGAAGGGTGAACACAAGTCCCCGCAACAGATCAAGGCATCGGCCTGCGTCAGGCGCGATAGAGCGGCTCTCAAGTTCCAGATGTTATCGTGGATATCGGAAAGGATGACTATCTTCATTTGATCACCTCGGGAAACTCCAAAATGGTCCGGTTGAACCCAATTCGGTGAAAAGTGTCAGCGTCGCCAGTAGTTTTCCTATAGATAGAATAGTTTATTTTACTGGAAAATGCAAGTAGTTTAGAGTTTCTGGCAGGAGGGACATATATAAGACGAGGAGCCGAGCACGGAAATTTTTTGGATAGCTGTACCGCAGACCGGGCAAGGCTGGCCTTTCATATGCTCGCCCATAAGCCGGTGGTAGCCGCCGGGGTGGTTGAAAAGGTCGACCTCGAACTGGCTGCCGTCCAGGCGGATAGCCTCGCCGATCACTTCCCGGATGGCGCGGTATAACACTTGCCGCTCCTGCTCGCCGATTTCGCCGGCTTTGCGGGCGGGATGGAGCCCGGCTTTGAATAGAATATCCTGAAGGTAACCATTGCCGAGGCCGGCGATCTGGTCCTGTTGAAGCAAAATAAACTTGATATTCTTATTCGCTTTTGCATCCAGGATCTGGCAAAGATAGGGCAAGGTAAACTCCCCGCCGACCGGTGAGGGACCCAGCTTACCGGGGTAGCGCTGAAACGCCAGGTCTTGGGCGCTGAAGGCTTTAGCCCATCCCCAGCCGGTGATGGCTTCAGTTACACTCGATCCATCCGAAAAACTGACTTTAACATGGTATTTACCAGGAAGGGAGGTTTGATCGGGGAAATGGTAAAGCAGCTTGCCGCCAGTCTCGAGTGCGAACAACAGGTAAAACTCCGGCTCGAGGTTCACGAAAACCCATTTGCCCCGCGAAGTGACCGAGGTGACGATGTGATTTTCCAGATCGACCTGGTGCAGGTTAATAAAGCCCTGGCGGATGAGCGAGGCGCATACCTCGCTGAGGTGGAGCTGGGTGATGTTTTTTCCTTTTATTTCAAGGTGCATTTGCCGGGCGATAGTGATGGCTTCAGGGAGCTCAAACGCCATGCAAGCCTCCTTCAGATCTGCCAATTATTGCGTGCGTAATACAACCATAATGGTAATATCGTCGAACTGGGGTTGGTCGCCAGTAAAAGCACGCACCGATGAGACCAGGGCGTCCTGTACATCTTGCGCAGATGGATTAGATAGCTGACGCACGGTCTCTAACATGCGCGCCTCTCCAAAGTTCTGGCGATGCTGGTTGAGCGCGTCTAAAACGCCATCGGTATACAACAGCAGCAGATCGCCGGGTTTGAACAATACTTCACGTATGGTCCAAACGACATCTGAAAACACTCCCAAAGATGGGCCAGTCTTAGCCAACCCCTGGGGCGCAGAAGGGTCTGGGTACGGGTGTGTAAGATGCGATCCACCCTGATTGACATTTAACAGAAAAGGTGGGTTGTGACCGGCGTTGCAGTAGCGTAAGATGCCACGTTGTGGGTCAAGCACACCATAGAACATAGTAACAAAGTGTCCGGTGTCGGCATCCGCCAACATGCGCTGGTTGACGGATTGCAGGACTTGATCGGGCTGCTCTGGGGTTTCGCTGGCGAAGGCACGGATTAGAGTGCGACTAAGCGCCATAAACAAAGCTGCGCCCATGCCCTTATCGGCCACGTCGGCCACCAGCAGGCCCATTAATCCATTTGGGAATGGGATAAAGTCATAAAAGTCGCCGGATGTTTCACGCGCCGGGCGCCAGAGTGCGGATATTTGCCAGCCTGGCAGCTGCGGAAATGTCTCGGGCAGCAGGCTGGCTTGAAGGCGGCCTGCCAGGATCAGCTCCTGGCGTCGAATACTGACCGAAAGTACGGCGCGCGCCGTTTGGCGCAGGAAGCCCAGCAAGTGCAGGTCGCGCTCGCGCTGATCGATAAAACGCTGGTGGGAGCGCTGGTCCCACACAGTGACTACACCAACCGGTGGCCGGTTAGCAATGACCAGCGGGATTGCACGCATAACCCGGCCAGCGCTCTCAGGGCCGCGCATTACCTGACCAAAGCGGAAAGCGCGCGCTTCCAGACGGTCAGTACTGAGCGGCATCTCCGGATGGGCCCATTCGCCTGGATCGCCGGCTGAACCCCTCTGACCTACCAGGTGAAGGCGATTCTCCTGCGGTGGGGCATACCATACACGCGCTTCCTCGACCCCAAAAGCCGCCGACAACCCGCGCAAGAGGAAATGGGCTGCCTGACGCACATCCTGGGCAGCATAAATCGAGTTGATGATGGCGGGTAACAGTGCAGAACGAGATTGGCGGTCACCCATGTCGGCTGCCAACTCAAGCTGGTCGATGGCCTGGTCCCAACGCCCGGTCATCGCCAGCATGTGACCGACCCGCCCTGGGGCGAAATGGCGGCGCAGGAATTGGCGGTAAATCTGGTTCTGTAAGCGGTAGGAATTTTCACTGGTTAGGTAAACTACGCCAGTCAGGTAGAGCGGATCCAAATCTGGGGATAGCGGCAAAGGCAGCTCGGCTTTTGGTACAGTTTCGCGTTCCAGCAGGAGCAGGATGCAACGCAGCAAGTCTGGATCTTCTTCGATCAGGTGAACTGCTTCAAGCAAAGGGGCGTATTGGTAGACCTGTTCGCGCAGGAACTCACTGGCGATGCGCTGGATGATTCCGGCGCGCAGCCGACGACCAGAATTGCCGCCGGCCAGCTCAGCGCACCGGCGAGTTAAGAAACGGATCAGGTAAGGATCGCCGCTAACTGCCTGAAGTAAACGCTGTTCAGCTCGAGGGGTGAGCACCAGACTCTGCTCACCAAGTATTTCACACATCAACGACTGGCTGTCATTTTCGGAAAGATCACGGATCAGTACTCGCCGGGCAATACCGCGGAATGGTGACGACTCGCCAACCGTCAAGGTTGCCAGACTGAGGGCGCCCGAGACAACCACAGTGACACGTTGTTGCTGCGTTTGCTGGTCCATATAAGCGGCGCGCAATGAAGTCAGCAAGGCTTGCACCAGGTCGGTGGGCAAGGATTCCAAATGCTCGATGATCAAAACTACATCTTGTCCGAGCGCCTGGGCCGAGTCGATTAAAAAAGACCGGAAAATGGGGCTGGTGACATCCGCTTCTTCTGGTTGGTCAAGGCTGACGCCGGTCAACTCACCAAAGCGATGAGCGACCAGGCGGATTAGCTCGCTGAAAAAGCCCTGCAAGTTGGACGAACGCATCTCAGCCAGGTCAATATATGCACAAGTCCAGCCCATGCTTTCTGTCAGGACTTGTTCGACGTAGAGCAACAACTCGGTCTTGCCGGATAGGCGCGGCCCCAGGACAGCGCAATAGACACCCCCCTCCACGCACAACAGGATTTGTTCGATTTCCGCTTGATGGTAGCGGGCGATCGAAAGAGACGGAACGGGGACCTCCCAACCGGTCATATGCCCTCCGCCTTAACCTTGCGGAACAAGTAATCCAGGTCATAAGCCTCGCCAAGCACTTTGGTGAATACTGGCGATGCGAAGTAGAACTCTCGACCCTTACGATGGATCACACCGGACAGTGTGAGCACGCTACAAGACTCGTCGATGTCGTCTTGGGGCAGCATGATCCCGCCTTTACGCAGTGATTCATCCATGATTTCGTGGGAGAAGCCCATATGCGGATTATCCGGAAAAGCTACCAGCAGGGCGTACACCAGGGCTTTCTCGCGGTTTTCGGTGTTTTGCATAAAAGAATTTAGCAGGTGAGCGCGAAACCCCTCATCATCATACACGCTGAACAGGTTATCCGGGCCGATCTCGCGCTCGCCGGTGAAATCCAGCTGGCGCAAAAGTATCAAGCAGTAATATTGGATCAGGTTGGGTTGGCCGGCGGTTTCGTCGTAGATGCGGCTGACTACTTCTTCTTTATTCTTAAAATGAACGCGCAGGTTTTCCATCGGTACGGTGATCAGCTCGTGCGCCTGCAGGCGGGTGAATTCGCTCAGGCGGATCTCCTGTCCAAAGTTGTAAAAAGGTGAGTCGAGTAGATATTGCTCCTTCATTGCCTCGCGGAAGCCGGCCATGATGTACTGGCAGGCGCCCTTATTGGCAGAAGCGCGCAACATTCGGAATAATTCCCAATCGCCCCTCTGCATGATTACCAGATTGTCGATCTCATCCAGCAAGAAAACTAACTTGCTATGCAAGGCGCGTGACATGCGCTCCAGGAAATCCGGGAAGAAGAAAATATATTTTTGCAAGTGAAGGCGAGGCAACTCACGAGGGTTGAGCTTGCGCACGACCTCGCGGATGTAATCGTCGGTGCTGAGCAGGTCGCTGCATTCGAGATACACCACGTGAGATGGGTCCTCGTTCTCTCGTAAAATCCGTTCGACCTCGCGCAGAAGCGAGGTCTTGCCAATGCGACGGATGCCCAGGATGGTGTGGTTGGTGTCTGGGTTGGAGAGGATGCGGGCAACCTCAGCATCGCGCCCAAAAAAACGACTACCGATCACCGGAGCGCGCGTCTCGTAAGGCGACAGGTTTGAAATCGGCACACGGGCCGAGATCAGATCACGCAGCACCCCACTGGGTCGGCGCGACGTAAGCACATTCTTTTGCTCTTCGGCGCTGATGAATACCAGGTCGCGGGTTAGGCCGGTCCGGTACCGCACCAGGTTTTGAATATTCCCATCCACCAGCACCAGAGCGATCTGACGTCCCCAATTGCGTTCACGCAATACATCGCTCAAACTTTGCAGCAAATCTTGTGGGGGAGTGTTTAACAGATCGGAGCTTTTGATCCAAATCACAGGGGTGTAGTGTGAGAGGCGCAGCTTCCAGGAGGAGAGGTCAACTGTGAAAAGCTCAAAACCCAGGGTATGGCGGGCATAATGCACGGTGTAGCCCAACTCATCGTCGAGCAGGCGGAGCAATTTGGGCCAGTCTTTTTCTATCATAGGGTTAAGTATAGAAGAAGATTGGATCTATGTCAAACCGTCTGCGGAGAAGGAAAAGTGGAGGTTAGAGATTGGGAGAGAATGATTGACGATATCTGAGGAGGGCTCAGTCTCCGGCGACCGGCGCACTTTTTTGGGCAATGATTAAAATATGTTCAGCAGGGAAATCGCATCCAGGGGTTACGATCTCAACCAGGCTGCGCCACTTTTCATAATCCACGGTAAGGGTGCGCAGCTCAAGGATCCGTAAGCCCTGGCGGGCAAAGGCTAGGCGAAACTTGGCTTCGTCGAAGTACTGGTAGCTTTCCAGTCGCTCGGTTTGCCAGAGTGGCTTGCCCAGGAAGATAGATTTGGTAATGTAGCGGGTGAAGTCGCGCCAGGACAACTCGATGGTATAAGGATCACCCACTTCCTGGTAGGAGACCCGAAAAGGACGATACTCACGCGCGAATATATAGAAATTATCGCGCGCCAGGCGAGTGAGGAAGCGCACCCGCAATTTCTGCTGGATGTCACCAGCGGTCTCCAGGCCATCGAACAGGACAAGGTAACCTGCGGGCGCCAGGCAAGAAACAGCACCAGCCAGGGCGTGCTCTACTCGCTGAAAGGCTGCCAGGACATCGACCTCGCCCAGGGCTTCCGAATAGACTGAGGAGAAGACTTCATGCAGGGCGTTGACCAGCAGCACGATCTCGAACTGGCCCAGCTGAGCGAGCAGTTGGGGGTCGGTGAAATCGCCTTCAATGAAGCGCAGGCCGGGATAATTACGGCGGCACACCTCGAGTGACGAGCTCTTATAATCCACGCCAACCGAGGCATCGATGGAGCGTACCTGGGCATGAGCCTGGACCAGCGGGCCGATGATCTGTCCTTCCCCGCAGCCCAGCTCGAGCAGGCTCACAGGCTGATCGGGCTGCTCGGACAGGCGGCGGATGAGCTGCGAGACGGCCAGGATAGCCTCCCGCTTGCCCAGGTCCTCGATATCCCGCAATCGTAATTCCCAATAGAAATCCCAGAATTGGTTGTTTTCAGTCATCGATGGACCTGCCATTAGAGATTAGAGCACGTAATATGGAGCAGGAAGAAATTGAAACCGCGATGGTGTCTTGAAATCTCTGAGCATCTATTTAACCTGGATGAGCGTCGCCGAATTGTACCAGCTCAAGCAGGTTGCCGGCGGGATCGTGGAACATGACCCAGCGCGTGCTTGCATCCTGCTCGATGCCCCAGGATAGCTCGACCTGGTGCATCTGCAAGCGGACACAAGACTCTCTCCTCTCTTTAATAACCTGACCTGGCTAAGTTGTTTGTAGCACAATCACCCGGGAAAAGCAAGGGATGTGGCGCCGCTTCAGGCTATCGAGCAGTGGGCAAAATGGGATCCATTCGGGGATGTAGCGATTGGCTCTCAAACCCCCAGAGAAGTCGTCGGTAAACACGATGAAAAATATGATAATATAAATTTGTTTCTGGGGGTGATCGGCAAGAAAACAGGCTTGTCCCTAACCCCAATGAAAAAATATGGTTTAGCCACAACATTATTTAGAACAGGAGGATAACAATTATGGCGGAAAGTAATGAAATACCAGGAATGGGATGGCTACGTGACTATCCCGATTTTCGAGATTACACGATGAATGCCAATGTGGTCTCGAACCGGCTTAAAATGTCTGGGGAAACTAACTCGATCAAAGCGATGTTAACCAAAGTCGGAGTGGCCAAACCACAAAAAGCCGGGCTGCCGGCTTCCGTCGATCTCCGGGCATGGTGCTCACCGGTAGAGGACCAGAAGAACCTGGGGTCGTGCACGGCGAACGCGGGCGTAGGTGTGGTGGAATATTTCGAGAGGCGCGCCTTTGGTAATCATATCGATGCCTCCCGGTTATTCCTGTACAAGGCTACGCGTAATCTGCTGGGATGGACCGGAGACACCGGTGCATTTTTACGCTCGACCATGGCTGCATTGGTACTGTTCGGTGTGCCGCCAGAAAGCTACTGGCCTTACGATGTCCAGAATTTCGATACGGAGCCGACCAGCTTCCTCTATGCTTTCGCCCAAAGCTACCACGCGATCAGCTACTACCGGCTGGATCCTGCAGGAACATCTCCTGCCGCGTTGCTGGCCACTATCAAGACCTACCTGGCAGCGGGCTTACCGTCGATTTTTGGGTTCACAGTCTATAACTCATACAGCCAGGCCAGCACGACCCACAGCGGATGTCCCGTCACGTCGTACGTGAACCAGACGCCGAACACGTTGTTGCCATGCTGGGATAGCGTCAGCCCCCAGCCGGACTGGGCGGCGTCCCACCAGATATCCGTGTAGTCGGTACCCCAGTTCGGAGCAGCGTTGCCGAAGGGCTGGCGCTGGATCTGCTTCGTCTGCGCAATCGTTCCCACAGTGTACGTGTACAGCGCGGTCCCCGCTGGAAGGCCCGGTGGTGCAAAGTCGAAGCTGGCGGTGCCGACTTTTGTGGCAACGACCTTGCTCGAATCGAAGGGAGCGTTGTAGGGCGTTCCGGTGGTCTGGTACATGTCTCCGGTGAAAAGGCGCTTGCCCTGACTGAAGGTCCCACCGGGAATTACGAACCAGGTCGGCTTGCCGTCGGCACCGTAGGTGTACCAGACGCCGAACAATTGTGTCTGGTGATCGGCGAGGGTGATGCCCCAGCCCGATTCATTCGGATTCCACCAGATGTCGGAATAGTTTTGCGCCTGGACAAGCGCCGGAGCCCACGTCGCGCAACACAAGAGCAGTGCCGACAGCGCTTGCTTGAACATGATCATTCTGGGCTCCCTGAAGAATCGGATTCGCCGCCCAGTATGGCACAGGCTCCAACAAAACAACTGTTTAGCTCTCGGCAATTGAAGTGAACGCGTTGCGTGTCGGACCGATTCCGAACGCGGCGGAGTCGTGCTCGCGCCAATGTGTGCCCTTCACGCTTCGCACCTCTCGAAATCCGACTCGATGTCAGAAGTGTGGTGTCGGAGGTACATTGGCAGGGACAACCGCGTTGGAGTTAATCAGGTTGTTGCCCTGGGTAAAGACGAAACTTATGGCATCCGTAATTATGTCCCTCTCCACGTTCGCCGGGTTCCCCAAGTTCCCCACCAAATTATTGCCATCCATGAATACATTTGCTTGGGTAACCTCCACCCCAGTACCATTTCCCGTAACCCTGTTGCGGGTCAAGAACCCGTATCCGCCCTTGCTTACATGAACTCCCACGACGCTTTCCGAAATCGTGCTGTCGGAAATGCTGACCTGTGCAGGATCAGGCCCAGTCTCACCGGTCCCATCGACGTAGATGCCATAGTTGTTGGATGAGATCAGGGAGCGGGAGATCGTCACCCGGGAGCCTGTATCTACGGGATTGTTGGCTAATACTCCAATATTGGGGCTCCCCGTTACGACGCTGTCCTGCATCGTGACAGCGCCTCCGAACTCCGCCGCAAGTCCGGTGTTGTTGGCTTCGAGGCGAACACGGTCCAGATTGGCCTGCCCCGGACCCACGACATAGACACCGATGTTGCCGTTATTGCGCACAATCGTGTCCTTTATTTCAAGCAGGCCCTTGGCCTGGTTTATACCGATACCAGTCATGTTCGCGATCACGCAGTTCTCGACATGCACGACGAGGGCATTGGTGATCGTGATGCCGTTGGCGCCACCCTGTCCATTGATGGTCAGCCCGCGCAGCACCACGGTGTCGGTCGCACTGGCGTTGATGGTGATCCCGTCGCCCGAGAACACCGAAATGCCGGCGTAGATGCCGGCCGGTGCGGTGACGGAAATCGACTTCGTAATTGCAGGAATTACACCGTATGCCGCCGAGTCGAGTACGATCACTTCACCCTTAGGGCTCGTGACGCTGATCGCCGCCGCAAAGCCACGGCACGGGGTCACGAGGGAGCAATTGAATGCGGCGTTCGTGTCCACGCCGGTGGACGCGACAAACGTCCGCTGGCTGCTGTTGGCGTGCGCCAGCGTAGTGGAGACTAGGCCGAGCAGGATTGCGGCGATGCGGACGACGGGCATGGTTGCTCCTGGAAGTCGTAGGATGGGGTGATTCCCCGCCGGGAACCGTCAGAGTAGCGTTCGCACCAACCACGTGTCCGCGCACATTGCGGCTCTTGATATTCGGTCAAAACGTAAAGGGGCTGAATGTAAAGACGCTGCCGCCGCCAACTCTGGACGGGGCCAGGTTGTTGTTGCCGGTTCCAATTTGGGATGTGGCAGCGTAGCTGACATCGGCGGTAAAATTGTGAAGCATATTGTTTCCATCGATCCAGGCCACTCCCCCTGCTACTGCTTCAAGCCCTGTACCATTTAGCGTGACGATGTCGCGTGTCAAATGAACGACGCCGGTGTCGCCGGTGACATGAACCCCCACGCCATTGCTCGATATCGTGCTTTCGGTACTGATAACGATTGCCTCAGCTGTCAAAATGTTTCCATCCGCATAGATGCCATAGGCGTTCGATGAGATCAGGGAGCGGGAGACCGTCACCTGCGAGTGTGTACCCGCGGGATTGGTGGCCAATACTCCAATATTGGGGCTCGCCGTCACGATGCTGTCCTGCATCGCCGCTTGGCCCCCGAACTCCGCTGCAAGCCCGGTGTTGTTGGCTTCGAGGCGCACATGGTCGAGACTGGCCTGCGCCGGGCCTACGACATAGACGCCAATATTGCCGTTGTTGCGCACGATCGTGTCCTTGACGTCGAGCAAGCCCTTCACCTGGTTGATGCCGATGCCGACCATGTTCGCGATCACGCAGTTCTCGACGTGCACCATGAGGGCATTGGTGATCGTGATGCCGTTGGCGCCGCCCTGCCCATTGATGGTCAGCCCGCGCAGCACTACGGTGTCGGTCCCGCCGGCGTTAATGGTGATGCCATCGCCGGAAAACACCGAAATGCCGGCGTAGATGCCCGCCGGGGCGGTGATGGTGACCGACTGCGTGATCGCGGGAATCACGCCGTAGGCCGCGGAGTCGAGGGCGATCACCTCGCCTTTCGCGCTGGTGACGCCGATCGCCGCCGCAAAACCGCGGCAGGGCTTCGCGAGGGAGCAGTTGAACGCGGTGTTCGCATCGTTACCGGTGGAGGCGACAAAAGTCCGCTGGACGGTGGCGTGGGCCATCGTGGCGGAGAGTAGACCAAACGCGAGTGCGGCAGCACGAACGAAGGACATGGTTGCTCCTGGGCTTCGCAGAAAAGGGGAAAACTCGCCGGAACCGTCGGGGTCGCGCATTCTTGCGTTGAGCAGTTGGCCCGTCAGACCGCCAAAACGCAAAGACCCCACGCGAGGTCCGTGGGTGCCGCTAGACATTGGTAACAGAACGTACCGGACACTTGTTGCACTCAGATCTTCGGAGTAGTGGACGAGAAGCTGCCGTCGGTGCCGTTGTTGATCAGCCGGTTGTCGCTGCCCGAAACGAGGATCGCCGCAGCGCTGAAGTTGATCCCGGTCGTGTTGCGGGTGATCGTGCTGTCCGACGCGTAGATGCTGTTGGCGCTACCGACCGCGTCGAGGCCGATCAGATTGCCCGAGATCAGCGAGGACACCACGGAGAGCGCGGTGGACGTCGTTCCGCTCGTCATTGCGACCACTCCGTTCCCGGTGTTGTCGGAGATCGTGCAATCGCGCAGTTCGACTTTGACCGTGTGCCCTGCGCTGCCCGCCGCCAATCCGGTACCCCCGCCTGCCAACGTACTGCCATGGATCGAGCCCAGGGTGTTGCCCGAAATCGACGCCCCTACCCCGTTGCGCTCGAACATCGAGCGCTCGACGGTAAGCGTCAGGATGCCGCTGGTGGTGACGGTGGCGAGCCCGGTGGCATTGTCGCGAAAGGCCGAATCCTGAATGAACAAATCCGCGGTGCCGGTTCCGAGCCCCGCCGCCATCGCAGTCCCGCCGCTAAACCCGGACACCACGATCCCGTCGAGGTACAGCGCGTTGCCGGAGTTGAAAGCGATCCCCGTGGTGCCCCCCAGCCCGTTGATGGTCAGGCCGCGCAGGGTCACCTTGTCGCTGGCCCCGGCGTTGATGGTGATCCCGGCCCCGGCGAACACGCTGATCCCGGCATAGACCCCCGACGGCGCGACCAGCGTCACCGCTTGGCTGATGGTCACCGGACCGTAGCCGGCCGAATCGAGCACCACCACCTCGCCCCCCGGCAGGGTCTGCGCAAGCGCCGCCGCAAAGCCCCGGCACGGCGCGGCGAGTGAGCACGCGTTACTGTCCAGCCCACTGCCTGACACGAAAGTTCGCTGAATCGCCGCTGCAGCGTCCTGCATCAGCGCCGCGCACAAGATCGCCAACGTCAGGCTCGACGCGCGCATGTTGGAAGTAATCATCATCTTCTCCAGTGCCGTTGAAATCAAATTCTCGTCAGGATTACGTCAGTGTTCCGCCGGCGTTCATTGCTTGCCCACGGTCGAACTGAAACTGCCATCGGTCAGGTTGCCGGTGACGCGGTTATCCCCCAGCGACACTGCCACCCCCGACGCGACGCTGATCCCCGTCGTGTTGCGGGTGATCGTCGTGTCCGAGACGTAGACCGTGCTGCCGGCGTTGACCGCGATGCCGGCGTTGTTCTCCGCCACCTGCGAGGTGACGAGACTGACCGTCGCCGGCGCGCTCGCCATCACGCCCGTGAGCAGCCCGGCGATACTGTTGTTGCCAATCGTGGAGTTGCGGATCTCGACTTTGGCCGCGGCTCCCGGGATTCCCGGCTGCACCGTCACCCCGGTGGCGCCGCTGCTGATGGTGCTGCCGGTGACAACGGCCCTGGTGTCCGCGCCTGCGAAGGTCAGGCCATGAGCATTGCCCAGGAATTTCGAGCGATCGACGTGCATCTCCACAACCGTACCGCTGCCCGGCAGCGCACCGACGCCGGTGTCGTTGCCGCTGAACATCGAGTTGCGTATGCGCACTTGCCCGCCAGCGGACGGAATCGCGCGCAAGCCGAAGCTGCCCGCGGCGCCGAAGCCCTTCACGACCACGTCGTCGAGATCGAGGGCGTCGCCGCTCTGAAAATCGATGCCGTGCACACCACCCAGTCCGCTGATCACGAGTCCCTTCAGAGACACTCGCCCGCTGCCCGGGCTGACGATGATGCCGGTGCCGCTCAGCACCGAGATGCCCGCGTAGATGCCCGCGGGTGCGACGATGGCGATCGGCTTCGAAATCGTGACCGGGCCGTAGCCCGCCGAATCCTTGATCACCACCTCCCCGCCCGCGGCCGTACGGCTGATCGCGACCGCGAAGGTCCGGCACGGCGCGGTAATCGAACAGGCGTTGGTGTCGAGCCCCTGGCCCGAAACAAAGGTCCGCTGCGCTCCCGCCGGTGGCGCAACCTGCGACTCGAATGCGCCTATGTCGAGCTCGCTATTCACGCAGCGACTGAAGCCGGCGCCGCGCTGGTCGAAGGGCAGCGCCGTCGACGCGCAAGCCGCCCCGGCATCGATGAGGCATGATCCGGGGAGCAGCGCGTGCGTCGCCTTGCCGCCACCATTGTTGGCCAAGGGGCCGAAGTTGGTCGACGCGCACGAGGCGATCAGGACCCCGCTCGCGATGCTGAACTGTCCGCCGGCGCCCAGCGAGCCGATCCAGCTGTGGTCGCCCAGGATGGTGTTCGCCTGCGCGAACCTGGCTTCGAAGTCAGAACTGCCGGCACTACCCAGACTGCCGGCGATTACCACGTGACTGAACGAGACCGGGTAGACGCTGCCGTACAGCAGGCCAACGCTGACCGATCCGGCGCCGCCGGTGATTGCGTTGCCGGTGATCGTGACAAATTTCAACGTTCCGCCGTTGAGCGACATTCCAGCGGTGGAGCCAGCACCCGCTGCCGTATTGCCGCTGATCGTCGCGTTCGTCAGCGTTGCTATGTTCGCGTAGATACCACCGGGGTCGCCGGAATTGCCCGAAACGGTCGTGTTCGTGAGGATCAGCGTGTTCGCCGCGATTCCCGCACCGTTGCCGAATGAGTTGTTGCTGACCGTGGAATCCGTGATCGTCAACGTATCGGCACGTATGCCGCCATTGCTGGAACTTCCCACGTTCCCGTCAATAACGCTGTCACTCACCGTGACATTGTCGCCAAGCAGGGCACCAGCTATCACTGCGCCCGTGATCTTCATGCCCTTGAGCGTGAAATTGAAGCTCGGCCCGCCTCCTCCGCCGTGCCCTGACGCGAAGATCATTCCGAATACCGGTACACCCGCCGCATTGCTGCGGGTGATCGTCACAACCGGGACGCCGCTGCCGGCGACCGCACCGCCGTCGACGATCAGGTCCTCCTTTGCCTCGAGCCCGTAGCTGCCAAAACCCGGCGGGAACCGATCCGCCAGGACGATGTTCGTGATCCCCGGCGCAAACACGATTGTGTCGACCCCGACACTGCCCGCGGCACAGCCATTGACCGTCACGTTGGTGTTCGCGGCAACGAACGCGTCCTGTACGGTGCACTTGCCGGGGACGCTGCCCGAACTCGCATCGTCGACCGTGATGGTATTGGCCAGCAGAAGCGGGCTGATGGCTGCCACCATCACAGCCACGATACATCGGCAGGTGCCCTGAAGCCGGTCGGCCCGACGCCGCTCCGTGGATTGGACAACCATCGACACCCTCCCGAGTTTGCTTTCTGCCAGTTCAAACGGAATCCGGGGCCGAATTCGGACATCCCGCCGAAAACCCGGGGTCGGGGTTGCTACAATCCCGCCGAGGGGGTGGTCGTGGGTGAATTCACTCGGCTGATCAACGAGGGCGCAAGCGCAGACGGCGCGCCCGTCGACGCGTTGTGGAGCGCCGCGTACTCGGAACTGAAGCTGCTCGCACATTCCCGCCTGTACCGCGACGGCCAATCGACGCTGCTTGACACCACGTCGCTCGTCAACGAGTCGTACGTGAAGCTGGCCGGCGTCAAGACGCTGCGGATCGACGACCGGCGCCGGTTCTTCGCCTACGCGTCGCGCGTGATGCGCTCGGTCATCGTCGATCTCGTGCGCGAACGCATGTCGCAGCGCCGCGGCGGCGACGTCCAGCACGTCGGGATGACAATGACAATCGCGGATCCGAGCTCCACCGACGAGCCGTTGCGCATTCACGAGGCGCTGCGCGAACTCGAGGCGCTCGAGCCACGGTTGGGAAAGGTTGTCGAAATGCGCTACTTCGGCGGACTCTCCGACCCGAAGATCGCGGAGATCCTGGACATCACCGTGCGCACGGTCGGGCGCGATTGGGACAAGGCGCGCCTGCTGCTGCGCGAAATGCTCGGCCCATGAATGAGGCGTCGCTTACGCACGAGCGCTGGCCGGATTTCTCGCGTCTGCTCGACGAGGCGCTCGAATTGCCGGACGACGCCCGCGCGGATTGGCTGGCCACGCAAGATCTCCGCGACCCCGCGGCCAGTGCGTGGCTACGGCGCGTTTTGAGGCACGCAAGCGCCGCGACCGCGCCCGAATATCTCGAGCGGCCGCGGATCGACAGGGCACCGGACGAGGATGTGCAAGCCGACGCCGTCATCGGTAACTATCGATTGGTGCGCGAAATCGGTACGGGCGGCATGGGCGTGGTCTGGCTGGCGCAGCGCTCCGACGGCCAGCTCGACCGCGACGTCGCGCTCAAGCTGCCGCACGTCCACCTGCTGGCCGGCGCGGTGCGCGAACGCTTCGCGCGCGAGCGCAACATCCTTGCCCGCCTCAACCATCCGCACATCGCCACACTCTACGACGCGGGTCTCGCTGCCAACGGCCGGCCTTATCTTGCACTGGAATATGTCGATGGCGTGCCGATCACGCAGTGGTGCCGTGAGCGGCGTGCCGCCATCGAGCAGCGGCTCGCACTCATGCTGCAGGTCATGGATGCCGTCGAATACGCGCACGCACGGCTAGTCGTGCATCGCGACCTGAAGCCTTCGAATTTGCTCGTCACCGCCGAGGGCGATGTGAAGCTCCTGGACTTCGGGATTGCCAAGTTGCTCGCGACAGACGACCTGCCGTCCGAAGGCAGCACGCTGACGCGCATGGGCCATCGGATCGCGACACCCGGCTATTCGGCACCCGAGCAACTCTCCGGAATGGCGGTCACCACGCGCGCCGACGTCTACGCGCTGGGCGTCGTGCTCTATGAACTGCTGTGCGGGCAACGACCGTTTGCCGACGTGGCGGAGCCGTCGGGACAGGGGGCGGAGCCGCCACGTTGCTCCACGCGGGTCGATCCGGAGTTCTCCGCATCCGTCAGTGGCTGCGACCCCGCAACATTGCGGCGGCTCCTACGAGGCGACCTCAACGCAATCCTCGCCAAGGCGATCGACCCATCCCCGGAGAAGCGCTACGGGTCAGTCGAAGCATTCGCGGCTGACCTCAAGCGCTATCGCGCCCACGAGCCCATCGTCGCGCAGCGCATCGGCCGGCTTTCCCTGGCGGCGAAGTTTGTGCGCCGGCATCGTCTGGGCACGGGGTTTGCCGCGGTACTGGTCACCGCGATCGCAATCGGTATCGCCATCGTCGCGTGGGAATCCAACGAGGCTGCCCAGCAGGCTCGCCGCGCGGAGGCCGCCAAGGCCTTCCTGGTCGACATCTTCAGCGCGAGCGATCCGCGCATTGCTTCCGACAAGCCGCGTGGCGAGATCACTGCGCGCGAACTGCTCGACCTGGGAGCGACGCGCATCGAGCGCGAATTCGCGAACGACCCGCCCACGCAGATTGCCTTGCTTGGCACGGTGGCCGACATCTATCGCGAACTCGGCGTCGCCGATCGCAGCGCGGCACTGAATGCGCGCAAGATCGAGCTTGCGAAGAAGACATACGGCGAATTGGGCGAACCCGTGCTCTACGACGCGGTCCAGCAGGCGTCCCACGCGTGCACCGACCAATCCGATCGCTGCGTCGATTTGCTGCGCGCGGCCGACACGCTCCTCAATCGCGCCGGCCGCAATGACAGCACGTTGCGCGCGGACTGGTGGGTGGCGGAGGGCCAGCGCTTGCGCGCCGAGCAGGGCAAGGACGCCGAGCGCCGTGCTGCTTTGGAAAAGGGCGTATCCATCTATCGGGAAGTCGCGCCACGCAATGCCGGGTACGTGACCGCCATCGAGGAACTCGCGAGCGACCATCAGATGCGGGGCGATTTTCCGGGCTCGGTCACTCTGCACCGGCAGGCGCTTGAGGTCGCCGGCGGCCTGCCCGCGCGCAACGATGCGGAGATGCAGACCATCTACGGCAATCTCGCTCTGGTCTATCAGCAGACCGGCGACCTCGTCAACGCGGGCGCAATGTATTCCAAGGCAGCGGATATCGCCGAGCGGACCAGTGGCCCGGACTTCACGACGTATTGGGACATAGGGGCGAACGCTGCACGCACACTGCATCTGGCGGGCGAGCGCGAGCGCGCCGATATCCAGTTCGCGAAAGTCATATCCCAACTTCCCCCGCCGTCGCAGCATCTTATCGCCGCCAGCACCGTCCGCGAAGTCTACGGCGAGCGCCTCGCCGCGGAGGGTCGCGCGGAATTGGGTATACCGCTGCTCGAAATGGCCGAGCGCGACCTGATTGAACATCCGCGCGACGATTTCGACTTGCGTTTGGTCCGCTGGCGCCTCGGAGATGCACTCGACCGCGTAGGCCGGACGGCAGACGCGCGCGTCATGTTGTCCAAGTCGCTCGATGACTACGTCGCGCACATGCGGCCGGACCAACAGCCATTGCTCGGTGTGCGGGAGCGTTGGGGCCGATTTCTCCTGGACCAGGGCGATTTGGCGGCTGCGGCCGCGCAGTTCGACGAGATCCTGCGCCAGGCCCACGAGCGCAAGCTTACGCACATCGCGCTCGCGCACGGCGATCTCGCCCGCGTAGCGCTGGCGCGCAAGAACCTCGAAGTCGCGCTGGCGGAAAGTGCGGTGGCTCTCGACCTCTGGGAGCACAAGTCAGGCTTCTACGACGTGCGGATGGGACCGTACCTGCAACGTATCCGCGCCGACGTCCTCGTCGAGGCGGGCAAGACCGACGAAGCACAGCGCCTGGAGGACGCGGCCTGGGCGGCGAGTGAAAAGTTCGACGCGCCGGAAAGCGCAACGCGCCGGCACCGCCACCTCATCTCCAAGGGTTGAGGATTCCGCTTCCCGGCACGCGTGGCCCCGGATGGGCCGCTTTGATCTGGCGGAGACGCAGTCCGCCAGTCCGCATGACGCCCGGGCGTATTGATGTCGATTTTACCCTGTATCCATACCCGTATCCGTGTGCCGCGTTTTTGGATATCGAGAGTGCCACTCGCGCACGTATTCGATCCATAACATCATTCAACGTCGCGGATAAACACGTAGGCATCCTGATGATTATTGATTCCACGCGGTAGCTCAGAGACCAATCGCAATCCCTGTTGCCACCTTTCACGAACGTAAACCGGGAGGTGATATGCAGTCTGGTAAAAATCGGGAAGACCCGGCGTCCCGAAGCCCTTCGCGTACATGAATCCGTCCCGTTCGAATTTCTGGCGCGTCTCCAACGGAGTTTCCTTTGAGAGCAAGGATTCGCCGTGGACCGACGCGATGAGTAGCCCTCTCGGGCAAATTACACGCGCTAATTCCGATAGCCACTCAAACTGCAGGTCTTCTGGAAGGTGACTGAATACAGATATCCCGATGACGAGATCGAACGTGGCATCCGCAAAAGGTAGTGGTGGCAATGTATCATTCACAACGAACGCCATACCCTCGCGCACAAGGTTTTCGTCGCACCAAGCTATGGATTCCGGATCAATGTCGCAGCCGACAATTTTCTGACCGGCTGAAGGCACGAGATGCCGCGTCAGACGTCCGCACCCGCACCCGAAATCCAGAATTGACGAGAATTCCGGAATCGCGCGGTCAACGGAACGCAGTAGTCGCTTGATGTCCCAGAATATCTTTCGGCCTACCCCGAGGAAATGATCGGGGTCGTCCCACCCGCCCACTCGGACTCGTAGGGAAGTTGGCGGCACCGGTCGCAGATCGTGAAGCGCGACAATTTGCTGCAACTCCTGGCATTTTCGATTCAAACGCTCGCGTTCTATCTCCAGCTCAGCAATCCGTTGATTCACGTCCATGAAATTTTCAAGTGCATAAGTTTTGTGCCGCTCACAGTCACGGGGGAGGAGAGGTTTGTCCGGTTTTGGCGCTACGGCAACGAATTCGAATCATAATCCGACGTTGCCGTGCAGTGCTAGGGATTCCATCCACAGGCGCGAGGGAAGAACGGATCAACGGCGACGCGGCGCGGGCCACGTGTCGGTGCTCATCGTCCGCACCATCGCGACCTTTGCGTCGCGCCCGTGTTGGTGCCGGTGCGCCTTCGCGCTCGCCGCTGATGCGTGACCGGCGGAAGCAATCGGTTTTCCCGTCGCCGGGTCCGGAGCGAAAATTCCGTGACTTGCTGTGTGCCGTTTCATCGCTTCCCCTTTTCGATTTCGCGCATAAGCGCGCTTGCCTCGCGTTCCCATTGGGCGACGTCGGTCGCGTCGGCGGGCGCGACAATTCCGATCGTCGTGGCATCGCTGCGACCGATTCGCGCGAGTGCACCCGCGACCGATTCGCCCGCCGCGACTTCGAGCACGGACACATGATCGCGCCCCCCGCCGACTCCGCGCCGCTGTTCAATGTCTTCGATGCGCATAGCTAGTCCGGTCGTTTTCATGGTCGATTCTTTCGAGTGTGGCAATCCGGGTTTCAAGCGTCTCGACCGCAAGTAGGCGGCCCAATACTTGCAACTCGTGGGCGAATCGCGTCAGGTCGAGCATTGCCAGCCGACCCGCGCGCGCATCTCGCACGGCCGACGCCAAAAACCGGCGACAGTCGCGCAGGCTCGCGAAGTCCGCCGGTCGATCCCGAGCGGACAGGGGGCAAGTGCTTGACCGTCCGACACAAGTCCCGACCCCTCCCCCCCGTCTTTTCGCGGTCGCCCCGCGTCAGCCCGTCGCAAACATTGCCGAGACGATTTTCTGTGCGTGCGTCGGTTGTCCGGTTTTCGTCGCCCCGAATAGGTCCGCCGCGTGGTCGAGGTGTCGCCGCGCTTCTGCGAGTTGTTCGGTCGCGAGTTGAAGCTCGCCCCAGTGTTCCGATTCAGATGGTTAGCCGGAACCGCTGAAGGGCTGGGATCGGCTGGGAATGTTGAGCGGCCCGAGACATAGGTAACAGAACGTACCGGACACATGGGTAACACTTTCCGCATTCTAGCGGGAGGTGTCTATGCCGTGGAAGGAGTGTTCGTTGATTGACGAGCGTCTGCGGTTCGTGGCCAAGTTGCTCGACGGCGAAGCGATGACCGACGTTTGCCGGGAGTTTGGGATCTCCCGCAAGACCGGCTACAAGGTCTTTGCCCGCTATCGGGAGCACGGCGCCGAGGCGTTGAGCGACCGCTCGCGCCGCCGGGAGGGTGTAAGGAATTCTGTGTTTTGAGCTGTACGATAATCTCGATGAAAGGAGAGTCGTATGGCTGCAGAAGTCAGATTCAAGAAGGAGCTGCTGGACGAGTTGTTGGCCGGGCATAACGCCAAGACGGTGTTCGAGAACGACGGTCTGCTGGACGAGCTGAAGAAGGCGCTGGCGGAACGGATTCTGAACGCGGAACTGGACCATCACCTTGGCCAGGACGGCGAACAGGCGGCGGGCAATGTGCGCAACGGCACGA
>Ga0209048_10001556_pt1 | contig 23466 bp, 26 predicted proteins | sample FrelakmetCRP12CR_FD_187146 | JGI IMG/M metagenome (GOLD analysis project Ga0209048, IMG submission 187146) | Freshwater lake sediment microbial communities from the University of Notre Dame, USA, for methane emissions studies - CRP12 CR (SPAdes)... | ecosystem: Environmental > Aquatic >... | reverse complement strand
AGAGGAGCCACCCACGATAGGTGACGCACGGCTGCCGTGATCATATCCACAGGAGGAGCAGGCGATGTTCAGAAAGCACTTCGGTTCGGAGTTGATCGACGTTCAGCGGTTCTTTACCGGTCGCGAGCATGCTGGCTGGGTCCAGGTAGCGGTCGGCATGCTGGTCAGCCTTGTTCTAGCCGGACCCGCCAGGGCGGAGCAAACCATCACGTTGCACGGTGCCGTCCAATTCTCCGATGAGCATACGTTCAACAAGACTCTGCTCAAATTCGAAGAGCTGACCAAGAAATATTACGGTAAGCCCGTGAACTTCGTGCTCCACCGCAACAGCGAGTTGGGCTTGGAGAAAGATTACTTTGCATACATGAATCAGGGACTGTCTGTGGACTACGCATCGTCTCGCCATCGCACATGTCTACCTTTGCAAAATCCGCCCCACTTATAGATATGCCTTTCCTGTTTCGAGATCAGAACCACTGGAGAAAGGTTCTCGACGGCGACTTGCTCAAACCTATCGCCGATGAAGTGGCGAAGAAGGCCGACGTAATAATCATCGGCTATGCCGGCGGCGGTGTGCGCAACCTCATCGTCAACAAACCCGTCAGTAACATGGCCGAGCTCAAGGGATTGCGCATGCGGGTGATGGGCGCGCCGGTCCAAACCCAGATCTTTCAGACGCTGGGCGCTTCGCCTTCGGTCATTGCCTATGCCGAGATCTACAACGCGATCCAGACGGGCGTCATCCAGGCGGCGGAAAACGAAGCCCTTGGCGTGGAACAAATGAAGTTCTACGAAGTGGGACCGGATATTTCCCTGACTATGCATGCGATCACAGTGCGCCCCATCTGCATCAGCGGCAAGACCCTTCGCCGACTGCCGCCGGACCTGCAAGCAGCCATATCGAGGGCTGGCAGGGAGGCCGGCATTTACGGACGCGAACTCGAGTCGAGCGAGGACCGACAGCGCCTGGAGCGCATGGCCAAGGAAGGCAAACTGAAAATAATCCCCTTTACCGAACGTGACAAGCTCTTGCAACTCGCCGAGCCTGTGAAACAGTCCTATGCCAAGGAAGTGGGTGCCGAAGCGGTGCTGGCTCGGATCAATGCCGTGAAGTGATGAGCAAGTTTATCGATTTGTTCTATCGATTTCTGCAACTGCTCCTGACCGTGCTGATGGGCATCTTGGTCGTGCCGGTCGTGCTGCAGATCGTATCGCGATTTACCGAAGTCATACCTCGTTACATCTGGACAGAAGAGATGGCGCGGTTCTGCTTTATCTGGATCATCCTGCTTGGCTCCATGATCGCGGTACGCGACAGCAGTCATTTCGATCTTGATGTTCTGCCAAAGCCGAAAACCAACCACGGGGCTGCAATCGGCCGGCTCGTCACGCACTCCTTGATGTTGATCATGGCCCTTATCTTCATCTACTTTGGATACGGATTTGCGCTGTTCGGGCTCGACCAGGAGTCGGAACTGACAGGTCTCAACATGCTGGCAATTCATATCGCGTGGCCCCTGGCAGGCGTCGGATATGTTCTGTTCCTGGGGGAAAAAATCTGGGCGGATATCACCCTCTACCGGATGCGCGACCATGGGCCCGCTTGAAGTCGCGCTGATCTTGTTTGGCCTGTTCGGCGTCTTGCTGGTACTGAGAGTCCCGGTGGCCTTTGCGCTGGGACTGGCTTGCATTCCGGTTTTCTTCATCGACGAGCGCCTGACCCCTTTCCTGCTGCTCAACGAGATGCTGAAGTCGTACAACTCGTTCATCCTGCTGGCCGTACCGTTTTTCCTGCTCGCCGCGAACTTGATGAACTCAGCCGGGATCACCGAGAAGTTGATCCAGCTGGCGCGATCGATGGTCGGTCATCTCCCAGGAGGGTTGGGGCACGTCAACGTTGTCGTGAGCATGCTCTTCGCTGGCATCTCCGGCTCGAGCACTGCGGACGCGGCCGGTGTGGGCGGAGTTCTGATCCCGGCAATGAAGAAGCAGGGCTACGACGCGCCATTCACCGTCGCTTTGACGGCTTGCGCTTCGGTCATGGGGGTAATCATTCCTCCAAGCATCCTGATGGTGGTGTGGGGAGGGGTGATCTCAGTGTCGATCGGCGGGCTGTTTCTGGCCGGTGTATTACCGGGGATCCTGATTGCGCTCTCTCTGATGGCCGCAGTGCTGGTCTATGCCAAGCTTCGGAAGTATCCGGTCTATGCGCGTGCGTCGATGCGGGAGTTTGGTGCGGCTCTGTTTGCTGCCCTCCTGCCGATGCTCACTCCCGCTATCATCGTCGGTGGAATCATTGGAGGACTGTTCACGCCGACAGAGGCATCCGTGGTTGCCGTGATGTATGCTCTGCTACTGGGGGCAGTAATTTACCGGACACTTCCGGTCCGCCAGGTCCCCCACGTTCTGTACGAATCGGCGCGTTTCGCGGCAATTTCTCTGTTCTGCATCGGCACCGCCTCGGCATTCGGCTGGCTGCTGGCCTATTTCCACGTCCCGCAACTCTTCGTGACCGCCATATCGGTGTGGGGCGGAGGCCTGACGAGCGTGGGCTTGATCGTTGCAGGATCCTTCCTCGTGATCGGCTGCTTCATCGATGCGATTCCCGCCATCATCATATTGGGAACGATCCTCGCTCCATTGGCCAACAGCGTTGGGATGCACCCTGTGCATTTCGCCATCATCGGTGTGATTTCGATAGCATTCGGGTTGGTGACGCCACCCTATGGTTTGTGCCTCATGATCGCCTGCGCGTTGGGAAAGATCACTATCCGACAGGCGTTCAGGGACGTAGCCATCCTGCTGGTTCCCATGCTCGGCGTGCTCTTGTCCGTCATTCTCTTCCCCGAGGCGGTGCTTGCATTACCGCGCTGGCTCATGCCTGCGTTCGTGAAATAGGGCGACCCGCTCCGGTATGATCACCGCCTGATCTGGGTGACATGCATCGAAGCCGTTCAAAAGACGCATCGATAGAAAGGCGCACTATGCTGACTGCGCAGCGCACAGGTAACACGATGGGGGCAGAAGTCTGCGGGGCAGACCTATCTGTGCCGATGGACGATGCGACCTTCCTGCTCTATTCGATCCAGGTGCCAAAAATCGGAGGCAACACGTTGTTCGCCGACCAGGGCACTGCCTACGACGATTTACCGGAATCGACGAAGGCGCGCATCGACCTGCTGGTGGGAATCCATCTGTACGGAAATCGCGACGACTTGGATCTGCGCTCCCGCACCGTTGCCTATCCTCCGGACGAGCGGCAGAAGCTGGCTCGCGGAATTAGCGTAATCCGTCATCCGCTTGTGCGCCGCCATCCGCTCACGGGCCGCAAAGCCTTGTATGCGGTGTCTGGAACCTCCCTTGGCATCGAAGGGATGCGCGAGGATGAAGCGCTGGCACTCTTGCGCGAGCTGGCTGCGCACTCGACGCAACCCAAATACCAGTTCAGCGTGAACTACGGTATCGGAGACGTGGTGGTGTGGGACAACGCCGCGGTATTGCACTCCGCAACGTTGGTCGACCCGGAGGATCCGCGCACGCTGTGGCGAATTACGGTGAAGGAGAAAGATCGGCCAGTATCTGGCTAATCGACGTGATGGAGTGACGCTACCGTGCCGATCTCTGGCAGGACTGTGATGACCATATTGCGATCCGTCGAAGCCTCGGGATGCGCGTTGCCGTTATCGGCGAACCGCATCTCCACCCGATCACCGGCCTTCGCGCGCATATCCGCGGGGAGCATGGCGATAGCGAAAGTGCGACCGTCTTCCAATGGTTCGGAGAATTTTATATGAACCCATGCAGGACTCTTCAGATCCTGTTGCGCGATGTCACGGTCTACGTAGATTCCGGGATACTGCTCGACGAACACGCTTTCAACTGTACCTACGTGTGTGCTGCCGCTCAGTTCCGCAGTCCGGGCATAAGCCTGAATGAGTACGATAGCGGCCATCAGGGCGAACAGGCTGACGATGCTTTTCATGCTATTCCTTTCACTTGTCCAGCGAATTCCGGGGTCCGACTGCCTGACGTGTAATCGCTGTCGCGTTTGGCTGCCGCAGTCAGAAGCGTGGAAAGCAAGGAATGGTCCGAGCCGATTACTGCGCTTCCGCGGAAGCTTGGCTCAGCTTTTCGAGTCTGGCTTGCTGCGCAGGTTTGCCGAAATCGCGCGCCTGTACGGTACCTTTCTTGGCAACGAGAGAAGTGACGTAACTGGAGATTGGCGCAGCGGTGTCGCCGGTCGAAGGATTCATCTGCAGCTCGACCAGGTCACCCGGCTCGGCTCCTGGATCCGTATTCAGCATTGCTGTCGCGAAGATCCGACCATCGGCCAAAGGTTGCGCAAAGGTCACATACACCCACAGCGGCTTCCCGCTGCCGCTGCCGACCACTGCCTGGTCCACAAAGACGCCTTTGTATTCTTCGACATAGACGCCCTGGATCTTACCTACATGCAGGTTGTTTTCAGCGCGCTGATCACTGGCGCAGCCTTGGGCAAGAGATTCAATCAGCGCGACTGCGGCTAGCACGGCGATTTTTTGCATGGTGGGCTGGCTCCTGCGGGGATGCTTTGCGCTCCAAGGAGCGCGGTGATGCAAGAGGTAACGGCGGTGCGCAGTCAAACTTGAGTTGGCGCTAAATCGCTCGTCGCCGAATACGGAGGCATAGTGAGATTGGTCATGAATCGCAGAGTCGCTCGACGAAGACGTCGGGCCAGCGATCGTGCAAAAGAGACGCGGTTCGGTAGCGACCGATTGGCTGATGAGGTTACTTGATGTGGACCTGTTTACAATCCATTATCATTCGCGCGCATTGACGTAATTGCACTCTGTTCTCGAACTTCGCGCCGCGTCACAATCAGACATCAGAACATTCATCAGTGCGCCCATCTCCTGTGAACGAAAACTGCATCTCAATGGCTCGCCGTTCGTCGACAAACTGCGCCTGAAGGACGGCTATGAGCAACAATCCTTACAGTCCTCCGACCGCCGAGGTTCGAGATCGCGATCCCGAACGCATGGGATCGAGTTGGAGAGCGGTGAGCTTGGGCGTGTTGACCGATTTTGCCGGAACGTTTGTCGGAGGAATCGTCGTCTATGCGTTGCTCGGTTCATGGCTGGCATCCGATGGCGCGGAACCGGGACAGCTGGACGATGCCCTGGTGCAATCGACGATGTACTTAACGGTAAGCTTGGTGGTCGGAATGTGCTTTACCGTCCTTGGCGGTTTCGTTGCTGCTCGCATATCGAGGCATCGAGGCTACTGGCACGCTTTCCTCACCGGGCTCGTAGTTCTCATACTGGGCGAAGTGCTGATTAGTTTCTCCCCGGATGGTTATCCACTGTCTTATCGAATCATCGGCGATCTACTGACCATTCCAGCTGCAATGCTCGGTGGACATGTCTGGGTGTCCGCGCGAGCGCGTAGTTCGTAATTCACACGGACTATCCACCATGTCTTGCCTAGAACGGCGTCGAAGTGTCACTGGCGCCTAATCCTTGTCGAAATATCGGTATCGATATTGCTTCTTGACTCCTTCACGACCCGCCGCGCAATCCGTGGTGGCGAATATCAGTGATCAAAAGGGGGAGGCATGCAGCGAACGGCATCGATTGTCCTTGTGTGTGTATTCACGGCGTCCGGTTGCGCGAGTGATGGGAGCGCCGACGGGAAGCGCCCGATGACCAACATGGAGACCGGAGCGGTGGTCGGTGCCGTGGGCGGCGCAGCCGTTGGTGCGCTCGTCACGAAGAAGCATGCCAAAGGTGCGCTCATCGGAGCGGTTGGCGGTGGGCTCGCTGGCGGTGCGGTGGGTGCCTACATGGACAGCCAGAAGAAAGACTTGGAGAAGAACCTCGCCAAGGAGCGACAGGCGGGCGCCATCAAGGTAGAAAAGTTGCCAGGCGATGTCGTCAAGATCGTCATGACCGACCAGACTGCATTCGATGTGGATTCAGCCAACATCAAACCCGGCTTTCAGAGCACCATGGACAAGTTGTCAGATGTGATTGTCCGCTACGGAAAGACATCCCTGACCGTCGTCGGCTACACCGACAACACCGGAACCGCGCAACACAATCGGGAGCTATCTCAGCGGCGCGCCCAGTCCGTGGAAGACTATCTCCTGTCCAAGGACGTGAATGCTGCGCGGGTGGTCGCTTACGGAAAGGGTGAAGCGGATCCTCGTGCAAGCAACGATTCCAGCGTCGGTCGGCGCGCCAATCGTCGTGTGGAGATCCTGGTCGCGCCTGTCGTTGCACAAAAGACAGCATCCAGGTAATCGCCAGGTTAGCCCAGTCCGCGGTCCGATCGTCAAACACGCGCGCGCGTTTACGTTTCTTTACGCGCGCGACACTTTCCGGACATAGCTCGCTTCTAGTATGGAGCCATTCGTCACGCGGTGTGGCGAAATGGCAACCGACAGGAGCAAGATATGGAAGAGCAAGATACCGGTAAGATTGTTCTACCACCGTCCGCCAATGGACCCAAGCATACGACGAAAAAACGCCGACGCTTTTTCGCCGGCATGGTCACTGGCGGGCTGCTGGGTGGCCTGCTTGCCAGCAGCCTTACTGCCTGGTCCAACAACGACGGCGGTCCCGGCGGCGGGCATGGCCGCGGTTGGTGCCGCCACAGTGCGGCAAGCCCGGAGGCGGAGCGCCAACGCATGGAATTCGCCACCGATTGGATGTTGAACAAAGTCAAAGCGACTCCAGACCAGCGCGAAAAAGTAAAGGCGATAGTCGCTGCAACCATCAAAGACCTCACACAGGTTCGCGAACAGCATCGCGAGAACCGCGATGCGCTCCTTGCGGCGCTGGCGCAGTCAACTGTCGATCGCGCCACGCTCGATCAGCTCCGGCAATCAGAGTTGCATTTGGCGGATACCGCATCCCAACGCCTCGTGGCGACGCTCTCCGACGTATCGGAGGTGCTTACCCCCGAGCAGCGAGGGGAGTTGGTCAAGCTAGCCGAGCAATTCCGCCGCTGATCCAGGCAGTAGAATCTCCTGCTCCCCAAAGATATGTGGGAGCAGGAGCTTTCCCATGACCGAGCATATTCTGATGATCGAGGACGATGCGAGCCTCGCTGCGTTGATTGCCGAGTATCTGGGAAGCATGGGCTTCAAGGTGAGTACGCGCGGAACGGCGGCCGAAGGACTCGCGTTGTTGCCGGCGGAAACGTTCGACGCCTTGATTCTCGATGTGATGCTGCCGGACTCGGACGGCTTCGAGGTATGCAGGCAAGTACGAGCGAGATCGGATCTACCTATCCTCATGCTCACTGCACGTGGTGATGAGACCGATCGTATCGTCGGACTCGAACTGGGCGCCGACGACTATTTGCCCAAACCGTTCAATCCGCGCGAATTGCTGGCACGCCTACGGGCGATTCTGCGCAGGCGTGGAGCTGCCGGGGTGTCGTCTACCGAACTGCTGCGCTTTGGCCGTCTCGAGATCGATCGGGGTGCACGGGTGGCGCGACTGGATGGCGAGGACCGAGCGCTTACGAGTTATCAATTCGATCTGTTGTGGACGCTCGCCACGAATGCAGGGCGTGTGATGTCACGCGACGCGCTCATGGACAAGTTGCGCGGCCACGAGGCAGAGGCATTCGACCGCAGCCTTGATGTGCACGTCTCCCGGATCCGCGCGGCCTTGGAAGACGACCCCAAGCGTCCGCGCCGGATCATCACGGTCCGTGGGGCAGGCTATGTGTTCGCCAAACGGCAGGACATCGAATAGTGCGCCGACTGTATCTGAAGATTTACGCTGCGTTCATCGGTGTTCTCCTGCTGTTCGGAGTGCTGCTGAGCGCTGCTTGGTGGTTGCTGGCCGCAGACAACCAGGAAAATCGCACGCTGGAGGGAATGGGGGTTGTGCTGGGGGAGGTCTTACCCGTGGCGACCACGCCCAGCGCAGCGCTGCAGGCGAAGGTCGATGAATTGGCCGAGCTGTTCAGAGCCGATCTGAGCGTGTTGGCGGCCGACGGCACTGCGTTGGCCTCGTCCGGCGACACATTGCCGTCGCTGCCAGCGGACCAGCATCGCAGCGGTTGGTTACGGGTAGCCGGCGGACCGGTCATCGCGCTGCAGCTGCCCGATCATCGCTGGGTACTGGCGCGTTCCCACCATCGGCATCGCGGATTGGGCCTGCTGTTGGCGCTGTGTCTCTTGCTCGTGGTCACCGCGGCGGGGAGTTATCCAGTAGTCCGGCGCGTGACGCGTCGGCTCGAACGCTTGCAGGCTCAGGTGGAAGCGCTCGGCGCAGGCGAACTGACGGCGCGCGTCAAGGTCGACGGCAATGACGAGGTAGCGGAACTCGCGCGCAGCTTCAATCGGGCCGCCGAACGCATCGAACGTCTGGTCGGCGCGCAGAAAAGCGTGCTTGCCAATGTTTCTCACGAGCTGCGCACGCCTCTCTCGCGCATACGCATGACGATTGAATTACTCCCGGGTGACGGGCGGCCCGAGCTTCGCCATCGCCTCGCCAAGGATATTGCCGAGTTGGACGAGTTGATCGGCGAACTGCTGCTGGCAAGCCGCCTGGATGCACAGGAGGGGACGGTACACGTCGAAGACGTGGATCTTCTAGCATTGGCGGCCGAAGAGGCCGCGGGCACCGACGCCGACGTGAGCGGCGAGCCGGCGCGATTGCAGGCCGATGCTCGGTTGCTGCGGCGATTGCTGCGCAATCTGCTTCAAAACGCGCAACGCCATGCCGCCGGAACGCCGGTGGAGGTGACGGTTGAGAGAGTGGCCGAAGGCGTGGCACGCATGACAGTCGCGGACCGCGGCCCGGGCGTCCCCGAATCCGAACGCGAACGAATCTTCGAGCCCTTCTATCGCTTATCCGGGTCGCGCAGTGCAAGCGAGGGAGTGGGCCTGGGGTTAGCGCTCGTGCGCCAGATCGCCCGCCTGCACGGTGGTGATGCACGCTGCGTTGGTCGCGCAGGAGGAGGGAGTTCCTTCGTCGTTGACCTCAGCTCGATCGATCAGACTTCATTGCGCCAAGTCTGATACTCCCACTCGAACAGCCGGTTCGCTTCCTCGGGCCCCCAGCTTCCTGCGGGATAGGTATGGATGTGCTCGCGCTCTTGAGCCCAGTACTTCAGGATCGGGTCCACCACACGCCAGGCCCACTCGACTTCGTCGAAGCGGATGAAGTTCGTGGCGTCGCCACGCACCACATCGAGCAGCAGAGTCTCATAGGCGTCCGCAGCAGGTTCCTTGTCGTTACGATAGCTGGCATCCAGGCGGACTACGCGGGTATGCATGCCCAATCCAGGTTGGCGTGCGTGTATTTCCATGTGCATGCCTTCGTCCGGTTGCAGCCGCAGGATGATCCAGTTGGGTTCCATGTCCTCCAGCGGCGTCTCGTGAAACAACTGCTGTGGCGGGTGGCGAAAACGAATGGCGATCGATGATTGTTGTCTGGTCAGCCGCTTGCCGGTGCGCAAATAAAATGGCACGCCACGCCAACGCCAGTTGTCGATGAGAAGCTTGGCAGCCACGTAGGTCTCGGTGGTGGAATCCTTTTCCACTCCAGCCTCGTCCAGGTAACCTGGCACCGGTTTGCCGTCCACGTTTCCCTGCGCATATTGAGCGCGAAAGGCGTGCGTGTGCAGAGAGCGGCGCTGGATCGGGCGGATGGAGCGCAGGACCTTGACCTTTTCGTCGCGGAGCGCGTCGGCCTCGAGGGCCGGTGGAGGTTCCATCGCCACCAGCGTGAGCAATTGCATCATGTGATTCTGAAGCATGTCGCGCAGCGCGCCCGTTTCATCGTAATAACCGGCACGCGTTTCGATGCCGGCCTTCTCTGCTACCGTTATCTGCACGTGATCCACGAAGTTGCGGTTCCATACCGGCTCGACCATGAGATTGGCGAACCGGAAGACCAGCAGGTTCTGCACCGTCTCCTTGCCCAGGTAGTGGTCGATGCGATAGATCTGTTGCTCGTCGAAATGTTTGTGCATGACTTCGTTGAGTCCGCGCGCGCTGTCCAGATCCTGGCCGAACGGTTTCTCCACTACCAGTCTGTGCAGTCCTCGAGGTCTGTTCAGTCCAACCGCAGCAAGGTTCTCCACGACGGTGCCAAAGTCGGCAGGTTTGATGGCCAGGTAATAGACGAGGTTGGAGCACACACCGGTCTTTGGTTTGCCCAACTCGGCGAGGAGGCGCCGATAGCCCTCGACGTCTTGAAGGTCGCCTTGGACGTATCCGAAGCGTCGAGCCAGCCGCTGGAACAGCGTTGCATCGAAGAGTTCGCGCAAGCTGCCCCTGAGTGCTATCTCCATTTGTGCAGTCCAGCCCGCCTCATCGAACGGGCGCCGGCCGTACGCGATGAAGTTGGTTACATCGGGCAGACGGCCTTTGGCTTCGAGGTGGTACAGTGCCGGGAGCAACTTCGTCGCTGCTAAATGGCCGGTCGCGCCGAAGATTACGAAACTGCAGGGGTAAAGCGTGTCGTCGTGATTCACCAGGTGGTCCTCGTTACATGATTTTGCCGTGAGTCAGCCTGCTCCAGGCAGCCCTCGGGCGTCAAGTCCGATGCGTGATCTCGCAACGCAGGTCGTTTCAGCCAAGCGCGTGCGAGTTCTACTCTCGTGCATCTTGGGCGGAATCGTGGTGTGCCTGGGTTCCGCCGTCGAATGCGCGGAGCGTCTACCCGCGATTGCGGCCGATCTGTCCCAGACGTCCACGTCGGGAATCTCCTCCGGTGGGTATATGGCAGTCCAGCTGCACGTTGCTCACTCGTCCCTGGTGAAGGGGGCAGGAGTGTTGGCCGGAGGACCTTACTACTGCGCCCAAGGCAGTGCCTGGACAGCGATATACAACTGTATGAAGCCCGGCACCTGGACTCCGTTGCCCAGTGTGGACATATTGACCACGCAGACCGAATTCCTAGCGCGCTCCGGCCAGGTCGATGCAACTTCCAATCTGCACGGAGCAAAGGTCTGGCTCTTCTCGGGACGCAGCGACGATACGGTGCGTTCCGTAGTGATGGAAGCACTGCGCGCCTACTACCAGCGTTACGCAGCGAAGATCGCATACGTGGACAACGTGAATGCAGGGCACGCGATGGTCACCAACGACTATGGCGGCACTTGTGCTGCAACCGCACCCCCCTACATCAATGATTGTCACTACGATGCAGCGGGCGCGCTCCTCACTCACATTTACGGGTTTCTCAGCGGACCCGCGACGCCCAACACGACCAGCCTGTTGCGATTCGATCAGCGCGAGTTCAGCGGCGGAGCGCCATACTCTCAGAGCTTGGACGAGGAGGGCTTCGTCTACCTTCCGCAAGGCTGTCGCGCAGGCGGCTGCAGGGTCCATGTCGCGTACCACGGCTGCGCGCAGGGTGCGCAGGCGGTAGGGGATCGATTTGTTCAGCACGCCGGCTATAACCGATGGGCCGAGGCAAATCGGATCGTCGTGCTGTATCCGCAAGCGATTTCGCGGTATGGCTGGGGCCCTTGGAATTGGCCCACGAGCTTCGTCTACAACCCGAAAGGTTGCTGGGACTGGTGGGGGTATACAGGCTTGGACTACGCTACCAAGAGCGGTGCACAGATCCGGGCCGTGAAGGCGATGCTTGATCGGCTAGGTCAGAAACCAAACTGACATACGCGATTATCGTTCCTCACGTCGGTTTGCAGAAACGCACGGATTCGTAACCGACCCAGCACCAGGTCATGGCGGTCATCGGCTCGGCGTCGGTATCGATTTTCCAATCCTGCGGACTATTGAATGGGCCCACGACCAGGTGCTCTGCGACCTCGCAGTCCTTTCCCGGTCGCTCCACGTCTTGATTGGCGGCCTCGTGCGCCTTTTGGCGGCGCGTCTCCCAGGCACGCTTGAAGGCTTCCAAAGCGTCCTCGACAGCATCGTCGCCTATGCCATTACCCACCACCAGTTCGTAGTAGAACTTGCCGATCGGCGGGCAATGGAGGACGTCGACGATACCGCGCTTCGGTCCGGTGACCTCCTTCTTCTTCTTGTCCCGCTTCTTCTGCCTGGCCTCACCGTCGAGTTTCTTTTCTACTTTTCTTCCCATCGCGGCCCCCAAGGGTCTGCACGGCTACACAATAGATTCATGAGATTAGGTTCATGCGATTCACGGTCGCTCCGAGCGCAACGCTTCACTCTAACGTCGGGTTCTCGACCTCGTCAACGGCCGCGCAAGGCTTCCCTTGAGAGCGTATTCGACAGCCAGAACAGCACGATTGCGTTCAGGAGGTGCCAGATGAAATGTGTTCCGACCGGGATGAGCGCGCATGCTGAGCGATCCACCGTCCGTAGCGTCAGGGCACAGCAAAACAGGATTGTGGCGCCTAGAAATGCGCGCCAGCCGGGACGTTCCTGCTGCCAGAGGTAGATCGTCATACCGAGCAGGGCGACCAGGTAAGGAAAGTACGCGCCCGATTGGTTGAGGAACCCGGGCGGCAACAGTCCCGGCGTGAAATAGCTCGCCAGGGAGAACAGGAGCGCAGCGGCCAGCGAAGTCCAGGGCGCCAACCCGGCGACGCGGCGCAGGAATCCGAACAGAAACACGCAACCGAATAGTAAAATGGACAGTTGGTCTGCCAACCCCGCCCATACCAACGCCAAGGTGTGGAACGCGAAGCTGCATGCCGCGATCAGCAACAGCAGCGTGGGCAAAGCCGCTATCTCGGGCGGAATCCGGACGCCTTGGGCGCGAGACCGTTGCAGCGAGCGCCAGAGCAGCCACGCCGCCAAGGCAAAACCGGCGTTGGTCAGAGCATTGAGAGGCTCGGACCAAAAGGCGGGATCGACGCGCTCACAATAGGCATCAACGTAGCTGGTGAGGGACATGGCAGTGAGCAAATTGATTGAAATGCAGTATGGAAGGACGCCTGCGAACGGGACTACCCGCGACCTAGAGTACGCTTAAGTCCGCCATAAGGTTTCTGCTCGAACATGTCATCCCTGGCCCTCGCAAGCATTGACTCGCACTCATCGCTGTCACCACCCTTGCCGGCGTTGCTGCGCAATGCCACGCAACTCATCAACTGGACAGATCGCTAGGCCGCTATGCGCTTGCTGCTGGTGGAAGACGACCGGATGATCGGCGAAAGCGTCAAAGCTGGGCTGCGTCAAGACGCCTTTGCGGTCGACTGGGTGCGCAATGCAGAGGCTGCAGATCTGGCGCTGGCGGCGGGGACCTATGCCTTGGTATTGCTCGATCTGGGACTGCCCGGACGCGGTGGTCTGCAATGGCTCAAGGAGTTGCGGGCCAGCGGGCAGTCGATCCCCGTCCTCATCCTGACGGCGCGCGATGCCGTGAGCGATCGTGTTGCAGGGTTGGACAAGGGCGCGGACGACTATCTGGTAAAGCCCTTCGATCTGGCCGAGCTTGCGGCGCGCATTCGCGCCTTGCTGCGCCGGCAGGCCGGCCGGGCTGCTCCGTTGCTGCGCCACGGGGATGTTACGCTCGATCCCGTGACGCGCGAGGCTACGTTGAACGGCAAGCCAATCACATTGTCTTCGCGCGAATTCGCGCTGCTATCCGCGCTGATCGAGCGGCCTTCGGCGGTGCTCTCCCGCGCCCAGTTGGAGGAGCGCCTGTACGGCTGGGGCGATGAGGTCGAGAGCAATGCCGTCGAGGTGCACATCCATCACCTGCGTCGCAAGCTCGGTGTGAACTTCATCCGCAACGTGCGCGGTCTGGGCTATACGTTGAGCGCGCAGTCGTGACCGCGCTGCGCACGAAGCTTCTAGTCTGGTTGCTCGTGGCGCTGGTGATTGCTGGTGGTGCGGCTTCGGTGGCGACCTATACCCGAGCCCAACACGATATCGACGAACTGCTCGACTATCAGCTGCAACAGCTGGCATTCTCGCTGAGCCGGCAAGGGGCGGCATCGCCCTTCGAACCGGGGCTGCGCGTGCACGAACCCGACTTCGTCACGCAGATTTGGGATCGCAATGGCGTGCTGCAGTTTTATTCCCGGCCGAATTTTGCGTTGCCACGGCCACCTGAGCCCGGATTCAGCAATATCAACTGGCACGGGCAGCAGTGGCGCGTGTTCACCCAATCGGAAGGGCTGCGCACCATTCAAGTCGCGCATCCTCTGAGCCTTCGCCAGGAAATGGCCGCCGACCTGGCGCGTCGCGCGGTGCAACCGCTGCTGGCGCTGATCCCGATATTGGCCGTCCTGATCTGGATAGTTGTGGGGCGGGCGCTGCGGCCGTTGCAGGCGCTGTCACGCGACGTGCGAGCGCGATCCGCCTCCGACCTCGCAGCATTGCCGTTTGGTGGACTTCCAGACGAAGTGCGACCCTTGGTGAGCTCACTGAATGACTTGCTGCAAAGACTGCAGCGCGCCATCGAATCGCAAGGGCAGTTCGTTGCGGATGCTGCGCATGAGTTGCGCACGCCGCTCACAGCCGTACAGTTGCAGCTGCAGGTGCTGCAGCGGGCAGAAAGTCAACCGGAGCGCGACGCCGCGTTAGAGCGCCTGGGCGAGGGCATACGCCGCTCGACTCACCTGGTCCAGCAGCTCTTGACCCTTGCGCGCCAGGAGCCCGGTTCCGTCGCGCCTGAAAAAGAGTCCATCGACCTGTGCGCGCTGGCTGAACGGGTGGCCAGCGACTTCGAACCGCTCGCACGCGACAAGGCAATCGACTTGAAGTTGGATCTTCGGGCTGCCGTCGTACCCGGTGAGACCGAGGGCCTGCGTGTGATGTTGAACAACTTGGTGGAGAACGCTATCCGCTACACGCCGGCGGGCGGCCGGGTGAGTTTGATCGTGCATCGGGATGACAGAGAGGCAACGGTGGAAGTGGACGACACGGGACCCGGTATCGCCGAGGACCAGCGCGCTCGTGTGTTCGACAGGTTTTATCGTGCTACTCGGAGCGACTCGTCAAGTGAATCCGAGGGCAGCGGCCTCGGCCTCGCGATCGTCAAGCGCGTAGTGGATCGCCATTCGGGGCGCATCGACCTTGCCACCGGCAGCAGTGGCATCGGTCTGAGCGTCATCGTCCGACTGCCCGGTTAGACCCGCAGGGGTGAACCATGCCGATGCAATGGGGATATCGAGGTCGCAGAACCGGAGCACGCCTGGCGGTATACTTGCGCGGCAATTCACAGGTGTTCCAACTGCAACCCAAACGCTAGGAGACATCCGATATGAATATCGCGCGTAGCATCTTCGCAGTCCTCGCACTTTCTCTGGCGAGTTCGGTCTGGGCTTATCAGGTGACCGGCCCCGTACTGGAGCTGACGGATAGCAAGATCGTGGTACAGAAGGGCAAGGAGAGGTGGGAGATCGCCCGCACACCCGACACCAAAGTCACAGGCGATCTCAAGGTGGGTGCCAAAGTCACCGTCGAATACACCATGACCGCCAAGACTATCGAGGCCAAGGGCAAAGGCAAGTAGCACCAGGCCGCTGGACGGACTCGACAGGTCGCGTCGAGTCCCCAGTGGCTCTGATCAAGCAGCAGCGGCCTCCGGAGTGCGCCTCAGCGGCGCCAGAGTGCCGTGGCCATCGAACGCCAGGGGCGCTGGCCCCGACACAATCTCAAAGCGCCCGGGATTGGCGCGGACTTCCTCGAGGAGGGCCGCGGAGATGTGCACTTCGCCTAGATGCAGCGTGTTGCGGATACGCACGATGCGGCAATTTTCAGGTTTGACGCGCACGACGGTCTTGACCGCCAGGGCAATGGCCTCGCGATCCGTGTTCATGATCATCGGAATCGCCGCACCGTCCAGATTGCAGGATGTGATGATGTTGGCGTATGTGGAAGCAACGTCCAGTTCGCGGTAGACGCGCATGGTGATGACGTCGGCAGAGCCGACGCCGGTCGCGTTTCCCATGGTCTCGCGCGTGAGGCCCAGGACCACTATCTTCTTTACCAGCGGTCTTGCCTGCCATTGGACCGCACGCCGATTGCGTCCGGTGATATTGGGGTCATAGCCTGCGCCGCTGATGTTTTTACCCATCTCGTCGATGACCAATACGTCTATCTCATCGAAACACAGTTGCGGCATGAGCTCCTTCGCCATGGCTTGCAGCTCCGGTTCACGCTTTGCAAGTTGCTCGGCAGGGACGATCTCGATCAACGCCGTCTCGTCGTAAGCGTTCTCGACAATACCGACACCGAACAGCACGTTGCGCTTTGTGATGTTCACATCGCGGATCTGCGGCAGCAATTCCGGAAAACGATCCATGCCATGGGTGTGATACGTCGTGGCTCCGATGATCTTGCCGATGCCGATCGAAAGCATCTTGGTGAGCCCGCTTTCGGTGGCGCCACGGAACGCGGTGTGAGGTTTGATCCGATTGATGACCACCACCGCGTCGACCTCAGCGGCGTGACGGTCCATGTGCACCGGTGTTCCGTCGGGAAGTTCACCTACTACAGTCGTATCCATGCTGGCTCGAATGGGGACGCCGGTCGTGGCCTCCGTAATGCCGTAACTCTCGAGAACCTTTTTCTGTCCCTCGGCGGTTGCGGCGCCGTGGCTTCCCATGCAAGGAAAGATGAAAGGCTGGGCGCCGAGCGCGCGCAATTGGGCGATCACTGCTTTGGCGATCTCGGCGATGTTGGCGATGCCACGGCTACCGCAGCCGACCGCCACGACCTGTCCGGATTTGACTCGGCCGCGTATCTCGGGGCGCTGAAATTCCCGAGCGATCACGCCTGGAAGATCGGACAACCGCTCGGTCGCGAATTTCTGACGTACGTTGAACATGTCGGGCAAGGTGATGTCCAGTCCGCCAGCAATGTTTACTTCGATACGATCGGGAATCATGGGATCCACCTCAGGGGTGCGCACACGCGCGCGTCAAACGTGGAGTGTAGCAGGTGCGCGAAGGGCGAACGCGGACCTATTCGGAGCTGGAATAGCTCATATGCCCCAAAGGGGGTTCACGTCGGTGTGGTCAGTTGCTACATTTGGGAGCATGAATGCACCTACTGAACCGTTTTTGAGCCAGATAGACTGCCGCGACACGAGTGCCCAGCCAGTGGATTTCGGTTCTCAGAACCCCGAATACGTGCGCTTGACGAGTCGCCCGCTGGGTTGGCACCCGTTGAATTTCGAGCGTCGTGAGGCGCCACCAGCCAGTGACTGCATGCCCGGAGGCAGTTCCGAACACCTTATCTTCGTCGCGTTGGACGGCGGCGGCCGGGTAAGGCGTGAAAGCGAAGGAGAGCAATCCGATTACGAACTCGCTCCCGGCCACATAGCCGTCCAGCCAAGTGGCAAGCCCGTGCGGTGGTCCTGGGACGCGCGAGTGAACTTCTCCGTGATGAGCCTGGATCCGGCATTTCTCGACCGCGTCGCCGAAGAGGTTTATGCGCTTGCACCCGGGGAATTCGAGTTGGCAACCACCGAGCGTGCACAGGATCCGGTGCTCTCGAACATCGCAGGAGTGCTATCGCGCGAAGTCGTGCGAGGTGAAGCCGGTGACAAGTTGTACGCTGAGTCTCTCGCCAACATTCTGGCCGTGCATTTGCTGCGCAACTACACAGCGAGACAGGAAACGCAGCACGACGCGCGCGAACGCGCGGAAGTGCGCCATCTACCACATTCCCGTGCGGTGGGCGATGCCATTCGATACATGCAGGAGAACTACGCGCGGGATCTTCAGCTTTCGGACATTGCCGCGGCAGCCCACTTGAGCGCTTTTCATCTGTCGCGGTTATTCAAGCAGGTGACTGGTGTTGCGCCCCACCAGTATCTGATCCAATTGCGCGTAAATGCGGCTCGTGGACTGCTCGATGCTGGTTCTGGCCAGCGCTCGTTGGCCGAGGTCGCCAGCGCCGTGGGGTTCGCCGACCAGAGCCACTTGACGCGTCATTTCAAACGGCAATTTGGCGTCACGCCCAAACACTTTCGCTGAGTTGTCGCAGCAGTGCCTGGATCGCTGCCAGTCAAGAACGTCCAAAAAGTCGGCAAGAGCTTCCAAGACCTCTCGTGGATCGCTCGCTAACATAGGAGTCATGTCAGCCAGGCGCCGATAGCGTACCGTTGCTGTCGTATCGCTCGGAGCGTTGCGGGGCGCCGTAACTTCGAGGACTCGAGAAATGAAGCAGGCCCTGACCTGACGTTGACCTGACGTAGCATTTGCAGGCTCTTTCCTCCTATGGGCACTCGATGCCCTGTGCTGGGTGGCGAACGACAGTTGGCCACCCTTCTTTTTTTCAGGTATTGGGTTTTTTTCAGGTATTGGGTCGGAACATCGGGACCACATACGGGCCTTCGGGCACCACGGCCACGTGCGGATCGTTTGCTGTGTCAACGCAGCGCGCGATAGCGTCTTCCACGGAGTCCACCATCGCGACGCCGGTGAGCGCGCGCTCTTCCTGTTTGAGGCCGCCCGCATATAAGTGAACCGAGCCTATTCGCATGGGCCTCAGCTGCATCTGCGTCTGCCACTCGTCTACCTCCGCGTGGGACTTGCGGCTGATATCGGTCAGGAAGCCGTCCGGGCCCTTGTCGATCAGGCGGCGCTGGGCATCCACGTATTCCTCGGATCCCATTCCTTCTGAACATTCGGACACCACCACCAGATTGCCTCCCGGTTCGAGTATGTCGATCGGACCAACCATGCCTTTCACTGTTTGATAGTAGGTCTTGTCCAAAGGGTAGCCGGCTGCGCTGGTGACCACAGTCTTGAAACGCCGCGGCACATCGACGACGGCGTATCGGCGAATAAAGTCCACAGCCGCGAGGTGACTCTGGAGTACCTCGCCATAGTTGACGAAGGACAGTTGTCGACGCTCGTCGATCACTGTATTGACCGCCAATACATGCCCCAGCATCTGAACGATCTCGAGTTGTTCCGCGTGCAAAGGGTTTCCGTCCAGAATGCAATTGTCTGCTCGAGGATGTGACATGAAGCGCGCGTTGTGAAAGGTGGTGATGGTGTCGCGGTGTGCGACGCCGGGCGCGATCACTTTCCGGCCGCCGGAATAGCCCGCCATGAAATGCGGTTCCACCAATCCGGTTACGATCTTGAGGTCTGCCTCGACAAAACGGCGATCGAGTTTTACCACCGTACCCGATCGAGTGGTTCCCAGAAGGACATGGTCTTCGTCGTTGCGCGCGAAGTGATTTTCGACGCGTACCGTTTGCAGGACCCAGGGATCGCCGACCAACTCTTCCAGTTCCGCACCTTCGTTGGGTCGATGCAAACCGGTAGCCACGAGAACGCAGATCGCCTCTGGACGCAAGCCCGCGGCCAACAACTGACGCACGATGACGGGCAGCAGTAATCCATTGGGTACGGGGCGGGTGATGTCGCAGATCAGAATGCAAGCTGAACGTGCCGGGCGCGCTTCCTGCATAAGGCTGAACGACCCTACGGGGGAGGCAAGCGCTGCTTCAACCGCTCGGGCGGGATCGGTAAGCACTGGCATGGTCGGTTTGCGAATCACCGTTACGTCCCATTCATCGCGCAGATGAAGCGGATAGGTGCTCTTGCCGTAGCTCAGGTCAACTCGCATAAAATCCCTCAACCCGTTGATGAATTGGCCGATATTCCTCAAAGCATAGACGCATAAGGATAGCATCAGAGGCTGTTGCCACCTACGCCCCAATCTTTGACCGAGCGTTAGGCTCGTTACATAAGCCCTTGTCAGAACTACATTTGAGCCTTGTCTGAACCCTGATCGCCAAGCTAGAATCCTTTCGAACATTAACCTGCGGAGGCACTCATGTCCTTCTGGAAACAACTCGTTGTCATCCCGGCCCTGACACTCGCCGTCGGTGTACCCCCGGCATTTGCGATCGATGACCAACCGCAACCGGATCAGGAGCAGATTGGCCGAGAGCCTACCGGCTCGGAAATGATGGTGGATGCGCTGGTCGCGCGACCGCTCGCCGTCGCAGGTTCGCTGGTTGGCGCAGTTGTATTCGTCTTCGCTCTCCCATTTACCCTCGGCAGCCATAGCACGGCCGCATCTGCGAAGCAGATGGTAGCGGCACCAGCGCAGTACGCGTTCAGAAAACCGCTCGGACAAATGGACAACTGCCAGACCCTGCCCGAGAGCTGCAAGTAAGTCCCCCCCTTCTGTCTCACCTGATCTCCCACTGAACTTTCCCTCCGCGTCGGCATTGTCCTGCTGACGCGGCCTGCGGCTTGGCGCGCCGTTCGCGCGCTATCCGTGCGCCCGGCTCCTAATACCCGGGACGAGCCCATGGCGATTTCGCTATACTCTCGGCGCGCGCATGGGCCCCTGTCCAGCGCGGAAGGCCGCACGCTATCTTGTATCTCGACGCGCGCGCTACAAAAAAACGTATACGGGGAGGAGAAAGATGGAAATCTGGTCCCAGGTCTATGACCCGGTGGGCAATACGATCCTGTCTACGCTGATCTGCGCGATCCCTGTGGTCGTGCTGCTCGGCGGTCTCGGGATATTCCAAATTCGCGCACACTATGCAGCGATCGCCGGACTGGTCGCGGCCGTCGTAATTGCAATATTCATCCTAGGCATGCCGGGGCCGATTGCGGCCCGCGCCGGATTCTTCGGCGCGTTGTTTGCGATCACGACCGTGTGCTGGATCATTTTCAATCTGATCTTTCTGTATCGCATGACGGTGAAGGCCGGGCTGTTCTCGATCCTGCAGGACAGCATCGGCGGCATCACCAACGACCGCCGCTTGCAGCTGGTCCTGATCGCCTTTTGTTTCGGCGCATTCTTTGAGGGTGCGGCGGGAGGTGGCACTCCAGTAGCTGTAACCGGAGCCATCCTCATCGGTCTGGGCTTTAACCCGCTGGCAGCATCGGGGCTCTCGCTGATCGCGAATACGGCGCCGGTTGCGTATGGTGGTCTTGGTACGCCGATCATCGTTCTGCAGAGCGTTACCAATTTCGACCTGCTGCATCTCTCGGCGCAGGTTGGACGGCAGTTACCATTGTTCTCGGTGATCGTTCCATTCTGGGTGGTGCTCACATTCTGCGGTTTCCGCAAGACGTTGGAGGTGTGGCCGGCAATCCTCGCGGCGGGACTGGCTTTCGCAATTCCGCAGTTCATCATCTCGAACTTCCACGGCCCGTGGCTGGTCGACATGTTATCCGCGATGATCTCGATGATTCTGCTCGCGGCATTTCTGAAGATCTGGAAACCCAAGAACGTGATGCTGGATGCCAGCGGTGCCGGCGTCACGGTCAGCTACCAAGAGGCCCAGAAGAATCGGGAGCACCACGGGCACAGTCGTGACATGGTGGTCAAAGCGTGGATGCCCTGGGTGATTCTGACCGTGGTCCTGTTCCTATGGGGTCTGCCCCAGATCAAGGCCCTCCTCAACGTCAAGGGCATTCTGTATTGGGAGTGGGCAATTCCAGGTCTGCACAAGATCGTTCAACGCGTGCCTCCCGCCGTCGGCACACCGTTCACGGAAGCCGCGATATGGAAATGGGGCATCGTCTCCGCGACGGGCACCGGCATCCTGATCGCTGCAGTCATTTCAGGGCTCGTGATGGGATTCAAGCCCAAGGACATGCTCAGGACCTGGGGCGAGACCTTCGGGATCATGAAGTTCTCGCTGCTGACGATCGTCGCGATGCTTGCGCTTGGCTACACCACCCGCTACGCGGGAATGGATGGAACGCTCGGGCTGGCATTCGCCAATACGGGCTGGCTATATCCTTTCTTCGGCACGATGATCGGATGGATTGGTACGGCGTTGACAGGAACCGATGCTGCTTCAAACGCGCTCTTCGGCAGCCAACAGGTTATTACCGCCAATAAGCTCGGTTTGGATCCCACCTTGATGGCAGCGGCCAACAGTTCGGGCGGTGTGATGGGCAAGATGATCGACGCTCAGAGCATTGTGGTTGCGTCGGTGGCGACCGGCTTTATCGGGAAGGAGGGCGTGATTCTGCGCTTCGTTTTCTGGCACAGCATCTCGCTGGCCGCGCTGGTCGGTGTATTCGTGATGTTGCAGTCCTACGTTTATCCGTTCACCGCCATAGTGGTCAAGTAGCGAAAGTAGACCAGCGGCCGAGGTAAGGCCGGGAGGTTGCGGGCGTGGTGGCAGAGCGTGGGAGATGTCCGGTGGCTGCGAGGGATTTGCAGCTGCGGCGAAGCAACTTCAGTGGAAGCGTACCGGTTGCGTCATCAACGACTCGAAGCCGCCCAGAAATTCGTCGACGACATCGATCGTGGGATCTTCGTCTATGATTTTCTGGAGCGATTCTCGGAACGACTCCGCCATCTCGCCCTCCATGTAGCCAGTCACCCCGAGCGTCTTGTCGATCAACTCGTAGCCGTTACGGCCCGGGTATTCGACCACGTGGTAATGGTTGCTGTTATAGACGATGTTCATGCGGATCACGCTCCCATGACTGTCGGCTGTCCGGCGAATCCACATTCCGGCGCGCCGCACTTGTGAACATAGATTGCGGGAAATGCCTGAGTTTCAAGGCGAACTCGAATCGGAGCCTGCCTACGGCATAGTTGGCAGCAACTTTCGAGCCAAATAGGGGGACGCGAATGAGTGCTGAAGCTCGCATAACGACACTTGGTCTCCAACTACCAGAACCTATAGCCCCAGCTTTTCAATACCTTGCGGTGGTGGCGCATGCCGGAACCGCTTGGGTTAGCGGGCAGATTCCACGCGCCGGCGGTCAAGTCATGATGACCGGGAAGGTGGGTGCGGAGATTTCTCTCGAGCAAGCACGATCGGCGTCCCGTGCCTGTGTATTGCAGGGTCTAGCGCACCTCAAGCAGACCCTCGGCAGCCTCGAACGTGTGGAGCGCTTGCTGAAGGTGACCGGCTTCGTAGCCTCTGCACCCGGATTCCAGCAGCAGCCGCAGGTTCTGGATGCGGCGTCCGAATTGTTGGTCGAGATATTCGGCGAGGCTGGCCGCCATGCCCGCAGCGCGATTGGCGTGGCCGAATTGCCGCGGGGCGTACCAGTGGAAATTGAGCTGGTCGTCGCTGTGCGTGAGTGATGCCTTCACTGGACATATCGACGCTGCGTTGTGTGCGCTCGCTGACATAATTCAGTTCTCGATGTAAAAGACATGCTTAGACGTGTGTTTGGCGATCCGAAATGGGGCCAGGCCTAGGATCGGCCTTACACCTGCGCGCCCATTTGCAGTCTAGCGGCCAAATTACTGGTTAATTCGGAGGATGAAGGGCATGCGATATCGAATGCTGGGCGAGAGTGGTCTCTCGGTCTCTGAGGCCTGTCTTGGCACTATGGACGGGGCTTCGCGTGGGTCAGAGGTGGTCCGATAGCTGTCCCGCAAGAACATCCAGGAGGCTGTGGATGGCAGTCTCCGGCGCCTGCAGACCGATTACATCGATCTTTATCAAATACATTGGCCGGATAGTTATACGCCGTTGTTCGGGAAGGTCATGTATAACCCGGCCGAAGAACGTCCTACCATTCCGATAGACGAACAGTTAAGGGCCTTCGGCGAGATGGTGAGGGCGGGCAAAATCCGCCGGGTCGGCGTGTCTAACGAAACGCCTTGGG
>Ga0209048_10001555_pt1 | contig 23476 bp, 16 predicted proteins | sample FrelakmetCRP12CR_FD_187146 | JGI IMG/M metagenome (GOLD analysis project Ga0209048, IMG submission 187146) | Freshwater lake sediment microbial communities from the University of Notre Dame, USA, for methane emissions studies - CRP12 CR (SPAdes)... | ecosystem: Environmental > Aquatic >... | reverse complement strand
AAAACTATGAGCGGGCGAAGCGGCTCCTTACGGAAAACATGGTCAGTCTGAAGCGTTTGGCTGAAGCACTCTTAGAGAAAGAAGTACTCGACGGATCCGATATTGATAACATTCTCATGCAATCCGCATCTGACGCAGTTCCTGCCTAAATTCTGCATCGTTGCTCCCGAGACGCCATGTCAGGGCAGTGGCATCTCGGGGGCCGTATTTCTACAAGACGATAGGTGAGAAGGGAGTTCTTCTCGCGAGTGATATGGTACGACCGGTCCTCCATACGGGCTACGAGCAGGTGGGGGTCTTCAGTCGTTATACAGAGGCACTGTCGTTTGCTGAATGAACCGAACATATTGACCAGACAGGCGAAAGATCGGCTGATCGAGTTCACCGACCGACCCTTAATTATGGGCGTCGTGAACGTAACGCCGGATTCGTTTTTTGACGGTGGCCGCTACCAGGATGCCGACGCCGCTGTTGCCCATGCGGTCCGGTTAGTAGAAGAAGGGGCGGATCTGCTGGATGTCGGGGCAGAGTCGACGCGTCCTGGCGCCGATGTCGTGAACGAGGCAGAAGAGTGTCGTCGTGCGATTCCCGTTGTGACCGCCGTGGCAAAAGCGGTCACCGTGCCGATCTCAATCGATACGTCAAAGGCTGCTGTCGCCCGCGCGGCCCTCGACGCGGGGGCGGTTCTCGTAAACGATGTGACGGCGTTGCGAGGCGACCCCGCCATGGTCGATGTGGTTGCTCGAACGGGAGCTGGAATCGTCCTGATGCATATGCAGGGGACGCCGCATACAATGCAGCAGGCCCCCCGCTACGACGATGTGGTGGAGGACATCTCGAATTTTTTCGAGGAACGAATCCGTTTCGCGATGGCACATGGCATTGTACAAAGACAAATCATTCTTGATCCAGGTATCGGGTTTGGTAAGCTGCTGATACATAATCTGACGCTGCTAGCGCAATTACAGCGTTTCATACGGTTTGAGTGTCCCTTGCTGGTTGGTGTGTCACAGAAGGCATTCCTTGGGCAGCTCGTGAACCGTCCGGTACAGGAGCGCCAGTGGGCGACGGCCGCGGCGGTGGCGATGGCTGTGGATCGTGGGGCTGGGATCCTTCGCGTCCACGACGTGAGGGCCATGAAGGATGTGGTGCAGGTTGCAGCAGCAATTAGTCGACTGACGTCTGTATCCATGAAAGCACAACATGCGTAAATTATTCGGTACCGATGGTGTCCGGGGAGTCGCCAACCTCGATCCGATGACCAGCGAAATGGCGATGCAGCTGGGGCGGGCCGCAGCACATTTGTTTATGCGTCGAGCCGGACGCCATCAGATTGTGATCGGCAAGGATACCCGCATATCCGGCTACATGTTGGAATCGGCGTTGACCTCCGGAATTTGCTCGATGGGTGTCGATGTGTTGCTGGTCGGTCCGATGCCGACTCCGGCGATTGCGTTCCTGACGAGGAGTCTCCGTGCCGATGCGGGGGTAGTGATCTCGGCTTCGCACAACCCTTACCAGGATAACGGCATCAAGTTTTTCTCCAACGACGGGTTTAAGCTGCCCGATGAGATGGAAGCTCGCATCGAGGAACTCATCGTGTCAAACGGGATTGCCCATCTCCGGCCGACGGCTGATGCCATTGGAAAAGCCTATCGAATCGACGATGCCGAGGGGCGTTATATCGAGTTCGTCAAGCGGACATTGCCGAGAGAGCTCGATTTCCAGGGAATCAAAGTGGTGGTCGATTGTGCCAATGGCGCCGCCTACAAGGTCGCGCCAAAGGTGTTGCGGGAACTCGGGGCGAAGGTCGAGGTGATCGGTGATGAGCCGGACGGGATGAATATCAATGCCGGCTGTGGCGCGGTCCATCCTGAGCTGCTGCAGAAGGCGGTCCGCGAGCAGGGGGCTCATCTCGGAGTGGCTCTGGACGGGGATGCCGATCGCGCCATTTTTGTCGACGAACAGGGACGTGTCGTGGACGGCGATCATATTATGGCGATGTTGGCGCTCGATCTTCATCGCCAAGGGCAGTTGTCTAAGCAGACGGTGGTGGGTACCGTCATGAGCAACTTTGGACTGGAGCTTGCCATGACGAACGCCGGTATCACGCTCGTGCGAACTGCCGTCGGTGACAGATATTTGCTCGAACGGATGTCGGCCAATGGGTTTAATTTCGGAGGCGAGCAGTCAGGTCATTTCATTTTCCTGGATCATAATACGACCGGTGACGGGTTGCTGTCGGCACTACAAGTGTTGTCGCTCATGAAGCGCACAGGTAAGCCTTTGTCCGAACTGGCCAAAGCGATGACAGCAGTCCCGCAAATATTGCTCAACGTGAAGGTGACACAGAAGCCGAACCTCGACACAGTCCCCGAACTCCAACGCGCGATCCATGAAAGTGAACAACGTCTTAACGGCAGCGGACGCGTGTTGGTGCGGTACTCCGGCACCGAACCACTCTTGCGTGTAATGGTCGAGGGTGAGAGCGATGATCAGATTCGTGAAGTGGCCAATCGGCTTGTCGACGTCGTCAAGACTCATCTGGGTTAGGGTCGCCCCCCATTAAGGGACGTAGCCCCCTTAAACGGGTCCAGATCGTATGGTAGGGTCGGGCCAAAATGACCCGCTCCACGAATCGAGACCGATCGAGACCTGAGGAATTGGCCTGTTGCGTGGTCGATTGTAGCCGCTGTAGCCGCCGGTCCGGCATGGCGAACCTAGCATCGCTCACGTGAGTGTCTCCAGTAATTCAGGGGAGGCGTGGGCCGTCTGTACCGTCGCCACCCGGTCCGTCGCAAAGGTGACCGGGGCCTGATCCTGGAGTGCACTGTGCGGTCTGGTGAAATTGTAATCCTCCTGCCAGCGAGCCAACTTCGCTCGCACATCCTCGAGCGTAAAGTATACGTTCACGTTCAAGCACTCGTCCCGTAGGGGCCCATTGAAGCTCTCGAGGAAGCCATTCTCCACAGGCTTTCCGGGCCGAATAAAATCCAGCTGGATCCCATGGCGGTAGGCCCAGGCATCCATGACGCGACTGGCAAATTCGCTGCCGTGGTCCACGGTGATCGAGCGAGGTGCGCCCCGGTGAATCACCACCGGCTCTAACGCCTCCGCCACCTTCTCCCCGGTGAGCGACTGATTAGCCACAAGCACAGACATTCCCGCGTGAACTGGTCCACGACGGTCAGAATCCGAGACCAGCGGCCATCCGCCACGCACTCACTCACGAAATCCATACTCCACCGCTGATCCTGGGCCGTGGCCACGGCCTGCGGTACGCGGTGCCGGCCCGCGGCCTTCGTGCGGTGTTTGGTCCGCACCGTCAGCCCTTCATCGGTATAGAGCCGATAGATTCGTTTCGCATTCACGCGCCACCCATCCCGCCGCAACAAGACCGTGAGTCGTCGATAGCCGAAACGCACCCGGCTCGCCGCCACCTCTCGCAACCGCATGCGCAACGCCACCTGCGGATCTCGATGACCCTGATACCGTAACGAGGCTCGCGCCATCGGCCACAGCCTCGAGGCCCAATGCTCACTGACCTGGTAGGTCGTTTGCGCCAAGCGGGCGAGGGCCCGCTGGTCCCGAGGCTTTAGAGTTTTTTTTCGCACGAGTTCCTGCAACATATGCCGATCGAGCGAGAGACCCGCCACCAGGCGTTTCAACTTGGCATTCTCCTCACGGAGTTGCCGCAACTCCCGCAGCTCGCTCAGCCCTAGCCCCGTAGACTTCCGTTTCCACACGCAGAACGTCTGCTCGCTGATGCCCACGTCGTCGTGCCATCGTCGGGTCATCCTTGGTGAGAAGAAGACCACGCCGCGAGCCGCTTCCTCAAGCGCCCGCTGGCCTACTTTTCGGGTTTTGGGTCAGTCTGCACCCAGACCCGGAACACTGACCTAAGAGGGTTTTATGGATAAGGGGCAACGGGCAAAAGTTCACTCTCGTCATCCCAAACGCGCCCGAGAGCCGTAGCCTCTCCCCATAGACGGCCTAGGCTGATGGGGGCAGTACCCCACGTAGCGCTGTTCCAACGTTGAAAGAAACAAGTTGCACCTTGTAAGTGACTGATTGGATGACATGCCATTTTGGTGCGTGATTGAAATCGGCAGCAGGCTGACAAGCTGCGAGCAGCAAGCTAGTTACCGTGTGACGTCCAGCTATGACACAAACGGTGGGACACTATTGCAGTGACCGATCAAGCAAGAACAGTCTTCAATGCACTCGTCGCTCGCTGCCGACTGGGTGATGTGAAGATGCGTACCGCCCATCGCTTGAGGAATATCGAGCCTGTCTGGGACCTGTACCGCAGGTTGTGATCCCCATGTTTCTTCAGAGAGTCTCACGGATGAAGCGATCTCAACCATACGTGACGATAGGCGATGTGTGAAACGCTAAATCGATTTGCGCTCACGTTCTTCTATATTAAGATAGGTACGATGTAGTTCTTCCTCTGTCCCCTCTGAGAGTCTCGCGTCGTTCGTGCAACTCGAGGTGGTCTCATGCCCGATCTGAACAACGTGCGCTCCTGGCCGACCGTTTCGGACCGCATGCGGTATGCGGTCGACCAATGCATGGAAGGCCTGGCGTTGCTAGACGCCGAGGGCCGCTACACCTATATGAATCAGGCGCATGCGGCGATGTACGGGTTTACTTCGGATGAGCTGATAGAAAAATCCTGGAAAGTGCTCTACGAGCCGAACACCATTGCACTCATCGAGGCCGAATATTTCCCGCTCTTGCTTGCGCAGGGGCATTGGAGTGGCGAACTCACAGGGCGCAAAAAAACAGGTAGCCTGTTCAGCGCCGAAGTCTCCTTGAACCTGGTCAAACGGGAGGAGGGGCAGCTAGAGGGCCTGATCTGCACATGCCGAGATATTACTAATCGCAAGAGGCTCGAACGCCGGGTGAAGCAACGGGGCTCGGCCTTATCCGAAGCCGTCCAGGCCTTGAAAAATGAAAATCGAGCCCGCCGGCTCCTGGAACAGGAGCGTGAAAAACTCCTTGAGCAAGTGACCGAAGGGCGGGCGCGACTGCAGGCGCTCTCGCGCAGCCTGCTCGAGACGCAGGAAACGGAGCGGCATAAATTGTCGCGCGACCTGCATGACGAGGTGGGCCAGTTGCTGACGGCGCTGAAAGTCAACCTGCAAAGCATTCTGGAGGAGCAACCTGCCGCATTCGTATCAGTTCCGATTGACGAGAGCGTGTCGATCGTGGATCGGATGATCGAATCCGTGCGGAGTCTCTCGCTGGACCTGCGCCCGTCCTTGCTGGACGACCTCGGGTTGATTCCCGCGCTTCGGTGGTATCTGCGGCGGCAGGCGGAGCGACTGAACTGGAAGCGGACGTTTACGGCTGAGAACTGTTGCACGCGCTATCGAGACGACCTGCAAATCGCCTGCTTCCGGATCGCGCAAGAGGCGTTAACGAATGTCGCGCGCCATGCCAACGCCACGAAGGTGACCCTCCGGATATCCGAGAAAGGGGCCGTGCTCGAACTGGTCGTGCGGGACAACGGCGGTGGGTTCAGTCTCGCTCACGCGAAAACACGCGCCAAGAAGGGACAGAGTCTTGGCTTACTCGGCATGGAAGAGCGGGCCAGGTTGGTCCACGGGTCTATCACCATTACGTCACAGCGGGGCAGAGGCACCACCGTGCGGGCCGTGTTCCCACTCTCGCCCCGTGTGAAGACGGAAGAAAGAACTCGTCACTGATGAATATATTGCGCGTCGTAATTGCGGATGATCACACGCTGGTGCGCGAAGGCATTCGCGCCCTGCTGAACAAGTTTACCGACATCGAGGTGGTGGGTGAAGCGACGGATGGCACCGACGCCATCGAGCAGTGCAAACATGTGCACCCAGACGTAATTCTCATGGATATCGCGATGCCGGGCTTAAACGGGCTCGAAGCGACCGCTCGTATCGCCACCGTCAGTCCTGCGACCAGGGTCCTGCTCCTCTCCATGCATGCGAATGAAGAGTACATGCGACTAGCTCTACACATGGGGGCGTCGGGCTACGTGCTCAAAGGCTGCGATCTCAAGGAATTGGAATTCGCGATCAGAGCGGTCGGGCGCGGGGAGCGCTATCTCACGCCGACGGTGGCGAAATACATGGTCGATGGCTATCGCAATCGGCACAACGAGGTGCTGTGTCCGTTGTCCCAACTAACCTCGCGCCAACGAGAAATCTTACAACTGATTGCCGAGGGGTCTGCGACCAAAGACATCGCCTCCCGCTTAGACTTAAGCGTCAAGACCGTCGAAACACATCGTACGCAGTTGATGAAGCGGCTGCACATCCACAATGTGCCCGGACTCGTCCGCTTAGCCATCCGCCAAGGACTCGTGCCGGCCGATCAGTAACGAGTCCCCGTGGCAGGTCCTGTTCGTCGACGCTCGATGATACGTATCGCTCAGTAATGCCCAAGGGTAATATCAGGGAAATCCCGATATCGCTTATCTCTCCTGCCTGCCAGACTTGTGGAGTCGCCACAGGAGGGAAGCGGTATGTCGAATCTTCGGATGCTCTTGATCGACACGAACACCGTGTTTCTCGACCAAGCATTGAAATGGCTGCGGAACGAGAGGCGGATTTCAGTCGTTGGACGGACCAAGTCGTGGAAACGGGCCATAGAACTCATGCGAACGTCCCACCCGGATGTGGTGCTGGTCGATGTTTCGGTTCCTGATCTTCAGGGAGGCGATGCGATCACCGCGTTTACCCGGCGAACACAATCGCCCCGGGTCATCGTCATGTTATCGTATGACAAGCCCGAGTATCGCGGCTGGGCGCGGGAAGCCGGTGCCATCGGGTGTGTCTCGAAAAGCGACTTCATCCTGGAATTGAAGCCTTTGATTCGTGCGCTCTTCTTGAAACGAGTCTGACTCCTCTGCGCGCTCCACACCTCGGCATTCGTTCGCCTATCTGCCTTCCGACAGCTGTCCATCTCCTCGATGCCACCTTTCTACGCGTACTCTTGGTAGCGCCCAGATCTGAGACCGATCAACAGCGGGGCACTCACGGGTCCACACCGTCCCTCGTTCGTTGCCACACGCGAGCGAAGGGCTAGGCAGTTCCTTCACCTCCAGGATCATAATTTCCGTTGCTACCTCCAAATACGTAAGTGGGGCAAGAACAATCCCCCCCCCTTCCTCAGGGAATCCCTGATGGCATGTGGCAGTTGCCAGCTATAGTTCTTCAATGTAGGAAGTTTTTACCCAGTTGGTTGCGTTCTTCACCAATGGAGAATAGTGAGGCCAGATCACAGCACGATGGAGCAGGGCATGGGAGCTACAGATAGGAATCAACGACCGGACGGGGACATTTGTTCAATGACAGAGCATCCACGGAGGAGGGGCGATATGAAACGGTATCCAGTGTTGTTGTCGATCATGTTGTTGGTTTGTGCGGCGGTGGCCACGCCGAGCATGGCCACCGCCGAAGTCGTCGCCACCCTCACCGCACAGAAGGTGGTGAGCGCGCCGGGAAAGGGCACGACCTACCAGCCTGCAGACAAAGCGAGTCCCGGCGATGTGATCGAGTATCAGGCTGTCTACACAAATCACGGCAAAAGTCCTGTGAGGAATCTCGTTCCAACGATGCCGATTCCTGCCGGCATGGAATACATCCCCGGCAGCGCGAAGCCCGCGCAGATGATGGCCAGTCTGGATGGAAAGAAGTTCGAGGCCGTGCCGGTGACGCGCATGGTGACGCTGCCGAACGGGAAACAGGAAGTCCGCGAGGTGCCATATGAAGAATATCGGTTCGTGCGCTGGACCACCGGTGACATGGCGGCGGGTCACAGCACGATGGTCAGCGCCAGAGCAAAGATGAGCGATGTCGGTCCGGCCAAATCTCCCGCGAATGAGAGTGCCTCCGTCGGGATGACCGCGAAGAAGGGAGGCAGATCATGAACGGCCATCAACCTGCATCGCCACATAGTGCGTGCAAGACAGCTCAAAGGGCAACAAGCTCCTCGCCCGGTCCAGCGGAGCGTCGTCAGGGTTGGACCTCGATGACACGGATGGCTGTTTCAAGAAAGACCGGCCGCGCCATCACGCAGGCGCTCAGCGTCCTGTGTGCGGCGCTGGTCCTGACGATCAGCACGGTGAACCCGTTTGTGACCGGCGAAGCTGAAGCGGCACCGGCTGCCGGAACGGTCATCGGTAATCAAGCCTCGGCGACCTATACCGACGGTACGAACGTGGTGCGGACCGCGACGTCAAACGTCGTGCAGACCACCGTCGCACAGCGAGCCGCGTTGACCTTAACTCCCATTAACTCCGTGCCGGGCGTCTCTAGCTCCCCGGTGGTCTTTGCCCATACGCTGACCAACACCGGAAACGGCTCGGACACCTTCGCCTTCTCCAGCGCGAATCAAGGCGGGGACACCTTCGACTTTGCCTCGATTACTTTCTTTGCCGATGCAAACGGCGATGGTATTGCCGACAACGCCACGGCGATTGTGAGCACCGGTCCCTTGGCGGCCGGCGGAGTGTTCCGTTTCGTCGCGTCAGTGACGGTTCCGGCTGCGCAAGCAAACGGTGCGACCGGCATCATCCAGGTTACGGGTACGAGCGGATTCACACCGCTCGTAACGGTTGCCATACTCGACACGGTTACGGTCAACTCCAACACGTCGCTGAGTGTGATCAAGTCGATGAGCGCGATCTCCGGTGCAGCGGGGTCGGGACCCTATACGGTTACGTTGACCTACACGAATAACGGCGTGGCCACGGCGACGGCCGTGACCTTGGCCGATGTGATTCCAGCAGGTATGACGTATGTGGCCGGGAGCGGTCGATGGAGTGTGACCGGTTCCGGAATCACGCTCACCGACGCCTCGAATGTGGATCTTCAGGGTACGGCCCCGAACACGATTATCTATGACCAGAACATCACCGTGGCTAATCGAGTCACGGCAGTGATCAATCAGGTGCCAGCCGGTGTCTCGGGCACGTTGACGTTCCAGGTGAGCATCGGCGCGGCGGCCACTGGCACCCTGAATAACACGGCAACGGCCCAATACACCGTCGGCGTGACGCCGGTCGGTCCGGTCAACACCAACACCGTGGGCTTTGCCGTGACGCCGCCCACAATCACGGCGGCCGTGGTGGCGGACGACAATCCGCTGCAAGCGGGCGATGCCGTGGTGGACGACGTGGTAACGGTCGCCTCGGCGCTGCAGGGCGCCACCGTGACGTTTAACAACCGGATTCACAATAACGGCACGGCGAGCGACACGTTCGACATTACGCTCGGTGGAAGTACGTTCCCCGCAGGGACCTCATTCCTGCTCTTCCAAAGCGACGGCGTGACGCCGTTGACCAATAGCGCCGGCACCGGGGCTCCCGATACGGGGCCGGTTGCCGTCGCAGGGGTGTACACGGTCGTTGTCAAGGCCCTGTTGCCGCCGAGCGCAGTGGCAGGAGGTCCGTACAACGTGACGGTCACGGCGACATCCGTCAACAATCCAGCGGTGAGCGATACCGTGACGGATCGGTTGACCACGATTACGGCAACGACCGTCGACGTAACGAACAACGCGGCGTTGCCAGGCGGGACCGGCGCTGGGGCTGGCCCGGAGGTCGCGGCAGTGGTGACGAACAGCGCCGCTCCCAATACGACGACCACCCTCACGTTGTTCGTCAATAACATCAGCCCGGGGACGCCGGACAGCTATGACCTGACGGCCTGGGCGGATGCGGCGACCACCACGGCACTGCCTGCTGGATGGACGGTCGTGTTCAATAATATATCCGGCACCGCCATCACAAACACCGGGGTGATTGCTGCCGGAGGCAATATGCAGGTGAACGCGGTGGTGACGGTTCCGCCTGGTGCAACCGGGACTCGAGACATTTATTTCAGAGCCCAGTCACCGACGACCGGGGCCTTGGATAAAAAACACGATGCCGTGACCATCCCGGCTACTGCACGGTCGATCACGATCGTGCCCAACAACACGGGCCAAGTATTCCCCAACGGCACGGTGGTCTATAGCCACACGATCACCAACAACGGGACCGTCCTGGAAGGGAACAATGCCGCCGGTGCCGGCAGCACGACACTCATCTTGTCCAACAGCCAAGCTGGATGGAGCACGACACTGTATTGGGACAATAACACCAATGGGATTTTCGATGGAACGGAACCAGTGGTCACCAATCTCACCTTCTTGAGCGGTGGGGCGGCAGGGTTGGCTCCTGGTGAAAGTGCAGTCCTGTTCGTCAAAGTCGTGGCGCCGGCGGCGGCGGCAACGGGCACGGTGGATACCACGACCCTCACAGCGACGACGGATCCCGGTCTCGTGGGCGGACTCACCGCGCCGCCAATCGCCACGGCGACGGATACCACGACGGTGAATAGTAGCCAACTGCAGTTAATCAAGGCGCAGGCGCTCGATGCCAACTGCACCGGCACCGGGCCCTTCGTATACAGCTCGGCGAGTATTTCCAGCGCCTTGCCGGGGGTCTGTATTCGCTATCAGATTACGGCGACGAACGTGGGGACGACCAATATCACCACCGTCAATGTGAACGATGCGACACCGCCGAACACCGTCTATGACGACGGCAGTCGGAACGTAGCCGGCGGAACCTGCGGCTCGGGAGCGGTCGATGCCGCAGCTGCGGCCGTGGTCACGGGCGGCGTTCCGCCCCCGCCCCCGCTGGTGGCGGTACCGGCCTGCAATAGTGCCGGTAGCATCAGCGTCACCTTGGGCACCTTGACGCCCACGCAGGCGCTGGTCCTGACGTTTGGGGTGATGATCAACCCGTAAGGATCTTAAGGGGGGCGGGAGAGAGGACTCTCTCGCCCCCTCGGCACTGTCGGAAGTACGGTTGGCTAACATACCTTAGAAGACGGAGACCGCCTTGTGAGCCAATGAAGAGTGCACTGGGTGTGGGATTAGGTAGAGCGAATGTGCTGAGACCACTCGGTAGGTGTCACAGGTATGAGGGGAGTCGAACTCTTAGAGGAGAGGTGCGTTCGCTCCACCGGGGTGTCGCTATATAATGGACAAAAACGTGATATCGTAGCATTTTTCGTTGCCCTTCTCTTCGTCCTTCTCCCGCATATTTCGCACGCTGCCCCGTCACCTGGAACCAGCATCCCTAACCAGGCCCAGGCCGCCTTCACGATGGGAGCCGTTTCGGGCTCCGTGTCGTCCAACACCGTCGCCACGGTCGTGTCGGGAGGTCCCACGATCGGCTACTACGCCACCAACACCTACGGAGCTCCTATCGGAACGGCCTACATCGGCACGCCGCTTTTTGTTCAAGCCAATGCCGGAGTCTGCAATCTCAACTCGGCTGTGATCGACACCTTGCCGATTACCGTGACCGCGACCGGGACCGGCGATAAGGAAGTCCTGATCGCGACGGAGACGTCGCCGAACTCGGGCCTCTTCGAAATTCAGCCGAACATCCAGACGCGAAACAGTGCCGCGACGCCCGGGAACGGAATACTCGAAGTCGTACAGGGCAGCACGGTCAAGGTTCAGTTTGCCGGGTGCGGTGCGGCGCTGACCTCGGCCTCACTCAACATCGTGTTGATCGATCCCAGCGGTATTGTCTTCGATAGTGTGAGCAATCAACCAATTGGCGGGGCCGTCGTCGAACTGATCAATGCCGCGACGAACGGTCCGGCGACGGTGTTTTTGTCCGACGGTGTAACGTCCGCGCCGAGCAATGTCACGACGGGGCCTGACGGGTACTTCTCGTTTCCTCTCGTCCCTGAAGGCACCTACTTTTTCAAAGTCACGTCGCCCGGGAGCGCGTTCGCGCCGTTTCCATCCACCAAGACGGTCAGCCAGCTGCCATCCGGCCGCACGATTCATCCCTCCGGTTCGTTCGGTGGGCAGTTCTACGTGAATGTCTCGACCGGTCCGCTGAAAATGGACATTCCACTCGATCCGAGAAGTTCCGCCTTGTTTGTCGAGAAAACCGCTTCGCGCAGCATCGTCGAGGTCGCGGAATTTCTCGATTACACGGTGCGGGTCACCAACCTCTCGGGCGCAGCGCTTCCGACCGTCACGGCAGTCGATAACCTTCCAGCCGGGTTTGCTTACGAACCAGGCTCCGTGCGTCTGAACGGGGCCCCCGCTGCGAATCCCAGTGGCGGGCGTGGACCGCAATTGAGCTTTGCAATCGGGGCGCTGGCCAATGCAACGACGACGACGCTGACCTATCGCGTCCGAATCGGACCAGGCTCGTTGCAGGGCGATGGGACCAACCGCGTTCAAGCGTTCGGGGGAGGCCTCAGTTCAAACCTTGGGTCGACGACAGTGACGGTGCAGGCCGGTGTGTTCAGCGTGAAAGGCATCATCATTGGAAAAATTTACATGGACTGTAATCGAAACCGGATTCAGGATCCCGAAGAGCTTGGGATCCCCGGAGTCCGCATCTACCTGGAGGACGGCACCTATGCGATCTCAGACAGCGAGGGGAAGTACACGTTCTACGGAATCAGTCCCCGTACTCATGTGCTGAAGATCGACAAAACGACGCTGCCGCCTGACGCCGAATTGATTACGCAATCGAATCGGAATGCGGGCGATGCCGGCAGCCGGTTCGTGGATCTCAAACGGGGCGAGCTGCATCTGGCAGATTTTGCCATCGGCAATTGCGACGAGAAGATCTACACCAATGTGAAGGCCCGTCGCGCGAAGGGCGAAGCGAGCCTTGCGCAACTGGAACAGGCAGCGATTCCGTTGAAACCAGGCCAGCCGGGTCAGGCACCGGTTCCGGCGACGGCTCCGATGCTGAGCGGCATGTTTCCGGATAGGCAACGAGACGCACAATTCAATGCGGTCGCGCCTGAAAAGAACGTGACCACATTGAACCAACCGGTGGCCGGCACGGACCGCACGCTCAATCAGCAGAATTCCCCACTGCCCAATGCGCCCAACGCAACCAGTCCGATCGTCGACATCGAAAAGGCGCTCCCACAGACCGATGCCTCGCTCGGATTTCTCGATTTGAAGGATGGCGATACCTTGCCGATGGCGCAGACCTCGGTCCGTGTCAAAGGCGTGACAGGCAGTCCCTTTTCGTTAATGGTGAACGGGAAGGACATTCCTGACGACCGGGTCGGCACCAAGGCGGTCTTGGCCGAGAAGCAGCTGGAAGCCTGGGAATATATCGGCGTCAATCTCGTGCCCGGTCCCAATACGCTTGAAGTGCGGCAGAATGATAATTTCGGCATTGCCAGGACGAAGGCGATTACCGTGATCGCTCCAGGCGAACTGGGCGTCATCAAAGTCGGGCTCCCGCTGAAGCCGGTGCCGGCCGACGGCCAGACGCCGGCCATCATCGGAGTCCGGTTGGAAGATAAACACGGCGTCCTAGTCACATCGCGCACGCTCCTCACGCTTGAAGCCACGGTGGGAATCTGGCAGGTGGAGGATCTCAACAAGAAAGAACCTGGCATTCAAGTGGCAATCGAAGGTGGCGAAGGTGAATTTCTGCTCATGCCGCCTCAAGAACCGGCTGACACCATGGTACGGGTCACATCCGGTCTCCTTGTGGGAGAAGCGAAGTTGGCGTTCGTGCCGAATCTGCGGCCATTGATCATGGTCGGCGTCTTGGAGGGCGTGCTCGATTTGCACAAGCTTAATCCGAAAAGCTTGATGCCGACGAGGAGCAACGACGGTTTCGACGATGAACTCCGGAACTCCGAAACTTTCGGGACGACGACCGCGGCCGGACGTGCCGCCCTGTTCCTGAAGGGCAAGATCCCCGGCGATGCGCTCTTGACGATGGGATTCGACTCGGACAAGAACACGCAAGGCCGGTTGTTCCGTGACATTCAACCGGAGGAATTCTATCCAGTCTATGGCGATGCTTCGGTGAAAGGATTCGACGCGCAATCGACCGGCCGATTGTATGTTCGGGTCGACAAGAATAAGTCGTTCCTGTTGTACGGCGACTATACGACCTTGTCGTCGAACGAGGCCCGGCAACTCGGACAATACAGCCGGAGTCTCAACGGCCTCAAGGGTCATTACGAGAACAGCCGCGTCATCGTCAACGCCTTCGCCGCGCACGATACCGCGCGTCAACTCATTGAGGAATTGCCGGCGCAGGGCATCTCCGGGCCCTATCAGCTCACGCGTGTGAAGGGATTCGTCGAGAACAGCGAAAAAGTCGAAATCCTCGTGCGAGACCGCAGTCAGCCGTCGGTCATCTTAACGACGACGCCCCAACAGCGGTTTTCCGACTATGCGCTGGAGCCCCTGACGGGGCGATTGCTCTTTAAGGCCCCGGTTCCGAGCCGAGATCAGAATTTGAACCCGATCTCGATTCGCGTGACCTACGAATTGCAAGAGGGTGGAGAGAAATTCTGGGTGGCCGGTGGGGATGCGCAGGTCAAGATCACGGACAATTTCGAAGTAGGCGGGTCCTACGTGAAGGATATGAACCCCCAGGATAGTTATGAACTGAAAGGCGGAAATTTCACGGCCAAGTTAACCGACAAGACGTTCCTCTTCGGTGAAATTGCTCAATCGGAGAAGCAAAGCGTCGGCAGCGGGATGGGGAAACGCATCGAATTGCGCCACAACAGTCAGGATCTGCAATTGCGGGCGTACTACGGAGAGACGGACACGACGTTCGTCAATCAGACGTCGTCCCTGGGAAGAGGCCGGCGCGAAGCGGCAGTCAAAGGAAGCTATCGGATCAACCAGCAAATCCGCCTCCTCGGTGAAGCGATTCATTCCGAGGATCTCGTGACCAACGGCAAACGAGACGGTGCAATGGCCGGAGCAGAATATACGTTTGAAAACAACCTGAAGCTTGAAGCAGCCGTGCGCCACTTCAAGGAATCCGTGGCTCCGTCCCAGACATCGAGCATCGGCGGAACCCCGACTGACGCAACGACGATTCGCGGGAAGGTCACCGCGCCGGTTCCCTATATTCCCAACCTTTCCGTAACGGGCGACTATGAGCAGGCGGTAACAAGCAGCGATCGTCGTGTCATCGGCGTGGGCGCAGAGTATCAAATTGCCTCGCAAGGGCGTCTCTACATGCGCCACGAGTTTATCAACAGCTTAGGCGGGCAATATGCGTTGAACGGGAACCAACATCAGGATGCGACGGTGTTCGGCATGGACACGTCCTACATGAAGGACGGGAAAGTGTTCAGCGAATACCGAGTTCGGGATGCGCTCTCCGGTCGCGAAGCGCAGGCGGCGTTCGGGTTACGCAACAAGTGGACGCTCACGGAAGGCGTAACGGCAAATACGACGTTAGAGCGCATTCAGGATTTCGGCGGCACCAGCCATACGACGGGCACGGGGGTCACAGGAGCGCTGGAATACTCCCGGGACCCCTCGTGGAAAGGGACGGCCAGGGTGGAAAAACGCTTTAACTCTCAAAGTGATAGCCTTCTCGGACAAGTCGGGTTAGGGTATAAACTGAGTCGTGATTGGACCCTCCTGAGCAAGAACACCTACTCCATGGTCGAAACCGGAGGTGGGAACAAAACCGTCGAACATTTGCGAGTGGGCGTGGCCTACCGGGAAACCGATACGAACGTCTGGAACGGGTTGGGCCGATACGAATTCAAGCACCAGAACGATCCGGGCGGCGCGCTTAATGTCGGGCTGGGCGGCAGCGGCTCGGCGTTCGCGACGGTGATGGACGTGCATATTCTCGCGACCGACTGGACCTTTCATCCGGGCCGGCCCTGGACCTTCATGGGTGGGTACGCGTTCAAGTGGGTTCAAGAAGACAGTCTCGGTATTCGCAGCACCTATTACGCGCAACAGATAAAGGGGCGTGTCACCTATGACATTACCGAGCGATGGGATCTTGGTCTCGCCGGCAGCAATCTGTTCGGCGGCGCGTTCACCAGCAATCAATATGCGCTTGGACTGGAAGTCGGCCACGTATTGATGGCGAACGTCTGGGTGTCGGCAGGGTACAACGTGATGGGGTATAAAGATCGGGATCTAAGTCCCGAAAACTATGAGAACAAGGGGTTCTATTTGCGGATACGCATGAAATTCGACGAAGACATCTTTGAGGCATTAAGATAAACATGCCTACCCGACCTCCCGAAATGACCAATCCCATTCTGCGAGTCGCTCTTCTGCTGCTCGTCGCGATAACGTTGCCTTGGCCCCACAACAGCGCGGCGCAAAACGAAGGTCGAGCCAAGGCGAATCTGCAGGGATTCCAGCAACTGCAAACACGTCTCGCCACGTTGAATGCGAACGGCATCTCCCTCACCAACTATTCCTTGGCGAAAGCGCAGGCGTGGCTGGAGTTTTCCCAAGAGGAATACTTCGACAACGATCGTTCGGGAATCGTGGAGTCCACCTTTGCCGAAGCGCAGGGCCTGATCGAACATCTTGAAGCCAGCGTTACCACGCCGCTCGATATGAGTACGCCGTTGCTCGAGGGGAAGGCCAGGCTCGATCCCGAATCCTGGCAGGCGGTGGAAGAATTGAAGATCCAGAAGCTGTCTTGCGCAGGCCATCTCATTGCGAGGCTGGAAGTCCAACTCGTGCACGTTGAACATGAGTTTCACGAACTCGGGCAGATCCATGCGGCTCCCTATCGGCAGGCCGTTCAGCGCATGATGGAAGAGATCAAAACGGTGGATTGTTCTCCTCCCAGCCACAAGCGGACGGTGCCACAGACTGAAAGTGTTCCGGAGACGAAGCCATAGATCCATACGCACGGTGTCACGCGATGTCATGGGCATTTTTCACAGGGAGCGGTCCGATCAAGGCTTACGCAGCCACCGCCTGGTTTGTTACGCTCTCGCTCGTCCTGACGGGAGGGCAGATCGCAGGGGCGCAGGAGGTGTGGGGATCGGACGATCTGACCGTCAAACCGGTCAAGCAGCGGCTGAGCGATGAGGCGATCGAGGCCGATAAACGCGTGTTCCTTCACATTCGGACGAGACTCGCAGCAGCCAAAAGCCAAGGCCGTTCAGAACAGACCTGTGTGTTAACGAAAGCGGAAGCCTGGCTGAATGTAGCGGAAGAGGAATACGACGAAAATGAAGAGGGTGAGATCGTCGACGTGACCCTGCGCGAAGCGCAGCGTCTGCTTCGATCCCTCAACCACTCCGCCGAGGCAGTTCAGCCGAAGATCCCTTTGTTCGGTACTCCGACAACGGCTCGCCCAGATTTGTGGCTCCAGTTGACGCAACTCAGAGACCGCGGCGTTTCCTGTGCCTGTGATTCCCTCGCGCGGCTTGAGGTCCAACTATCCTGGGCAGACCATGAAGTGCAAGAGGGTAGGCAGCATGCCAGCCCCTACATAGAGGCGGCGGAGCAATTGGCGGAATCCGCGAAGCACGAGGCGGATCAGACTTGCCCGCTGGCCGCGTCTGTTCCACGTCCGCTGCCGCCTGTCGAAGACTCAGTATCCCACGACACGCTTCCCAGCCCGGAGCCGTTCGTGTCGTCCATCGCCCCCGCGCCGGTTCCCATCGAAACCCATTCAGCCCCGGAGCCACTGCTTCCACCGGCGGCGTTACCTGAACGTCCGCTCGTGCCGGAGCCGTCGGCAGTGGCCGAGGCAGCCTCAGTGCCTGAGCCGACTGAAGCGCTAGAGACAGCCATCATCAGTTCGGCTACCTTGCCGTGGGCCGTCCATTTTTCGACGAATCGATGGACCCTCAGTGCCTCAAGGGCAGGAGTGCTTGATACAGTGAGCGAAGTCCTCCTCCGGCACTCTCAGGCGCTGGTACGACTTGAAGGGCATACTGATCAACGGGGAGCTGCATCCTGTAATCAGACGCTGTCTGATCGCAGAACCAAGGCCGTGAAGGAGTATCTGGTGAAAGCGGGGATCAATCCCGACCATATCTCGACGACCGCTTTTGGGAAAAGTCGCCCGTTGACCCGGAGCCGCCAGAACAGGGAGTTGGCCAGAAACCGCCGCGTGGTCATCGTCGTCACGAATATCGAAGAGCTCACATTGGAAGAGCAGGAAAGTGACTTACAGATGGATCAGCGGAAACGTCGAAAGCCGTCGCGCCAAACAGAGCTGAAGGCACAAGAACACCAGTCAAATAAGGTCAAGACTGGTCAGTCACGCGAAACACGATAGCGTCGACATGGCATGAGTCCTCGAACAAAGATAACCAGTGGCATATCCCCCGCTGCCGGATGGCATGTCGGTGCCTGGCGGCTCCTGGTCTGTCTCCTTGGTAGCCTTCTATTACTGTGGGGCGCCCCCGCTCATTCGAACTTACGGGCCGCTCCCGCCTGGTTCGATACTAATGCCGTCGGCACGGCGCCGGATTGGCATTACCGTGTGCCGATTACGATTCCCGCGGCGACGAGCGTCAACAGCATGATCAGGGTCGATGTCGATTTCGCTGCCTTGCTGACGCAGATGGGCGTGTCGGGCACAGTTGACGCCAATTCGCCGCGTGTCGTCCGGAGCACCGGCGTTCAGAGCACCACGCAGGAATTCACCGATCAGGTCTATGCGGGCGCGACCGATCTACTCAACGACGGCCGAGGAGAAGTGCGCTTTCTTCTCGAAGACGCCGGCCCCGTGACCTACTACCTGTACTTCGACATCACGCAGAACGGGATCAAGACGGCCTGGCCTACAGCCAACACAATTGACGGGAACTTCGAATTCAGCACCACGGGAACGCAGAACCCTCCTGGCTGGACGGCGACCACCACGAATGCCGCATTCGATGCACAGATTCGACCGGCTGAGAACCCGAGCATTACCACCGACGGGACACCGGTAGGGAGCGGACTGCCGAATCCCCGCGTAACCGACGGCACACCGAATACCGGTAATTTCTCCTATCTCATCGGTGCACGGACCAACAATGAAGCGGCAACCGGCAATCCAACCGTCACGCTGACGAGGACCATCGTCGTGCCTGCCGTGAGTCCGGGGAACCTCACCCTCCGCTATCGCATCGAAGGCTGGGATAGCAGTGCCGATGGGTCAACCCAGTATGATTTCTTGCGCATTCAGCTGGTCGGAGGCACCACCACAGAGGTGCTCGGCCCGTCATTGGGCAGTTATACGACGCTCCCGTACAGCGCGAACCTTCGAATAGGACAAGCCACAACGACTCAATCAGGATACGGACAATACAACGGATGGGATACAGACACGAACGGAACCCATCGATCCGGAATGACCCTAACACGCGGCTCCGAGCCTTGGTTCACGAGGACAGTCAGCCTCGCGTCCTACGCGGGGCAGACCATCACCCTCCGCATCACGAGCAGCCATACCACCCTCTTCAAATCATGGTTCCATATCGACGATGTCGAGTGGAGCGTGGTAGCAGGGACGCTGGGCACGCCGCAGGCCTTCGGAGTCAATATTACGGCTCCGAACGATACGGTGGCCGGCGCCCCATCCAGCTACTCGGCCGGCAGCCGATTGTTGATTCGTGCCGTGGTCGATGCCGCACCAGCTTCGGTCACCGCGAACGTCTACTCTCAAAACGGAACTCTGGTTGCGACAAACGTTCTGTTGTTTAACGACGGCACACACGGCGATACGGTTGCGGGCGACAACATTTGGACGAACGACGGCTCGGTCGCGGCGGCCCCGACCTATACATTCCTTCCTACTGATCCGGTCGGGACCAACTGGATTGTGAGGGTGTTTGCCCTGGACGGTTCGACCGGCACGCTCGGCGCGCCGAACGGGGCGATCCATATTCCCGCGCAGCCGAACCTTCCGGGTCAAGCCAACTACTACAACATCGACGAGCAGGTGTTTACCGTCACGGCGGCGTTCACCGTGACAGGTCGCGTGTTCCTCGACACAGGAACCGGTGGAGGGACGGCTCACGACGTCATCCAAAATGGTGGAGAACCTGGGCTGAGCGGCGTGACAGTCCGTCTGATGGACAACACCGGTACGACGACCTATGCAACGGCCGTTACTGGTGGTGACGGCAGCTATAGCCTGGTGATTCCGAATACGCTCACGACCGGCACGGTGCTGCGTATTGTTGAAACCAATCTGGCGGGCTCTGTATCGACGGGCGGTCAGGCCGGGACAACAGGCGGTGCCTATAACCGCAGCGATTACGTCAGCGTTACCCTGACCGTGAATACCAACTATACCGGCGTCAATTTTGGCGATGTTCCGCCCAACACCTTTGTGAACGACAATCAACGGACGATCTTGCCTGGTTCCACGGCGTTCCATCCCCATACCTTCACCGCCGGCACTGCTGGGACGGTGAGCTTCAGCACCGCGAATGTGCCGACCCCGGGGCTCGCCGGGTGGTCGCAGTTCATCTATCGCGATCTGAACTGCAACGGGCTACTCGATGGGGTAGAAGGCAGTAGTCTCTTGACCGGTTCGGTCCCAGTGGTTGCCGGGAGTACGGTCTGCATCATCGTCAAAGAGAACGCACCGGCGAACGCACCGTTCAATGCCCAAGACCAAATCACGGTCACGGCAACCTTTACCTATGTGCCGCCTCTTATCGTTGCACCGGCACCGCCTCCGCCGCTCACAGCCGTGGCAACAAGAACCGACTTGACGATGATCGGGAATGCCACAAACGCAGGACTCGTCCTGTTGAAAACCGTGGATAAGGCAACCGCGTTGCCCGGCGACAACCTGGTCTACGCCATCACCTATTCGAACAACAGCAGCGGCAGCCTGACCAACATCGTGATTAACGATGCCACCCCGACCTTCACCACGTTCGTGTCAGCTGCATGTGGCACGCTCGGCGCCGGCTTGACCGGCTGTAGCGTCACGACTCAACCAGCCGCAGGTGCGACGGGATCGGTGCAATGGACGCTCGCCGGCGCGCTCTCCTCTGTCGGCTCTGGTACCGTCACGTACACGGTGCAGATTCTGCCTTAAGCACAGCCGATATTCCTCGCATCCACTCGATGATCGATCCTCTGTTTCCCTGTCGTTTCACTAAAAGTGGTGTATCGGTTCGCCGCAAGGTCAATTCCCGATGCCAACGAAAAGGAAATGTACATCGTGCGCGCGAATGGGGCGGCCGAAGGAGGATATGCTCGTGGAAGGACTGTGTCTGTTAGCGATACCATCGTCGTGCCTGAACGGATAGAGGCCAAGACTCGGTCGTTGCCTTTGTGGCAATCAATTGCGAGCAATCTCTGAAGCGCGGCCTTGACCGCGGCTGCCATCGCGGTCATTGGTCGGTAGTGAGCACGCAAGGAGTCATAAGAGTGTCACTCAAGGCATTTGCGTGATCGGGCGCTAACAGTGTGAGACGCGGGCAAGTTGAGAGAAATCCGAGGCGCGAAACAGGAAGATATGAGGCGTGAAGAGAACGTAGGTTTTGGAACGATACAACCATCTCCCGTGGTTCACACCAATCAAACCAACGAGATAAACCAAACACACGAGATAGACCAAATCAACCGAATGAACCAACTAAACCAGACCACCCAAACCGAGAAAGAGGTCACCCTCTTCGATTACTGGCATGTCATCTACGTGAGATGGAAGGCCATCATCGCCTTTCGTGCCGTCATCGTGCGCGCCACGCTCGGGGTGAGTTTCATGCTACCCTAAATCTTCGAGTCAACGGCAACCATTTTGCCACAAATTGAAAGCAGGGATGCAGGCGGTCTTGGCTCTTTGCTGGCGGCCAGCAGGGCCATGAGCACGGCCCAAGCACTCGGTGTGAATCTTCCCGGAATAACGGCCACTCCGGCCGATATCTTCATCTCGATTCTGAAATCGCGCACGATGGCAGATGATGTAGTGAAACGGTTCGACTTACTGGATCGCTATGAAGTAAAGTTCATGCAAGATGCCCGAACACGTTTAGAAGGTGTGACTCGTTTTGCGGTGACCAAAGAAAAGGTGATCACGATCATGGTAGAGGATAAGGATCCCGTCCTTGCCGCGGGGATGGCCAACTTCTATGGTGGCGCACCTGGACCAACTGAATCGGACGATGGGCGTTAGTAAGGCCAGCGAGAATCGCAAGTTTGGTGAAGGGCGGCTGAAGGAGACAGAGGAGAAGCTCGTCAAAGCCGAGGAGGCACTGAAGGAATTCCAGACACAGAATAGGACCGTAGCCATCGAGGCACAATCGAAGGCGATCGTTGAAGCGGTTGCGACGATTCAAGCTCAAATCCTGGCGCAGGAAGTCCAACTACAAGTAATGGGATCCTCTCTGTCTGCGGACAATCCAGAGGTTGCGCGAGTGCAGTCCAGCATCAACGAGTTGCGAAAGCAGTTGCATATTATGGAATCGGGGAAAGGCGGAAGGACCGGTTGCCGGGGGATCGTCTGCGTCCCGCGATTACCAGTGTGCCGGCGCTCGCATTGGAGTACGGCCGGCTGGCCCGTGATTTGAAGGTTCAGGAGACCCTATACGCGCTATTGGTTTCTCAGTACGAGCAGGCCAAACTGACAGAAGCACGGGATACTCAGACGGTCCAGGGCCTTGATCCAGCGATTCCGGCAGAGAGAAAGAGCCGGCCGTAGATTTCTCTTAATCTCCTGATTGCAGGGATATTCAGCCTGTTGATGAGTATCTTCTGGACTTTCTTCCGTGAGGCGCTCAGCCGACGGAAGACTCGACCCTCGCCTCAACCTGCCTCGGCCTAACCCGCATTATACATGAACGGTTCTGCTGCAATCGCCAATGCTCGGGCGAGAGGTACGGGGCCAGAAACCAGGGGTGATCAGAAGAAATGTATTTACTCTCACTCCGTGCCCCTCGCCCGGTTGCTATGCGCTGTTACGACGAACCGTCAGGAATAATGCGGGCTGACCCCTTGCACTGTGCCGCAGTTCCCGCTACAAGATCCTTCCATGGTTCCTACTGTGGAATGGAAAGAGGGCGCAGTACGGTTGCTTGATCAAAGCCGGCTCCCGGAGTACGTCGAGTTCCTGGACTGCCGGGATTATCAGACCGTGGCCGACGCCATTCGGAGCCTGAAGGTCAGGGGCGCTCCGGCCATCGGCGTGACTGCGGCGATGGGGGTCGCACTTGGCGCCCAGACTGTCACGGCCTCCGACTACGAGTCCTTCGCCAGATCGGTGCTTACGATCTGCGATCACCTCGCGGCGACCAGGCCGACGGCGGTCAATCTGTTTTGGGCCATCGAACGGATGAAACGCCTGCTCGCCTCGCTCCGCACGCAGCCTATTTCGTCTATCAAGGCCGCGCTACTGCAGGAATCACAAGTCATTCTCGATGAAGATATCGCGCTCTGTAAGGCGATGGGCCAGCACGGAGCGAAACTCATTACGAGTGGTCAGACGGTCCTGACCCATTGTAATGCCGGTGCGCTGGCGACAGCCGGCTACGGCACGGCATTGGGCGTCATTCGCGCGGCCTGGGAGCAGGGGAAGCAGATTCAGGTCATCGCAGACGAAACCAGGCCGGTTCTCCAAGGCGCGCGGCTTACGGCCTGGGAGTTGATGCAGGACAAGATTCCCGTGACGCTCATCACGGACAATATGGCCGGTTCACTCATGCGGCAGGGGAAAATTCACCTCTGCATCGTG
>Ga0209048_10001554_pt1 | contig 23479 bp, 24 predicted proteins | sample FrelakmetCRP12CR_FD_187146 | JGI IMG/M metagenome (GOLD analysis project Ga0209048, IMG submission 187146) | Freshwater lake sediment microbial communities from the University of Notre Dame, USA, for methane emissions studies - CRP12 CR (SPAdes)... | ecosystem: Environmental > Aquatic >... | reverse complement strand
TCCCGATGACGACTGCCACGCCGGGCCCAGCCGATTCGGCCCCGCCCGCGAGCAACGGGAGACTGCCTACGATGACGCCAATCATGAGACGAGCGATGGTCAAATTCGTAGTGATGTTCCTCTCTCGTAGGGTGCGAGGGCGCAATCCCACTCACCTATTCACGCGGTCATCCTAGTGGTCGCGGTGTCATTGACGTTGAGCTTGCGCAACGCCGGACTTTCGAAATGCGGTCGCATGGGGCGCGGTTGAATTCTTGCCCGACGAGGTTGGCAAGCTGCTTCGCCCGGCGGGTTGCGCCGCTCTTGTCGCTCGAAGGAGTCACGAGGTGACCGTGCGGCCGGCAACACGCAACAGGATTGAGTGTGCTTGTTCAGCACCATGTCCTCGCCATGCCACGATTTGATCCGGCCGCACCAGTGCCAGCGGAGCTTCGTAGAGCGTCCGCAGCGCTGGCGAGGCAAGACGAACAACCCGAAGATCCAGCTTCAACGCGGCCGCCAACCTCACGAACTCGCTTGTATCCGGCGGCTCGGGTCCGAGCACCAGCAGTGTCCACTCGAAGCCCAGGCAGTCGAACAGCGAGCGGCCGTCGTCCAGCCAGGCATGTGGTGCCCGCCCGCCCGGGCAAGCGCTCGGCTCGTAGTGATTCGCGGCATCCGGCGGCGGCACGGTCCCGTCCGCGAAGATGACCGGCGAGGCATCGTAGCGGGCGCCGAACGTCACGCCGGGAATGTTGAATTCCCTCCTGGCATGCGCGTTCAGATGCGCCGAGGCGAGGGCGCGCTCGGCATCGCCTGCCAGGCCCTCGGCTTCGAGCTGCGGCCGCGCCTTGAACAGTCCCACCGAGTCGGCGAACTGCTTGGCGTAGGCCGCGTTGCGCTCGGCAACCGGTTTGCGCTCGGGCTCGTAGCTCGCGAGCAGGACTTCGGGCGCATTGCCTCGCAACACACTGGCGAGCTTCCAGCCCAGGTTCGCGGCGTCTTCGATGCCGGTGTTGTAGCCGAGCCCGCCGGTCGGCGTGAACAGATGGGCAGCGTCGCCGACGATGAAGACACGCCCCTGCCGAAAGCGCTGCGCGACGAGGGAGTGCCCGGCAGTCCAGATGCCGGTGGACAGCACCTCGATCGGCAGCTCTGCCCCGAGCGCCTCGGCGAAGACGCGCCGCGCGTCGTCGTCACCCCAGGCCTCGGGCGTTTCGCCCGGCTGCATGGCGGCGTGGAACGCGAACTCGGCCACGCCGTCGACAGCCACCAGGACGGCGCGGCGCTGCGGATTCACTGACACGTACATCCACGCCCTGGCGTGCGGGATCGCGGCGTGCAGCCCGGGTGCGCGCAGGTAGACGGCGAACATCCTGCCGCCCAGGAATTCGCGCTGCACGCCTGTCGAGCCGCTCCATTGGATGCCGAGACGATGCCGCACGAAACTGCGCGCGCCGTCGGCGCCCACCAGGTAGCGGGCGGTGACGGGCTGCGCCGCCCCGCCAGCCACCGGCTGCACCGTCGCCGCGATCGACGAACCATCTTCGCTGAAGTCGATGAGCGACCAGCCGTAGCGCATCTCCACGGTGGGGCACGCCTGCGCGTGGCGCCGAAGGGTCGCCTCGACGAACTTCTGCGCTACGCGATGCGGCAGTTCGGCAGCGCTCCAGGAGCCCCGCAGCGTCCTGACCTGTTGTACGGCCATCGCCGCAGTCGGCAGCCGCAACCGAGCCAGCTCGTGGGTGGAGTAGCGAGTGAAGTAGGCGATGTCGGTGGGGTGGTCGGCTGGCAGGCCAAGCGCGCGGATCTCGTCGGCGAACCCGAGGCGCCTGAAGTGCTCCATCGTGCGCGCCTGAGTCGAATTCGCCTGCGGATTGAACGCCGTGCCCGGCTTGCTGTCGACCAGCAGGCAACGGATACCGCGCCGGCCGAGCTCGTTGGCGAGCATCAGCCCGCAGGGCCCTCCGCCGCAAATCAGGATCTCGGTGTCCATCAAGGCCTTCGCTCTCGATCGGTGTTCGTCCATAAAGTTGATCGTCGACTGAAATCATCGCGCACCGGAGCGTGTCGATGACTTCGCTGCCTCTGGCGTCATGAGTTCACCGTGCAAGGCTGCGCCTGCTTGACGGTGTCGGTTGTCTCCATTTCGCCCCGTCGAGGCAGATGACGTGAGAACCCGCCGTGCAGCAAGAGCTGCCCGTCTCGCGTGACTGGTGAAGCGCGATGCGAAGGAAGCTATCTGGCGCTCAGGAAGCCCGAGAGTCCCGTATCGCCCCGAATCTTGCTGCCAATGTCTTTGAGGCACGCAGAGATGACGCCACCGATGAGTTCTTCGCTCGGCCATGCATACGTTCGATCAGTGCAGGTGGCCACGTAACGCGTCTGGTGCACTTTGCCGCCTTGCCCCGTTGCGGTCATGTCGAACTCGATTGCGCCATTGATGTCCCAGTACAGGGCAGTGGCCGGGGTCGCGACCTGAAACCTCGTGAGTTGCGCGCCGATCTGGAACTGCTCGCCCGAATCAGCAACACCAAACCCCATCGCGGTCAGTTCGGCCCGCAGAACCGTGGCCATCATGGTCGTCGGCAGAGGGCTCATCTCGATGTTGCCCATCGACACATTGCCGATCGTTGTTCTCTCACCGATCAGGCCGCCAACGGCATCGCGCCTAGCGTCCCGGATACGATCGATGCGAACCGTGCTTCGCGTCGCCATCGACCCTTCACGCGCCACAGGCTGGGAAGCATATGGAGGCACAGTGACAAGCACGTTGTTTGGCCCCGAGGCGCATCCGCCCAACAACATGATGAGCATGCAACCCACCATGAGCACGCCGAAGCCATATGCCAAGACGTTTGCAGAATCACCAGTCGTCTTCATGCAGTCCTCCGCTAGGCGAGAAGTGGACCCGTCACTTGCTGTTCGGGGGAGTTCCCGTGCTGCGATGAAACATGTTCGCCAGCACCTCCGCGGCCATCTCCTCCGGCGTTTGGCGGCTGAGCGACGTATGCATCGAGTTCCCCACTGCGAGAAGGACGTCTGTCTGGGGTTCCCGAATGAAGATCTTCAGCTCAATCATGTACATCGTGATGTCCCATTGCCACTTGTCCAGATACGTCACGATTGCATCAACATCCTTCGGTATGGAGGTTTCCAAACCCGTCGACGCCTGGAACCCCAACTTGTTGAGCTCGGTTGCGATCACGTAATTGATGCCGCGCTGGTCAGGCGCGAACTTGACAACGTAGAACCGCTTGAGATGGGACAAGTCCACGTCGGTCGAAACCGAAGCGCTCTCGCGGTTGATGGCACATCCCTGCAACGCGACAAGAATCAGGAGGCAGAGAAGAAACCAGACATGTCTTCCTGAGCATGCTGCGCGAGACCTGGCTTGCTGAGCACCGCTGACCGGCAAAGGATCCATCGCTACCACCTTTGGGACTTGTGAACCGTTACCCACAGACTCAGGCCTTGGATCGAATGCATTCGATTCTTCTCCGCCGGCAAGAGACGATGGTGATTTGAATCAATCCGCGCCAATCCACGCCTAGCCAGGAAGGCTCCGGATCTCGCCTGGGAGCGTCATGGCGGAAGGTCATCGTCCTGCGGGAGAATGCGGTCGGCCAAGTGGCCTGGCAATCGACGCAGGAAGCCCGCTGCATGTCACGCCGAGCGACGGGCGGCCAGAAGCCAGCCCACCGCGGGACTTCATGGCACTACAGCAGGTCGTCCCAGAGCATCGTGCTGCTCGACTCTTACGTGCCGTTGCCGTCGGCGTCCAGGTCGAGCCGCACGTCGGTCGCCGAGATTGCCGTCATCAGCAAGGCGCCCTTCATGCCCTTGACCTGCAGCGCGCCGGAGCGCGGGAAGGTGTCGGCGTCGTACTGTGTGATCGGCGTGCCCGTCACCGGGTTTACCTGGTCAACACCACCTGCCGCCGCCGATTGCACGAGCCCGCTCGCGGTGCTGACCGCCGTTCCCGCGGTCGAGTCGTGCGTCGCGTCCCTGACGAAGCCATCGAGCAGCGTCCGCGTGTCAACAAGCCCCGCGTGCGTCGAGACGGCGATGCTCACCGATCCTGTCGCTGTCGTCTTCGAGGTTTCAACCGACGTGCTTGGATTCGTGTACTCGAGCGTTATCGAACCGTCGTAGGTCATCGAGTGCATAGGCGTCGCGTACGCCATCTGCGTGAACACGGCCTGGACGGTCCCGGAAGGCACAGGCGCCGCGCTGACCTGCATGAGATTCATCACCATCGTGCCGTTGCTCGTCTCGCCCGCCGTTTCCTGACAATTCTCCTAGACGAGCGTGATCGAATCACCGGGGCTGGGCACGAAATCGTTATCGTTGTCGGCGTCCCACTCGGTGATCTTGCCGCTGATCGTGCATGGATAGACGTAGGACCCACTCCGGGCCTTCGCGTATTGGCGACCTGCGGACGCACTCGCATTGTGCTTGCTTAGCCGCTGCACCCATAGCGACGTCAACCGCCCCGGCGGGGAGACCCGGCTCTCAGCGGAACCATCATTCCGGTCGGGTTCGTGCCCGAGATGCCGGTGGCCGTTGCGCGCCCCACGGTCAGGCAATTACCGAGCCCGAGGTCGATCGTCGGACCTGCGCCGCCGCCAGCGAGCGATGCCTCACCGCATGTCACACGCGCTGGCTAGAGCTCCGGCGACGGTCTTTTCGCGTTGCGAGCCGTTCATACAGAGTGACGCCAATGCTGACGAGCGCACAGATCGCGAACGCAACGAAGATCACATCATCGGAATCCATGCGGTGAGGTTACTTCGATCGCACCTCTCGGTGTCGAGGCAACTGCAACCGCGTGCAAGCAGATGCAACTGAGTACTCCCACTGCGAGAGGTCTCGACCCAGGCACCGGACACGGCCATGCGCGACGACAGGCGTCCGTCAGGTGAACGGCGGCGCCACGCTTCCCCGAGCGTCTACAGTGCGATCTTGTGCGTCGCCTCTTGCTCTAGAACAATCCGTTCAACACGAGGGCGGCGAACAGGATCAGGCTGACGACGGTGAAGGCGGCAAACTCAAGTGAATCGAATACATGCATGGTCAGCACTCCCAACAAGGTCCGAATTGATCGTAGACGCGATGGCTCGCGCCATGCTGCGAAATAGGGCGCGTCAGGCCCGGCTTTTCGCCCAGATCGAAGGCAGGACCCGCACGACAACACCAAGGACGACCCATGTTCAAACGCACGTGCCTGGTACTTCTGTGCCTGCTGGTCGGCTGCTCAGGCGCAGCGCCGCAGCGGAGCTCGGCTTGCCTACCCGGCGACCCCGGGGGTGGCTCCGCGTGCCAAGGCGAAACCTACAAGAACGCCCGCTGAATCGGGGCGCTCACCCGAGCGCCCACAGCGAGATCCAGCGCGTCAGAAGCCTGCTTCGGCGAGCGCCGTTCGCAATGCATCAACGCCCGCCTGCACCTCTTTGGCTTCGCCGTCGTCCACTGCGCTGGCCCTGAAGTCGGACTGATCCAATCGCTTCAAGTACCGCGCCAGGGCCGTTGCCTGCGCCGTGGTCAGCATCAGATCGATGTGAAACAGCATTTGCGTGTCTTGCTGCGTGTCGTGATACTTCATCGCGCCTCCCAGGTTGCTTCCGGTCATCCATCTAGACATCCACTGCCGCTCGCTCGGCGTTGAGGCCGGTCAATCGATCAGCAGCAGCCTGTCGTTAGGGTTACTCTAGCGGTCCAGAGCAGTGCGTTGCCGTTCAACGCGCTAATCCGGGCGCAGGTTTCGCACATGTCCGAAATACTCGTTTGGTGGAGGGTGTATGCAAGTTCGGCGAAAGACACCGCCAGCGGCGAAGAAGCTGGTCTGGCGCATTACCCCTGGCGCGCCCAAAGGCGAGTGGATCGATGCCGCCGCCATCCCTGCCCCCAGGGTGGACGCGCCCGAAGGATCCGGCAGCACTTGGGCCATGTCGTCGTTCGATCTTCAGTACGGCGTAGAAATCAGAGAGGTTTCGGACACCGTGCCGAAAGATGTGCTCGATCAGTTGTTCCCCGCGGAGAGTGATCCGGCGAAGACCCCTGGCAAAGAGCCCAAGAAGCATTGATTCGTGGGTCGGCGATCAGCGAGCTGACTCCGCGCCCATGGCGGCTGGGATCGCGACGTTTCGGATTGCCTTTGAGCCATGAGGATCTCCGGCCACAAGCAACGGGGCTTCGCGGGTCTCATCCTGGGTGTCTTGGTGATCATGATGCTGGAGTGGCCGATGGTCATGCTCTTCCACGGTCTCGCAGAGAAACAACGCGCCCTCGACAAGCGAGTCTCGAACATGCTGGCGCCGATTCCTCAAGAGATGCCGGCATCAGTGCATGGGTAGCGGGATCGTCGACGCATCGGGTCAAGCCCGCTCCGTCGGCCGGCCCGATGCTATCGTCAACGCCCCGGCCAGCGCCGGTTGCACATCATCGACGCCGGCCTACACATCCATGCCTTCGTCGTCGTCCGCCGATGCGTTGGCCTCGACCCCGCACCCATCGTCGCGTTCCACGCGAAGCCGGGCCTCGCAAGGGATTGCAGGGCAACTCCTACTTCGAGATCTCCATCCGGTACACCCGTTCGGTCAAGGTCTTGTCGGATCGGGTCGTGTAGTAGTCGTTCCCTGCCTTTACGACATAACGGCACCACTCCTCTGCGCCATAGGTCTTCCATTCAATGAGGACGCAGTAGCGACCGTCGTCCGAGATGTGTCACGTGCCCGGAGCCGTCGTGTTGCGTCCCCCCGTGGTGCGGTTTTCGGACGAGACGATGAAGCTGCCGCTCGGATCGTTCGTCCAGATCTGCGTCTGCCCTTGCGGACTGACACGTGACATCTTCGCGCTCGGCAACAGCTGGGTCAGCTGTTCCTTGGTCAGAGTGACCCGGCCCTGGGCGTCGAGGTCTCGCAGGACCGTCGGTGCTTGCGCGCTGGCAAGCATGGAAGCGAGCGTGCACGAGAAGAACGTGAGGAACGTCAGCTTGGACATGCGGAACTCCTGTTGATCGAGAAGGCAACCGACGTTCAGGTTCGGCGGACACCGGCGGCCACACCGTCCACGCGCCGCGCATCACCTCACTTCTTCAGCGAGACCTCCATGCCGTTCAGGTCGAGTGCGAGTTCGAGCCCGACCTGCTTGCCCTTGACCTTCAACTGCACGCCCTTGGAATTCTCCAGATTGAAGACCTTTGCGCCGCCCCCGACCGCGACACCCGCCTGCGCCGCCGCATAGGTGCCTTCGATGTCGCTTAGCTTCTTCAGGTTGTAGACCTGCCCGATCAGTTCGGCCTTTGACACGCCAATGGTCGCGCCCAGGCTGACGCCGCCGATGCTCACCGGGTAGTGCTTACCCTTGAACGTGAGCGTGCCCTTGCCGCCACTGCCACCGACGATGAAGCCGGCCTTGTAGAGCGTGAACTGGATCGTCGCGTCGGGTGCGGCCGAGGCCTGATTGGCGAACAGCATCGTGCCCAGCGCGACGATGACGCTTGCCACCGCGCCGATAAAGGACTTGCCGAATGTCGAAGTACGCATGATCGTGGTTCCCCCAGTTCGTTTGCCGTCCGAGTTCGTGCTGCCTGCGACTTCGCGGGACGGCGTCAGCGTAGCCGGTGCATGGCCTGGATTGTCGACGTTGCGGATTCACGGCAGTTGAGCACGCTCACTAGCCTTGCCCGGCCGCTGGCTTCGTCCTTGCTTTGACGTGCCTGACCGGAATCTGGCCCTCGGCTGGGCCACCTCTGCCGGTGCAGGTTTCTTCGCGCTACTTGAAGCTCTCAGGCACCCCCGCTCCGTAGACGACGCGGCCATCGCGGAACGCGACCGAGACCCCGCGCGCGCTCCCTTGTCGGGGATTGAGGTAGGCCCAGGTCCAGGTCACGCCGTAGGTCTGGGTCCGCACGTCGCTGGGCGGTCCCATCACCGCCGAGACCTGGTCTTCCGTCATCCCAGGCTGTATCTGGCGCGCCTGGTCCCACTGGAAGTCGCTCCCGGCGCAGGCGGCGCAAAGCGCCGCCGACGAAACGACGACACAAAGCGTTCTTCGAGCTGTGTTCATGGCTTGCGTCAAGGGTCGAGGTGGAAAGATCTGGCGGTGCCGATGCCTGCTCCGCGAACGTCGTGATCTTCTCACTTTTCCATGGCCGCCTGGTCGGTGCCCGATCAACGCAAGCGCCGCGACAGTCGCCGGCAAGTCGACGCATTGCGGCGCCCTCTCCCGAGAGCGCCGGCAGCGCGATCCGGCGCGTCACCTGCTGGTATGGAACAGGCCGTTGAGCACGACGACGAACAGGATCAGGTCGACGACCGTGAAGACGGCAAATCCAAGGGAACCGATGAGATGCATGGTCAGACCCTCCGAGCACAGTCCGAGCAAATCGTAGTTCCGATAGCCCCCGGCCAGTCGTGAGAAAAGGCCTGTTCGACACCCGCATCTTTGGTTCGTTCGCTGCTGCTGGCCGGCACTGACCGCCGAGAACGTCGCCGGCAGTCGCGGTCGGGGCCGAGGTCGTGTCGATGTGCCGAGCGTGGCGCGCGCCGACGCGGACGCGACACTTGGCGACGCTTGTCGCGCTGGCTCAATCGCGGTAGCCTTCCCGGCCACGCCGCAGCACTTCGCCACCCCTATTGCCGAGGATCGCCCCATGCGCATCAACACCGCCCGCTACCTCTTCATCGCGGCGATCGCCCTTCCCTTGACCGCCGTGGCGCAGACCACGTCGACGCTCGACAAGATCAAGCAGAGCGGCGTCATCACAATGGCCTACCGCGAATCATCGATTCCGTTCTCGTACCTCGACGACAAGGCGCAGCCGACCGGATTCGCCTATGAGATCTGCCTGAGGATCGTCGACGAAGTGCGCAAGGCGACGCGAAGAGCCGACCTGAAGGTCCAGACGCAGGCGGTGACGTCGGCGAACCGCATTCCGCTGCTGCAAAACGGCACCATAGACATCGAATGCGGTTCGACGACCAACAACAGCGAGCGGCAGAAGCAGGTGGCCTTCGCCATCAACTACTTCTATACCGGCACGCGGTTCCTCGTCAAAGCGGGCACTCCGGTGGCATCGCTCGACGACCTCAAGGGCAAGACCGTCGTGTCGACGACAGGTACCACCAACTTCAAGATCATTCGCAACCTGAACGAAGAGAAGAAGCTCAATATCGACCTGCTCGGCGCGAAGGATCACTCCGAGTCGGCGCTGATGGTACAAACGGGCCGCGCGGTGGCTTTCGCGATGGACGACATCCTGCTCTACGGCCTGCGCGCCAGCGCGCAGGACCCGTCGCAACTGGCGGTGGTCGGCGAAGCGATCCAGGTCGAGCCCTACGCGATCATGCTGCGCAAGGACGATCCCGAATTCAAGAAGCTGGTCGACGCCACGCTCGCCGGCCTGATGAAGAGCGGCGAGTTCGAGACGCTCTACCGCAAGTGGTTCCAGTCGCCGATTCCGCCGCGGGGTATCAACCTTCAGGTGCCGATGAGCAAGGAGCTGACCGAGAACCTGAAGGTGCTGAGCGACAAGCCGGCGGGCTGACGCGCAAGGCCCCGGTCCGCCGGGTTGGCGCGAGCGGCCGCTACCGTCTCCAGGCGGTCGCCTTCCAGTTGTCGATGCCGTGGCCGATGGTCCCGGCGGACGATGCCGACGTGGTGTCGACACCGGTGGCCAACCCCATGCGGATCGGCGCGGCCTGGGCCGAGAAGTCGGGACAGACTTCGCCCGCGCTGCACGCCGGGCCGTCCGCCAGCGTGAAGTCGCCCGGCCCCAGGGCAGCCAGCGTCGGCGAGTCCGTCCATAGGGAGGACACGCACAGCGTGGTCCAGTCCCAGCCCTGGAAGTTCGCGATGAATCTGCGACCGCCGTGCTCGATCATCGGGATCACGTAGGCGAACGCGCTCTTCGCGGACGAGGGCAGCTTCCCGCAGCTGGAGTTGAAATCCAGGACATTGATCGCGCCCATTGCCGCCGGGTCGTAGGTCGAAGGCAGCGAGTCGTTATACAGCCGGTCCGAGCCTTGAGGCACGCTGAAGACGTAGCGCATCGACACGAACGCGCCGGGATCCCCGCCCGAGGTTTCCCTCGACACAATGAACGTGGGGCCGTTCTGCGCCGGAGTCACCACGGGCGTGACCACCCAGTTCGTGTCAACGAACTCTCCCTCCTGAACGACGAGGCCCGGCGCGGATGAGACGGCCAGCGTGCCCCAGGCTTGCGCCGACCTGGCGGTATTGATGCAGATCAGCTTGAACGCGGCGCCATCGTCGGCCAGGTTGACTGCGACAGCGTATGGCTCAGGGCGGTGGCACCCGGGATGTCGGCGCAGGAGCCGGCGCCCCTTTCCTGACGGCACCACTGCACGGACGGCACACCCCCCGTGCCGAACGACGCGCTGGCGGTGAACGTCACCGATGCGCCGACCTGCACGTCCTGGCGCCCTGGCGACACCGACACCGTCGGCGCGACAGGCCCGCCGCCGAGGCAGGTGGAACAGAAATCGGCGGGAATTCCGACGCCACCGCCACTGCCCACGATGGCGGCGAGTCCGATAGCGACGATGACGACCGGTAGCGCGAGTCGTCGCGGGCTCGGTGTAGCTATGGTCTCGGTGTCAACGCTCATGTCGTGTCTCCAGGCGATGTGCAAGACAGAGCACCCCTGCGGCGACGAGTGCGCCCGCAGTCGCGGCGAGCATTTCACCAACGTCGAAGCTGCCGCGAAGGAAGTAGTTCGAAAGCACGCGCGCCGGCCAGGTGTCGCCCGGCGCGAGCGGCAGGAGCTCGGCGACGCGCCCACTGATCTGCTCGTTCTGCCCCGCCTCGAACGCGATGTTCACCGCCCACCACGCCGCGCAGGCAGCATAGGCGGGAGATGCAGAACGGCGCATTGCGGCGGCAGTGAACAGGCTGAACGCAAACGGGTGCACGAAGCTCGGCAGCCATTGGCCGATGCCACCGAAGATCAAGCCGGTGTGAAGCGCAGCCGCCGCCGGGAACAACGTGGCGCGAGCTGGATCTCGATCGGTCATGTACACGAGCAGGCCAACGGCAAGCGCGAGGCAGCCGATCGTCGCGAGACGAACGGGCACCGGCCAGCCGGGATGCCGCACCGGTGCGGGCGCGTCCTTGAATGCTCTGCCCGATGTTGCGTGAACCCGAGTCAATTCGGGATTGCGGATCTATGGAAGATGCAAGTGCACGATCTGCCAGGCCTGTTCGCGCTGCGATATGCGGAAGAAGAGCACATCGGGCGAATAGGGCCTGACGATGCCGACAACGTCGCAGGCCGTGAACGCTTGGGTCCACTTCTCCAGGACCTGAAGCGCCTCTTCCTTGGCGCCGGCCAACGCGGCGGAGACGAACGATGCGAAGAGCGCGCCGGCGATCCAGAGCTCGTGCATGCGCGCCTCCTTCATGTCGGTGACGCCGCGATCGAGGATCGACCGCACGATCGCATGATCCGGGAATTTGCCGCGTCAGCCTCACACGATAACGCAGCCCAGCAGCGGCCTGCGGCCTTCTGCGGGCAAGGCGACGACATCGGCCCGCGCACCGAGGGAAGGATTGTTTGAAGTCCCGCCGGCCGCGGATTCGCGGTGGGTCAGGCGCCAATGTCGAGGGCGCTTGGTCAACGGCGGTACGGCAGCTCGCGCGCGACCCGCTCCGGCTGCGACGCGATGATCGCCGCGGTCCCCATCCATGCGCGGCCATGCGAGAGATTGCTGCGCTGTTCTTCCCGGTCAGCGGGTCGATGGGGTTCAACGTTGCAGGGGTCGGAAGCGAGGCGCCGGTGCCACCGTGACATGCCTGACGGGCGTTACGGTGTCGGCGCCTCACGCCACTGCGCGCAAGCGCTGAACGGCGCGGTGCGATCAAAGCACCGCGCGAGGGCGCTGCCGATCAGCTTGCCCGGAACCTTCGATGTGCGAGCAGTGGCCGGCTCGCGACGCGGTCGGTCCCCTCAGTGCCTGGCATGGCGGTATGCCGACGCAACGGTCTTCGCCAGAAGCTGCTGACCGGACTGGCTGGGATGGACGTCGCACAGGTACTGGTTCTGCGGACTCGCGTTAAGCAGCCCGGCCACGCAGGTCTTTCCCCCGGCGGCGGTTGCGGCAGACTGGAACGCCGAGAAGGCGTCGGCGACCACCGCGCCGTTGGCTGCCGCAACGGCAGCGAGGGTCTGGTTGATGACGCTGCTGAAACCGGTTTGCGCAGGATCGGAGTAGTCCAGCGAGTAGTAGTTGACGATCATGAGTACACCCCGGTAGCCCGTCGCACGCAGATTGCCGAGGATCGTGTTCATGTTCGAGTAGATCGTGCCCAGCAGCGTGGGGAGCCCGGCCGGAATGCAGTTGGGGTCGTGGCTGCCAGCGCACGCGCTCTGCAGCAGAAAGGCGTCATTCGCCCCGAGGCTGATCGTCACCAGCTTGGTCCGCTTGTGCGTCGACAGGAAGTTGGTCGCGAAGTCGAGCTGCGTCGAGGTGTACCCGACGTGAAGCGGGAAGTTGGCCCGGTAGGGTCGGCAGCCGTTGTCGGCGGGGGTCGTCAATGAAAGGAAGCCGCTGGTTGTCTCCCCGGGACAGGCGGCATTGGCAGCTTCCAGGCGCAAGCTGCGGCTGAGGTACTCGGGGTAGCCGATGAAGTTGTCGGCGTTGAGGAACGCGTAGCCGTCCTGCGTGATGTAGCCGAAGACGACGCTGTCCCCGAGCGCGAGGAAGGCGTCGTCGTCCGACGCCGTGGGTGGAGCGGCCGTCGCCAGTGTGGCCGCGCCAGCCGTGACCAGCGCGATGGCCAGACCACGCAACTTGTTTGCGACACGGGACAACGGAAGTGCGTGCTCTTGCGGCATGGGATCGATCTCCAAAGGTTGGGAAGTTACGCGCTTGACGCTCGGTGCTTGAGGCCGTCCTTGGTCTGGATGGAGAAGCAGCGGATCGGAAGGGGCTCGGGTCCAAACGCCCTGGCCCGAGCAGCGGCGCATGATGCCCCCTGCGACGGCGGAGCTCCCGGCGGGTTGCGATGGCCTTGGCGAAAGTAGGGCTTCTCAGCCTGAACGCGCAGATGCGCCCGGCCGGCGTCGCTACATCATTGGACGTCCGCGAACGCTCCGGAGGATGGCCAGGAGGCGTAGCATCGCTGCGCCGGCGACTGAGGCCCGACCCTTGCGAGTCTGTGCAATTGGGGAAGGCCCTTTGGCTATGCCGCGCTGCGGCGCGCGACCGGCGAGCGGACCAATATCGACTTCAACCCGAGGAGAGAGCGCATGTCTTCCAGACGTACCTTCCTGAAGACATCAGGTGCACTGACGGCAGGCATAGCCGTCGCATCGACGGCATCGGCGGCAACCACCAAGAACGCCCCGCCCAAGAAGTACAGCGGCCCGCACGAAATGCCGACCAGTGTCACCCTTCTTGCCATGCAGAATGCCGACGGATCGGAGACGCTGGGCGTCAAGTTGCAGGACGGCGGCGTACTGGACGTGCGCAGAGCGTCGCAACTGCTTGGCATCGCCGCTCCGACGACGATGGAGGAACTGCTCAGGGAAGGTAACGCGGCGGGCCTGAACAAGCTCGTGGCCTCCGCGAAGGCGAATCGCAAGGCCAAGGCTGCGATCGTCGAGGAACCGTCGATCACCTTCGGCAGGCTGTTCACCAACCCCGGCAAGATCATCTGCATCGGACTCAATTACAGGGCGCATGCCGCGGAAGCGAATGAAAAGCTGCCCTGGGTGCCGATCCTGTTCAACAAGTACAACAACGCGCTCGCTGCACACAACTGCACGATCAAGCTACCGCCGAAGGAGATCGCATACAAGTTCGACTACGAAACGGAACTCCTGATCGTCATAGGGAAGACCGCGCGCAACGTATCTGAAGCCGACGCGCTGAAGTACGTCGCAGGCTATTGCACTTCACAGGACTTCTCCGCCCGCGATCTGCAACTCGAAACGCCCAGCGTCCAATGGATGATCGGCAAGACGCTGGACAACTTCGGTCCGATCGGTCCTTACTTCGTGTCGGCGGACGTGGTCGGCGATCCCAACAACTTGAACATCGAGACGCATGTGAACGGTGAGAGACGGCAATCGTCGAACACCAGTTTCATGATCTTCAACCCGCAGAAGCTGATCGCCTACATCAGCAAGATGTGGACACTCGAACCCGGTGACGTGATCTGGTCCGGTACGCCCGAGGGAGTGATCCTCGGATACCCGAAGGACAAGCAGGTGTGGCTGAAGGCCGGCGATGAGGTCGTGAGCACGATCGAGAAGCTCGGCGCGCTGAAGATGAAGTTGGCCTGAGTGCGTTGCGATAGGGGCCGAGCCCCTGTCGAGCGGCCACGCACGTCACCGCCTGGCCATCGCTTTCGGCGCGGATCTGATAGTGCCCGCAGACATTCCCGATCGGTGCTGCGGCGGCCTGAAGTGGGCCGCCGACGTCCATCCTTTGCCGCCGGCAGACCGGACAGGTCGCGAAGGGCCGGCCGGGCCAGACCGGCAGGGAACCCTTCTACCTGCGCAGCACGCTGCGCTGCTGGGCGGGCGGCATCTATGCAAGGCGGCGGCAATTGCACTACGCTTGACTTCCCTCGACGAAAGTGCCCGACGTTCGGGCCTCACGGAGTCAACTCATGATCAAGATCTCAGTCAATGGCAAGGCCGTCTCGGTCGACGCGGATGGCGACATGCCCTTGCTCTGGGCTTTGCGCGAGCAACTGCAGTTGACCGGCACCAAGTTCGGTTGCGGCGCGGGGCTTTGCGGCGCATGCACGGTGCATCTGGACGGCAAGGCCGTGCGGTCGTGTTTGACGCCGCTGTCCGCCGCGGCCGGCAAGAAGGTCGCCACCATCGAAGCTATGGCCAATACCCGCGCAGGCAAGGCGGTGCAGGCCGCGTGGGTCAGCCACGATGTGCCGCAGTGCGGTTACTGCCAGTCGGGCCAGATCATGAGTGCGAGTGCGCTGTTGGCTGAGAAGAAGAACCCGACCGACGCGGACATCGACGACGCAATGAGCGGGAACCTGTGCCGCTGCGGCACTTACAACCAGATCCGCGCCGCCATCAAGGACGCAGCGGTTGCTCTTGCGAAGGGAGCCTGACCATGGACCACGCTGCCGTCGATGGACCCGCACCTGCCAGCCCCTCGCGGCGCCGCTTTCTGAGGAGCAGCAGTGCCGCGGCGCTGGTGGTCGGATTCACGTTGCCCTCGGTCACGTCGCGAGCGCTCGCGGCCAACCCGGCCGCCGCCTTTTCCCCCACCGGCTACCTGCGAATCACGACCGACAACCGCGTCACCGTGGTGTGCGGTTCGTCCGAAATGGGCCAGGGCGTGCTCACCGCGATCCCGATGCTGATCGCCGAAGAGCTCGATGCCGAATGGAGCAAGGTCGGCGTCGAGCAGGCGCCGGCTGACCGAGCCTTCAGCAACCCGATGTTCGGCTTGCAAGCCACCGGCGGCAGCACGACGGTGCGCGCGCACTGGGAGCCTCTGCGCAAGGCAGGCGCCGCCGCGAGGGCAATGCTGGTGGCTGCCGCCGCCGAGCAATGGAAGACCGACGCGTCATCGCTGCGCACCGAAAGCAGCCAGGTCATCGCCCCCGACGGCAGGAAGCTTAGCTATGGCGCGCTGGTGGCGGCCGCATCGAGACAGGCCGTCCCGACCGACCCGAAGCTGAAGGACCGCAAGGACTTCAAGCTGCTGGGCAACCCACTCAAGCGGCTGGACACGCCGGCCAAGGTGAACGGTGAGGCCAAGTTCGGCATCGACGCCCAGGTTCCCGGATTGCTGGTGGCGGTGATGGCGCGCGCGCCCCTGCCGGGCGCCAAGCTCGCCAGCCTGAACGACGCCAAGGCCAAGGCCGTCAAGGGTGTGCAGCAGGTGATCACCATTCCCAGCGGCGTCGCCGTGCTGGCCAACGGCTATTGGGCGGCCAAGAAGGGGCGCGACGCGCTCGAGATCCGGTGGGACCTCGGTGCCAATGCCGCTCTGTCGTCGGCCAAGGTCACTGCCCTGCTTACCGCAGGCGCTGACGCCGCCGACGCGGTGGCCATCGAAGTGGGCAACCTTGGCGTGGGTGCCGCGTTGAGCACCACCACGGTGGACGCACTGTACGAAGCCCCCTACCTGGCGCAGGCGTGCATGGAGCCCATGAACTGCACAGCCTGGGTCAAGGGCCAGGGAGACAACGCCACGGTGGAGATCTGGGTCGGTACGCAGGGCCAGGGCGCCGCGCAAGGCACTGCGGCACAGGTGGCGCAAACCGCGCCGGCCAAGGTGAAGATCAACACCCTGATGCTCGGCGGTGGGTTCGGCCGGCGCTTCGCACTCGACTTCACCGTCGACGCCACGCTGCTCAGCAAGCTCAGCGGCAAACCGGTGAAGCTGATCTACAGCCGTGAAGACGACATGGCAGCGGGCTTCTACCGGCCCGCTTCCGTGGCGCGCTTCTCGGGCGCGATCGATGCGCAGGGCAAGCCGATCGTGCTGAAGATCGGCGTGGGCTCGCCGTCGCTGATGGCCGGATCGGGCTTCATGAAGATCCCCGCCAACGGCGTCGACGAGTTCGCCCTGGAGGGCATCAAGGACCACCCGTACGACATCGACAACCAGCGCATCGCCTACGGCCGGCGCGAACCGGGACCTCAGGTGTGGTTCTGGCGCTCGGTGGGGCATTCACAGAACATCTTCTTCATGGAAGGCTTCATCGACGAGATGGCGGTTGCGGCGAAGCAGGATCCGTTCGAATTCCGTCGCGGCCTGATGAGCAGACAGCCGCGCTACAAGGCCGTGCTCGAGGCCGCTGCGGAGAAGGCCGGCTGGGGAAAGCCGCTGCCGGCCGGAGTGTTTCGCGGCATCGCGGTGGCGCAGAGCTTCGGCAGCTACGTGGCTGAGGTCGCCGAGGTGTCGGTCGGCGCGGACGGCACGCCCAAGGTGCACCGCGTGGTAGCGGCGGTGGACTGCGGCATGACGGTCAACCCCGAGATCATCCGCCGCCAGATCGAAGGCGCCATCGTCTACGGGCTCAGCGCCGCACTCTACGGCAAGATCACGCTGAACGACGGCCGGGTCGAGCAGGGCAACTTCAACGACTATCCCGTGCTGCGGATGGACGAGATGCCTAAGGTCGAGGTGCACATCCTGCCCAGCACCGAGAAGCCCGGCGGCATCGGCGAGCCCGGTACGCCGCCGATTGCGCCGGCGGTCGTCAACGCCATCTTCGCCGCCACCGGCAAGCGCCTACGCTCGCTGCCGATCGACACGCGTGCACTCAAGAGAGCCTGATCTGCGGAGGTGGGCCGCGCGTCCGTTGCGGCTGCACCGACGTCTGAGCCGATCAAGTCACGGCTGTGCGAGCCAGACGGCCGATGAACTTCGAGTCTGCGCGCGCCGATCAAGCCCTTCCGTGAAGGGCATCTGACGCTTGCGGATTTGCAATGGCAGTCGCCGTTCAGGCTCGCGATATGGATGCCTGAGACGCGCTGCGGACATGCATCCGCCACCGCACACACCCCGGTGATCCGCCGGGGCCTGCTCGAGAAATGCGATAGTGCGGCCTGGCATGGAACACGATCATCCCAACCAGTTCGCGCTGCTCGGCCAGCGCCGCTTCGCCCCGTTCTTCTGGGTGCAGTTTCTCGGCGCCGGCAACGACAACCTGTTCAAGTTCGCGTTCACCGTGATGGTGACGTACCAGTTGCAGGTCCTCTGGCTGCCCGCGTCGCTGGCCGGGCTGGTGATCGGCGCGCTCTTCATCCTGCCCTTCCTGCTGTTCTCGGCCACCAGCGGGCAACTGGCCGACAAGCTCGAGAAGACGGTACTGATCCGCTTCGTGAAGGCGCTCGAAATCGCCATCATGGCGCTGGCGACCTACGGCTTTGTGCGCCACGACGCGCCGGTGCTGCTCGCCTGCGTGTTCCTGATGGGCCTGCACTCGACGCTGTTCGGGCCGGTGAAATTCGCCTACCTGCCGCAGCACCTCGGCGAGCGCGAGCTCACCGGCGGCAACGGCATGATCGAGATGGGCACCTTCGTCGCCATCCTGCTCGGCCAGGTGGCCGGCGGGTTGCTGATCGCGCTGCCGGGCACCGGCGTCTGGTGGGTCTCGGCGGCGTGCATCGCCGTGGCCGTGCTCGGCCGCTTGCTGGCGCAGGCGGTGCCGCTCTCGCCCGCCACCGACCCAGGCCTGAAGATCAACTGGAACCCCTTTACCGAGACCTGGCACAACCTCAAGCTCGCGCACGAAAACATCGTCGTCTTTCGCTCGCTGCTCGGGATCTCGTGGATGTGGTTCTTCGGCGCCGTGTTCCTGGCTCAGTTCCCGTCGTTCGCAAAGGAAGTGCTGCACGGTGACGAGCGGGTCGCTTCGCTGCTGCTGGTGGTCTTCTCGGTCGGCGTGGGGATCGGAGCGTTGATGTGCGAGCTGCTGAGCCGCCGCCATGTCGAAATCGGCCTGGTGCCGCTGGGCGCGATCGGCATGAGCGTGTTCGCGGTCGATCTCTATTTCGCGTCGCGCTCGCTGCAGCCGAGCGAGCTGATGGGGCTGGCACAGTTCTTCGCGCAACCGGGCCACCTGCGCGTCGTCGCCGACCTCGGCCTGCTCTCGCTCTTCGTCGGCCTGTTCAGCGTGCCGATGTACGCGCTGATCCAGTTGCGCAGCCAAGCGACGCACCGGGCGCGCATCATCGCGGCCAACAACATCCTCAACGCCATCTTCATCATCGTCAGCTCGCTCGGCGCGGGCATGCTGCTGGGTGCGGGTTTCAGCGTACCGGAGGTGTTCCTCACCGTCGGCCTGCTCAACGCGGCGGTCGGCGTGTACATCTTTCTCATCGTGCCCGAGTACCTGCTGCGCTTCCTCGCCTTCGTGCTGACACGCTGCATCTACCGCTTCAAGGTGCGCGGCGACGAGCACATCCCCGCCGAGGGTGCGGCGATCCTTGTGTGCAACCATGTCAGCTTCGTCGACGCGATGCTGCTGATGGCAGCCAGCCCGCGGCCGATCCGCTTCGTGATGGACCACCGCATCTTTACTCTTCCCGTGCTCGGCTGGCTGTTCAGGCTCGCCAAGGCGATCCCGGTCGCGCCGAGACGCGAGAACGCGCGGGTCTACGACGCTGCGTTCGAGCAGGCGCGCAGCGTGCTGGTCGAAGGCGACCTGCTGTGCATCTTCCCCGAGGGCGGCATCACGTGCGACGGCAAGCTCGGCGAATTCAAGGGCGGCGTGGCGAAGATCCTGCAGACCAACCCGGTACCCGTTGTGCCGATGGCGCTGCAGAACCTGTGGGGCTCGTTCTTCTCGCGCATTGAGCGCGGTCAAGCGATGACGCGGCCGCTTCGGCGCGGCATGTTCAGCCGCGTCGGGCTCGCGATCGGCCCGCAGCTGCCGGCTTGCGAAGCGAGCCCAGCGCTGCTGCGCGAGCGTGTCGCCGCGCTGCTGGGCGAACATCTTCACTCCCGATGAAGGTCGTCAAGATCCTGTGCGCGGTCGCGGCCGGGCTCGTAGCGCTGTTGCTCGTAGGGGCGTGCCTGAGCTGGGCGCCTGATCGCACGGTCGAGTCGCTCACGGCCCGCTGGGGTTCACCGCCGTCGCGTTTTGTCGAGCTCGAAGGCATGCGCGTTCACCTGCGCGACGAAGGCCCTGCGAACGATCTCGAGCCGATCGTCCTGCTGCACGGCACGTCCGCGAGCCTGCATACCTGGGACGGCTGGGTGGCCGCGCTCCGGAGTCACCGCCGTGTCATTCGGCTCGACCTTCCAGGTTTCGGGCTCACCGGGCCGGCGCCAGACCACGACTACAGTCTAACGCGCTACGTTCGATTCATCGCCGAATTCCTCGATGCGATGGGCGTGCGCCGGTGCGTGCTGGTCGGCAACTCGCTCGGTGGCGCTGTCGCCTGGGAGACCGCGGTCGCCCTGCCCGATCGCGTGACCCGGCTCGTGCTCGTCGACGCGGCGGGATATCCGATGCAGGCCAACTCGGTGCCGATCGGCTTCACGCTGGCGCGGATCCCGCTGCTCGCGCCGCTGCTGCGCAACGTGCTGCCGCGCGCCATCGTCGAGGCGAGCGTACGCAACGTCTACAGCGACCCGGACAAGGTCACGCCCGAGCTCGTCGACCGCTACTACGAGCTGGCGCTGCGCGCCGGGAACCGGCAGGCCCTGGTCGAGCGCTTTAGCCAGGCGCCCGGTGGCGAGGACGCGGCGCTCATCCCACAAGTCAGGCAGCCAACGCTGATCCTGTGGGGTCGCGACGATCGCCTGATTCCGGTCGCGTTCGGCCGGCGCTTCGCGAGCGAGATCGTGGGCAGCAAGCTGGTGGTGTTGGACGGCCTGGGACACGTTCCGCAGGAGGAAGACCCGAAGCGAACGGTGGCAGCACTCGAAGACTTTATCGCTGCCAGGTAGTCACGTGCCTTCGGCGGCCCGCGCCGGCGGGCCGTTGCGTGCGATCGGGCCGGGCCGGCTCGACCAGAGGCCGGCTCAGTGCGCCCCACCCGCATCGGCCCCCGCGCCACCTCTGACCGGGCGCGCCAGCCAGACGAGACCGATCAGCAGCAGGAACAGCACCGCCGATGCCGCGAATACATCGTTCGCACTCAACATGTAGGCCTGCTGGTCGATGATGCGGTTGACCTGCGCGGCGACCTGCTGCGGCGACATTCCGGCGGCCGAAAGCTTCGCAAAAAGATCCGACGCCGCCGGGCTGCTCGCGTTGCCGATCTGCTCGGCGAGTTGCGCGTGGTGGAGCGCGGCGCGGTCGTCCCACACCGTGGTCGCGATCGACGTGCCCATCGCTCCGGCGGTGATGCGAACAAAGTTCGACAGCCCCGACGCCGCCGGAATGCGGTCGGGCGCGATGCCCGCCAGCGTCACCGTCACCAGGGGGATGAAGAAGAACGCCGTCGCCAGACCCTGGATCAGTGTCGGGATCAGGATCGTCGTCATGTCGGCCTGGGTGTTGAAGCGGCTGCGCATCCACAACACCATCGCGAAGACGAGGAAAGCGAAGGTCGACAGCCAGCGTGGATCAACCTTGCCGACGAGCTTGCCGACGAGCGGCAGGAACAGGATTGCCAGCAGTCCGACCGGCGCCATCACCCAGCCGGCGTCCGTCGCGGTGTAGCCCATGTACTGCTGCAGCCACAGCGGAAGCAGCACGACGTTGCCGAAGAACAGCCCGTAGCCGACGCTCAGCGCCAGCGTGCCGGTCCAGAAGTTGCGGCGCGCGAACAGCCTGAGGTCGACGACGGGGTGTTCGTCGGTCAGCTCCCAGACCACGAAGACGACGAAGGCGACGACGGAGACCGTCGCGAAGGCGATGATCTGGCTCGAGTGGAACCAGTCGAGCTCCTTGCCCTTGTCGAGCATGATCTGCAACGCGCCGACCCACAGTACCAGCAGCGCGAGCCCGACACCGTCGATGGGCAGCTTGCGCGTGGGCGACTCGCGCGTGCGGTAGATGGCCCAGGTCAGCCCGGCGGCCACCAGGCCCACCGGCACGTTGATGTAGAAGATCCACGGCCAGGAGACGTTGTCGGTGATCCAGCCGCCGAGCAGCGGCCCCATTACGGGCGCGACGAGCGTCGTCATCGACCACATCGCGAGCGCCGTGCCGGCCCTCGCCTTGGGGTAGCTCTGCAGCAGCATCGCCTGCGAAAGCGGGATCATCGGCCCGGCCACCGCCCCCTGCAGCACGCGAAAGAAGATCAGCATCTCGATGCTGCCCGCGAGCCCGCAAAGCCACGAGGCGAGCATGAACATCAGCGTGCTGCCGATGAACAACCTGACGATGCCGATGCGCTGCGTCAGCCAGCCCGTCAGCGGGACTGAGATCGCGTTGGCCACGGCGAAGCTGGTGATGACCCAGACACCCTGGTTGGGGCTCACGCCGAGGTCGCCGGCAATGGCCGGCAGCGAGACATTGGCAATCGAGCTGTCGAGCACATTCATGAACGTCGCGAGCGACAGCGCGAAAGTGCCGAGAACGAGCGACGAGCCGTGCAGCGGCTTGAGCTCGGCTGGCGCCGCCGGCCTGGCCACGTGCGGCTCGGGCTTCGCGGATGCGGTGGTGGCTGCGTCGACGGCGGCCATGCGCGGTCTCGACCGCGCGCTCAGCGCGCCGCCGCACCTAGCGCGGAAGCCGAAGCGACGCTTGCGGCGACGCCGGCGCGCTTTCCCGCCACCGCACGCCGCGGCGAGTGATCATCCGGCCGCGCTGCGCCCGCCTTGCCGAGCTGGGCGGCGATGATCCTGCGCACTGCGGCATCGGCCTCGTGGTCGATCGGGTCGAACACCGCCGTCTGCGTGCCCGCACCCGCGCGCGGCGTGTCGGCGAGCGTCTTGCCGCCCTGCTCGCGAACATCGACCGTGGCCTCCATCGACAGGCCGACGCGCAACGGATGCTTGGCCAGCTCCTCCGGGTCGAGCGCGATGCGCACCGGCACGCGCTGCACCACCTTGATCCAGTTTCCGGTCGCGTTCTGCGCCGGCAGCAGCGAGAACGCCGAGCCGGTACCCGCACCGAGGCCGACCACGCGCCCGCGGTACTCGACCTGCTTGCCGTACACGTCGGCGACGAGCGTCGCGGGCTGGTCGATGCGCAGCTTGCGCAACTGCGCTTCCTTGAAGTTGGCGTCGACCCAGAGCTGGTTCAGCGGTACGAGCGACATCAGCGCCGCGCCCGGCTGCACGCGCTGCCCGAGCTGCACGCTGCGGCGGGCGATTGTGCCGTCCACCGGCGCCGGCAAGTCGACACGCTTGAGCGCGAGGTACGCTTCGCGCACGCGCGCCGCGGCGCGTTGCACCGAAGGATGGTCTTCGACGCTCGTGCCCTCGGTCATGACCTGGTTCGAAGCGAGTTGCTCGCGCGCGGCGACGGCGGCCGACTGCGCGGCAGCGAGCGCGCTCTTGGCCGCGGCAAGCTGCGCCGAGGCGTGGTTGAACTCTTCCTTGCCGACGGCACCGCTGGCCAGCAAAGGCTCGCGGCGCACCATGTCGTCCTCGGCACGCAGCACGTCGCTCTGCATGCGCGCGATGTCGGCCTCGCGCAATGCGACCTGAGCGCGCAGCGTCGAGTTGTTGGCGTACAGCGTGCGCACCTCGCGCACGGTCTGCGCGAGCTGCGCCTCGGCCTGCTCGAGCGCGACCTGCGCGTCCGCCGGGTCGAGCCTGACCAGCGTCTGGCCGGCCTTGACGAAGTCGGTGTCGTCGGCGTTGATGGCGAGCACCGTTCCCGCGACTTGCGGGGTGATCTGGATCAGGTTGCCCTGCACGTAGGCGTTGTCGGTGCTCTCGTAGCGTGCGCCGATCACGAAGTGGTCAACTCCGGCCACGATGCCCGCCAGCACGACGACGACGGCGATTGCGGCAAGCGCCCTCTTGCGCGTCATGCCGCCCTTGCGTTTGGCCTTGACCGCGGAGTCCTGGGGTGTGTCCATGCTTTCCTGTTCCGGTATGGGGTTCAGCGCGCGGCCGCCGCGGCAAGCGAGGCG
>Ga0209048_10001553_pt1 | contig 23497 bp, 17 predicted proteins | sample FrelakmetCRP12CR_FD_187146 | JGI IMG/M metagenome (GOLD analysis project Ga0209048, IMG submission 187146) | Freshwater lake sediment microbial communities from the University of Notre Dame, USA, for methane emissions studies - CRP12 CR (SPAdes)... | ecosystem: Environmental > Aquatic >... | reverse complement strand
GTTATGGGTTGGGTCTGTGGAGTGTAAATAAGGATTTTACCGTTCCATAAGTGACACACGCTCATGGCCGGGAAGGCTGTGAGCTTATCGGCACCGGGGCCAGCTTAACCAAGCCTGGGAATTAATAGGGCAAAGGATGCTGCCGTTTTTCCGTGAGTGCAGCTGCCATGAGTTCGGATAGGAAGTGAAATGGATTCTTCCCAAGGAGCTAGATGGAAAAACAGGATGTTAGAGACAATCGGAGAGGCAAGGACAAACAAGTAGCAACAACTTGTGATCACTAAAAAAACCAGGCTTTATTACGTACAGCTGCCTTCTATCAATACTCCGGGCACTGCGCCGCCAAGGAATGATAGCATTTTGATATCAGCAACTGTGCCTGCCTTGAGAAATTTGACAGCCACCGTCCAGAGGCAAAATGGCTTTCAGGTTCAGTGCTGCCACCCTATGAATGATTGTCCCTTTTCCTCTTGGCAACTACAGTCGATCAAGGTCCACCCCTCGAATACCAAAATACTGAACAAAACATTTTGTTCATATTGTGAAAATCACCCCCGCGCCGCGTTTAGCGTTGAGCGTTGACCGCTACCCCGATAACTGGACAAGATGACAGACGACCGCAAACACAGAAAGAAGGGCTTGTAAAGTGTAATTTGTCATTTTACAATGACTGCTGATGATTCAAAGCTTTCGCCATAAAGGTTTGCAACGACTGTTTGAGCATGATGACGGCAGCAAGTTGCCACCGGATATGCTGGCGCGGATCAAGCTTATTTTCTCAACCTTAAATGCAGCGGGTGAGATTGAAGGCATGAATGTGCCGACCTTTCGACTACATCCTCTTAAGGGAGATTTTAGAGGTTTTTTCTCTGTTACTGTCCGCGCAAACAGGCGGATTGTTTTTCGTTTTGAAGGTGGAGACGTTTTCGACGTTGACTTTGTCGATTATCATTGAAGGAGACAAAGAAATGGAGATGAAAAACCCTGTGCATCCCGGCCTTCTCGTCAAGGAGTGCCTTGAAGACCTGGGCTTGAGTGTAGCGGAAGCCTCTAAGGCTCTAGGTATCACGCGTCAGCAGCTTCACAACGTCATTGCCGGGCGTAGCAATGTCACTCCTGAAATGGCGATCCGCTTTGAAAAGGCTTTCGGGAGCACGGCTGACACGTGGCTTCGAATGCAGATGAATCATGACCTTGTGCAGATGCGCAAGCGTGCTTCCGGCATTCTCGTTGAGCGCCTGACGCCAAAGACGGCCCACCCGTGAACGACCGCAAACACCTCACCGCGCATAAGGTTGAAAAGCTACCAGCCGCCATGACCGAGCACGCTAAGAACCCGTCCAAAGGCAACTTGCAGTCATTGTAACCTTTTTTCAAACCACGAAGGACACGAAGAGCACGAAGAAATCATTTCGTGTCCTTCGTGTTCTTCGTGGTGAAAGAAAGTCCTTTATTTTTGGACGACTCCTAAGATCAACCCGACCGCCAGGGCGTTCTCTGTGAGCCTGCACCGCAAACCCCTCAATCTGTTGGGGAGCTACTGGCAGACAAAATGGCAATAGTAGAAAGAAGAGGGGCGACCCCTCAAAGAATCGCCTCTATTCCTTTACGCCGGATTACGTTCAGCAGCGCGAGCGCCGCACCTGTCGGATGCTTTGTGCCACGCTCCAATTGCGACACGTAGCCGACCGTCAGGTTCAGGTAATGAGCGAAGACCGCTTGACTCATGTGCGCTTGTTCGCGCATTACCCGGATGTCCTCGCCGGTCAGCGGCTCGACTTCGGCCCTATCCTCCAGGCCAAGGTGACGCATGGTGATTTTGTTGTAGGCCGCCGCATCTAGAATCCCGGCGCTCCGCATATCTTTGGCCGTCTCAAGCATTGCTTCGGCCAGCCAGCCAGGTCTCTTGCTTTCCGTCATTGTAGCTTGCCTCCTGTAAAATCCCCTCCTCAATCGCATGTTCGAGGAGATCCGGTTTCGCCTCAAGCCACGCCGCCCCGATCTCTCGCAGTGTTTCAAGTTCATCGTCTTCGATGTTGTCCCGTTCCTTTTTTTCCGAAGCCGTAAAGGAACACCGCGCGATCACCGGAACAGTAGGCGATTAGCAGCCGATACCCGCACGAACGGCCTTGCCCTGTCCTCGCAACCCGTTGCTTGACGATGCGGCCGCCTAAATCGGCATCCACGATCCCGCGTTCCGCCCGCTCGATTGCTTCGCGCAAACTGTGATCTCCGATCCGTTCCTGTCGCGCATAGCGCACGAACCACTTTGTCTTGAAAATCTGCACCCCGCCCCTCTAATACTATGAACTATAGCAATATGAATTATATATTTCAACTGCTTTGCAAAGCTCTTTTAGGCGTTCTTGTTTGCCCTTCGATGCTCAGGGCGAGCGGGCGTTGGCGCTTGGCCATCCTCCGTTCGTGCTGAGGTATCGAAGCACGAACGCTACCTTGCAGAAGCAAGTTGACAGAGTACTAGTTTTTCGCGTTCCTTTTTTGACAATCGAGACTTCTACGAACAGTCCATTTTAACCTGCGCCTGGATAGCGGTGATCGCGACGGTGTTGACGATGTCGGTCACGGTGCACCCACGGCTGAGATCGTTCACCGGCTTATTCAATCCTTGCAGTACGGGGCCTATGGCCACTGCATGGGCGGAGCGCTGAACCGCCTTGTAGGTGTTGTTGCCGGTGTTGAGATCGGGAAAGATAAAGACGGTGGCCCGGCCGGCGACTTCACTTTCAGGCATTTTGACCTTCGCCACCTCGGGATCCACTGCGGCGTCGTACTGAATCGGACCCTCGATTTTGAGCTCAGGCCGCAAGCGCTTGGCGATCTCCGTGGCGGAACGGACTTTTTCCACCTCCGCCCCCTTTCCGGATTCACCCGTGGAGTAGGACAGCATCGCAACCATGGGCTCGATATCAAACATTCTGGAGGTCATCGCCGCAGAAATGGCGATGTCTGCAAGTTGCTGAGCATTGGGATCCGGGTTGACGGCACAATCGCCATAGACCAGCACTCGATCCGGCAGACACATGAAGAAGACGCTCGAAACGATGGAGCACCCCGGTCTTGTCCTGATGATCTCGAGGGCGGGCCGGATCGTGTGCTGCGTCGTGTGAACCGCCCCCGAGACCATGCCGTCCGCATGGTCATGGTGGACCATCATCGTGCCGAAGTAGCTGATGTCCGCCATGAGGTCAAAGGCCATTTGTTCCGATATCCCTTTGTGTTTTCGCAGCTCATAGTAGGTCTGCCCAAAGCCCTGGCGAAGCTCTGACGTGGCGGGGTCGATAATATTCACACCGGTCAGGGAAAGTCCGAGCTCTGCGATCTTCTCCCTCACCTCCTTCTCGGCGCCGAGGAGCGTCAGCTCGACCACCCCACGCAGGAGCAAGACTTCGGCCGCCTTGAGGATGCGCTCCTCCGTGCCTTCAGGAAGCACAATATGCTGCCGGTGCTCCTTGGCCCGCCGAATGAGATCATACTCGAACATAAGGGGAGTGACCCGGGTTGAACGGGTAACGGCAATGCGCTTGCGAATATCGGAAAGGTCGACGTTCGAGTCAAAAACACCCAGAGCGGCAGCGATTTTCCTTTTGCTTTCGATACCGATCCTGCCGTCCAGTGAATTGACGGCCATCGCCGCAGAAAAGGTGTCCTTTTCGACAGAGATCATCGGCATAGGCGATTTTTTCAACCCTTCCAGAAGGCGCTGAACCTGCGGCGCCGGTTTCAGCCCGCCGGTCAGGAGCAGCCCGGCAATTTGAGGGTACGTCCTCGAAGCATCGGCCAGCAGGGACCCGATGATGATGTCCGAACGGTCCCCGGGGGTGATTACGAGACTCTCTTCTTCAAGGTGATCGAGGAAGTGAGGCAATTCCATGGCAGCAACCTTGTAGCAAAGGACCTCGCGCTCAAGGTCGCCGGATTGACCATAGATCACCTCGGCGCCAAGGGCTCGGGCAATCTCCACGACCGTCGGCTTGGCAAGCAGCGGATGTTGCGGGAGGACATAAACACGGACCTCCCCCAGCTTTTCGCGCCGCAGTGCGGCGGTCGTCCCTGCTGCGCAATCTTCGGCTACCCGGTTGACAACCACTGCAAAGAGATCACAGTCTTTTGCCTCGAGGGATTCGATCAGCATTCGCACGGAATCAACCATTTCCGAGACGCTCCGTCCCTCTCCACTCATAACAGGAAGTATGGGGCATCCCAGGTTTCTCGCGAGGTCGACATTAGAATCGAACTCGATGGCACTGGTCACGCCGGTGAAATCGGTACCCGAGCAAAGGACGAAATCACACTGTGCCTCCAGGGCTTTGTATTTTTCAAGAATCCTTCCGGTGAGCTCATCCGTATGACCGGCTCTCAACAATTCCATGGCCTCGTCGTAGGTGCAGCCGTACATGGATTCATAAGGGAAGTCCAATTGGTGCAGCTCTGCAATGAGCCGAATAGCGTGGTCCTGCCCATCTTTCCCTTGAGCCACCGGGCGAAAGTACCCGATCTTCCTTCCCTGGCGTGCCAAAAGCTCCATCATTCCCAGCACAACAATGGACTTCCCACTCTTGGGTCCCGTGCCAACAATGTAGAGGGCTTGCGACATCAGTCACTCCTTACCGTATTCAGGTCGTAACAAGTTAATCCGCGAAGTCACACGAAGAAACGACAACCACCTGTACTACGTGTACCTTCATGTCTCTTCGTGGAGAAAGAATTCAGATTTACATATTATCAACATAATCCACGAAGTCATATGAAGAAACACCAAGAAGAGACAACCCAATGGACTTTGCATCAATAGTGGGCCGGCGACCTTGACGTACCTCCGGCAATGCTGCATTTTTATACCCACGAATTTCAACATTTAAAATGAAAGTACATGAACTATGGAACAACGAGGTTTAAAGAGCGAGATGAAAAAATTTTCTTTCCATTCACTCTGGCGGCTTCTTGGACCTTACTGGTGGAGCGAAGAAAGATGGCTCGGCCGGGGGCTCCTGGCAATCATTGTGGCGCTTAATCTTGGGCTGGTTTACGTGAGTGTTCTCTTTAACGAGTGGAACCGGCTTTTCTACGATTCACTGCAAAACAAAGACTACGAAGCCTTCAAAACGCAGTTGCTGCGCTTCACGGTGCTGGCCTTGATTTACATAGCCGTTGCGGTCTACCGGCTTTATCTCAGTCAGATGCTTGAGATGCGCTGGCGGCGATGGCTTACGGAGAATTATCTGGAGCGGTGGATGACGCATCAAGTATACTACCGCATGGAGGTCCAACATGCCGGGACCGACAACCCGGACCAGCGAATCGCCGAAGATCTTCGCCTCTTTACCAACGGCGCCCTGTCCCTGTCTCTGGGTCTGCTCAGCGCAGTCGTGACCCTTGTGTCTTTTGTAGGAATTCTCTGGTCGCTCTCGGGGGATTTTAGCTTTAACTTCCTGGGTCGTGATGTATTCATTCCGGCATACATGGTTTGGGTTGCTCTCATTTACTCCTTCTTTGGCAGTTTTCTGACTCATTGGGTCGGGAAGGCGCTCATCGGGCTCAACTTCCAGCAGCAGCGCTATGAGGCTGATTTTCGATTCAGTCTGGTGCGAGTTCGAGAAAACGCGGAAGGCATCGCCCTTTACAGCGGTGAAGCATCGGAGCAGGAGCATCTTGATTCCCGCTTCCTCCGCATCCTCAAGAACTGGTGGGAGATCATGAAGCGTCAGAAACGCCTGACCTGGTTTACTGCAACCTATGCTCAGATTGCCATAATTTTTCCTATTCTCGTTGCCGCCCCCCGCTACTTCGCCGGAGCGATCCAATTGGGAGGCTTAATGCAGATTGCTTCTGCTTTTGGCAATGTGCAGACGGCATTGAGCTGGTTTATCGACAATTACCGACCGTTTGCAGAATGGAAGGCAAGCGTCGATCGTTTAACCGGGTTCCACGACGTTATTTTCGAAGTTCAGGAGAAAGGGACGGTGCTCCAGGGCATCCGGTTCAGTGGCGAGAATGACCCGGAACTCGTGGTGGAGAACTTGAGTCTCGGCCTTCCGGATGGACGTATCCTTTTCAACGGTCTGACTGCCACCATCGCTCCCGGTGAACGACTTTTGGTCAGAGGCCCTTCGGGCGCGGGCAAGAGCACCCTCTTTCGAGCCATTGCAGGCATCTGGCCTTTTGGTTCCGGCAACATTAGGGTCCCCCGAAAGGCCAGGAAGCTTTTTCTTCCCCAGAAACCTTACCTGCCCATCGGAACACTGCGCGATGCCATCACCTATCCTGAGAAATCAGGCGCTTATAGTGATTCGCAACTTGTGGAAGCCCTGCAACTTTGCCGGTTGGAGGATTTTGCTGAGCGACTGGATGAGGTCGCCCACTGGGAGCAGGTTATGTCACCCGGAGAGCAGCAGCGCCTCGCTTTTGCCCGGGCGCTCCTCTATCAGCCCGCATGGCTCTTTCTCGATGAGGCGACCGCCGCCCTGGACGATGCCGCCCAGGACTACCTGTACTCTCTGCTTCAGAGTCGACTGCCGGGCACATCCATTGTGAGCATTGCCCACCGGGCGGATGTGAAGTCCTTCCATAGGAAGGTCCTTTCGCTGGAGCCGGATGGAAGCTATCGTTTTGAAAGGCTGATGGCTGAAGGCTAACGATCTATCCCTTTGAGCCGCCGGCAAGACCCCAGTGATTCAAAAGCGTCAATATGAGCCTTTTCGAGCGCTGTTACTGCACAGTGAAATACGCCTCTTTCTGGGCTGTGCCGTAGTTGCTTGTCACCCGGTTAACGACAGTATAGCTGCCGGGAGGGGCATTGCCGGGCAGGGAGAACTCCGTCGTATCATTATAGGACCCATTGCTATTGGTCACCGAGATCTGATGTGGCGGCCCTACCATGGTGTTTCCGTAGTGCACTTCCCGCACCACAGTCAGGGATACCGGGGCGTTAGATGGGGTTAGGACAGTGTAATTTATCCCCAAATTTACCTGCTGCCCCGGATGCACAGTGGCTGGGGTCGCACCGGCGTAATCAATGTTCACTACGTTGCCGTCGCCCCTGTACTGATATGCCTGGGCTGCGGCCCGGGAGGAGCGGATTTCGCTGTTGCGATGGGAGGCATAAAGCGTCCCGCCGACGCCACCCAGGACGCCACCCGTGGCGGCGCCAACCCAGGCGCCAGTGCCGGCGTGGCCGGTGGCTGCTCCGATGATGGAACCTACGGCAGCCCCCGTGGCAGCCCCGCCCAAGGCGCCGGCGCCCGCGGACCGGGCAGGATCGTAATAACCGCTGTCGGTGGCACAACCGACCAAAGACACGGCCAAAAGAACTACAAGAGCAATTGCTAAGAATCTTTGGGTCATCTTTTGTCTCCCTCCTCAGGCATTGCTGTTCCCGCTGGAACGCAAGCTCCCTCAAACTAGGAAAGGTGATGTAAGGTGATAAGGCCACATGAAATTCTCCCTGCGAGCTTCTGCATAACATATCCTCAGGAGGCAGTCAAAGACATGCGTTAGCGGGCTGCGATTGGAAGTATGCAGAGGCGTTGAACTCAAAAAGCTGTGCCCGCGTAGGCGGGCATCCGGAAGGATCATACAATTGATCGGAACCATTGCCGAATTGATAGTTTTCACAGACTGTTCTAAGATGCCTTTGAGCCTCTTGGAAAAGTCCTTTTCACCCCCTTCGACACGCTCAGGACAGGCTTCGATACCTCAGGGCGAACGGACTTTTGCAGCTGTAACGTGTTGAATTTCCTTTCGTGGTAAGGTATCGAACCGCGAATGGAAATAGTTTTGCAAGAGTCTCCTTTGACAACCAAATTACAGACTTTGACTTGGAGGATGCCATGAAGAAAATCGCAAGTCTGGGGGTGGTGCTCGCCATAATGCTCAGTTTTAATGCCGCAGCCGTGGCCGCGGACAAGCAGAAACTCGTCGTTTACACATCCATGAAGGAGTCTTTGATCGGAAAGCTGCGGGATGCTTTTGTCCAGAAATATCCTGACGTCGAGTTCGACTACTACTCTGCGGGCGCCGGCAAGCTCATGGCGAAGCTCGCCGCCGAGCGCGAATCCGGCTCGATAGCGGTCGACGTCCTGTGGACGAGTGAGATTCCCGACTTTTATCAACTCAAAGATCAGGGCGTGCTGGAACCCTACGTTTCCGAGGAAGCGAAGAACATCGTGAGCCCGGTCAAGGACCCTGACGGGTACTTCACACCAGCTCGCCTGGGGACCCTCGGCATTACCTACAACACTAAAGCCGTCAAGGAAGCACCGAAGTCCTGGCAGGATGTGCTCGATCAGCGATTCAAGGGCGCGTTCGGCATCGCCAACCCCGCACTCTCCGGGACCGCCTATGTAAGCGTATCAATGCTGGTAAGCACCTTTGGCTGGGAATACATCAATCAGCTGAAAGCCAATGGCGCGAAGATGGGCCAGGGATCCGGCCAAGTGGTTGACGACACCGCTTCCGGCGACCTCAAGGCCTGCATCGGCGTAGACTACATCACCACCGAAAAAATCCAGAAGGGCGCCAACCTCGGCCTGGTTTTTCCCCCGGAGATGCTCGTCATTCCAAGCCCGGTCGCCATCATAAAGGGAACCAAAAACCTCACGGCAGCAAAAGAATTTGTCGATTTCCTCCTCTCCAAAGAGGGGCAGGTCATCATCGCTTCTTCCGGCACCCTCCCCATCCGGCAGGATGTAGATGTTCCCAAGGAATTCGGACTGGTTCCCCCCGAAGAGGCGGTGAAACGGGCCATGAAGGTGGACTACCTGCAGATGATTAAGGAGAAGGAAGCCTTGATCCAGAAGTTCTCCGAGGTCATGCGAGCCAATTGATGCAAAAGGGTCGCGGTGTCGTTGAGATGAGGCAGAGGATGGAACAACCTATCAATGGCTGATGTCCGGCTGGAAAAAGTAAGCAAAATCTACGAAAAGCATACGGTCTTCAGTGATCTCGACCTGACTGCAAGGGACGGTGAGTGTTTTACTCTTCTCGGACCGTCCGGTTGCGGCAAAACGGTGATCATGCGGCTGATTGCCGGTTTCGAGCAGCCGTCGGCGGGGCGCATATTCATCGGGAACAACCTGGTGTCGAGCCTAGAGAGCGGGGTGCATCTTCCCCCCGAGGATCGCCGGATCGGGGTCGTCTTCCAGGACTACGCGGTCTGGCCTCACAAGACGGTTTTCAATAATGTGATCTACCCGCTCAGCATTCAGAAAATCCCGAAAGACGAGGCGATGCGCCGGACCACCACCGCCATCGAAAGCGTTAATCTCCGGGGCCTCAAAGATCGGCTGCCGTACCAACTTTCCGGAGGGCAGCAGCAGCGGGTCGCTTTGGCCCGGGCGCTGGTTTCGAACCCCGAGATCATGCTTCTCGACGAACCCCTGTGCAACCTCGATGCGAACCTCCGCGAAGAGATGCGGTTTGAAATCAAGGAACTCCAAAAAAGGACCGGCGTCACGATACTCTATGTAACGCACGACCAGGAGATCGCCCTGGCCCTTTCCGACCGGATTGCCATCATGGATCACCAGGGAAAAATCCGTCAGGTCGGAACTCCCTACCAAGTTTTCGAGAATCCCGCCGACAGCTATGTATTCCGTTTCATGGGGGTCTCCAACTTCATTCCTGTCCGGGCGGAACACAACGGGGTTTTCTTGGAAGGGAGCGATCAGGCCCTGTACTTCAGTCCCCCGGAAAGGATGGGCGACCGGAGGCATTTTATGGCCGCCTGCCGTCCCTCTGAGATCGAACTGAACCGAAACGGCTCCTTGATCCAGGGGACCATCCAGAGAAGGAATTTCCTCGGGCCGATAATCGATTACCGCGTCGCCATTGGGGACCACGAAGTCCGAGTGCAGCAGGACACACGGGAGGCCTTAGAGCGGAACCTGGTCTTCGGCGAGGGAGAGTGCTGCGGAGTGACCTTCCTCGGGCTGCACTGGTACGAATCGGACAGCCCGGAGGAGAGGGTTCAGGAATGAGCGGTTGGACAGATTTACGCAAATGGGGTATCGCTGAATTCGTTCTGGCTGTCTCCATTCTGATTCTGATTGTGGTCGTGGCCATTCCGGTACTGCTGATTTTCTGGACGTCCTTTTTCGTCAACGGCAGCTTTAACGCCAAGGACATCATGGACATCCTGAGGCAAAGGGACACCTACGAGGCTTTGAAGAATTCGCTCATCATCGCCTGCGGGACCACTATATTCAGCACCATTATCGGCGTTTTCTTCGCATGGCTCGTTTCCAGGACTGACCTTCCTTTCAAGGAGACGATGAAGCTCCTTTTTTTGGTGCCCTTCATGCTCCCGTCCTTTATCGGGGCGTTAGCCTGGAAGATGCTGCTTTCTCCGCGCTCGGGCTACGTCAATCGCATCCTCATGGATCTCTTCGGCCTTTCCGATCCGGTTTTCAACATTTACGGCTACGGAGGGATCATTGCCGTAGAGACCATGTACCTCTTTCCATTCGTATTTATCCAGGTCTGCGGCGCTCTCGAGCGCATGGACCCGACCCTGGAAGAGTCGGCCCGCATTTCCGGAGCAGGGCTTATCACCATCACCCGAAAAATAACCATCCCCCTGATCATGCCGAGCATCCTCGCCGGTGCACTGCTCATAGCCCTTTATTCCCTGGCTCACTTCGGCGTCCCGGCCATTCTGGGCGCCGAGGTCGGCATTTACAACATACCGACCAAGATCTACGAGAAGATCCACCAGAGCGCCGGGAGCTTCAAGGCGATCCGGGCCGGGACTGTGCTCGCATCCATCCTGGTGATATCTGCCGGGATCATTCTTTATCTGCAGAGCCTCGTGCTGAAGTCGGGGCGGTTTCAGATCATCGCGGGAAAAAGTGTCCGGCCCATGGTGCTCAAGCTGAGGAGGCTTCGGATTCCTCTTCTCATCCTTTGCATCCTCTATCTGCTGATCACGGTGGTCATGCCGACGGTGACCATCTTCCTGGTAGGAGGGCTTAAGACATACGGCCTTGCCATCGCCCCTGAAAACATGACCCTGGAAAACTTCAAGTACATTCTTTTCAGGTGGAAGCTCACCAGGGACGCCATCTGGAACAGCACCTACCTTTCGCTCTCGGCCGCCTTTGTGACCATGCTCGCGGGCGTCATGATCTCTTATGTCATCGTGAAGATGAAGGTTAGAGGCAAATGGTTGTTGGAGTTCCTCGGAGTACTGCCCTTCTCCCTTCCCGGAACGGTCATCGCCCTCGGCGTAATCCTTATGTGGAGCGGGAAGTTCGGGGTCAATATCTACAATACGGCCTGGATCATCTTCGTCGCTTACATTGCACGGTACATGGCCTTTTCGCTCAAGTCGAACTCCGCCGCCCTGGAACAGGTGCATGATTCGCTAGTGGAGGCCTCCCGCGCCTGTGGCGCCACCCAGTGGCAAGCTATGCGGGACATCGTGGTCCCGCTCGTCCGTCCCGGCATGGTGGCCGCCTTTTTCCTCATCTTCCTCCCCGCTCTCCGGGAACTGACGACTTCGGTCCTGCTCTACGGTCCCACCACGCGGACCATCGGCGTAGCTATCTATACCCTGAACGAAGATGGCGAAACCGTCTACGCCGCGGCGCTTTCGTCCATCGCCCTGGTCATCATCATTGTAGGCCAGCTTTTGATTAAGCGCATTGTCAATGTCCGAGCCGGCGGGGTCTGATCATGCCGCATATCCAGCTCATCCAGGTGACGAAAAGATTCGGCAACGTTATCGCCGTGAACGACCTATGCCTTGAGATCGAAAAGGGGGAATGCTTCTCCTTGCTCGGGCCGTCGGGGTGCGGTAAGACCACGACGCTGCGCATGCTGGCCGGCTTCGAAGACCTGGATGAAGGAGAAATCCTGGTCGGTGGAAAGCTCATCTCCTCAAGCCGCAAGAAATACTACCTCCCGCCCGAAAAGCGGGATTTTGGGATGGTCTTTCAGGCTTTCGCCGTATGGCCTCACTTAAGCGTCTTCGAAAACGTCGCCTTCCCGCTTCGGATCAAGAAATTCTCAAGGGCAGAGATCGAGGAGCGGACCAGGAAGGCCTTGCGCTACACCAGCCTCGCCAACGTGGAGTCCACCTACCCGAACGAGCTTTCCGGCGGCGAAAAGCAGCGCGTTGCCCTCGCCAGGGCACTTGCCATCAATCCGACCGTCATGCTCCTGGATGAACCCCTGTCGAACCTCGACCCCAAGTTGCGCGAAGAGATGCGCTTCGAAATCAAGGACCTGCAGCGGCAGTTCGGCTTTTCCATCATCTACGTGACCCACGACCAGGGTGAGGCCATGGCGCTCTCCGACCGGATCATGGTCATGTCCGAAGGGACCATGCAACAGGTCGACACGCCGCTCAATATTTACCAAAAGCCGGCCAATAAATTCGTCTTCAGCTTTATCGGTCTCTCCAACTTCATCCCCGCCGAGGTCGCGGACGGGGCGGCCTATGTGGCAGGCCTTCCCGGCGAAAGCCCGCTCACCAGGGACATACCCGAGCATGTCCGCGCAGGCAGAGTCACCCTCGCCTGCCGTCCGTCGGAAATTGATTTCGTGCCGGAGGGTGGTGTGCCCGGAATTGTAAAGCGCAAGGCATATCTCGGGGAACTAATCGATTACCGTGTGCAAGTGGGAAAGGTGGAAGTGCGCGTTCAGAAGCTGCGACGGGGCGGGCTGTTAAACGAAGGGGAGCCCTGCAGCCTGAAATTCCACCGTCTGCTCTGGTACGAAGCATAGGCGCTCACCACTTGTCTTTCATACCAAGTTGTATTCAAAAGACGGCTGTCGTGCAGGCCGCCAACCACGTTCGTGCTGCGGTATCGAAGCATGAGGTATCGAAGCATGAACGTCCACGATGCGTTCGCCCCCTTCGACAAGCTCAGGACAGGCTTCGATACCTTGCTCAGGGCGAACGGAATGGTAATACGTTGAATGCAACTTCGTATGAGGATCCGGTCAGACCTAAATGCCTCAAGAGGTCCCTATGACACGTTCGTTGCTTCGTCATCGGCCGTTCGTGCTGTTCTGGTTCGCACGGGTGTTTTCGGCTATTGCCTTCCAGATTTCCGCAGTTGCCGTGGGCTGGCAGATCTATGCGCTGACCGGAAGCGCATTCAACCTCGGCCTCGTCGGGCTGGTCCAGTTCCTGCCCATGGTGATTCTGACTTTTATTGTCGGTCATGTAGCCGACCGCTACGACCGGCGCGCCGTCATCGGCTCCTGCCAGGCAATCGAGGGATGCGCCGCAGCCTTGCTGGCAGTCGGCAGCTACACGGGCCGGCTCCACCCGGCAGGGATCTTTGCGGCGGTGGCGATGATTGGAGCTGCCCGAAGCTTTGAACACCCGACGATGTCGGCCCTGCTGCCCGGGCTGATACCGGCCCCTCTGCTGCCGAAAGCAGCCGCGCTGACGAGTTCGGCGCATCAGACCGCAACCATCATCGGACCAGCGCTCGGCGGCGTTCTTTACGCGGCAGGCCCCACCGTGCCCTATGCAACCGCTGCCTCATTCTTCCTTTCCGCCGGCATGCTTTCGATCCTGATAAGACTCGAACGAATGCCGCCACGCCCCGAACCGCTAAGCTTCAATTCCCTCTTCTCCGGCATCGCTTTTATCCGGGGCAGGCCCGTAATCCTGGGCGCCATCTCACTTGATCTTTTTGCCGTCCTGCTCGGTGGCGCCACCGCCTTGCTGCCCATATACGCCCGTGACATCCTGCACACCGGTCCATGGGGTCTGGGAATGCTTCGCTCTGCGCCGGCGGCCGGGGCGCTCGGCATGTCCTTTGTCCTGGCTCGCCGTCCACTGGAACGTAAGGTGGGCCATAATATGTTTGCCGCTGTAATCGTATTCGGCCTGGCTACTTTGATCTTCTCCGTATCGACCTCATTGATCCTGTCGCTGTGTGCGCTTGTTATTCTCGGCGCCGCCGATGTGATCAGCGTGGTAATCCGGATGACTCTCGTGCAGCTTGCCACTCCCGACCACATGCGAGGACGGGTGAATGCTATCAATTCGCTTTTCATTGGAACATCGAACCAATTTGGTGAGTTCGAGTCGGGGGTTACGGCGGCGCTTTTTGGAACTGTTCCAGCTGCAGTGATTGGCGGCATCGGCACAATCGCAATTGCACTCATCTGGATGCGCCTGTTCCCCGATCTTCGCAATATCGACAGCTTTGAAGGGATAGAGGCCCAGACGAGCAGTAATAGCCCTATATGAGATATACCGAATTAGATCGTAAGAAACGGATAGTCGTTATCGTCCCTCCCCTGTAATAATCGAGGGAAAATGCTTTGGGGAGGACGGTATGAAAATGGGGGTGCTGGTTGGGGTGATCGGCGTCACCGCGATCATCGGTCCATCTGCCCTCCCAGTCCATCTGTCCTCAAGGACTTGTGAATAGACACCGGTAGGACATTGAGCGCAAACAGGCACTCTTGCAGCACGAAATTGCAGAGACAAAGGATACACACAGACGAACACAGATTTCTAATGGCTTCTTGCCCGTGTGAACCCATGCCAAAAGCTATTCTTTGGAGAAGCGGTAGCCGAACAGAACACCTGGGTGTAAAATGCATCAGATTTCATGCGTATTGAATTTGAAATCTTTTTTTATTTACCGCAGAGGTGGAGAAGATTTACTTCTCTGCGTTCTCGGCGGCCTCTGCGGTGAAATGGAATTGTTCAAAGCCACTGACCCCATCAGGGAGGGAGCATGAAGTCAGAGATAAAAGCGGAATTGATCGTGCGTGCGGCAGAGGCGGCCGGATTTGGGGCCGCTCTTTCGCGGCGGGAGTTTCTCTTCCTTTCTGCCGGCGCCGTGACCAGTCTGGCGGCCTTCAACATCTGCCGTGCCTGGGGGGCCGATGCACCCCTTATCATCATCGATAACGCCACGGGGCTCCTTCTGGCCGACCCAAGCCGTTGTGTGGGTTGCATGCGCTGCGAGCTGGCCTGTACCGAATTCAACGACGGCCGAGCCCAGCCTTCTCTGGCTCGGATCAAGGTGGGCAGGAACATCAACTTCGGCCCCGAGGGTTCCTCAGGTGGACTTGGGATGCAAGGCGCCTGGGGAAACGGTCTCTTCATTGTGGACACATGCCGACAGTGCCCTCATCCCGTACCCTGTGCCACGGTCTGTCCCGAAAACGCCATCAAGGCCGAACCCGGAACCGGCGCCCGCATTGTGGACACGGCTTCATGCACCGGCTGCCGTCTGTGCCGGCGTGCATGCCCCTGGAACATGATCGGATTTGACGAGGAAAGCCAAAAAGCCGCCAAGTGTTTCTTGTGCCAGGGCAACCCCAAGTGCGTGGAAGCCTGCCCCTCCGAGGCCCTGCGCTACGTCCCCTGGCGCGACCTTACCCGCGAGGCTGCCCCGCGTATAGGTGTGCTGACCGTCGTCCCCGCAGAAAAGGCTAGTGGATGCCTGGAGTGCCATACCCGATGACGGAAAAAAACCCCTGGAAATTTAGCGGTTTGCGATTGGAGCTAATCACTTATCTTTCACCGCAGAGAAAACAATAACTTAGAGATAAATCTTGACAGAATTTCAAGAAATTGAAGGTTAGTAATACAGAGAATAACTTGAACCAACAATGAAAGACTTTGCGATCTCTGCGGTGAGAAAAGAGACGTTCTCAAGTTATAAGCGTATAGAAACCCAAGGAGATAATCATGGCCGCAACGAATGGAGGTTTTTCCGGCAAAGTCCTGCGGGTAGACCTTTCCACCGGCAAAATCAGCCTCGATGATACCGTCGAAAAGTACCTGGAGGTGCTGGGCGGCACGGGCATCGGCTATAAGGTCCTCTGGGAGGAGGTGCCGGCAGGGACCGGACCCTTCGATGCCACCAACAAAATCGTCTTCGCCACCGGAGTCCTCGCCGGCACCGGTGTGCCTTGCAACGGCCGCACCGCCGTGACCACCCTGTTTCCCTCCTGCTGGCCCAAGCCCCTGGTGGCAAGCGGTCACATGGGCGGTCATTTTGCCGCCAAACTCAAGTATGCCGGCTACGACGCGATAATCGTCGAGGGCAAAGCCGATAAGCCTGTCTGGCTTTTCATTCGCGACGGCCGGGTGGAAATCCGCGATGCCAGGCATCTTTGGGGCACCGGCATCCGCCGCACCACCCTCGAGATCAGCCAGGAAATGGGTCCCGACTGCGTCGTGGCGGCCATCGGTCAGGCCGGTGAGAACCTAGTGCCTTTATCCGTGGTCATGAACTCGGTATCCCACTCGGCCGGCGGCGTGGGCGCGGTCATGGGCGCCAAGAACCTCAAGGCCATCGGGGTGCAGGGCAGCGGTTCGGTACGCATCGCCGGGGATAAATCCGAGTGGGAGCGCCTCGTCAAATTTCATCTGTCCATCCTGGGCGGAAACAATCAGCACGTAGTGCCGAGCTTCCCTCACCCGCAGTCCGAGTACTACAACCCCAATTCCCGCTGGGTAGGCGCTCCTGGAAAACGCTGGGGCGCGGCCGATCCACCGGTGGAGATCAACGGCGGGCTCTACGACCTCAACCGGATCGCCTTTCGGGCCAACAGCGGCGCCTTCTATCTGGGCGATCAGGCATGGCAGCACACGGTGCGCGGCAATGGCTGCACAGGCTGCCCCATCCGCTGCCATACGATCCTCAAGGTGCCCTCAGTTGCAGCCAAGTACGGCATTCGGGAAGTCGCTCAAAACACCTGCGGAGGACTGGTCTTCGGCCGCTCCTTTTTCAAACATCTTTCCGGCGGCCACAAGGGCCACGCAGCTCTGGAAGCCTGCATGGTCGGCATGCACATGGCCGACGACCTGGGGGTCTGGTGCAACTACGGCCAACTTCAGCGCGACCTGATCAAGCTATACTACGATGGCATTCTCAGGGCCAAGATCGGCTCGGAGGAGTACGCCTCCTTCCCCTGGGACAAGTACGAGAATGGCGATCCTGCCTTCCTCTTCGAGATCATTCCCCGCATCGCCATGCGCCAGGGCGAGTTGGGCCAGGCGCTGGGATTGGGCAGCGGAGGGCTTTTGGCCCGCTGGTCCATCCCCGAGGAGGCCTGGACCCAGGACTTTGCCTGCGCCTATTGGAAGCTCGGCCACCCTAAGCACCATGCCAATGAAGACGACGGCCAGTGCGGGGTCATCATCAACACTCAATACAATCGCGATTCCCAGTGCCATTCGCACGTGAACTTCATACGCAATGGCTTGCCCCTGGCGGTGCAGAAGGAGCTTGCCGCAGAGATCTGGGGGTCCCCCGATGCCGTGGACGGAGTCGGCGACTACACCCCAATGAACATTCACAAGGCACGCCGGGCCAGGTGGTCCCTGGTGCGCAAGGAACTCCACGACAGCCTGGGTTTGTGCAACTGGATGGGGCCGTGGGTGGCCTCTCCCCTCAAGGAGCGCGGCTATCTGGGTGACGACAGCCTGGAATCCAAGTTCTACGGTCTGGCCACGGGGCAGCAGATCAGCCGCGAGGAACTGGACCGGATCGGCGAGCGGATATTCGTTCTGCACCGGGCCCTAACGATCAGGGACATGGGCGAGAAAGACATGCGCACCAGGCACGACCTCGCACCTCAATGGATCTATCAGGACCCGAACGGGGCCCAGCCATTCACCAAGGGCACCCTCCGCATGGACCCACAGGACATAGCCAAAGCCATGGACATGTTTTACGAGGTCATGGGCTGGGACAAGGCCACCGGAGTGCCCACGGCTGAGGCTTACGCACGGCTGGGGCTGGAATCAGTTGCCCAGGGGCTGGCAGCCAAGAAACTGGCACCGGAGGCCAAATGATGTTAGGCGAGGAACGCCAAACCCTCTGCCAGGCCCTGGCCGAAGCTATCCGGGAAGCCAGCCGGGCCGGGCAGTTGGTTGGCAGGGATGAGTTGCTGGCTAACTTGAGAGAGCACAGCCTGCTTGACCCCGACGAACCAGATATCCCTGACGTGGAACCGCTTCTCGCCGAAACACTGGCCACCCACCAAGACCTGGCGGCCATGGCCAGCATCAGCGGCCAAACGCTGTACCACTCCCCTTCCCTGCTCAGCCGGACCTATGCGTCTATCCTGGACCGCAAGGGCTCGCCCGTAGTCCTCATGGCCGAGGAGGTCCGGAGGAACTCGTCTGAATACCCCCGTCCTGTGCCCCTGGACCTTTTCGAGCACCCCCCCTTCGACCTCACCCCCGAGCAGATCGATTCCAGCCTCAAAACCATCGCCGAGAACCCCGAATTCCAGGACATCTCCTATACCACCACTTCCACCGGGGCGGTCTATCTCTTCTCCACCCGCTACCTGGAGCGGCTTTACGCCGCATTCCTCGCCGAACGGGCCGATGTCGGGCTGCTGCTCAACCCCTAAGGAACACGGCAGGGCATGAACAAACCGGAGGTATCGTTTGACGCCTGTTGTTGTTGCGCCTTTGTTTGCCGTTTGTCCCCAGTCTATGGAGAAAGTGACCGAGACTGCCTCCAGATTTCTCCCTATGGCTCGAAATCACAATCGGGACGCCTGCCTCCGGAGACGACTCCCGTGGAATCACTCAAATTGGGTTGGTATTATGATTTCTGCCCGTCACCCGGCGTCTGATCCCTTGACATTTTTGTGTGTTTGCCTGTAATGATCTCTCCTCTCCTTTCGCCGGCAGATCGTTTTGTATGTGCCGGCAAGTAGCCATAATGAGACCGAGGAGGTTCAATGAAGGCCATAAAAAACATCAGCTATCAGCCTGCTTCAATAATGGGAGGATACACGGACAGGATTCTCCGCCTTGATCTGAGCTCGCATGCCGTTTCGGTTCAAAGCCTCGCACCCGAATTTAAGGAAAAATACGTCGGCGGCCGGGGATATGCCCTGAAGCTTGTCTGGGATGAAACCACAAAGGATACCCGCTACGACAGCCCGGAGAACATTCTGGTCATGGCCGGAGGCCCTCTCTGCTGTGAGCCGCGTTTTCCCGGCACCGGGAAATTCATCATCGGGACCATATCCCCGCTCACGGACACCTTCATCGATTCCAATATCGGCGGCCACTTCTCTTCCTTGCTGAAGCTCTGCGGGTTTGATGCCCTCGCCATCACCGGAATCTCCGAAAAGGAAGTGATCCTGATCGTTAACGGAGATGAAGGAACCATCGAGATCGCCGAGGCCCCCTCCTATGGTGAGGCCGTGGATGACGGCGCACTCTCCTACGGCACCGCACTGATGCAGGAACTCAACGGCGACGGGCTCGATGAAAACGTTGCCCTCGTGACTACGGGGATCGGGGCTGCCAATGCCAGGTTCGGAATCGTAAACAGCCTCTTCTACGACAAGCGAAGGCAGAGGATACGTTCGAAACAGGCGGGCCGCGGTGGAACGGGCACCGTTATGCGCCGCAAGGGCCTCAGGGCCGTCATCGTTCGCTCGAATCTCGACCGGATCGGGGCCAATAAGCCCGCCGACGATCGGGGGGTCAAGGAAGCCGGAAGCAGCCTCAAGAAGGTCGTGAGCCAGATGGATCGTCAGCAGCTTCGGCTTTCCAGTTGGGGAACGCCCGTTCTCATCGAATATATGGACAAGTACCACCTGCTGCCCGTGAACAACTATCAATATGGGCGCCATCCCGACGCCAGGGCCATATTCGCCGATGTCTTCCTGAATCGTTATTTTGAGAAAAAGGTCCCCGACGGCTGTTACTTCGGGTGCAATCTGGCATGTGCCAAGGGGGCCGAAAACGTTACCCTCCGGCACGGCCCGCGCGCGGGACAGCAGGTGGGAGTAGACGGCCCCGAGTATGAGACGGCCGGCGCGGTGAGCTGCATGGGCATCTTCGATCCGCATTTCATCATGGAATACAACTGGTACTGCGATGAATACGGTCTGGATACCATATCCATGGGTGTAACGGCGTCCTTCCTGATGGAATGCGCCCAGCGCGGCTACCTGTCCGAAGAGGAAGCCGGTTACGAGCTGAAATGGGGTGATGTGGAAGTCGCTCATCGGCTGCTTCACGAGACTGCTCTCGGCCACGGTTTCGGCAAGGTGTGCGGTCTGGGCGTACACCGGGCGAAAGCCTGGGTGGCGGAGCATTATGCAGCCAGAACGGGCGAGCCGGTCGACCGGGTCCTGGCGGAGCTGAACAAGTTTGCCATGGAGACCAAGGGGCTCGAGTTCTCCATGTACATCAGCAAGGAATCTCTGGCTCAGCAGGGAGGCTACGGGTTTGCACTCAAAGGGCCGCAGCACGATGAGGCCTGGCTCATCTTCATCGATCAGGTCCATAAGGAGCTGCCGACGTTTGAAGCCAAGGCCCAGGCCCTCAAATGGTTCCCCCTCATCCGCACCTGGTTCAACGCGGTCGGTCTGTGCAAACTGCCCTGGATCGATGTGCGCCATCCCGAAGCGGCCAAGACCGACAATCCTGCGCAGAACCAGCCGACCCTCGCCTACTATGTTCAGTACCTGAACTCTACGGTCGGTTCCAACAAGACCCTCCAGGACGTTTTGGATGACTCGGAGCGGCTCTACATATTGCAAAAACTGATCAACCTGCGAAACGGCAAGGGAACCAGGCAGAGCGACCGGATACCGCTGAGGGCCATGGGCCCCGCCTTTCTGAACGAGTATGAGGCCAGAGAGGATTACTACGACGAATGGCTCAAAGAACAGCTCAACGGAGTGGAAGTCCCGGCCGACCGGGAAGCCAGGCACAGCCTCCTCGTCAAGCTTCGCCGGGAGGCATTCGAGCGGCTCTGCGATGTGGTGTACCAGGAAAAGGGATTTACATCCGAGGCGGTCCCTCTGCCCCGGACGATCGAAAAGTTCGGCCTTCTCGACGAGCGGGCGAGGAACCTGTTGACTTCCTTCGGGGTAATGGACAAATAGAAGGACGGGCAAATGAAGACATCGGAGTTCGAGGGGGGATTCCCGTCGATCTCTCGGAGGAGGATTATCGGCTGATGACAGTATCGGTTCAGTTCCACGGGCACCACCGCACGACCACGAGAACGAGTGAGATCCATATACCGCTGTCGAAGAACACTCGGGTTAAGGATGTGATTACGTATGTAAGCGATCGCTACCCCGATCTACAGCTGGCCGACAGCAAAGTTCTCGTTCTCGTTAACAATAGCATCACGCCCATGGACCATGCATTGAATCCAAACGACAAGATTACCTTTCTGCCACCTGTTGGCGGCGGGTAAATTCGCAGGGGTTAGCTCTTAAGCATCGAATTCTCGACGGAAGCACCCTTCTTGCCATTTTTTCAGTATAGCTCCACATAATAAAGTGTCCAATAACCTTATCGTCATTCCGGAGAAAACAACGTGTTGAGTTGAATTGATCACCTTTCCTTTTTCTTCTCCCGGCAGCCTTTGGCAATACTTCTTTGGAATAGGAGATATCTTGCCTGGATGCCTTCTCAAGAATCCATCGCTTCACCAGAGGAACGCACATGAGGGATGAAGACAAGACAAGAGAGCAGCTCCTTCAGGAATTGAATGACCTTCGCAATCGGGTTTCTCAGGTCGAGTCTTTCATAATACAGCATGAAAGGACGCAGGAGTCACTCAGAAGGGATGGGGAAAGGCTCCGGTGTCTGGTTCAACAGGCTGGCGAGGGAGTCTTCATTCACGACCTCGATGGGCGGTTCGTCGATGTGAATCGGCGGGCGTATGAGTACCTCGGATACGATCACGGTGAGTTGCTGGAACTCTCAATCACGGATATTGAGAAGAGCACAACGTTTGAGAAGTTTCGGAAGATTTGGGCAAAGATGGTTCCAGGCACACCTGTCAGTTTTGAAGGCCTCGTACGACGCAAGGATGGATCGACTTTCCCGGCAGACATCCGCCTGAGCCTCATTGCCTATGATGGAGAACATGTCATCATGGCACTGGTGCGTGACATTACAGAACGCAAACGAACGGAAAAAATGCTCAAGATGGCGCAAGAGGCACTGCAGGAGAGCGAAGCTCACCTCTCTGCAACCATTGAGAGCATCCCTTTTGAATTCTGGGTCGTTGGTCCCGACGGCCGCTACACCATGCAAAATCGGCTGTGCAGGGAGCGCTATGGCGATATCATCGGAAAGAGACCCGAAGAGATCTGTCCAAATGAGAGGATGCTGGCAATCTGGCAAGAGAACAACCGACGGGCCTTTGATGGCGAACTGGTTGAAGGAGAGGTAAGGTATTTTTTTGATGATGAGGAGCGGTTCTATTACAACGTCGTTGCTCCAATTCGAGATCAAAGTGGAATACGCGGCACAGTCGGGGTGAATGTCGACATCTCAGATCGCAAACGCCTCGAGGCGGCACTGAAAAAAGTCAACGAGGATCTCGAAGGCCAGGTTGAAGGGCGAACAAAGGAACTCAACGCAAAAACCCGCCGCCTCGAGGAATTCACCGCAGCATTGAAAATCTTGCTGAAGCAAAGAGAGGAGGACAAAAAGGAGCTCGAAGAAAGCATCTTGATGAATGTAAAGAATCTCATTGTTCCATACATTGAAAAGCTCAGGAGGAGCAGCTTGAGTGGCAACCAGACCACCTGGCTGGCCATCCTTGAGTCTCACCTGGAGGCCATTACCTCGCCCTTCGCCAAGAGACTTTCCGAAAAATACCTTGGCCTCAGTCCTCTCGAAGTCCAGGCTGCCAGTCTCATCAGAGAAGGGAAGACTTCCAAGGAAATAGCTGCATCCCTATGTATTTCTGAAAACACGGTCTCATCACACCGCTTCCATATACGAACAAAGCTGGGATTGAGAAACAAGAAGATAAACCTTGGATATTACTTGAAAACCCTCGCAGAATAATGACTCCGTCTCACCATTATACTATCAGAATTACACCAACCATTCTTGCGGCAGATTTGCTATAACCCTCCGAGATCTCAGGTCCCTGGTAAGCAACGACTGCTTGCCATCTCAAGAGCTCAAGTCAAGTGCTACGGAGAACAATCAGTGTGGGAAACGACATTTCAAAGAGGGTATTGTCATGGGTCATGAAGCGACCTGCGAAGAGCTGGGGAAACAAGTAGAGGAACTGGAAAGACAATTGTTCACGTGCAGGCAGGCCGAGGAGGCCTTGCAGGAGAGCGAACAGCGCTATCGGAGTCTGGTCGAGAGCATGAACGACGGCCTGTTGGTGCGAGACGAAAATGATGTGATCACCTATGTCAATGAAAGGCTCATTCAGATGTTGGGGTATTCTCGGGACGGAGTGGTTGGACATCCCCTGGCCCGATTCCTGGATGAAGCCAACCAGACCTTCTATGAAGCACAATTGGCCAAACGACGGAGGGGGGAGTGCGATCCTTACGAGATCACATGGACGGGAAAATGCGGATGCAAAATCGCCACGATCATGTCCCCAAAGCCTCTTTTTGATGTGCACGGCGAGGTCAAAGGAAGCTTTGTGGTGATTACCGATATCACCAGCCGCAAGGAAGCTGAAGATGGACTTCTTAAGGCTTGGGCAGAGTTGGAGGAAGAAGTCAAGGAACGGAC
>Ga0209048_10001552_pt1 | contig 23499 bp, 19 predicted proteins | sample FrelakmetCRP12CR_FD_187146 | JGI IMG/M metagenome (GOLD analysis project Ga0209048, IMG submission 187146) | Freshwater lake sediment microbial communities from the University of Notre Dame, USA, for methane emissions studies - CRP12 CR (SPAdes)... | ecosystem: Environmental > Aquatic >... | reverse complement strand
GAGCCGGTCGAGCCGGGGGAGGGCGGTCGCTCCAAAGCCCGGCGCGCCCGCGCGGGCGACGTCCACGACAGCCACCCCGGCCTGGTCCAGGCCGAGGACCCTTACCAGGACGATCGACGCCGCCAGCACGACGAGGGGGCCGGGCAGCCTCCGAGCGAACCTCCGGAGGAACCACAGCGCGGCCACGCTCGCCACCGCGACAAGGGTCGTGGCCCGGTGCGCCTCCGGAAGTGCTCGCGCGATCGCGGCCAGCCTCGCGGGGAATCTCGCGGACGACAGGTCGCCCTCGAGCCCCAACAGGGCCGGGAGCTGCTTGAGAATCGTCACCCAGATCGCACCTTCGACGAACCCCTTCAGGACGGGATCGGGGATCAGGTCCGCAATCCAGCCGACCTTGAGCAGGAAGAACGCGGCGTACAACGCGCCGACCAGGAGAGTGAGCGCGAGGATCAGCGGGAGGCGTTCTCCCCCAGCCTCTGCCCCGGCCACGGTCGCCGCGGAGAGCACCACCACGGCCACATCGGGCCCCACCACGAAGAGCCGCGAGCCCCCGAAGACTGCGTAGGCGACGAGCGGCAGCGGGAGCGTGTAGAGGCCGACCACGGGGTCGACGCCGAGGATGCTGGAGTACGCCAGCGCCAGCGGGACGAGCACCGCCCAGACGGCGGCGCCCGCGACGAGGTCACCGGGAAGCCAGGCGCGCCGATATGAGGGCAGCCAGTCCAGGATCGGCATCAGTGTGCGCATGTGGCAGACCTCGGCCGCGTCCGTCCCGACGAAGGGAGGGAGCGTAGCAGGAATTCGCGCCGGTCGATCGCGCCCGAATCACAATCCTCTTGCCGCCGCAGGTCAGTCCGCCGCCGGCTTCGGCCTCGACGGGCGTGACGGAGGCGGTCGCCCTCGCCTCGTCGGTCCTGTCGGCCGCCTGCCGAAGCAAACGAGCGGCGGCTCCACGGCTCCTGCGGGAAAGGCTTGAGAAGCGGACGCCAGGGCAAGCGCTACCTGTGCGCAGGTCATATCCACGAGCTCGATTCCTCCGCCACTGCAGAATTCCCGCTCCGCAATTGACAGGATGGGCTCCACGCGTGACGGGCGAAACACGTCAGAAGTTCTGCCCCAGGGCGAAGTACAGCAGTGCTCCGCCCTTGCCCACGGCCACCGTCAACCGCACCCGTATGTCCTGCTGCTCCATCACCTTGCAAGTGACGCTGCTCCAGGCGCTCGGGAGCCAGGGTTGTGGGCCGAACTCGCCGAAGGAGGGGAAGACCTTTCCCCCCCACGCCGCCCTCGAGTCCGAAACGCCACCAGAACAGCCAGCGAACCTCGGTCTGCGCGCCCAGCATCATCTTGTCCATGGAATCGCCCGCCGCGTATCCGGGTATGGTCCCGCGCGAGCCGTAGTTGGCGAAGGAACCTATCCGCTGCAAAGCGCGTTGAGAGCGTTCATGGCCTCCGTGATCGCCTCGGGTTCGTGGCGGGCCACGTACTCGGCGACCGCCTCCTGGTAGAGCTCGCTGCAGGACTTCTTCAGCCGCCGCGCGAGGCGCTCGGCCTCGCGATGCCGTCCGGCAGGAAAGCGACGGTCTTCATACCAAAAGTATAGCCAGATATGGTTAGGGCAAAGGGCGCCCCGGCTTGCCGCATGTGAAGCGCTTCCCTTGCTTCCCCCAGGTGCTCCAGTTCCCGACCCCCAACCGGCCCCGGCCAAGCGGCCAGGACTTGATCGAGAAGATGCAGGCGAGAGGAAGGAGTGTGGGTGTGGCAACCCCGAAGGCCTACCAGGCGAGGGCTGCGTGTACTCGGAGTACGGCACAGTTTCGTGGCGGAACGTTTCGTGACGTCGCGAACGGCTCCGCTATGATGGCACCGTGCATCTACATCCAGTGGACGTGAGGGACTCCGTCGTCGTCGGCCATTTCGTCCGCGTCATCTGCCGCGCGGAGGACACGTGGCTGGTCCTGGTGGATGGTCAGGAGGTCCTGCCTCCCTGCGCCGATCCGCACGCAGCCTGGGCCCGCGGCGTCGCCGAGAGCTACCGGCGAGGACCGAAAGCGCGGCGCCCTGCCCGCCTCGATGCCGATCAGGCCCTTCAGGCTTGAGCCACGGCCACGTGCCCACCGTATGCGGGGAGTTGTGAGCGACTGGCGCGCGGACGTACAGAGTACGGGACCTCCCCTCCCCCGACGCCGATTCCGAGTTGCCTCCCTGGTCTTCGAGACCTCGTTCATCGGGATGCCGGGCGCCTTCGCGACACCTTCGCCGTAAGCTGCCACCCGCGCGTCTAAGACGCGCCGCCGACTCAGCTGGAGGATGGCAGGTGGAAGCGCCGCCTGGAGTGGGGCAAGAGCCCCGTCGCTCATGGACGCTGCCTCCGCAATTCAAAAATAGTCACGTTCCGCGGCCGGTCGAGGCGCGTTTTGGGGCGGGACCCTCGTGGGGCACCATTTCGATTGCACCGCCACAGGTGGGGCGCACCGACCCTCGGGTTCAGAGTCTCGCCGCAGCCTTCGAGACGCGAGCTGGACCCTTAGCGAGCCGCGCTCTCCTCCTTGAGCGAGCTGCGAACTTGCTTCCGGAACTCAGGCGTATCCTTGTGGCCGTGGACGTCCACCGCGTGGAGAGTGGCCGCGCGAACCACTTCGTCCTCCTCACCGGCAATCGTGAGCGAGCACTTCGTCTGGCTAGGGAAATCCCGGCAGTCCGCTACCTTTCGCGCCATGGCGTTCCTCCTTCAAGGTCTCGCTTCGTAGACGACGTTGAACGGCGTTTCCGTGGCTCGGCGGAAACGGGTGAACCCGCCGTCCGCCAGCACGCGGCGCATGCGCGCCTCCCCGGCTTGCGCCCCCAGGCAGAGCCCCACCTCCTGGGCCCGAGACGCCGGCGTACAGATCATGGTCGACGCGCAATAGAAGACCCTGCCTACCGGGTTGAGGTTCTTCTCCAGGTCATCGTGGGCGAACGGCTCCACGATCATCCAGGCACCATCCCGCTTCAGCATCTCGCCGACGTGCTGAACGGCGCCGACGGGATCGCCCATGTCGTGCAGGCAGTCGAAGAAGGCAACGAGGTCGTAGGGCCCGCTGTGGAAGTCCTTGGCGGTGGAGACCTGGAAGGACACGTTCTTGATGCCCTGGCGGGCCGCGGCGCGCCGGGCCCACCCAATGGATGGCCCGTGGTAGTCGAAGCCCACGAAGGTCGAAGCCGGATATGCCTTTGCCATGAGCATCGTCGATGCCCCATGGCCGCACCCCACGTCAGCGACGCGCGCTCCCGCCTTGAGCTTCGCCTCCACTCCATCCAGGGCCGGAATCCAGGACGACACCAGGTTGGCGGCGTAGTTTGGTCGGAAGAAACGCTCCGTTCCCTCGAACAGCGACGAGTCATGCTCGTCCCAGCCCACGCCGTCGCCGCTGCGAAACGCCTCGAGAAGCTTCGGCGTGTCCTTGACGACGGCGCTGATGATCTGGAAGGCGCCCGGGATGTAGGCCGGACTGTCTTCCACGGCCAACGCGAAGGCCTGCTCATCGGGAAGGGTGAACTTCTTCGTGTCCTTGTCGTACTCGACGTAACCGCCGGCCGCCTGGGCGCAGAGCCATTCGCGGACGTACCGCTCGTCGGTGCTCGTCTTCTTCGCCAGCTCCCCCGGCGTCATCGCGCCGGCCGACGCCATGGCCTTGTAGAGTCCGAGCTGCTCGCCGAGAAGGACGAGCGCTGCGTTCATGGCGGCCCCCATCTCCCCGACCACCTTGCCCATGAACTGGTTCAGCTTGTCTTCGTTGACCTGCATAGAGCCTCCGGGGAAGGGTCCAGGAAAGCACCGTGGGTGTGCTGGGCTCTGCCCTTTCAGCCGTCTGCGGCTGCCGCGGGGTGGTGTCAATCGCCAGGCGGGTCGTAAGCAGTCGTTCAGCAGGCGACGAACGGTAACCGGCGAGAGCCTGGGGCGGCACCGGGGACCTCGACCACCAACGCCGGTTGCAGCGACACCCGAATGGGGAGCGTCACCAGCCCCGTGCTCTCGCGGTGCCTGGGCCCTCGAGGCAAGAAGGAGTTCGACGAGACCTACCCGGGCTTCGGCCGCCAAAGGAGCGCTCGCGGCGGTCCGTCCCCGGTGGGCAGCGGTTCAGGTGGTCCCGGCCCGCTGCCTCTTGCCATACTCCTTGTCGAGGTAGAGCGCCGCACTCGACTTGTCGCCGACCATCCTCAGCTTGTCGACGATCTCTTTCACCCGCGCCTCTTCCTCCACCTGCTCGCTCACGAACCACTGCAGGAAGATCTGCGAGGCCGGGTCGCGCTCGGCCGACGCAGCGCGGTACAGCTCCTCGATCGACTGGGTGACATGCCGCTCGTGGTCCAGGACCTTCTCGAAGACCTGGAGGATGCTGCCGAACTCGCGCCCCGGCGCGTTCACGGCCCCGATGGCCGCCGTCCCTCCGCGGGCGACGAGATGGTCGAGCATCTTGTGGGCGTGCTCCAACTCCTCGAAGTACTGGATCCTGAGCCAGCGGGAGAAGCCCGCGTAGGCCTTCCCTTCGCAGTACGCGGACATCGCTAGATAGAGGTTGGCGCTGAACAGCTCGCTCGTCACGTGCGCGTTGAGCGCATCCTGCATCTTCTGGCCGATCATCGCCTTCGCAGCCTCCTGCCCTCACGGGCCCAGTGGAAGGGTAGAGCATAACGGCGGCGGCGCTGGGCACCCTCCCCTCGCGGGGCGCCCTGCCGTGACCCTCGGGAGACGGCCTTGCCGCCGCAGAACGCACTCTTCGTATCAGCGATCGCGCCCGCGCGGGCTCCATGCGGATCGGGCAGACGAGGCGGGCAGCGTGGGCTACCATCGGCGCATGCCGACCGGTCTCGATCCACTCACCGCGCCCGCCTCGGACGTCGCCGACCGCGGGGTCCGTCCTGCATGGTTCACCGTATACGGGCTCGTGGTTGCCCTCTGGGCGGGCGGAACGGCGATCTTCAGCTTCCTCGTGACCCCCGTCATCTTCAGATCGTTCGGCCGCGACCTGGCTGGCGAGATCGTCGGCAAGCTGTTTCCCGTATATTTTCCGACCACGCTTTGCCTTTCGGCGCTGGCGCTCGTCACCTTCCTCGGGGCGGTGCGGGACAGGTCTGGCGTCGGCCCGAGGCTTTCGCTCGCGCTCATCGTCGTCGCGTTGCTCGTGAATGGGTACGTCTCTTCGATGCTCTACCCCGAAGCCGTCGCCGTGAAGCGCCAGGTCGCTTCCTTCGAGCGGGAATCCCCGGACTCGCCGGCGCGCAAGCAGTTTGCGCGCCTCCACGGCCGGAGCATGGCCCTGAACCTCTTCGTCGTTGCGGATGGGGCCCTCCTCGTCCTCCTCCTGCCATCCGTCGGCAAAGCCGGGACGCGCCGGCCCTGACGTCGACTGCCTCGGACCGCTTCGGCGGCCCCCGGGCCCTCCCGGCGTGCCACCTTCCGCGAGCCCCGCTTGTGACGCCGGAGGCGTCCGCCGCGACTCCCGAGCGCCCTCCCCTGCGCGTTCGCGCCGAGTGCCGGAGGCTCCGGAGCGGACGTTCAGTGGCGAAGGGGAGTGCGCGGGCCGAGATTTATTGGGGGCCACGTTATGGCGAGCCTTGCGGCGGCGGCGCTTTCGCTCGTGCTTCTGCAGTCACCGGCGCAGTACGACACGGTAGTCCTCTGGAACGGCGGCGTCCTCCGCGGCACCGTCATCGAGGACCTTCCAGGAGCGGACGTCGTGCTCCAGATGCCCGACGGGACGGTTCGGAAGCTCCCGCGCGTCGAGGTGTCCCAGGTCTACTACGCGGGGACGCAGGTCGCGCCCGCGGAGCCGCCGCCGCCCCCACCCGGGCCTCCTCCCGAGCCGCCCTCCGAGCCGCCTCCTCCTGCCCCTCCGCCCGACCTGAACCAGGTGCTCCCGTGGCAGTTCGCGCTCGGCCTCTCTGCGGCCTTTCCCCTGGGGACTCTCGACGCCTCCGGGCTGCGGCTCTCCCAGGCCGTCACCGTCCAGTTCGCCTTCACCTTTGAGGCCGCGTACCGCTTCATCCTTCCTCTAGAGGTCGGGCTATACTTGCGTCTCGCGGGGGGCTCCTCGCAGCCAGCCCTAAACCAGTACTGTGTCCTGGCCGGGGGCTGGTGCGACGCCTATAACCTTGGCTTCGGCCCCTACGCCCGCTACAGCTTCTTGCCGCAGGGCAAGGTCAATCCGTGGATCGCCGCCGGATTCGGCATCGAGTGGCTCGACATCTCCAACAAGGACAACGTCGCATCGATCGACTACACGGGGTGGGAGGTCAGCGGCTCCGCCGGCGCGGACTGGCGGCTCTCTCCTTCGGCCGGGGTCGGGCTCTTCGTGACCGGCAGGTGGGGACGCTTCGAGGCCCTGGGCGTCACCGGCGGGCTCCCGATCACGTGGCCCGGGTCGGCGACCCACGGCTGGTTCGAGACCGGGGTTCGGTTCTTGTACGGGCTGTGATCGGGCCCGGGTGGAGGCGCGTCCGAGAGCTTCCGCCGCGGCCCTGCCCGGCAAGCAGAAGCCCGGCCTCGCTCGACGAGGCTAATGCCCCCGCCTCTTGATCTCGGGAAGCCGGTGGAGGAAATAGCGAGCCATCTCGGTGTCCGTTCGCGACACATGCTCCGCGATCCAGTCCTGAAGCCACTCACCGACTCGCAGCGGATCCACTCCGACCCCGCCCCGCTTTTCCTGTTCCTTCGAGAGCGTGAGGAGGTCGCGAAGGAACCGGTCGTGCTGCGCCTTGTGGCGCTCGTAGCCTGGATACGCGGAGTCTCGCATAGCCTCCTCCTCCTCCCCGAAATGGCCCATCGCATAGGTCCGGAGGTACGAGAGAAGCGTGCCTACGTCCTGGCGCGATCGCCCTTCCAGCCCGTCGAGGAAGGCCGCCGCGCGCCGAAGGAGTTCCTTGTGCTGCTCGTCGATTCCCTCGATGCCGACCGACAAGGACGCCTTCCAGCGGATGCCCATCACGACCTCCGTTCTACGACCTCCGGATAGGTTGCACGCAGCGGGGCGTTCCGGCGATGACGCAGGTCATGTGCCGTTCCGCCGGCGCGGACGGGTGTCGACCGGTCGTCCCCAGGCGCCAGGGCCGGTGGAAGGAGGCCGAAAGGCAGCCCCTTGGTGCGCCCGCCCGCCGGCATCCCTTCCTCACGGGACAGAATCGGCGCCTAGGACACCCGCCAGGGATTCGTTAACCGTCAGTCATCTCCGCTACAGTCGGCTCGCTGGGGGAGGGAGACGCGAGTTTGGATCGCTGTAGGACTTGCAATCAGGCCACGCCGCAGCTGATTCCGTGCGAGGACGATTCCTTCCTTTGCGAGCCTTGCGCGGCAGCCGCCCTGGACCTCGCGCCGCCGGCCGACGACGACGGTGCGTCCTCTCCGGAGGCCTCCCTCGCGCACACCGGGGCCGAGCCCGGAGCGACGAACGGCTGATCCGGCGCCGGCGAGGAGGCCGGCGGCGCCCGCGATCGGCCAGGCCTGCTCGGCAGGCATGATTTCCCCCCAGACCCGCTCTCGCGCATAATGCCCGGGGGCCTTCAGGGACCGCTCGTCCGGAAGTCTCCCGCCCGAACGCCAACCGCATCTGAGAGGCCGCCATGAGTACCGAGACCGAGCTGAAGGCGGAGCTGGAGCGCCTCAAGGCCGAGAACGAGGCTCTCAAGGCTCGCAGTTCCAAGGGAGTTTCTCTGAAGGTGAGCGAGAAGGGGGGCGTTTCGGTGTACGGACTCGGACGCTTCCCGGTGACGCTCTACCAGGAGCAGTGGATCAAGCTTCTCGACCTGGCCGAGGACATCCGCGCGTTCATCAAGCAGCACGAGGGCCAGCTGAAGAAGAAGGAGTAGGCGGTCGCCGGGACCCGCGGCGGAATCCCCGCTCCGGAAACGGGCCGCCACCGGAGCCGGCCGAGCGAAGGGAGCGGTGGCGCTGGCGGTGTCCTCCACGGGCCCGTACGATGCGCCGGTGGGGACGCCTTCAGTTCGCGCTCGCAACCCGGGGCCTTCCTCGTCCGAAGCGGATGCGGCGCCCGTCTTGCGCCTGCTCGGGGGGCGAGAGCGAGGCATTCTCGGGTTCCTCCTTCTCGCCAACCTCACGCTCACCGTCGCTGCCGCCGTCTCGAGCGACAGCGTGTTCCAGGTGGACGAGTATTTCCAGGTAGTGGAGTTCGCGAGCCACAAGCTCGGGTGGACCGCGGCGGCGGACCTGCCCTGGGAGCACGCGGCGCGCATTCGCCCCTGGATGCAGCCCGCCTTCTACGTTGCGCTCGCGCGCGGGGCCGGGGCGGCGGGGGTTCGAGGTCCCTTCGCCCTGCTCAGGATCTACCGGCTCGCGAGCGGCCTCCTGGCGTGGTCGGCGCTCGTAGCCCTCATCCTGTCCGTCCGCTCCTGGTTCCAGGAACCCGTCCAGAGACGGGCGATGTACCTCTCGCTCACCCTGCTCTACTTCCTCCCGTACCTGGCCGCCCGGACCTCCTCCGAGAGCCTCTCGACCTCCTTTCTCCTCCTCGGCCTCGCACTCGTTGGCTTCGGTGGCGCCCCGGATGCGGGGCCCGTGGCGGGTGCGAGCTGGCGCGACCTCGCGGCGGGCGCGGCCCTCGGGCTTGCGGTGGAGTGCCGTTTCCAGGTCGCCTTGTCCGTCCTGGGGGTCCTCCTCTGGACGCTCGTCTACGGGCGCGAGAGAGCGAGGAGGCTCGCAGGCCTGGGACTGGGGATCGCCCTCGCCGCCGGCGCCGGGCTGCTCGTCGACCGCTGGGGCTACGGCACCTTCGTTCTCGTCCCCTGGAACTACTTCCGCGTCAACGTCCTCGAGGGGAAAGCCTCCACCTTCGGAGTCCTACCGTTCTTTTCCTACCCGTTCATCCTCCTCCTCACTTTCCCGCCCTTCGGGGCCATGATCGCGGCCGGCATGGCCGCTCTCTGGTGGCGCTGCCCGCGCCACCTCCTCACCTGGTTCACCTTGCCGTTCTTCGTCGGGCACAGCTTCATCGCGCACAAGGAGTTTCGCTTCCTGTTCCCGCTCCTCGTGCCGGGCACGCTCTGCCTACTCGTCCTCTGGGCGCGGCCGCAGTCCCTGCCGGGGCGCCTCGGGACGTTCCTCCGCGCCCTCGAGGCAGCGTGGTTTAGCCGCGCGACCTGGGCCTTCAACGCGCTCGCCTTGGCCATCCTTTGCTTCCTGCCGAGCTCCGACAACTTCGGGCTGCAGCGCTTCTTCTACGAGCACGCCCAGGACCCGGTCCGGTGGGTCGGCTTGACCGACCCCGCTAGCCCGCACCGGATCCGGGCTCCGTTTCTCGCGCCCAAGCCGGCTCCTCCCGTGGCGCTCGTATCCACGGTCGACGAGCTGTCCCAGGAGGTCTCGCGCAGCCCGCTGCCGGTGATGGTGACCGCCAAGTTCCCGCTGCCGGATGGGGCGGAGGCCTTTCTCCAGGCTCACGGGAAGCGGGTGTTCTCCTCGCTGCCTCCCGCCCTCGCGAGAGCCAACCTCTTCGGATGGGTGGAGCGCGCCGACCTCACGTACGTGTACCTGGTCACGCCTGAACCCCCGCCGGGTCGGCCCCCCTGACGCCGGGTCGGGAGAGACCGCAAGGAAGCGTTCCTCCCTCGCCACGCCAATCGCCAGTGCCGGGGCTCGACCCGATCGGGGGTCGGGCGGTTTGGCGCACCGCCCTGGCCGCTCGATACCTTTCTGGGACTGCCACCGAACGTTGCAAGTGGCACGCACCCTCCTAAACCTTGTCACCCATCGCAAACCCCGGAGGGGAAGGGAGCCCGTATGACGAGCCGGTCCATCGCGGCATTTCCTGCACTGCTGGCGGCCTTCAGCATCTGTGCGTGCGGCCAGGGGGCGACCCATTCACCGGCGGCCGCGACGGCCGCCTCGAGCGCCAGTCACACCGAAGGTGAGAACCACCGGCCGAGCGTGCTCCTGGTGGGAACCTACCGGGGCGCGAGCGGCAACTACACCGCCATCCAGGATGCGGTCAATGCAGCCAAGCCGGGGGACTGGATCCTCGTCGGCCCGGGCGTCTACCACGAGACCGGCGCTCCCGAGGCCGGGGTGCTCGTCACCACGTTCGGCATTCACATCCGGGGAATGGACCGCAACGGCGTCGTGGTCGACGGCGCCCATGGCAAGTCCGCGTGCTCGCCCGAGGCGGCCGACCAGAACCCCGGACCGCTCGACGAGCGAGGGAACCCGGTGGGCCGAAACGGGATCGAGGTCCTGAAGGCGGACGGCGTGTCGGTGGAGAACCTCACGGTGTGCAACTTCCTCTCCGGCTCTCACGGCAACGGCAACGAGGTCTGGTTCAACGGGGGCGACGGGAGCGGGCGGATCGGGCTGGGCAGGTTCCGAGGCGCCTTCCTCACCGCGAGCTCGACCTTCTTCGACCCCGCCAACCCGGGCATGTCCGGCCAGTACGGGATCTTCGCCAGCAACTCCAGTGGCCCAGGAGTGATCGAGGACTCCTATGCGAGCAACATGACCGATTCGTCCATCTACGTGGGTGCCTGCCCCGACTGCAACACCGTCGTCCGCCGCATCCACGCCGAGAACAGCGCCCTCGGCTACTCGGGGACGAACGCCGGTGGCCACCTCGTCATCGAGGACTCGGAGTGGAACGACAACCGATCGGGAATCGTCCCGAACTCGCTCGCGAACGACGACCCCCCCTCGCCGCAGGACGGAGCCTGCCCCGACGAACCGGGCAAGTCCTGCACGCTCATCCAGGGAAACTGGGTCCACGACAACAACAACCCGAACACGCCGGCCCAGGGACTGACGGCGGGCGCGCCCGTAGGCACGGGAATCGAGCTCTCCGGCGGCCGGAACAACACCGTCCGCCACAACGTCGTCGCGAACAACGGCTCGTGGGGCATCCTGGTGCACGACTACCCGGACACCAGCCCCGCCGCGGTCCCGACCTACTGCGCCGGCGGCATCCCCGGCTTCCCCACGCCGCTCGGCACCGCTTGCTACTTCATCGCCTACGGGAACCGGATCATCGGGAACAAGCTCGACCACAACGGCTTCTTCGGGAACCCCACGAACGGCGATCTCGGGGATGCGACCATCATCTTCCCTCCCCCGCTCCCCCCGCAGCCGGGCAACTGCTTCGTGAAGAACCACCGGCCGGGCGGAGGCGCGCCGTCGAGCGATCCGCCGGACATCCAGGACCCGTCCGTGCTCGGCACGTGCGGCGTCCCCGGTCCCGGCGGCGACAGCGGCCCGCTCTTCGCCGAGATCATCTGCGCGGCTTACGGACCCGCCTCCGGCCTCTGCCCGACCGGCAGCAGCTACCCGCAGCCGACGGCGGTGGTGCTGAAGCCGATTCCGCGCGAACTCCCGGGGATGAAGGACCCCTGTCGCGGGGTTCCCGCGAACCCCTGGTGCGAGGAGGGCTGCGACCGCCGTTGACGCGACGGCGCTCGCCAGCCACGACCCGCCCGCCGTGGCGGCCGCGCGGGTGCTCCTAGGAGGCGAGCCGGAAGTAGGTTGCCCCGGCCGCCTCTTCCCTCTTGAAGGCGTCGTGAATCCCGAGCGTTGTCTCCGCTGAGCCGAGGAAGAGGACACCGCCCGGCTGGAGGTGGCGCCGGACCTTCTCGAGGATCGCCTTTCGCGTCGGCATGTCGAAGTAGATGAGGACGTTGCGCAGGAGGATGACGTCCATCTGCGGGAGGAGCGGCCAAGCGCTCGCGAGGTTCATCTGCAGCGCGTGCAGGGGCTTGCGGAGCCCCTCCGAGATCACCCACTCGTCCCCCTCCTGGCGGAAGTACTTCACGAGGAGGGCTGCGGGCAGACCGCGGTTCACCTCGAGTTGCGTGAACCGGCCGGTCCGGGTCCGGACCACCATCTCCTGGGAAAGGTCGGTGCACTGGATCCGCACGTCCCAGCTGACGAGATGGGGGAAGTGCTCCTTGAGGAGCATCGCCACGCTGTAGGCCTCCTGCCCGGTCGAGCAGGCCGCGCTCCACAGGTCGAGCCGGCGCTCCGTCGCACGTCGGGTCGCGGCCTCCGGGATGAGCTTGGCGCGCAGGGCCTCGAAGGGCTTCCAGTCCCTGAAGAAGCTCGTCTCGTTGGTGGTGAGCGCTTCGACCACGCTCAGCTGGAGCGGACCGTGCGGCTCCTGCCGGAGGCGACGGATGAGTGCCTCCACGGTGCCGAGCCCCTCGCGGCGAGCGATCGGCAAGAGCCGGGTCTCGACCAGGTACTCCTTGCCGGGCTCGAGCGCGATGGCGGAGCGCTCGCGGAGGTAGCCGCGAAAGAAGTCGAAGTCCTCCACGTTGATGCTCACGGGGCGTACCGTGCGGCGGGCGATCGGCCCCGCTCGATGCGAGTGGTGATTTCCGCTGCGATGTCCCCGATGGGGAGGATGAGGTCGGCGAGCCCCGCCCCCGCGACGGCTCCGGGCATCCCCCAGACGACGGATGTCTCCCGATCCTGCGCCAGGATCGCGCCGCCGGCCGAGCGGACCATTTCGCATCCGGCACACCCGTCTCGACCCATCCCGGTGAGCACCACGGCCAGCACGCCCGCTCCCCAGGTCTCGGCTGCGGAGCGGAAGAGAGGATCCGCCGCGGGCTTGCAGGAGTTCTCCGGCGGCCCGTCGTCGAGGCGAAGCACCCGGCCTCCGTCTCGCCGCTCGACGATCAGGTGACGCCCTCCTTGGGCGATGAAGGCGCCCTTCGAGAGCTTGGCTCCGTCCGTGGCCTCGAGCACGGGGAATCCACAGAGGCTGCCGAGCCGCTTCGCCAGCAGCGCTGTGAACATGGCCGGCATGTGCTGAACGACGAGCACCGGCACGGGCAGGGTCCGCGGAAGCCGGGGCAGCACCTGCTCGAGGGCCTGCGGCCCGCCCGTCGACACGCCGATGACCACCACCTCCACGGCTCCCGGCGAGCGCGGCCGCGATTGGCCTACCCGGTGCGGGACCACCAACGCAACCGGGGCGTCGCCCGCACGGCCCCCCAGGGCACGCAGCCGAGGAACCACCTCGAGGTCGACGAAGCCCCGCGCGGCCTCCGGGTTGGAGAGGTGTGGCTTGGCGACGAAGTCGGAGGCCCCGGCCGCGAGAGCGTCCAAGGTCGCGAGCGCGCCTCTCTCGGTGTGGCTCGAGAGCATGAGCACCGGCAGGCGGGGCCAGCTCTTCTTCAGCGCCTTCAGGGTGGCGATCCCGTCGAGCACCGGCATCTCGACGTCGAGCGTCACCACGTCCGGGGCCGCGCCCTCCCGCAGCCGATCGAGCGCCGCCTGCCCGTGCACGGCCGTCCCCGCCAGCTCCAGATCGGGAGCGGCGGCGATGGCGCTCGCGACGATCCGGCGGATCGTGGCCGAGTCGTCGACGACGAGCACCCGAATCTTCTTCACGCGTCGGCCTGCTGGAACTGGAAGCCCAGGATCTGCAGCTTCCCCTCCAGGTCCTGGCGGGTGAAGGGCTTCATCATGTACTCGTTCGCGCCCTCCACCAGGGCCTGGCGGACCCCGTCGATCTGGGAGTTGCTCGTCGCCATCACCACCAGCACCTCGCCGAAGGACGGCTCCTTGCGAAGCTCCCGCAGGAACCACAGGCCGTCCGTGTGGGGCATGTGCCAGTCGAGCACGACGAGTTCCAGCGGCCCCAGCTTTCTCATCAGGTCCATGGCTTCGGCGCCGTGGACGGCCTCGTACACCTCGAACCCCAGGCCGGCGAGCATGCGGCCCACCTCTCTACGAACGGGAAGCGAGTCGTCGACGACGAGCGCGCGCATGGCGGCTACACCGTGAACCGAGCGATCATCCGCTGAAGGTCGGAGGCCATGCGGGTGAGCTCCTCCGCTGCCTTCTGCGTGTCCGCGGTGCCCTGGGAGGTGTGGCGGGCGGCCTCGGCGACTCCGCTGATGTTCCGCGCGATCTCGGAGGACCCGGCCGCCGCCCCCGAGACGTTGCGGTCGATCTCGTTCGTGGTGGCGCTCTGCTCCTCCACTGCCGAGGCGATGGTGCTCTGGTGCTCGTTGATCTGCTTGATGACCGTCCCGATCTGCGCGATCGCCTGCACGGCGTCGCGGGTGTCGACCTGGATGGCCTCGATGCGCTGGCCGATCTCCTCGGTTGCCTTGGCCGTCTCCTTGGCGAGCTCCTTCACCTCGTTCGCCACCACCGCGAAGCCCTTGCCGGCGTCGCCCGCCCGCGCCGCCTCGATGGTGGCGTTGATGGCGAGCAGCTTGGTCTGGGCCGCGATCGAGGTGATCACCTTCACCACCTTGCCGATCTCCGCCCCCGACCCGCCGAGCTTCTGGACCGTGGTGTTCGTGACCTCGGCGGTCTCCACCGCGGACATGGCCACACGGGCCGCCTCGGCCGCGCTCCGAGCGATCTCCTTGATGCTCGCGCTCATCTCCTCCGAGGACGTCGCCACCGTCGTGACGCTTCCGCTCACTTGCTCCGCGGCGCTCGAGACCACGTTGGCCTGGGTGGCCGTCTCTTCCGCAGAGGCCGACATCTGCTGGCTGACGGAGTTCAGCTCCTCGGCTGCGCTCGCCAGCACCTGGGCGTTCTGGCCCACCGAAGCGACGAAGTCGGCGAGGCTGTCCGTCATCTCGGCGAAGGCCTTTCCCAGCCGGCCGGCGATCGGCGGGAGCGGCTTGTCACGGCGCAGGTCCTTGGCAGCGATGGCCTGGGCGGAGGCCAGGAGGGCCGACAGGGTGTCCTTCACCTGGGAGAGCTGCTCGGTACGGTCGCCTCCGCCCTCGGTGGATACCTCCTCCACCGCGATCCCCATCGACTCGAGCGTGCTGAGGAGGAACGCGTCACCGATGGCCTGCATGTCGAAGTTGAACACCTTCGACAGCGCCGCATCCACGCGGAGCGCCGTGGCCGCGTCGCATCCGTCGGCGAGGCGCTCGCGAACCAGCCGCAGCCACTCGCAGTACGATCCGATGTACCACTTGAAGGGCAGGTTGATCTTGTCGTGAACCGCGCCGACGTGGAGCCGGTTCTCGTAGTAAGCGATGCCGTACCCCTCGGTGGCGCCCCGGAAGCAGCCCACCAGGTAGTCGGCCTGCGAGGTCTCGAGCACGTCCCTGAGCTTCTGGAGAGTCGTACCGCGGGCCTTCGCGAACTGCTCGAAGAAGGACCGCGTCGCCGGGAACGTGAACTGCCAGTCGTAGAACTCCCTCGCCATGGCGGGCGCGTGCTCCTCCGCCCAGCCGATGAACTGCTCCAGGAGATCGCAGTCCTCCTCGCCGAGCCGGATGAACTCCCGGCGGGCGGCGAGGTTCATCTCGTCGATCCCGAACCGGGTGGCGAGCACTGCGTTCACCGCCGGACGGTGGTGAACGGGGCGGTGAACCTCGGCCTTGGGGGGGGCCTTTCGCGCGACTCTGGGGGAACGAGCTCGGCCGTTCTTCGGGGTTGCGGTCTGCATGTCGTCTCCTGGGAAGGTCAGTTGGACGGGTCGACGGCTCGGTCGGTGTCGAGAAGGAGGACGAGCTCGTCCTCGAGCTTGCAAATCCCCCGCACCAGCTCGCGAACCGAGGGGCGGAGGGTGTCTGGCGGGCGCTCCATGACGTCGGGGAGCACGTCGATCACGTCCCCAACGTCATCGACGGCGAGGCACACGAGGCCCTCGGCGCTCTGCACCACCACGTTCACGCTGGGCTCGCCCTCTGCGCGGGCCGGCATGTCGAGCCGGCGTCGCAGGTCGACGGCGGTGGCGATCTGGCCGCGAAGATGAGCGAGGCCGAGCACGGCTGGCGGGGCGAGCGGCACCGGCGTGACCTCGAGGTCCTTCACCACCTCGCGGACCTCGGCCACCGGAAGCGCGAAGGTCTTCCCTTCGAGGAGGAAGGTGCAGATGCGGATCGCCTCAGGCACGCTGGGCCTCCTTCGAGGGCTCCATCTGCGCGGCCAACAGCGCCGCGGTGTCGAGGACCTCCGTGATCCGGCCCTGGATGACGGCGCACCCGGCCACGCCCGGCCTGGCTCGGGTCGGGTCGATGGCGACGTCCTCCTCGGCGACGTCCACGATGGACTCGACGACCAAGCCCACCTCGCGACCGGCCCATTGCTGGACCACCACTTGCAGCTTCTCGGAGGACTCCAGGGCCGGAACCCTGCCCCGCTTGCGGCGCTCCAGGAGCGCATTGGCGACGCGCACGAGCGGCAGGACGGCGCCGCGGTACTGAATCGCCTCCGCCCCCCCGACCTGCTCCACGCGGTCCGGTGCGATCTCCTCGATCCGGGCCACGTCGCTGAGAGGTATGGCCAGCCGTCCGTCGTCGCGGCCGCGCAGGATGAGATAGGGCCGCGTCGCTCCGCCGCGGACGGCCTCGACGCCCGGGCCTGCCCGGGAATCCGCCCCGGAGAGGAGCCCGGCACGCCTGGCGATGCCCGCCACTTCGAGCACGAGAGCCACCCTTCCGTCGCCCCGGACCGTCGCTCCGGAGAATGCCCCGAGCGCCTGCAGCTGGCGCCCGAGCGGCTTCACCACGATCTCCTCGGTGTCGGCCACCTCGTCCACGAGCAGCCCGAACTGGTGCCCCTCGGCGGAGAGCACCACCACCGACAGGGCTCCGTCCCCCGCCCGGCTGGCGGATCCGGTCGAGAGGACCTTGGCGAGGTCCATGAGCGGGAGGATCGCTCCGCGCAGCCGCAGGACGAGGGACCCGTGCACGTCCACGACCATCTGCGCCTCGCGCTCCGGAGGGACGCGCACGAGCTCCACCAGGCTCGCCTGGGGGACGGCGTAGCGTTCGCCCTTCGAGGCCACGATGAGCGCCGGCACGATGAGGAGGGTGAGGGGGACCCGGATCCGGCAGATGCTGCCCCGCCCGGCCGTCGAGATCATCTCCACCGAGCCGCCGATGCGCTCCACGTTCGTGCGCACCACGTCCATGCCGACGCCGCGGCCCGAAATCTGGGTCACCGAGTCCGCCGTGGAGAAGCCGGGCCGGAAGACGAGGTCGACCGTCTCGCGCTCGGACAGCCGCTCGGCTTCCTCCGCGGTCACGAGGCCGAGGGTGATGGCCTTGGCGCGCACCTTGGCGAGGTTCACGCCTGCGCCATCGTCCTCCACCTCGACGATCACCTGCCCGCCGTCGTGGAACGCCCGGATCGTGACGGTCCCCTCGGCCGGCTTGCCGCTCGCCAGGCGGGCTTCGGGGCGCTCGACGCCGTGGTCGACGGCGTTGCGCACCACGTGCGTGAGCGGGTCCTTGATGGCCTCGAGGAGCGTCTTGTCGAGCTCGGTCTCCTGGCCGCTGGTGAGGAGCCTCACCTGCTTGCCGCAGACCTGAGCCGTGTCGCGGGCCACCCGCGGCAGTCGCGAGAAGACGTTGTCGATGGGCTGCATCCGGGCCTTCATCACCGACTCCTGGAGGCCGGTGGTGAGCTGGTGGATGCGCTGGCTCGTGACGGCGAGCCTCGCGTCCTCCCGCGTCGCTTCCTGGCAGAGCAGCTGATTCCGCGCGAGCACGAGCTCGCCGACGAGGCTCATCAGGCGGTCGAGGACCGATACGGGCACCCGAAGCGTGGTCGCTCCGTCGCCCGCGTCGGCGTGCGGCTCGCCGCCGGCCCGCGGGGCGGCCTTGTCCGCCACCGCGGCGGCCGGCTCCGGAACGACGGCGACGGGAGGCGGCGGAGCAGCCTTCGCGGGTCGAACGAGTGTCGGGGCCGGGGCACGCGGCGAGAAGACCGGAGCAGGCGAGGGCTCCGGGCTGGCCGGCGCTGCCGCAGCGGTCCCGGCCTCTTCACCGGCGGGGCATGCGTCCTTCGGACGCGGCTCGGCGAGGGCCTTCAGGCGTTCGACGAGGGCCGGATAGGCGTTGTCGCCGTCCTTCTCGGTGCGGGCCGCCTCCGCGAGGATGGCCCGGAGCGCGTCGAGGACCTCGAGGAGGACGTCCGTGACCTCGCGATTCCATCCGACCGCGGACTCTCGGATGGCGCAGAGGAGGTCCTCGCCGGCGTGGGCCACGCCTCCGAGCTTGTCGAAGCCCAGGAACCCGCTCGTGCCCTTCAGGGTGTGGAAGGCGCGGAAGGTCCCCGCGACGACGTCGGACGGATCGAGGTTTCCCCCGTCCACCGCGACGAGGTCGCGCTCGAGCCCGTCCAGGAGCTCGGCTGCCTCGGCCAGAAACTCCGAAACCACCTCGTCTGCCACAGTGTCCTCCTCCGGGGGCAGTCCAGGTTGCAACCGCGGGGCCACGCCTACCCAGGGGCGGGGCGACCCCGTGGCCGGGACGCAAGACCCTGCTGCGCCTGGAGGTCTCATGAACCTGGGCGCTGAACGGGGTCATTGGGGGCGAAGGGAATCGCGGCGAAGAGGTCACCCACGGGTCTCGGGCTACCCGGCGGGGCGACCCGGGGTTGGCGGACCACGGTCGCTGGCCAAGCGACCTAGTCGTCGAGGAAGTACTCCACCGTGGTCACGACTCGCACCACCTTGCGCTCCGGCGAGTTCGGGTCACGGTCGCTGATGGTGAAGAGACCCTGAGAGGCGTTTCGGATCTTCCCGACGCGCCTTCCCGAGTCCTTCGCGAACTTGGCTGCCGCCTCCCGCGCCGCCACGGTCGCCTCCTCGATCATCACCGGCTTCACGGAGTTGAGGTTCGTGAACAGGAACTGCGTCCGGCTCTCCCAGTTCTGGGCCAGCACGACGCCCTTGCTCACGAGGGTCCCGGCGAGTTCCATCGCCTTCCTCACGTTGAGGACATCGCCCGAACGAAGCGTCACCACCGAAAGGACGGGATACCGGTAGGGACTCTGCGGCCGGTTCGACCTCGCGCCTTCGGCCGCGAGGTCGGTGATCCGCGGGGCGCCGAACGAGATGTCCCCGGGCTTGAAGCCGGATTGCTCGAGGAAGCCCGCCACCACCTTGCGCTTCTGGTCGACGCGTCGCTGCAGCTCGGCCAGGTCGTTTGCGGACTCGGTGAAGCTGACCGGCCAGATGGCGAGGTCCGCATCCACCTCCCGTTCGGCCAAGCCCTTCACCGTCACGTAGCGCTGCGACGTGCGCAGAGCCGTGAGGGCCTGGCTCGTCGCCCGGCCGAGGACGGCGATCCCGCCACTCACGAACGCGCCGAGTACCGCCGGGGCCGGGCCCCGGGGCCGTCTCCGGGCGCAACCGCCAGAAGGTCGTCGCTTCGCCGCCTCGCGCCCCTCGGTGAACTGCGGAGGGCCGGGCAATCATCCCACGGCTTCGACCTGCCGACCCCTTCCGGACGGAGGCCAGCCCCGGGATGGGGGCCGACGGAGCCGGCTCGCCGTGCTAGCTTCCCACCATGCCCGTGAGCAAGAAAAGGAAGAAGGAAGGCAAGCCGGTCCATCGCGCCACCCCTGTCTCTGCACCGAAGGGCGAAGCCCACGTCGACGCGGACGCGAAGCCATTCGCGCCCCAGCGCCTGGGAAAGCCGTCGAACCCGTTCGTGGCCATGCAGCAGGCGAAGCGGGGCTCGCAGCGGGGACGCTAGCTCGGTGAGGGGCGCCGCCGCTCGCTGGGTCGTCTACGTCTTGCGGTGCCGCGACGGTACCCTCTACACCGGCGCGACGAACGACCTCCCTCGCCGCTTGGCGACACATGGCAAGGGGAAGGGCGCCCGGTATACCCGCTCCCGCCTTCCCGTAACGCCCGTCCTGGTCGTCCCTTGCCGGGACCGGAGCTCCGCCCTCCGGCGCGAAGCGGCGATGAAGCGGCTCAGCCGCGCCGAGAAGCTAGAGCTCGTGCGCGCCGGCCGCCGGGTGCGAGCCCACGCTTCGCCTCAGCTCGCCGCGGGCCGCTCGTCTTTCGCGGCCGGCGACGAGCGCCGGCCTCGCAGGCGCGGAACGAGGAGCAAGGCCGCGCCACAGAGCGCGAAGCTCACGACCAAGGTCGCCGGCCTCCCGCGCGGAACGTCCTCGAGCAGGAACTTGAGAACGGTCGCGGCGAGCGTCGGGTAAGCAAGCCATCCGGCCTCCACCCACGCCGGGAACCTCCCGAGCCACGCGAACGCGAGCGTGGCCGCCACGAGGACTCCGGTCCGGATGGTTGCGACGACCGCCGGGCTGGCCGGCGCTGCGCTGCCGCCCGCGAGCGGGACGAGAGACGCGACGGCGAGGCCCACGGAAGCGATCGCGAGCACTCCCAGGAGGAGCACCTGCGGCGTCCGCTCGACCGCCGAACCAGGTGCGGCGAGTCCGGACGTCAGCCAGGCGCTCACGGCCATGGCGCAGAGCACCACCAAGCTCCCCGCCCCGGCGCCCCATCCGGCGGCGCCCATGCCGAAGGTCGCTCGAGCCGCTCCGAAGAGAAGCCCGCTCGAGACTCCAGCGCCCAGCGCGTAGATGGTGCTGTGCGCAGCGAGCGTCCTGCTCCCGCTCCGACGGGCCAGGGCCCCCGCCGTCACGGCGAGTGCCGACCAGGCAATCGGCAGCACGCTGTCGGGCAGGAGGAGGCCCGTCCCCGCCAACACGAACGCGATGGCGAGCGAGGCGTAGAACTGGAAGTTCGCGCGGCCGTCCCGCAGGCGCGCCACGAAGGCGAACGCCACCGCATAGGCGCCGATTCCGAAGGCCAGGGCGACGGCCCCGAAGCCCGCCCCGCCCGTGCCGGTCCGGGTCGCCACGAAGACCGCGCCGCCCAGGCCGACGAGGATCGCCACTGCCGACTGCACGACCTCGAAGGCCACCACCTTGCGATCGAGCAACAGCGTGCGGGTGGCGATGCTCGCCAGGTAGACGGCCATGAGCGCCACCTGGACGACGAGCGCTGTCCTGGGACCCTCGACGGTGTTGGGGTCGACGGCGTGGAGGGCAAGGACGAGCACCATGAGATCCGCCACGAGCGCAATCGGCCACCGCAGGACGACCCACCCTCGTACATATCCGAGCCAGAGCGCAGCACCTCCGAGCAGGACGAGATAGAGGGTCGCGGCGGCCAGCCGTCCGCTCGCCGTCATGAGCGCGATGGCCGTGATGACGCCCGCCCCGCCCGCGAGCCAGGCGAGCCCCCTCAGGCGCCGGTGGGCGGCGACTCCCAGCGTGGCCGCCGTGATCGCCGCGAGGGCTCCCGCGGCGGACGCCGGCTGGAGCAATTGGAATCGCGTCGCCGCCTCGAAGAGGAGGGGGAAGGCGACGGCGACTGCCCCGAGCCCGTGGACGAGGGCGCTCCACGAGGGCCCCGAGCGGCTCGCGCGGTCGGCGAGAACGAGCCAGGTCCCCGCATAGGCGAGGCCGAGGCCCACGCCCACCCAGGCCGGGACCGCACCCGCGTCGGTGAGCGCGCGCAGGACGAACGCGCCGGCCAGCACGAGGAAGGTGCGGCCGCCGAGCGTCAACCCCTTCGTGATGGTCGCAGCATCGGGGAGCGAGTCCGGGATGGCATCCGCCAGGGCTTCCGGCGCGCCCGAGACAACGGGCCGCGACGCGGGCACGCTGCCGCGGGCACCCTCCAGGGCGGAGACTCGCCTCTCGAGCTGGCGCAGCGAATCAGCCAGGGCGGCCACCGCGGCGGCGAGCTCCGTCGAAGGGTCGGGCACGGCGTCCTTTCCTCGGTACCCTCTGCCGGGAACCGATGCCACTCCTGCTCCATGCGGCTCACGCCAGGTGAACGCGTCCGCCGACCCCAAAGGGAAACACACTTGTCTCCCGCGTGGCAATTGCCCCGGACTCCGTCGCCCGGGTGCACCTCGACTGACCCCGATCAAGGTCTCCGCGCCTGCGGAGTCGCGATGGCGCGCACCGCGCCTTCGCTCCCAGGCGGAGGGAGCGGACGGGCCGGGCTCAGCGATGCTGCGGCGCGACCGGCTTCCGCGCGAACCGCTCGAAGAAGTCGCCCTGGTTCCAGCGCGGCCGATTCTCATCCTCGGCGACGAGAAAGGCGGTCAGGAACTGAAGGCGGGCAAAGCGGGCCACGCCCTCCCAATCCCAGGCTGCATCCCACTTGTCGCGCGGGGTGTGGTAGCGCTCCCGGATCCACTGGCGGCGCGCGTTCGGGTCCGCCCCCTTCAGCCCGGGCGTCACGAACAGGCTCGGGATGCCCTCGCGGATGAAACTGTACTGATCGGAGCGGATGAGGACGTTTGCCCTGGGATCCGGATCGGGCGCGATCTCGATCCCCAGGGCGGCTGCCGCGGCGTTGGCGGAGACGGCCAGGGTCGAGTCGCCGGCTCCGCGCGCTACCGCATCGAGGAACGGGAAGACGGTGGGCGTCCCGTCGATGTTGAGGTCGGCCACGATCTTCTCCTTCGGAACGGTCGGATGATTGGCGAAGAACCGCGACCCGACGAGCCCTTTCTCCTCGCCTGTGACGGCGACGAACAACACCGAACGTCGCGGCGCTGTGGGTAGGCTGCTGAAAGCCCGCGCCACCTCGAGCAGCACGGCGACCCCGGCCGCGTTGTCCATGGCGCCGTTGTAGATGACGCCCCCGTCGGCCGGCTCGCCGATGCCGAGGTGATCGAGGTGCGCGGAGAGGACCACCACCTCCCCGGACGCGGACCGGTCCGAGCCGCGCAAGAGTCCGGCGACGTTGCTCGAGCGCACCTCCCGCGTCTCCGCGCTCGAGCGAAGAAGCGCCCGCAGCCTCCAGGGCTGCGGCGAGAGGCGGCCTGCATCCGCCTTCTCCAGGATCGCTCGAACCCCACCCTCGAGCCCCGCAGCAGCGAGCAGCTTCTCGAGCCCTCGCAAGGACACCACCGCGCGGGCCGGCACGCCGCTCACCGCCGTCCCGATCCGCCCGCCCTCGAGCGAGTCCATGCCCTCCTCGCGCGCCTGCCGGACGAATTCCTCCCACGGCATCGCGTCTTCCCAGTCGGGCGTGTAGACGAAGAGGACCCCGGCGGCTCCCCGCTCGGCGAGCCGGCGCACCTTCTCGGAGCGGTCGGCATACACGGCATGGGCAGCCGGCGGGAAGAAGTTGGGACGGTCGGATAGCGGCGCCCCGTTCAGGACGACCGCGATCTTTCCCTGGAGCTCGGCGCCGCGGAGGTCGTCATAGCCATACTCCGGGGCCGAGATTGCGTAGCCCGCGAACACGACCGGGGCATCGGTCTCGACCTCGCTGTGCTCGCCGTCGGAGAGCGCGACGAAGTCCTGCCCGCGGATCAGCTGGACGGCCTGCTGCCCCGGGGGGTGAAGGACGAGGCTCGCCGATTCCTGGTCGACGCGCCACGCCCTCATCGGAACCGTCTGGAAGAAGGTGCCCGCCTCTCCTGCCGGCTCGAGCCCGAGCGCCTGCATCTCGGTGGCCACGTACAGCTCGGCGAGCTCGTGCCCGCGCGTGCCGGTGCCCCGGCCCTCGAGAAGGTCCGAGGAGAGAAAGCGCGTTCGGGCCGAGAGCGCCTGCGGGCGGATCGCCGCAAGACCGAGTCCGGCCCGCTCGGCGACGCCGAGGGTGGCAGGTGGCGGCGCGGTGCTCGCCGCTGCCAGGGCGAGCGCCGCGAGGGTGGCCTTCATTGGTCGAATCCTGGCGCAGTACCGGCCATCAGGCCAGCCTGATTCCAGGTCCTCCTTTCAAACCGTGCGTGCAGATTTCTTGCACACGGCTTACC
>Ga0209048_10001551_pt1 | contig 23514 bp, 22 predicted proteins | sample FrelakmetCRP12CR_FD_187146 | JGI IMG/M metagenome (GOLD analysis project Ga0209048, IMG submission 187146) | Freshwater lake sediment microbial communities from the University of Notre Dame, USA, for methane emissions studies - CRP12 CR (SPAdes)... | ecosystem: Environmental > Aquatic >... | reverse complement strand
CCGCGAGGAGGCCTACTACTTCGCGCCGCAGGGCCAGACCAAAATCATGAACGAGGGCTGGGCCAGCTACTGGCACTCGAAAATCATGACGCAGAAGGCGCTCAAGGACGACGAGGTCATCGACTACGCCGACCACCACTCCGGCACGATGGGAACGCGTCCGGGCGCCCTGAATCCCTACAAGCTCGGCATCGAGCTGTTCCGGGACATCGAAGAACGCTGGGACAAAGGCCGCTTCGGCAAGGAATGGGACGAGTGCGACGACCTCCGCGCCCGGCGGGCCTGGGACCGGAAGCTCGGGTTGGGCAAGGAGAAGATTTTCGAGGTCCGCAAGCACTACAACGACGTGACCTTCATCGACACGTTTCTCACGGCCGAGTTCGCGCAGGAGCAGAAGCTCTTCGTCTACGGCTTCAACGACAAGCGAAACAGCTGGGAAATCCTCGACCGGGAGTTCCGCAAGGTGAAGGGCAAGCTGCTCACCCAACTCACCAACTTCGGCAATCCCATCATCGAGGTGGTCGACGCCAACTTCGACAACCGCGGCGAGCTACTGCTCGCCCACAAGCACGACGGGCAGGACCTGAAACAGGACTATGCCCGGGAGACCCTCAAAAACTTGGCCTCGCTGTGGCGACGACCAGTCAATCTCGTCACCCGCGTGGAGGGCAAGGGTGTGGCCGTGAGATTCGACGGCCAGAGCCACTCGGAAAAGAAGGTGGAACTCTAGGGCCGTCTGCTTTCCCGCAGAGCGCGCGCGGGGTCAGTCCTCGGAGCCGCGCTGTCCGACGAAATGGTCGGACTTCTCTCGGAAGAGAATGTTGAAGCTGGTGAGGCTCCCGTAACAGCGGGTGATGTACTGCTGCATCTCGACCCGCTCCGCGTCGGTCAGTTTCGGGTGTGCGTTGAGCTTCTGTTCAAGCGTCCGGAGCCGGTCCCTCACCATCACCACCTTGTGAAACAGCGCGTCGATGGGAAGCTCCTTGCCCTGCACGTCTGGTCTCCCCGGGACTAGCTGAATGGCCCCCCCTTCCCACTTCGCCGCCAGGGGGGGCGGGTCGCTGTCTCCGGCCGCCTCGCGGAACAGCTCCATCAACTCCTCACGTGTCATGTCGAGCACCTCGGAAGAAAGCTCTGCCCCTGCCGCGCGTCGCTTGAGGAGAGGGGCGACGCTCCTGGCGACCAAGCCCGTCCGCGCGACGGCTGGAGCAGGCGCTGACGCTGCGCCGCCTTTGGCGGAGAAGGCATTGCAAATCGGCGCGGTGGGGGGAAACAGCCCGCGCTCCGGCTGCAGACGGCAGGGGCCCACCCAGCCACGGGCGCCGTCGACCGAGTAGGGCGACCATAGCCTGCAGGCGCCGCAGACACCGGCGTCGGAGCCGAACACCGGCAGCGGAGGCGTGTCGTCCGTCATTGCCCTGCCCGCTTACCACGTCACCGAACAGGCGGCCCGCCGCAAAATCTCAGGTTGGGGCACGTCCTCCGGGTGGCCGAGCCGCTGCTGCATCCACACCAGGCGCACAGCGCGCATGCGCCTCGCCGGCGGCGCATGCGCGTTCCACGCCGAGCAGCGCCAACTCAGCCATGCTGCTCGACTCGCCTCCACGGTGGCCCGCTGCTCGCTCCGCACCGGCCACGGCGTGAGCACGTTCGCCACGTAGTGTCGCCAGCGTCGGTTGGCGAAGCTCTCCGCCACATTGGCGGGGCGGACAGACCGCACGGGCACACCGGCAGCGAGGACGTCCAGCTCGGTTCCATCCTCGAGGGTCGCCACCAACTCGACCCAACCATCCGTCATCACGAAGGCATTGACGGGGTTGGGTGAGAACAGCGACCAGTACTGCTGCAGCCCGAGGGCCCGTGCCGCCTCCAAGGCCAGCCGCGGCACTGGCATCCGTGGCGCCAGCACCGACACGTTGAAGAGCAGCACCACCGTCAGGCCGACGGCGGCAAACACCAGGGCCAGCAGGGGCCGACCGCGAGGCAACCTCGCCCCTGCCTCCGGCGCAAACGCTCCCGCCAATGAGCCAACCCCCAGCCGCCGAACCAGCGCGTCCCACGTTGACGGAGGAAGAAGCGTCAGCCAGGCAGCAATGGCCACTGCCGGAAACAGTCCGAGGCGCAGCAGCAAGGCCAGCACGACGTGCAGCAGGACGAAGGCAGACACCAGGAGGACCCGCGTCGGCCGCCACCACCCCGAAAGAAAAATCACGAAGGGCGCTAGCAATTCGAAGGCCAGCACCGCGAACGTGCCGGCTTGCAGGAGCGACGGAAAGGCCCGCAAGGTCTGCCCGAGGGCGGTCTCGTAACGGCCAATGGCGAGGGCATTGGAGATGGCCGCGCCTGACGTCCACCAAGGCGACTCCAGCTTCGCCACCGCGCTCGCCCAGTACAGGGTGAGCAGCTGGAGCACCCAGCCCACGGTGGCTGGCCCGAGCACCCGGTCGGCCGAGACGCCAGTCAGCGGGTGCCAGACCTGCCCGCGGAGCCGGTCGACCGACCAGCGGGTGCCCCAGGGCAGAAGGCAACCCCACACCAGCAGGACCCGGAGGAGGTCGTCCTGCCCATCCCGCAACAACGGGTTTCGGCCATGCAACGAGACCAGCAGCGCTGCGCTCCCCAGCGTCGCCCAGAAGGTCCGGAAGCCCACCAACATCCCAAACGTGAAGACGGCGTGGAGTGCGAGCAACCCTGCTTCAAAGGGCGTGGAGCCTGCGGCGGTGTGCACCGACCAGAGGAAGTCCCATGCCTGCAGGCGAAAGTCCGAGCGCGGCAGCACGCCGGCATCGCTGTAGTGCGCGGTGAGGTCGCTAGCACGAAGCGCGAGGTCCAGGAGCAGCAGCGCTCCCAGCAGCATCCGGCCCAGCGCCAGGCTGCGCGCGTCGAGCGTAAAAGGCCCTGGGCTCTTGGGCGCTGCAAATGTGGGCGGCATGCCGGCTCGCCGGCAGCCTAGTCGACGCCGCGGCGGACGCTACCTCCGGGTCGAGAGGCGTCACGGGGCCGCAGCGCCAATGGCGCTTGGCGGTGGGGGTAGCTAGGCTCGCCGCCACGGGGGTGGAGAGCCACCGCCCGCACCTTCGGTCTCGCGCTCGGGGACGCTGCGCGGGGCCCCGGAGAGGGCGCCATGCGCGAGCTGGACGGCGAGCAGATGATGGTGCGTGTCTTTCTCGGCGAGGATGACCGCTGGCAAGGCCAATTCCTGCACGTCGCGCTGGTGGAACGACTGCGCAAGGAGGGTATCGCCGGAGCCACCGTGTTCCGCGGGGTGTGCGGCTACGGTGCGCGGAGCATCGTCCACAGCACCCACCTGCTGAGGCTGTCCGAAGACCTCCCGGTCGTCGTGGAGGTCGTCGACACCCCGGAGCACATCGAGCGCATGTTGCCCATCATCGACGCGATGGTCACCGAGGGCCTGGTCACGGTGGAAAAGGTCCGCGTCATCAAGTATTCCGCCGGACCCGCCCAGGGGAACCGGCGCTGAGACGAGGGCTCCAGTCGCTCGCGGCTGATGCGGGCGTCTTCCGAATGCGCTCCGGGGGGGCCCCGGTGCTCAGCGAAGGGCCAGCCCTGCGAGGGGAGGTTCCTCAGCGCAGGCGGCCGTGGTGAAGTCTCACGGATGAATGTCCTGCTCATCGGAGGCACCAGGTTCGTCGGGCACTTCCTCGCGCTGCGCCTCCTCGCCCAGGGTCACCGGGTAACGGTGCTCAACCGAGGCGTGACGCCGGACGGCCTTGGTGCAGGCGTCGAGCGACTTCGGGCCGACCGAGGAACGGACGGCTTCGACAGCGCCCTCGCCGGCAGACACTTCGACGCAGTGGTGGACTTCGCCGCCTACCGCCCCGAGGAAGTTGAGCGAGCCCTCCGCGTGCTGCGCGGGAGAGTCGGCCACTACCTCTTCATCAGCACTGGGCAGGTGTACCTCGTCCGCCAGGAATGTCCTCGGCCCGCGCGCGAAGCCGACTTCGAGGGCCCGGTGATGGCACGCCCGGACGACCCCGAGACGCTCGAGGAGTGGAGCTACGGTGTGCTGAAGCGACGCTGCGAGGAGGTGCTCGTCCGCTCGCCCGACTTCCCCTCCACGCGCCTGCGCATTCCGATGGTGAATGGCGAGCGTGACTACTACCGGCGGCTCGAGAGTTACCTCTGGCGTCTCCTGGATGGCGGGCCCCTGCTCGTCCCGGACGGCGGGCAGGAAATCTGCCGCCACGTCTATGGGCTGGACGTGGCCGACGCCCTTGCGGCGATGCTCGGCGACCCGCGCGTCTTCGGGCGGGCGTTCAACCTGGCGCAGTGGGAAGCGCCATCGCTCTGGGACCTGCTCGGGCTACTGTCCGAGGCGCTGGGCGCTCCGGAACGACGCGTGGCGCTCCCGGCGGAGGCCCTCACCCGCGCCGGTCTTCGGCTGTCGCAAGTCTCGCCCTACAGCACCCGCTGGATGTCCTACCTGGACCCGTCCTTGGCCCGGTCGGAACTTGGCTTTCGCAGCACCGCTCTGCCCGCCGTGCTCGACCGGGTGGTCGGCGCCTTCCTCACCGCCCCTCCGGCGGCACCTCCGCCCGGGTATGAGGGGCGGTCGATGGAGCGACGGCTAAGCAGCGGGCGCAGCTGAGGTTTCTGGGCGCCGGGGCGGGACTCCGGTACAGTGGCCAAGCCCTCGATGACTTCTCCCGGACGCGTCGCGCTCCTCCTTGCCGTACTCCTCGCACTCCCGAGCCTCGGAGCAACGCACATCGTCAACCGTCGCATCGAGCGGAACCAGATTCTCGCCCGGGCGCTTCGGGACGCCGGGCTGGACGGCGTGGCAGCCGACCGCGTCCTGGCCGCCCTGGAGGGCGTGTTCGACGTCCGCAAGTGCCGCGAAGGCGACCAGCTGCGACTCGTTCTGCGGGACGGCGAGCTGGACTACTTTGACTACCGGCAGAGCACGGTGGACGAGTGGCAAGTGCGCCGGGAAGGCGATCGCCTGGTCGCCAGCAAGCGTGCCGTCGAGGTGGAGAAGACGGTCGCCCACGTGCAACTCGAGGTGGGCAGTTCGCTCTACGAGGCGGCCCTCGCCGCAGGCGAGGACCCCACGTTGGCGCTGGCCCTCGCGGACGTCTTTGCCTGGGACATCGACTTCTACCTCGACGTTCGGAAGGGCGACCGAGTGGGTTGCCTGGTCGAAAAATACGTCTCCAAGGGGCGACTGCTGCGCTACGGCGAAGTTCTTGCGGCCAACTACCAAGGCGAGACCGTCGGTCACCGGCGCGTCTTCCGCTACCAGCTCGCGGACGGCGATTGGAGCTACTTCCAGGAGGACGGGACCTCGACCCGCAAGGCCTTTCTCAAGAGCCCGCTCAAGTTCGCGCACGTGACGTCCGGGTTCGGGAACCGCTTCCATCCGGTGCTGCAGTACCTGGCCGCCCATCAAGGCGTGGACTATGCGGCGGCCATCGGGACACCCGTGTGGGCCGTCGCGGACGGCGTGGTGACGGTTGCGGGAGATACGGGTGCCGGCGGGAACACGTTGTGCCTGCGCCACCACAACGGGCTCGAGACCTGTTACCTGCACTTGTCCTCGTTCGGCACCGGGATTCGCCTCGGTGCCCACGTCACGCAGAAGCAGGTCATCGGTCTGTCCGGCAATACGGGGCGCACCACGGGCCCTCACCTGCACTACGCCCTGAAGCGCGGGGGCGTCTTCGTCAATCCGCTGAACCAGAAATTCCCCCGTGCCGAGCCGGTCCCCCCGAGGCTGCTCGCCGACTTCCGGGAGAAGCTCCTCCCCATGGCCGCGCAGCTGGACGCCGCGTCGGTGGCAACCCGGGCCCGGCCACTTGTCCCCCCGGCAGTGCTCCGTCTTCCCTGAGGGACGCCCGGGGGGGCGGGCCCCGGCAAACCGTCGCACACCGGCGGCGGGCCCGCTACAGTCGCCGGCGCGATGGCACAGCTCACCCCTCTTCCAACGTCCCCCGGGGGCTCGGCGAACACCATTCCGGAGGCGCCCCGGCTCAAGAACGACCCGCTCCACCTGCAACGGAGCTTCCTGGCCCACGTCAGTTACACCCGGGCGAAGGGGTGGAAGACCGCGACCGGACTGGACCGCTTCATGGCCATCGCCATGGCAGTCCGGGACCGGCTGACCGAGCGTTGGGTCGCAACCCAGCGCACCTACCATGAGCAGGACGTCAAGCGCGTCTGCTACCTCAGCGCCGAGTACCTGCTCGGCCGCGCGCTGGGAAACAACCTCATGGCCCTCGGGCTGATGGATGCAGCCCGGCAGGCGCTCTCGGAACTGGGGGTGTCGCTGGAGGACCTGCTGGAGGTGGAACCCGACGCAGGCCTCGGCAACGGAGGTTTGGGCCGGCTGGCTGCCTGCTTCCTCGACTCGATGGCGACGCTCGGTTACCCCGGCTTGGGTTACGGCATCCGCTATGAGTTTGGCATCTTCACCCAGGACATCATCAATGGGCACCAGGTGGAGCGTGCCGATGAGTGGCTCAAGTTCGGAAACCCCTGGGAAATCGTCCGACCTGAATTGAGCGTTCCAGTGCGGCTCTACGGGCGTGTCGAGCACGGGACGCGTCCGGACGGTTCTCCTGTGGCCCGGTGGGTGGACGGCAAGACCGTGCTTGGCATTCCGTACGACACGCCCGTCGCGGGCTACGGCACCAACACGGTGAACACGCTCCGCCTCTGGCAGGCTCGGGCTTCCGGCGAGTTCGACTTTCGTCTCTTCAATGCCGGCGACTACGAGCGAAGCGTGGTCGAGAAGAACGACTCTGAGACCATCTCCAAAGTCCTCTACCCCAACGACAACTTTCAGGCCGGCAAGGAACTCCGTCTCAAACAGGAGTACTTCTTCGTGGCCTGCGCGTTGGCGGACATCCTCCGGCGATTCCTGAAGAAGCCACGGGACTTGCGCGACTTGCCTCGCTTCGTTGCCGTTCAGCTGAACGACACCCACCCGGCAGTTGCCGTCCCGGAGTTGCTCCGGCTGCTGGTGGACGAGCAAGGCCTGCCGCCGGAGACCGCCTGGGACATCACCGTGAAGGTGATGGGCTACACCAACCACACGCTTCTGGCCGAGGCCCTCGAGGTTTGGCCGGTGAGCCTATTCGAGCGTCTGCTGCCCCGACATCTCGAAATCATCTACGAAATCAACCAGCGTTTCTTGCGGACCGTCCAAATCAAGTACCCCTTCGACGTCGACCGGCAGCGGCGAATGTCGTTCGTCGAAGAGGGGCCCGAGAAGAAGGTTCGGATGGCCAATCTGGCAGTGGTGGGCAGCCACAGCGTCAACGGCGTTGCTGCTCTGCACACCGAACTGCTGAAGCGCCACGTGATGCCGGACTTCGCAGAGATGTTTCCGGCAAAGTTCAACAACAAGACCAATGGCGTCACCCCGCGTCGCTGGCTGTTGCTCTGCAACCCGGCACTCGCGGAACTGGTGACCGGCCGCATTGGCCCGAACTGGGTCACCGACCTCGACCAGCTGAGAGCACTCGAACCGCTAGCGACGGACCGCGACTTCGCCGAGCAGTTCCGTCGTGTGAAGCTGGAGAACAAGAAGCGCCTGGCCGCGTACGTCCGCGAAGAGATGGGCGTCCAGTTGGACACATCGGCCATCTTCGACGTTCAAGTGAAGCGGCTTCACGAGTACAAGCGCCAGCTCCTCAATGCCCTGCACGTGGTTTGGCTGTGGATGCGCGCTCGGGAGAGCGCCTCGGCCATGGTCCATCCGCAAGCCTTCCTGTTTGGAGCCAAGGCGGCACCCGGGTACCAGCTGGCGAAGTCCACCATCCGGCTCATCAATGGCATTGGCGAGGTGGTGAATGGAGATGCCGGGCGTACCGGCCTCCAAGTCGTCTTCCTGCCGAACTACCGGGTGTCGCTGGCCGAGCGCATCATTCCGGCAGCCGACGTGTCGGAGCAAATCTCCACCGCCGGCAAGGAGGCGTCCGGGACGGGCAACATGAAGTTTGCGCTGAATGGCGCCCTGACCCTCGGAACGCTGGACGGGGCGAACATCGAGATTCGGGAGGCCGTTGGGCCGGAGAACTTCTTTCTCTTCGGCCTCACAGCCGACCAGGTCGAGGCGACGCTGACAAACGGCTACCACCCCCGGGACCTGGTCCGGCAGGACCCCGAGCTCAAGGCCGTACTGGATTTGGTGGCGTCGGGCTTCTTTTCCCCGGAGGACCCAAGCGCTTTCAGGCCGCTCGTCGATGCACTGCTCAACGAGGACCGTTTCCTGGTCCTGGCCGACTTCCGCGCATACGTCGAAGCCCAGAGCCGCGTCGTCCACGCTTACTTGAATCCCGAGCACTGGACGCAGATGGCGATTCTCAACGTGGCGCGGGTCGGCCGCTTCTCGTCCGACCGCACCATTCGTGAGTACGCCCGCAACATCTGGGGCATCCAGCCCGTCGACATCAAGCTCTGACGCCCCAGGCCAAGCTCAGCAGGAGAGCAGCGCGGCCTTGAACAACATCCGGACGAGCTTCCGGAGGCGTGGCCACGCCGGGACGACTTTGGCATCGGGTGCCACTTCACCTTCCGTTTCGGACCCACTTCATAGTTGGCTCCGGGATGGCGCGGGGCACCCCCTCAACTGGGGCTGCCGAGCAGCTGGGCGGGGAGACAAGTCCAATGGCTTTCATCGGCTTTGACGTCTACGGCACTCTCGTCGACCCCCTGGGAATGGAGCGCCCTCTCCGGGCGCACGTCGGCGAGCAGGCCCTGCGCTTCGCCACGACATGGCGCCAGCACCAGCTGGACTCGTGTTTTCGGCGTGCGCTGATGCGCAGGTACGCCAACTTCGACGTCGTCACCCATGACGCATTGCATTTCACGGCGCGGCTGCTGGGCGTCACCCTGTCCAGCGCTGCCGAGACCGAGTTGCTCGGGGCGTACCTCGAATTGCCCGCCTTCCCGGACGCGCGCGCAGGGCTCGTCGCGCTCGAGGCAGACGGGCACGCCCTGGTCGCCTTTTCGAACGGCGTCGAGGCCTCTCTGCGCAAACTGCTTTCACGGGGAAGGCTCCTGCCCCCCCTGGCGGGGATCGTCAGCGTGGACGACGTCCGCAGCTACAAGCCCGACCCAGCCGTGTACCTGCACCTCTTGGCACGGGGCGGTGCGACGGCCGACGACACGTGGCTGGTGTCGGCCAACGCCTGGGACGTCTTGGGTGCCAAATCCGCGGGCCTGCGGGCGGCCTGGATTCGGCGTCACAGCCAGACCCCCTGGGAAGGCTGGGGTATCGCCGAGCCGGACTTCGTCGTGGCGTCGCTCGGGGAACTCATCGGCCGAATTCCAGCGTCTTGACGACGGACAAGGACGGCGCACGGTGCCCGGACTTCTATTCCGGCTGGAACCGGCGGACGCGACGCCCTACCGACCGGCAGTTCGTTGCATACCTACCGGTCGGTAGGCTAAGGACTTCGGACCTGGAACGCCAAGGGACCGGGGCCCACCGAGATGACCACGCGCACCGCCGACGACGCGAAGCAGCGTCACCGCGAAATCCTCGAGACCGCGGCGCGACTCATCTGTGCGCAGGGCTATGAGGCCACCTCCATCCAGGACATCGCGGATGCCTGTGGCCTCACCAAGGCCGGCCTGTACCATCACATCGAGAGCAAGGAGCACTTGCTGCTCGAAATCATGAATTACGGGATGGATGTCTTCGAGGAGCAGGTGCTCAGCCAGGTGGAGTCCATCGCCGACCCGGTCGAGCGGCTGCGGGCCTGCATGGAGAAGAACATCCTTCTCGTCACGCGCGGCTGGAGCAAGGAAGTCACGATCATCCTGCACGAGCACGCGACGCTCCAGGGCCGCGCCCGGAACCAAATCGACGCCCGGAAGAAGAAGTACGTGCGTTTCCTGGAGAAGACCATCTCCGAGGCGACGAAAGCGGGCAAAGCCCGAGCAGTGAATCCCACCATCGCCGCCTTCGCCTTTCTCGGCATGGTGCTGTGGATTTACAAGTGGTACCTCAAGGACGGCGCCATTGCAGACACCGCCATCGCCCGCGGCATGGTGGACCTGTTCCTGCACGGGCTGGTTCCGGTGGAGGCGCGATGAGCCTTCCTCGCTGGACCACGCTGGCCGACTTGGCGGAGAGCGTCCCTGACGGCGCGCTGTTGGCCCCCGGTGGTTTCATGCTCGGCCGTGCGCCAATGGCGCTGGTTTTCGAGCTGATTCGACAGGGACGGCGCAACCTCCGAGTGCTGTCGCTTCCCAATCCCCTGCCGGCGGAGATGCTAGTCGCCGCCGGTGCGGCAGCCCGGGTGGAATTCGCCTTTTCCGCGCTCACCCTGGGCGGCCGCGTCCGCCCCATGCCTTGCCTCAAGGCGGCCATCGAGGCGGGGACCATCTCCTGGGCGGAGATGGACGGCTATCGGGTGGTCCAGCGCCTGCGCGCATCGGCCATGGGGCTTCCCTTCCTACCGGCCCCGGACGCCGAGCGTTCGGAACTGGCGAGCCTGGACCCACCCGCTGTGGTGGTCGACCCATTCACCGGGGAAACCGTTCCGGTGGAGCGCGCGGTGACCCCGGACGTCGCACTGCTGCACGCGCAAGCCGCTGACGCCGAGGGGAACCTCTTCTTTGAGGACCCGACGACGGACTTGTTGATGGCGGGCGCCGCGCGCCGTGTGATTGCCACCGCCGACCGACGCGTCGACCGACTCCCCCGCGTCAGCCTGCCGGCGTTTCAGGTCGAGGCGGTGGCCGAGGTCTGGGGCGGGGCTCTGCCGACCGGGTCCGCCGGTCTCTACCCACACGACGAGGCCGACCTCCTCGAGTACCTCGCGCTTGCCGCCCAGGGGGCCGCCGCGCAGTACCTCGCGCGCCGCACCGGCGCGCTCCGCACCCGGGATGCCGCATGACGGCCACCCACGCCGACGCCCTGCTGGCCGCGATGGCTGCAGAGATTCACGACGGCGACGTCGTGGCCACGGGAGTCGCCTCTCCTCTCGCCGTCCTGGCCATCGCGCTGGCGAAGGCGACCCATGCCCCACACCTGACCTATCTCGCCTGCGTCGGCTCGGTGAACCCGGAGGTGCGGCGTCTTCACGCCTCTTCCGAGGACCTGGCGTACCTCGAGCGTCGGCGGGGGGACATCTGCATCCCCGACCTGTTCGACCATGCTCGTCGGGGTCGCATCGACATCATCTTCTTCGGTGCCGCAGAGGTCGACGGCGCCGGTCGCTCGAACATGAGTGCCACTGGCTCCCTCACGCGACCGACGGTGAAGCTTCCCGGGGTTGCCGGCGCAGCGGCGCTGCGCCGCTGGGTGAAGCGTCCGGTGCTGGTGATGCCCAAACAGACCAAGCGGAACCTGGTCGAACGCGTCCAGGTGGCCTCCACGGTCGACGGGCGGGCCACGCCTCTCCTCACCGACTTGGGACGATTTCAGGTCGGCGCCGATGGCGCCAGCCTCCAGGGCCACCGGGAATGGACAACGCCGGTCGAAGTCGCGGAGCGGACTGGCTTCTCCTTCAAGGTTGCTGCCGACCTTCGGACGGATGCGCCACCGACCGAGACGATGGTGGCGGCCATTCGGGCGCTGGACCCAGACAATTTCAGGGAGCGGTTGGTCGGCTGACGTCAGGCCCACCAGGGAGAGACGCATGGATGCGGTTGTACTGAGGGCGTTTGGAGACTCGGAGAACCTGCGACTGGAGTCCGTTCCGGAACCGACGGCCGGTCCGGGCGAGGTCCTTCTCCGAGTCCATGCGTGCGGCGTTTGCTACCACGACGTCATCAACCGGCGGGGTCAGCTTCCCCGAACGAGCGTTCCGGCCATTCTTGGACACGAGGTCGCCGGCGAAGTCATCGCCGTCGGTCCCGGTGTCACCGGGTGGAAAGTGGGCGACCGTGCGGCCACCTTGCAGCGTCTGTCCTGTGGGAGCTGCCCCATTTGCCTGTCGGGGCGTCCGACGCTGTGCAAGAAGGACGCGCGCTTCTTCGGCGAGGAAATCCCCGGGGGCTACGCCTCGTTGATGGCAGCGCCGGTCGCTGGACTGGGTCGCGTTCCCGCTGGCCTCTCGTGGGAGGCGGCAGCCACGGCCTGCTGCACGACCGGAACGGCAGTCCATGTGGTCCGCACCCGTGGCCGCGTCCGGCCCGGCGAGGTGGTGCTGGTCACCGGGGCCAGTGGTGGCGTCGGGCTCTCGGCGGTGCAGCTCGCCCGCCTAGACGGCGCCCGCGTCCTGGCCGTCACTTCCAGTGCCTCCAAAGTGGAGGCTCTCGAAGCGGCGGGTGCGCACGAGGTCATCGTCTCACCCAACCTCGACTTCGCCGCGGAGGTCCGCCGGCGTAGCGGCGGCGATGGCGTCAACGTCGTCCTGGAAATCGTGGGGAGTGCCACCTTCGCCCAGTCATTGCGATGCATCGCACCAGGTGGGCGCTTGGTCGTCGTAGGGAATCTCGTGACGCGCGACGTGACCCTCAACCCGGGCCTGGTCATCGTCAAGGAGCTCGAAATTATCGGCGCATTTGCAACGGACCAGGCCGAGCTCGAGCAAGCGCTGACGCTGACTGCCAACCGTTCCATCCAGCCGTTCATTTCAGAAGCGCTTCCCCTGGCCGACGCTGCCATCGCGCATTCGCGCCTGGAGCAGCGCGGCGTCGCCGGGCGCATCGTCCTGGTTCCGCGAGCAACCGCGTGAGGAGTGGAGAGACCATGAAGCACCAAGTCGGAATTGAAGCCATCGCCGTCGCTCTTCCACGTCGCTTCATCGACCTCGCCGACCTTGCCCGGGCGCGAGGCGTCGACCCCGCCAAGTACACGCAGGGCCTGGGCGGTCTGGAGATGTCCGTCGCCGAGCCGGGCGAGGACACCGCCGCGCTGGCTGCCTCTGCGGTGGCCAAACTCCTCGCCAACCGCGCGTTGGACCCCTCCCGCATCGGCATGCTGGTGGTGGGGACGGAGACTGGCGTTGACCACTCCAAGGCCGTCGCCTCCTACGTGCAGGGGATGCTCCGCTTTCCTCAAACCATGAGGACGTTCGACTGCCAACACGCCTGCTACGGCGGGACCGCGGCGTTGAATTCTGTGGCCGAGTGGATTGCTTCGGGCGCCGGGGCTGGCCGCGTCGGCATCGCGGTCTGCTCGGACATCGCCCGTTACGGGCTCAACACCTCTGGCGAGCCGACCCAGGGCGCGGGTGCGGTCGCGATGCTCATCTCCGAGTCGCCTGACCTGCTCGCCCTCGACGTGGGCGTCAGCGGCACGTGCAGCATGGACGTGCACGACTTCTGGCGACCGCTCGGGCGGCGGGAAGCCGTGGTGGACGGTCACTACTCCATCCAGTGCTACCTGGAGGCGGTCTCTGGAAGCTACCGGGGCTGGCGCGCTCGGGCCCTGGGGCGGGACCTCATTCGTTCGGCCGAAGTTCCCTCGGAGCAGCTGGCGCGAATCGCCTACCACGTTCCCTTCTGCAAAATGGCGAAGAAGGCGCACGCCCAGGTTCGGCGCTGCGACATCGAAGACCGGACTGGCAAGCCGCTGGACGCCACCGCCGAGGCGGAGGAGACGCCCCGGGCTGCGGCGAGCTTTGAAACCCAGGTCGCGCCCTCGCTCGGCCTCTCCGCCCGTGTCGGCAACATCTACACGGGGTCGCTGTACCTCAGCTTGGCCAGCCTGCTTCAAAAGGAAGCAGCCTTGCTGAGCGGAAAGCGCATCGGCCTCTTCAGCTACGGCAGTGGCTGCGTCAGCGAGTTCTTCTCTGGCGTCGTTGGACCCCGGGCCCCCACCGCCATCAGCAGCGCAGGGTTGGACCGAGTGCTCGCCGAACGGGAGCGCATCGGCATCGAGGAGTACACGCGCATCCTCGAGTTGGCGGCGGACCGTCCGCTGGGGACTCCACCACCCCCCGGAGCCTTCCGCTACGCCGGTACGGTGGACCACCGCCGGAGCTACGCCCGCGGCTGACGGAGGCTGTGGGCGCTGGCGCTCACAGCGGCAAGGGCGTAGCGTTTGCGTCACACATGACAACGCCTACAGAGCCGAAAGCGGTTCCAGGCCTCGAGGGTGCGACGGCCACGCCGCCGGAGCGGGTTCCCGCGCGGACGCGTGAAGGACGCGTGACGCTGGCCGCGTGGAGAATGGCGGTCAGCACGCCGAACGGCCCAGGGGCCATCGTCCTGGTCGAGACCAATGTCGGGGCCGTCTTCCGCGGGGAGGGCATCTTCCTCGGCTGGGCACAGGACACGCTGGATGCCGCCTACCGGGCGCTGGTCCCGAAGACGACGTCGGATACCCACCTCAATCATCCACAACTCGGCTAGCTAGACGCCGGCCAGTCCGGGCTCGATGCGGGAGAAGCCTTGTTCCGCAGCCCAGAGGTCGAGACCCACCGAGACCAGGTCGTCCACCTCGGGAATCGCGTGACCGTCCACCGAGAGGTCGATGGATTTGAGGTAGCGGTGGCAGGTCTCGCACGCCTCGATGCGAGCCGTGGGGTAGCGCTCCGTGTTGAAGGCTGGCAGCTTGTCGGGGTCCTCCTCCCCACAGGCCGGACACAGGACTCGGTTCACGACCCACTCGCTCCCGCATAGGGCGCACAGCAGCACGCGCTGGGCTCCATGGCTGTTGGGAAGGGGACGCCTGGCAGCAACCCACGGCTGGCCACCGCAGTGAGGACAGCGCCTCCCGGCCTTCGGCCGCTCCACTGGCACTTGGTTCCGGACCAGCACCTCGACGTAGGGGCGCAGCGCGGCACGGGACAGGAAGTCCTCCCGGTCGTCCCGGGTGCCATTCCAGTAGACAGTCAGCCGCGCCTGCGCCACTTCGGGAAGTTCCGACAGGCGTTCGCGGGCCACCGCCGCGAGGATGGGTGGGGCCACCTCGGCGGCATACCCGTGCACGGCACGGAGCGGCTCCACCAGCCGCCCACCGTCGACATCGAGGCGTCCCGAAAGAGGGCGCGCGGCGTGCAGCCCCTGAATCGCCGCCGCCACGTCGCCCTGCACGCGGTACAGCCCGGCGGCGAACCGCAGCGGCTCGGCCGCGACGCTGCTCTGCTGAGCGAGCGTCTCGGCTCGCTGCGCAGCCCGGCGGAGCGCGGCGGAGGTCGGGGACTTACTTTCGCTGCTCACCCGTCACGTCACGGTACCAACGGGGGTGGTGAAGGCGGGCCCATGCCTTGCTCACCGTGCCGTCCACCATCGACTCGAAGGTCCCAGGCTCGGCAATGGCCAGGTAGACGTGCCCGATGATGAGGAGGACGAAGGCGATGAAGGCAACGTCGTGGAGAAGCCAGGACACCTCGCGGAGGGCCTGGGGAAAGGTGCCCGGGAACCAGAGCACCAGCCCGGAGAGGAAGAGCGCGGCCCCGCCCAGCAGTGCCATCCAGAACAGCGCTTTCTGCCCACCGTTGTACTTTCCGGTCTCCGGGTCCGTCGACTCGAAGCGGAGGTACCTGGCGAAATAGCCCGGGCTCAGCCACTCCATGTCACGCGCCGACATCACCATCTGGCTCCACCAGCTGGCCGCCATCCACAGAAGGCCGACCGAGAAGAGGACCCCGAGGAAGGGGTGAAGCCAGCGGCAAACCTGTAGCCCGCCGAAAAGGGCCGCCATCCACCCAAAAATGGGCGTCCAGATGGGCATCCCGGTGAGAAGACAGAGGATGAAGGTTGTGCCCACCAGCCAGTGCATGGCGCGGGTCGCGAGGGAATGGCGAACAATGCGGTCGGCGACCTCCACATCCTCGATGGAGCGGGCGACCGCGGTGGCTGCGTCCGCGTGTCCGACGTCGGGTGGCGAGACGACACTTGCCATGGTCAGCCTCCAGTCCCGGGAGGGGTGCCGTCGTGGGGCTTCTTCGGACCCGTTCTCATGTAGTGCGTGAACAGTCCAACCAGCGTCGCGCCGATGGCGAAGATGCCGAGCGGTTTGAGGATGCGCTTGCTCAGCGAGACGGAGAGCGGGACGTGCGGGTCCTTGGGGAGACCGTAGAGCTCGGGCTTGTCCCCGTGGGCGAGCACCGTGACGACGCCGGTGCCGCCCACCCCCGGCGGGTCGTAGAGCATGGCGTTGGCGAAACCGTTGGCCTGAAGCTGCTTCACCCGCTCATGGCCGAGCGCGACCATGTCTTCCTTGGTGCCGAAGTGGAGGCACCCGGTGGGGCAGGCTTTGATGCAGGCCGGCTCCAGTCCCGAGTCCACTCGGTCGACGCACAGCGTGCATTTCGCCATCTTGCCGGTCTTGGCGGAGAAACGCGGCACGTCGAAGGGGCAGCCCGTCTCGCACAGGCCGCAACCGATGCAGTTCTCGGGATTCACGTCGACGATGCCGTTGGCGTATTGGACGATGGCCCCCGGCGCGGGACACGCTTCAAGACAGCCCGGGTCAGCGCAGTGCATGCACTGGTCCTTGCGCATCAGCCAGGCCAGTCCGCCCTCGAACTCCTGTTCGTTGAAGCGAATCAGGTTCCAGAAGTCCGCTTGCAGCGTGGGAAGCGTCTGGTAGGTGCCCACCTGCTGGGTGGGGACGACGCTGAGGTCATTCCACTCCTGGCAGGCGACTTCGCACGCCTTGCAGCCAATGCACGTCGAGGTGTCGATGTACTTTGACACCTTGTCCATGACGCGCAGGCCGGTGCTCTGGCCCCGGAGGGACGCTGAGGACTGAAGGACTTCAAGGCCTTGAATGGGCATCGTCGTCCTGTCCTAGCTGGTCTTGAGGGGCCGGCCCTTCTCGAGCCGGACGAGGAAGGTCTTGAATTCAGGCGTCCACGTGTTGGCGTCCATCGCCGAGGGGGTGAGCATGTTCGCCAGGGGACCCAGGTGCCCCTCCTCTCCGGTGTAGCCCCAGTGGATGGGTAAGCCGATGTGCCAGAGCGGCTTTCCGTCGACCGTCATCGGTCCGAGCCGCTTGGTCACCATGGCCACGCCTTGCAATTCGCCGCGTGCCGAGATGACTCGCACCTGCTCGCCGTTGGCGATGCCGCTCTCCTTGGCGAGCTGCTCCGGCAACTCGACGAAGAAGCCGGGCTGCAGTTGGTTGAGGCGTCCCGTGTTCTTCGTCCAGTAGTGGTACATCTCGGTAAGGCGGTAGGTGGTGCAGACAATCGGGAACTCGGCCGCCGTTCCGTACTTGTCCAGCTTGGTACTGAAGCGCCTGCTCACCGGATTCGAGGTCACCTTCGGGTGAAGCGGGTTCTGAATGGCCGGCTCCACGGACTCGTAGTGCTCGGCGAACGGGCCGTCTGCCAACACCGGAGCGAAGAGCCGACCGGCGCCCTCCGGAAGCATGATGAAGGCCCCAAACTTCCCGGGCGGCGCATCGGGTGCCATGTCCGGCACGTCGGGACCGCCCCACTTCTCGCCATTCCACTGGATGCCCGGCCGGCTTGGGTCCCACGCCTTTCCAGCCCCGTCCGCGGAGGCGCGGTTGTACATGACGCGGCGGTTGGCCGGCCAGCTGAAGGTCCACTGATGGAACATCCCGAGCCCGCTCGGGTCGGCGTTGTTGCGCCGCTGGGTCAGGTTGCCGGCCTCGGTGTAGCAGCCCGTGTAGAGCCAGTTGCCACAGCTGGTGCTGCCGTCGGCCCGGAGCTGACCGAAGGAATCGAGCTGCTGCCCGGCGGCCTTCAGCAGCTTCTTCGGCTCCTTGAGGTCTTTCGGGTCCTTGGGCGGCTCGAAGAGGTCTTCCAGCGCTTTGCCGTTAATCTCGCGAAGGACCTCACCGAGGTCCGGGTTTGCCGGATTGGTGTAGGTCCACGCAACGTTGAGCACCGCCTCCGGCAGCGCCCCGCCCTCCTTCTGGTAGAGGTCCCGAACGGCCAAGAAAATCCTGGCGAGAATTTCCTGGTCCGGCTTCGACTGACCTGGGGCATCGACGGCCTTCCACTTCCACTGAATCCAGCGCGCTGAGTTGGTGAAGCTGCCGTCCTTTTCCGCAAAGCCACTGGCCGGGAGCTGGAAGACCTCGGTCTGAATTTCCGCGGGAGGAGCGCCTCCGTACTGAGGCGGGGCCTTCCAGAAAGTGGCCGTCTCGATTTCGTAATTGTCGACCACCACCAGCCACTTCAACTTGGACAGCGCGGCAATCATCTTCGGCGCGTTGGGGCCGATGCCGGCCGGATTCATCCCGGCGGTGACGAGGCCTTCGGGACCGGGTTCCACGCCGCCGGCCCGGTTGGAGCTGCCCCGCAGCATCTCGTCGAAGAGATACATCCAGGAGTAGTTGCCGTCGGTCTTGGGGAGCCACGAGTACCCGAAGTCATTGTCCTTGCTCGCAGCCTTGCCGTAGAGGGCTTTCAGCAGAGAGACCATGAACTTCGGGTAGTTCTGCCAGTAATTCATCGACGCCCAAGGCTCGCCATTGAGCGTCTTGGGCGGCACCTTCTGCAGGTACGTGTCAAGGTCGGGGAGCTCACTCCGGGGCGTCGCGAGATAGCCGGAGAGAATCTCGAAGGTTCCTCCCATGTCTGTGCAGCCCTGGATGTTGGAGTGCCCGCGCAGCGCGTTCACCCCTCCGCCCGGCCGGCCGACGTTACCCAGCAACAGCTGGAGCATCGCCGCGGCACGAATCATCTGCACGCCGACCGAGTGCTGGGTCCAGCCGAGGGCGTAGGTGATAGTCCCCACCCGCTCAGCATTGCCGGTGGAGGTGACCACCTTCGCGACGTTGAGAAACGTCTCCTTGGGAGTCCCCGTCAGCCGCTCGACCATCTCCGGCGTGTAGCGGTCGACGTGCTTCTTCAACAGCTGGAAGACGCACCGCGGATTCTGCAGGGTGGGGTCGACGTCGTAGGTATTGGTGCTGGGGTTCGGTTGGTACGCCCAGGCCGCCTTGTCGTAGCTCTTCGTCGTGTCGTCCCAGCCGCTGAACAGACCCTCGTCGAAGGCGAATTTCTCGCTGATGAGGTACGGAGCGTTGGTGAAGAGCTTGACGTACTCTTCATGGAAGCGCTTGTTCTCGATGGCATAGCGGATGATGCCGTTGAGGAATGCGATGTCCGAGCCGGGCCGGAGCTGTGCGTAGACGTCGGCCACGGCTGCGGTACGGGTGAAGCGCGGGTCGACCACCACCAGCTTGGCGTTGCGCGTCTTCTTCGCCTCGATGGCCCACTTGAAGCCGCAGGGGTGGTTCTCTGCCGGATTCCCGCCCATGGCGAGGATGACATCGGCATTCTTGATGTCCACCCACCCATTGGTCATTGCACCCCGACCGAACGTGGCGGCCAAACTGGCCACCGTTGGACCGTGTCATACTCGCGCTTGACTGTCTCGATACACGACCCCCAGGCCAGTCATGAACTTGTCCTGGAGGAAGTTGAATTCGTTCGTGTCGGTACAGCCGCCAATGACGGCGATGCCAGGCGTGCGGTTGACCACCTGGCCCTTCGCGTTCTTGGCGACGAAGGTGCGGTCCCGGGTGTCTTTGATGTGGCGGGCAATCTTCTTGATGGCCTCGTCCCAGGAAATCTCCTCCCAATGGTCCGAGCCCGGACGGCGAACCTTGGGGACGGTCAACCGCAAGGGGTTGTTGATGTCGGCCCTGAGCGTCGTCCCCTTGGGGCAGAGCGTGCCGCGGTTGATGGGATGGTCCGGGTCCCCTTCCACGTGAACGACCGAGGGCACGACGTTCTTCGCCTTGTCGCCCAGCGTGTGGACGATGACGCCGCAGGACACCGCGCAGTAGGGGCAGGTGCTCCGGGTCTCGGTGGTCCTGGCAATCTTCAGCAGCCGCAACTCGGCGCGGGCCTCGGACAGGTCAAAGAAGGCCAGGCCGACGCCAACAGCAGCAGTTCCCTTGAGAAACGTGCGGCGTTGCATCTGCATCGCAGACCTCCCGGACGCTTGGCGAAAAGATGGTGCAACACTGAAACTGCAGAGCAGATCTGTCAAGGCGTTCAGGCCTAATGCCGCTATGCGTCAGGCGCCGACGGCAGCAGCAACGGCACGCGCGGCAGCGACAAAGGCCTGCGCCGCGGGGCAATCCGGCTCCAACCCGACAATGGGCGTGCCAGCATCTCCTCCCTCGACGATGCGCGGGTGGAGCGGAATCTCGCCCAGGAAAGGAATGGACAACCGCTCGGCAGTCGAGCGGCCGCCACCGTGCTTGAAGGGGTGGTCGACGTGTCCGCAGGCCGGGCACACGTACGAGGCCATGTTCTCCACCAGGCCGAGCACCCGCACGCCCACCTTCTGGAACATGGCCAACCCCTTGCGGGCGTCCACCAGCGCCACGTCCTGTGGCGTGGTCACGATGACGGCCCCGGACAGTGCCGCCTTCTGGGTGAGGGTGAGCTGGACGTCGCCGGTCCCCGGAGGCAGGTCTGCGATGAGGAAGTCGAGAAGTCCCCAGCGCACCCCGGTGAGCAGCTGCTCCACGGCTTTCATCACCATCGGACCGCGCCAGACGGCGGGCTGGTCGGCGTCCATCAGCGCCCCGAGCGTCGCCACCCTGACCTGATGGCGGAGCTGCGGCTGAAGCAGGTTGTCGTCGGCATCCACGAAGGGCTTCTCGGCGATGCCCATCATCATCTGCTGGGAAGGACCGTAGATGTCGAGGTCCATGAGGCCAACCTTGTAGCCGAGCCGTGCGAGTGCAACGGCCAGGTTGGCGGTGACGGTGGACTTGCCGACTCCGCCCTTTCCCGAAGCGACGGCCACCTTGAAGCGGATTTGGGCGAGTCGCGCCTGAGCGGCGGCGTCGACCCCCGAGGGTGCAGGGACCGGGGCCCGCGCCCGTGGGACGAGGTCCACCTGGATGGTCAGCCGGTGCGGGGTGACGAGTGGCAGCAACTTCTTCTCGCACTCGCCGCGGATGACATTCGCCGCGTGCTGGGCGTCCGCGCTCAGCTCCAAGCGAAAGCCGACGTCGCCTTCCTCCACGGTGAGGTCCTTGACGAAGCCAATGGTCAAGATGTCCCTTCGCAGGCCCGGAAAGAGCACCGTCTTCAGGACGTCGCGCACCTGGTCTTCCGAGAGAGGCATCCCCCCTACTCTGCCTACCCGGGTGCCTGGAGCAAGCGCAGGGGCGCTCAAGGCCCCACGGCTTCACTTCTCCCGCTCCCGGGCCGTTCCCCGGGCTCGCCAGCCCTCGCGTCGACTTGCTACAAGCCAGAGGCGGTGGACAGCCCCCCCCAGAGCGAGGCCCTCGCCTTTGAGGCCGTCTGTGAGGCCTGCCGTCGTTTGCATGGGCGGAATTTGCTCGCGGCGGCCGACGGCAACATCTCGCTTCGACTGGGTCCCGACCGAATCGCCATCACGCCGGCGGGGATGAACAAGTACCACCTGCGGCCAGAGCACATGGCCCTCGTGCAGCCAGACGGACAGAGGGTGTCCGGCGTGCCGTCGAGTGAGTGGGCCATGCACCTGTCGGTCTACCGGCGCTGCCCCGAGGCACGCGCAGTGGTCCATGCCCATCCGCCGACGGCCATCGCCTGGACGCTCGCGCACCCCGAGCTGGTCGAGCTGCCGTCGGACGCACTGCCGGAGGTCATCCTCGCGGCCGGAAGCATCCCGGTCGTGCCCTACGCCCGGCCGGGGACCGAGGCGATGGGCACGGCGCTGGAGCCCTTTCTGCCCGGACACCGGCTGCTGCTGCTCGCCCGCCACGGCGCGCTGGCGTGGGGCGAATCACTCGAGGAAGCCGTCAACGGCATCGAGCGGGTCGAACACGCGGCACTCATCCTCAAGACGGCGCTCGAACTCGGCGGCGCCAAGCCCCTGCCCGAGGAAGAGCGCCGGGCCCTGCATGGGCTTCGCGCCAAGAACGGTCCGAAGCTCCTGTGACGGCGAGGTCCCCGTGCGAGAGTTGACCTCCCTCGGGTTGAAGACAGCCGGCGGGCGGGTGCTTGTCCTCGACCAGACGCGCCTTCCGGATGTCGAGGAGTGGCTGGACGCGACGTCGCCGTATGCCCTGGTCGAGCACATCCGCCGGCTCAGCGTCCGCGGCGCGCCCCTCATCGGCGTCTCGGCGGCGTTGAGTGTGGCTGCACACGCCGAGCGTGGCGCCTCCCGCAGCGAGCTGCAACAGGCGTGTGCGTCGCTGCGCCAGGCTCGGCCGACTGCGGTCAACCTGGCCTGGGCGATGGACCAGATGCGGGGCGTGCTCGAGGCGGGGGGAGACGCGAGCGAGCTGGGCAAGCGGGCCGAGGCCATCTTCGACCAGGACGCCGAGTTCTGCGAGCAGATGGCGAACCACGGGGCAACCCTCATCGCACCGGGAGAGGGCATCCTCACCCACTGCAACACGGGGGGCCTGGTCACCGCTGGCATCGGGACTGCACTCGGCGTCATTCGACGCGCCCACGAGTTGGGCCGGGACGTACACGTCTGGGTGGATGAGACACGGCCCTTGCTGCAAGGCGCGCGGTTGACTGCGTGGGAGCTCGGACGCCTCGGCATTCCCCACACCCTCATCACCGACAGCATGGCCGCCAGCGTCCTCGCGCGTGGGAAGGTGCACCGGGTGCTGGTGGGGGCGGACCGAATTGCCAGGAACGGCGACTTCGCCAACAAGGTGGGCACGTACGCTTTGGCCATCGTCGCCCGCCACCATGGCGTCCCCTTTCATCCGGTGGCCCCGTGGTCGACCGTCGACCTAGCCTGCGCGAGCGGGCGCGACATCCCTATCGAGGAGCGTGCGGCGTCCGAGGTCCGCGGCTACGGCGGGATGCGCTGGGCCCCCAGCCACGTGGAGGTCTTCAACCCGGCCTTTGACGTGACGCCAGTGGCGCTCATCGAGTCGCTCATCCTCAACCGGGGCGTCTTCTCCCGGGCCGCCCTGGGGCAGGGGCTGTCCGAGGCGACAGGCTGAGAGAGGCGTGCCGGCGCCGGGCTGAGGCGGCGCCTTACACGTCGATTTCCGCGCGCTGCCAGAAGGCCGGGTTGCTCCCCTCTCCCCGGTAGCCGAGGGGGTTGGCGTAAATGCGGGTCCCGCTCAACCGGTAGTCCAGGGGGCTGTGGGTGTGGCCGTGCACCCAGAGCGCGGGCTTCAGCGCGCGGATGAGGTCCTCCAGGTCCGTCGTGAAGAAGCAGTTGACGACGCTCTCTTCGAACTCCTCCGGGACCGACCGGAGACTCGGGCCATGGTGTGTCACGACGACATCGCCCGGCGACACCCGCTGGCGCAGGTCCGCCACGACAAGCTCGAATTCGCGAGGGGCGTGGTCGATGTCCTGGATGAGGCGGAAGTCGTTGAGCAGGCGCTGGCGCATGCGGTCTTGCGTCTCAGCCGTCAGAGGAAACCAGAGCACGCCGCCATGGACAGCCCGGGCACCGAGCTTTGGAGTGCGCTCGGCGTGTGCGGGGCACAGCAGGTGCACATTCGCCAGCTCCGGGTTCTCCACGACGTGCCGCTGCAGCTGGGCCTCGCTCTCCTTCAGGCTCGTCCCGTAGGGCTCGTGGTTCCCTGGGACGTAGAAGACAGTCCGGTAGCGGTGGCCGAACAGCCGGAGCGGCTCCACGAGGGTCTCGTGGATTCGGGAGGCGTGAGATTCCGTGACCCCCGTCAAGTGGCTTTTTCACGGCGACGCCTCCGCAGCGAGCAGTTTGGGAGTGAAG
>Ga0209048_10001550_pt1 | contig 23517 bp, 27 predicted proteins | sample FrelakmetCRP12CR_FD_187146 | JGI IMG/M metagenome (GOLD analysis project Ga0209048, IMG submission 187146) | Freshwater lake sediment microbial communities from the University of Notre Dame, USA, for methane emissions studies - CRP12 CR (SPAdes)... | ecosystem: Environmental > Aquatic >... | reverse complement strand
GTCGATCGCTCTCACATGAAGCGCCATCGCGATAATCGCCATAAGGAAGGCGAGCGCGCAGAAAGCAAGGACCGAAGCGACTGACGCGCGATAAAGCGAGTCTATGACTTTCAGGCCATAGGCTTTGAGCATATCGATCATCGCATACCCTTCGGCTCTGCACTCGGATGCCCCATTTTCCTGTCTCTCGTCGAGGTAGCGCCTTTTGCGGGCAAGACAATAGCGGCTCACGCCCGAACGACGTCCGGCCGAACTGGCGCGAGTTTCGGCGGCCGGGGATGGGGCGGGCGCGGGGACGAGCTGAAACGTTTTTGATCGTTTCTTTTTAAATACAACCAGTTAATGATCGCGTGGCCAGGTGAAATCGTCCGCGCGGCCTGGACGAGGCGGCGTTTCCCGGCCATCGACATAAATGTGGTCGACCAGAGCGCGCGAAGCTTTCGCGGAAGGATCGGCTAACTGCGCGGAGCCGGCTCCGCGCCGCGCCAGATCGTTTTCCGAGGACGCGGGGGCGGCCGTGAGCGGCTGCACGCGGCCAATTGCCGGACGTTCCGGGAGGGTCGGGGCCGCTACGGAAGGCAATGCGCCGGGGCTCACGAAGACCGGGGTGGCGGGCGGCTGCGTCGCCTCCTGTCCCGGCGACTGGCCGGCGTCGGGGAGGGCCGCTTCGCCGGGCTGCGGGCGGGCGTCGAACAGTTTCTTGATCTCGCCCTCCACGAAATGCGCGAGTTTTCGCGAGCCGGCGTCGGTGAAGTGAATGCCGTCGGCAGCGCGCAATTTGACGATTCTTCCGTTCACGTCGGGCCCGAAGCTCTGATACTGATTTTTTTCGTCGCCAAAGGCCTCCCAGATATCGACGAAGACAGCGCCGTTGCGCGCGGCGTGTTCACGAAACATTTCATTGAGTTGCGTCATATCGGCAGAATAACGCTCGGACTTCATGACCGGCAGCCCCACCCAGATGAGCGGAATCTTTTTCTCTCGAAACGCCGACATCAAGGCGTCGATGCGGGCACCATAAAGTTCCCGCCATCGGGGCGACAGCGGCTCGCGAGAGTCGGCGCCTTCGTGAATGGCCTGACGGTCGTTGCTTCCGATCATGACGACCGCCGCGTCGATTTTCTCCCCTGAGGCGAGCATTTCGCGCGCGGCTTTTGGCCAATCGTAGAAATCGTCCCGGACGAGTCCCGAACTTTCCTTGCCTTTATGGCGGATGGCGATTTCCTTCTTGTCGGCGAAGGAGCCATCCAATCCATCAGCCAGCATATCGCCGAGGCTGTCGCCCATAACGGTGACGAAAAACGACGCCTCGGCCTGTTTCTTTTCGTGCGGCTTCGCCTCCTTGGATTTGCGCGAATGCCAGTAAGCCGGGGTTTCGCGATGCGGCATGATCCTCCGGACGCGGGGCCTGTAATCATATCTTGGCTGCTCATAAGAGCGCGACCGGTGACCGCCTCCGCCGCCCCCGCCGAAGAGTCCGCCGAAGAAATCGGAGAAGGGGTCCTGCGCGCGAGCGGTGTCGGTCGTGATTGCGAAAATTGCGCAAAGAAAACCGAAAAGCGCCGCAAAACGTCTTCGGCGCGATTGCAGAGGTGCGAACATAGATGCCATTATAGCGCATCAAATGTAAAACGCATCCGGCGAAATTTTCGGCTCCGCGCCGCCTTGAGCCTTGCAATCCGGCGCCTCATCTACGCCCGGATTGCGGTCGACGATGGAACACATGATGCAGCGATTTACTGTGCGATTGGGATTTGCCTGCGCGATGGTCCTGGCGGCCGACGCCGCGATGGCGCATGAACAGCTCATATTTGATCCGCCTGCGGAAGGGCGCTTTGTCCCTTACTCCGGCTCGCTTCCTCCTTGCAATTATTGGAGGGTCCTCTCGGAGATCACCAATAGATTCGCCGGCCGCGAAGTCACCTACTGGGGTTCGGGGCTCGAAATCGTCAATGTCGATGAAATCCACGAGATCGGCCATCGAACCAACGGGCCCACTTATATTCCGCGACGCTACTGCGCCGCGCGGGGCGATTTCAACGATGGCGTAAGCAGGGGAATCAGCTATGAGATCGGCGAGAGTCTCGGTTTCGCCGGGGTCGGTTGGGGCGTAAAATGGTGCGTCGTCGGCCTTGACCGCGATCGCGCCTATGCGCCTCGTTGCAAAATGGTCGGTCCTTAATTCTCGCGAGGACTTCCCACTTGATCGCCATCCCTGTGACGTCGCGGATCCTGTTCTGCGCGATTGCAACGCTGCTCGCCTTCGCGGCCCCGGCGCAAGCCAAAGACGACGACTGCATTCTCGACCATTGCGCCGACCGCAAAACGGTCGTCCAAGGCTCCCAGACGCCAGGCTTACGAAGCTCCGGCGGATTCGATTTCTATGTGCTGGCGCTTTCGTGGTCGGCCGGTTTTTGCGAGCTCGATCCGAACAACATGCGCCATAAACAATGCGGGGGTGGCGCGCATCTCGGCTTCGTCGCCCATGGCCTTTGGCCGCAATATGAGAAAGGCTATCCGAGCGATTGCGAGGGGCCGCGGGCGCCGTCGCGCATCGCGCTCGAACGCGCGAAACGCGTCTTCCCGGAAGAAGGACTGGCGCGCTACGAATGGCGCAAGCATGGGACCTGCAGCGGCAAGAGCGCGAGCGATTACTTCGCCGACGTCGCGCGCGCGAAAGACGCCGTAACGATCCCGAAGCCTTTTCTCGACGCCTCTGCTCCGCAGACTTTTTCGCCAATCGATATCGAACGCGCCTTCATCGCGGCCAATCCGCGATTGCGGCCTGGCATGCTGGCGGTTGGCTGCCGCCATGGCGTATTGCAGGACGTGAAAATCTGCATGTCGAAAGACCTTCGTGAATTTCACCCGTGCCCCGAGATCGTGCAGCAGAGCTGCCGCGCGCGCGAGATCAGCGTGCCGGCGCCGCTCTGAGCGGCGCGCTCATTCGATGAATTACCGGCATGCGTTTCACGCCGGCAATTTCGCGGATGTCTTCAAGCATATTCTGTTGACGCGTTTGCTTCTCTATTTCGCGCGCAAGGATGCGCCCTTTCGCGTGATCGACACTCACGCCGGCGAAGGCTCTTACGATCTCTCGGGCGAAGAGGCGCAGCGGTCCGGCGAGTGGCGTGACGGCGTAGCGCGGCTCGCGAATGCAGAGATGAACGCGACGCTCAGTGAGTTGCTTTCGCCCTATCTCGAGATTGTCGGTCCGCTCGATGAGGAAGGGCGGCCCGCGCTCTATCCCGGCTCGCCGGTCATCGCGCGGCGCCTGATGCGCGACCAGGACCGCGCGATTTTCTGCGAATTGAGATCCGACGCTTGTGACGCGCTGCGCATGCGCTTCGCGCGCGACGCTCTCGTCAAGACTCTGCATATGGACGGCTACATGGGGCTGTCCGCTTTTGTGCCGCCAAAAGAACGCCGTGGGCTTGTATTGATCGATCCGCCTTTCGAACAACGCGGCGAGTCCCGCGTCATGTTCGACGCCTTTCTCGAAGCGCATCGCAAATGGCCGGGCGGCGTCTATGCGCTATGGCGTCCGATCAAGGACGCCGCCGAGACGCGCGCCTTCTACGGCGAACTCGCGGCGAGCTGCGTCAGGCGCGTCTTGCGCTTGGAGCTCGCCGTTGCGCAAATGCGCGAAGGCGAACGACTTCACCGCACCGGACTTGTCGTCGTCAATCCGCCTTATACATTCGAAGAGGAAGCGCGCGTCGTCCTTCCATTACTGAGCGAACGCCTGGCGCAAGGCGAGGGCGCGGGATATGAGATCGAATGGCTCGCGGGAGAGTGAAGGCTCGGGGAGCCCTCTTATCCGAATGCTCCATATTAGGCTCGCCTTCCGGAAATGAACGCCAACGCCAAAAGTGGGATCGGTCCAAAGATCGCCGCCGCCCACATTCATGGCTTTGGAGATTTCGATCTCTCATTGGCCATGTTTCTCGCGATGAAGACGCAAAGCGCATTGGCGAGAAGGAGCGCGGTGGTTGCGAGAGTCATGGGATTTTCCGTACTATGTCTTTCAGCCAGCCATATTGACTTAGCTTTGTCAGGCGGTTCTGCAATAGCGTCGAATTGGAGATTTCGCTTCGAAAAATTTGCGGAAGTCAACTCGGTTCTGATATCGAGGGCCTAACGTCAATCACCGTTAGAGATCAGCTTCTCCTATGCTCATACTCCGCTATTCGCCCGCATCGCCCTATGCGCGCAAGGTTCGCATCGCAGCCGATGTTCTGGGGTTGACCCATCGCATCGAGATTCAGAGCGCCGACACATCAAACCCGGATGACGCACTGCGCTCCCAAAATCCATTGGGGAAAATCCCGGTGCTTTTGCTCGAAAACGGCGCGACGCTCTACGACAGTCGTGTCATCGCCGAATATCTCGATCATCTTGCAGGCGGAGGAAGGCTGTTTCCCGCCGACTCCGCGCGGCGCTTCGAGGCGCTGAGGCTGCAGGCGCTCGGCGATGGGATCAACGACGCCGCGCTGCTCATCCGCTACGAAAACGCATCGCGTCCCGAGGCGCTGCGCCATGCGGATGCCATCGCGCTTCAGCAGGGGAAAATCGAACGTGGGCTGGCGCAGCTCGAGGCTGCGCCGCCTTCGGGCGCAATCGACATCGGCCATATCGCAGTGGCCTGCGCGCTTGGCTATCAGGATATGCGTTTCGAAGGCGCCTGGCGCGGGAGCCATCCGCGCCTTGTCGAATGGCTCGACGCCTTTGCGCGCCAGACTCCGTCGTTCGAGGCGACGAGGGTTTAATCCGAAAACGCACAGTCGCACTATGCGTCTTCGGCGTGCGTGCGGCGGTCAAGTCGTCGGCGACTTCCACTGAATGTCGGCGCCCGCCGTTTTTGCTGCTGCGGCGGCGCCGGGGATGCGGAGCCGTTGTCCGGGATAGATGTGATCCGGGTCCTTCAGAAGCGGCTTATTCGCCTCGAAGATCTGGGTATATTTCGGTCCCTGACCCTTCCCATATTGCGACTCGGCGATTTTCCAGAGCGTATCGCCGGATTGAACGACGTAGAATTTCGATTCCGGCTCGGCCTTTTCGGCTGCGATTTTGTTGTCGACCTGCGCCACCCCTTTGGTATTGCCGACCGCGAGAACGATTTTTTCCGCCTCGGCGGTCGAGGGCGCAGTTCCGCTGAGCGTCACTTTTCCGCCCTCGACCTTGACGTCGATCTTCGAGGCGTCGAGGCCGTGCTTTGCAATTTCCTTTTTCAACTCCTCGGGAGAGGATGCGGATGTGTCGGTCGCTCCGGCCGGGGCGTGCTTTTGCCTGTCAAGAAATCAAGAAGGCCAATATCTATCTCCCTAACGAGAATTTCGAAGTGCGGCGAGGATTGAGCTCCTAGCACTGTAAATAGGGCCGTTGCAACGCATTCCAATGAACGCGCCGGAAAGAGCGCGACGTCTCTGTTTCGCGCGGCTTTGTCGCTTAAATCGTCTCAGCGGGACGATCTCAAAAATGATAGTTTAATCCGCCCTTAATCGTCGAAGTGTCGACGCCCGACTGCAACGCCACGGGAGTGAAGTCGAAGTAGCGATCCGAACCCACCGAAGTGAAGAGATACTCGGCCTTTGCGGACAGGCTGTTCGTGAACATAAACTCGATGCCGCCGCCGATCGCCCATCCCGTTTGGAACTTCGACTGGCCGCCATAGAAAGGCGCGTAGAAAGTGTTCAGCATGATGTTGTTGTTGCTGCCCGCCAAGCCGCCGGTCACATAGAGCATGGCGCGGTCGAGAGTGTAGCCCGCGCGAGCGCGCAGCGTCATAATGTCGTCTACGGTCCCCTGGCTGTTGCCGAACAGCGACGACCTGTTCGCTTTTATATTGGCGAAGGCGAAATCGCCTTCGAGGCCGAGCACAATGTTCGGCATGGCCTGATAATTGTATCCGGCAGTCACTCCGATCAATCCGCCATTGGCGGAACTGAAGAGATCGGAGCCGCCGTTCTTGAACGCGCCAAATCCGTAGCCGCCATTGACGCCGAGGTAGAAGCCCTGCCAGCTGAAGACCGGCGCCGGCGGCGGGTAATAGGCCTGAGGCGGTGGTGCGCCGCGAGCGAGATCCGCGGCGTTTGCGGGGGCGAGGGCGAACAGCAGGGGTGCGACCAACGCCGCGATCAGCGCATGTTTCATCGAACTCAACTCCACGCGAGGGCCCGTCATTCTTCCGAAGCCGCAGGACCAACTCCCAAATATCGGCGGCTGCAACCGCTTGTTTTGATGATTTGAATTGAAATCGTTCAGCTTAACAAAGAGTTAATGCCATAATTGTAAAAAATGACAGAAACAAAATCGCAAGTATTGAATGTTTCGCAAACACGGATAGCTCAGAACAGTTTCGACGATATTTGTTTTGGTGCCTTTGAACTCGACAGTTCGCTCCCGATTGCATGACGAATTTGGATAATAATGAGTCAATATCGAACCTTCGCTTGCGCGAGGGGCGACGTTGATCTTAAACCCGCTCGCAGACGAGTCTTGCCACGAGAAAAATAGGAGGCCGAATGAGCGCGGCGCCAGGCGGCGAAAATGGGCCGGCCTTGATCACAGGCGCGGCGCGCAGAATCGGCCTGGCGATCGCGGGACGTCTCGCGCATGAAGGACGCCCCGTCGTGCTGCACACGTCCCTGCGATCCGCGGAAGAGGCCGAGCTTGCCGCGCAGGCGATCCGCACGCGGGGCGGTCAGGCGGCGATCGTGGGCGCGGACCTGGAAGACGCGCGGCAGACGCAGGAGCTGATCGAATTCGCCGAGCGCGCCTTCGGCCCTTTCACTCTGCTCGTCAATAACGCCTCGGTCTTCGAACTCGACTCCGCGCAAGACTTTTCCATCGATGTTTACGAACGGCAGCTTGCTGTGAATTTACGCGCGCCACTCATCCTCTCGCGCGATTTCGCCGCGCGACTGCCGGAAGGCGCGGAAGGCTGCATCGTCAACATCGTCGATCAGCGCGTGTGGCGGCTCACGCCGCGCTATTTCACCTATACGCTCGCGAAATCGGCGCTATGGACCGCGACGCGCACAATGGCGCAAAGCTTCGCGCCGCGCATTCGCGTCAACGCCGTAGGGCCGGGACCCGTGTTCCCAAGCGCGAATTACGGCGAGGAAGCTTTCGAGATCGAAGCGCGCGGCGTGCCGATGCGCCGGCCGGCGGATGTCGCGGGAATCGTCGACGCCGTAATCTATCTGTCGCGCGCGCGCAGCGTCACTGGACAGATGATCGCCGTCGACAGCGGCCAACATATCGCCTGGGAGACGCCGGATGTGATGCCGGAGAAGGGCGCTGGCAAATAAGGCCGAGCTGACTCCCCCCAATCAATCCGCGCTCGGCAGTCGCCTTATCGTGAATGCGATGCGTCCGTCCGCGAGTTCGCGCCAGAACTCGATTTCGGTCATGTAAGCGGCCTTAGGATAACGGTCGAACCATTCGAGCGCCTTGGCCCGCGCCTCGGGCCGCGCAAGCGTGAAGGTCTCTCGGCGCCAGACGTCGCCGCGCGCGCTTTGCGAACTCTTCATGCGTTCGCCCGAACGGCGCGCAACTTCCCTCGGCGAAGCGGGTCGAAGGCCCATACTCTACTCCTGCACTCAACGCACAATCATAACGCGAGCTTTGAAGAAATGAAAAGCCGAGCGGCAGTCGCCCCTCGCGCCCTAGCCGCGGGCATTGCTCGCGCATGTCGCAAGCCTTACATGTGGTGAGGCGGCGCAAATGCGCGAGAGGCGAATTCAATGACGATCGTTCTCGATCTTCTGAACGGCGACCCCCGTCGGCGCGAGGGCGAAACTGCGCCACGTCTCCGCCATCCCGAAAAGGCGCATCGCCCGGACCAGGCCGTTGCGAGGAAGCCCCCCTGGATCAGGGTGAAGGCGCCGGGCTCGGCGGCCTGGCGCGAAACGAGCGAGCTTCTGCGCGCGTCCGGCCTCGCCACAGTCTGTCAGGAGGCGGCCTGTCCCAACATCGGCGAATGCTGGGAGAAGAAACACGCCACCTTTATGATCCTCGGCGACATATGCACGCGCGCCTGCGCCTTCTGCAATGTCGCGACGGGGCGGCCTGGTCCGCTCGATCCAGCCGAGCCGGAGCGCGTGGCGGAGGCGACCGCCGCGCTCGGGCTTTCGCATGTGGTCGTGACATCCGTCGACCGCGACGATCTCGATGATGGCGGGGCGAGGCATTTCGCGCAGACCATCACCGCGATTCGGAAAACCTGCCCAAATACGACCATCGAAGTGCTGCCGCCGGATTTTCTTCGCAAGAAAGGCGCGCTGGAGCTTGTCGTCGAAGCCCGGCCGGACGTCTTCAACCATAATCTCGAGACAGTGCCGTCGCTTTACGTAACTGTGCGGCCGGGCGCCCGCTATTTCCACTCGTTGCGTCTGCTGCAGCGGGTCAAGGAGCTCGACGCCGCGCTTTTCACCAAGTCTGGCCTGATGGTCGGTCTCGGGGAAGAGAGGAACGAGATATTGCAGGTGATGGACGACATGCGCTCGGCCGACGTCGATTTCCTCACCATCGGCCAATATCTCCAGCCGACGCGCAAACATCACGAAGTTGCGCGCTTCGTCACGCCCGAGGAATTCGAGGCCTATCGGACCATCGCCTATTCGAAGGGATTCTCGATGGTGTCGGCCTCGCCGCTTACGCGCTCCTCGCATCATGCGGGCGAGGACTTCGCCAGGCTCAAGGAAAAAAGAGGCGGCTGAACAGGTTCAGCCGCCTCGCCGTCAACGGGACGCGAAACGCACCCGGTGATGACGATGTCCGTAATGGCCACCTAAGGCGGCATAATGGCGATGATGGCGTCCGCCGTGCTGATAGGCGACATATTTGCCAAATCCGCGATGGCCGATGTCAACATGGACGAGTCCGCGTCCTTCCGAGATAACGCCGCCGACTGCCGGGTCAGCCCTTAGCGCAGCCATAGCGGCGCCTTGCGAGGCCTGCATCGGTCGGAAATCCACGGCCATTCCGCGATAGTGGAAAGAATTGCGCGCATGGCGTCCGTTGCATCCGGCCGTGATTTCCAAAGCGCCAATATTTCCTGCAAGGCGATGCAGAATTCCCCACACTTGCGGCTTCAGGCAGGCTGTTGCCGCCTGCGGTTGGAAGCAGAAGCTGCCCGAACAACGATGTTCTGTTGCGTTTGCTTGTAATGCTAGAATCATAAACGCCAAGACTCCGAGGTACTTTTTCAACTCTTACACTCCTCATGTCTGCCGCGAGGAGTTTTTCTGTTTGAAAAGAGGCAATAATACGGTGAAGTTTTGGGTCTTTGGAGCTGATATATTTGCTTTATGACAGAATAATAATACATACTAATCTAGTATTCATGATTGTATATTCTTTTATGCGCGAGTGTTCGGTTCCGGCACAATAATTATAGAATAGTTAACGCGGCGGTTTCCCGCGACCGTGCGGCCCTCCCGCATGCGAGCCTGAAAAAACCGGCGGCATTCCCGCGATTAGCGAGAATATTCCGCCGGTTTTGTCTTTCGCGATTGGTTCAGACGCCCAGGACTTTGTGAATCTCGGCCAGCGTGGCCTTCTCCTTATCGCTGACCGCCACACCGCCGAAGCCGAGGAATCCGCCCTCCTTGCCGGCCTCCGCCACAAGCTGGGCGGTGTGAGCCAGCCAGCCCTTGAACGCCGTTGCGTCGCCCGGCGCCTTGGCGTCGACGATAGACGCGGCCTGCTTCAATTCGGCGAGCGCCCGGTCCTTGATCCCCGCGAAATCGCCCTTGGTGGCGACGGCCCGCACGCCTTCGCGGGCGCTGCTGCGTCCTTCGGGAGTCAGCAGGTCTTCCGTGACCGCCTTTATCAATTCGTCGGCGGTCTTATCCATTTTCGCTTGGGCAAGGGCTTTCGCGCTCGCAAGCCCCTCCTGCATGACCGAGAAAAAGCCGCCGGGATCGGCGGCGCTGATCGCGAATCCCGCAAGCAGCGGGGCCTCCAGTAATTTCTTCCACTCCTCAGGAGTGAAATTGGTTTTGGTCGCCATGTGACCCTCCGGTCTTGAGCTGCAATGTTGGATAACGCGCCGAGTCCAAGCCTGTTCCACCGCCAGACAAGCCGTCTCCCCCTGGAAGCGATTCTGATTTATGAGCCTAAGCCATGAAGAGCTTCAGAAATCGACGCCGGGTGTCCTTCAGCGCCGACGACATGTTCGCGCTGGTAAAAGACGTCGAGTCCTATCCGAAATTCGTCCCGCTCTGCGAAGCCATGCGCATCCGGAAACGCAGCAGCGTCGCAGACGGAATTGAGATTATTATCGCGGAGATGCAGGTCGGATTTAAAGCGATATGTGAACGTTTCGCGAGCCGCGTTACCTGCAACTCCAACAAGCGGGAGATCCTCGTAGAATACATCGACGGCCCGTTCCGCAAACTTGAAAATCGCTGGTCGTTCCATGACGAGCCGCCGACCGAAAACGGCTCGCCTTGTTCGGTGGTGGATTTCTATATCTATTACGAATTCAGGAGCCGGGCTCTCGGGCTCGTCATGGGCGCGATGTTCGATTCCGCCTTTCACAAATATGCGGACGCCTTCGTGAAGCGCGCGGCGGAAATATACGGGCGCAAATAGTCGCCAGCGCAATTCGTCCAAGGGGAGCAGTATGGCCCACGACGCCAATATTCTCATCGTGGGCGCTGGCCCGACCGGACTTTCCGCCGCTGTCGAGCTTGCCCGGGGCGCCATAAAGGCGCGCATCGTGGACCGCAAGGACGGACCCACTCCCTTGAGCAAGGCGGTGGGCGTCAGTCCGCACAGTCTCCACATTCTGGAGCCCTCGGGGGTGACCGAGCAGCTGCTCGCCGAAGGCGTTCGCGTTCGAAGCGCCTGTTTCCACTATGAGGACAAACAGCTCGCAAAGATCGATTTTTCGATTGTCCCGCATAGGTTCAAATTTTTGCTGGCGCTGCTGCCGCAAAGCGAGACGAAGGCGATTATGGCCGACGCGCTCGCAAAGGCCGGAGTGGAGGTCGAATGGAACACGACTCTCGTTGGCCCCACACGGACAAGAGATTATGGAGCATCGCCGACGTTCAGCTCGCCGACTGGCCCTATGGGACCGACGCGGCGCATCTCTTTCTCCATGACGGAGGAAATGTCGGTTTCATCATACCCACCGCGAAAGGCCGCTATCGGGCCGTCGCCAATACGACGAAGCCATCGCCAGCATTCCCGGCCGCTATCGGGTGACGCATTGCCTGCGTCGGGACACATTCCACATACCGATGCGCCAGGCGACGAGCTATCAGAAGGGCAGGGCCTTTCTCGGCGGCGACGCGGCGCATGTCCATTCACCGGTCGGCGCGCGCGGCATGAATCTTGGGATTGAGGACGCATTCGTTTTCCCCCGCCGCTTCGCCGAGGGCGGGCTGGACGGCTATACGGCCGAGCGTTGGCCTGTCGGCCACCGCTGGATCGAATTGAGCGAACGGATACTCGCCGCGGCGCAGTCGACAAATCCGCTTGCCTCCGCTTGCCGTGGCCGCGAGAAACATGGCGTTTCGCATAGGTCATACGCCGTTTTTGCAGCGGCCGTTCCTGGAGCGTATGGCCGGACTGAAAGGTTAGTACGCTAGGGGTCTCACAGCGCCGCCGCCTCCAGCAGCATCTCGAGCGCCTGGGCGACCGAAGCCTCGCGGATGGCCGCGCGGCCAATGGACCCGAAGCGGCGTTCGACATGCTGGATTCCGCGCTGCCGTCCCGCCCAGGCGAAATGAACCAGTCCGATGGGCTTATCCGGCGTTCCGCCGTCCGGCCCCGCTATTCCCGTGACCGCGACCGCGATGTCGGCGAAGGAGCGCACAAGAGCACCATGTGCCATGGCGCGCGCGACTTCCGCGCTCACCGCGCCATGCCTTTCGATGACCTCGGCGCCGACGCCCAGCAATTCCACCTTGGCGGCGTTGGAATAGACGACGAATCCGCGATCGAAGACAAGGCTCGCGCCGGGAACGTCGGTGATCGCCGCCGAGACCAATCCGCCCGTGCAGGATTCGGCTGTTGCGAGTCTGACACTTTGCTTGCGCAGGAGCGTGACGAGGCGTTCCGCATCCGCCAATTTATCCGCGACGACGCTCATGGGCGATCCTTTTCGCTCGAGCCTCTGGCCGCCTCGTCGACGAGACGCATGACGACCGATGGGTCGCGCGGAAAGCCGGCCCTTATCCATTTCGCCTGCAAGGCCTTCAGCGTCGCGCCAAGCGCTTCGCCCGGGGCATGTCCGCGCGCAAGAAGATCCGCGCCCTTGATCGGAAAGCGGGGCGGGGGCGTCTCGCGCAGAAAACGAATTGCGCCCAGCCAGCGGGCGTCGTCGGGAGGGGCCGCGCTTTCCGCGAAAGCGAGCGTCACCGCGTCCGATGCGGCCTCGGCTCCGTGCAGGAACAGAAGTTCAGTCAGCTCGATCTCAATCGGAGGCGCCTCGAGGCCATGGAGCCCGACGAGCGCCTCGGCAAGCGCCGAGAGCCTGCGATGCTCTCCGTTCGAAAGTCGAAGGCGGGCGCGGAGCCTGTCGGCGTCTTCGAGAATCAGGACGCCCAGCGCCGCGAGCCGCAACTGAACGTCCGGTCCCGAACGGCTCGTATGTTCGATGGCGGCGAGTCGCTCCAGTCGGGCAGGGAAACATACTCCGAGCACGACCTCCATCACGCCATTGTGCGACATGATGCGCGCGACTTCCACAGAGCGGCGCGCCGCGAGAAGCTTGAAAAGCTCTGCGCGCACGCGCTCGGCGGATAGTTTGGCGAGACTCTCTCGCGCGACGATGGCCGCATGGAGGCCGGCTGGATCGAGCGGTCCCTGCCCATGAGCGGCGTGAAATCGGAAGAAGCGTAGCACGCGCAAATGATCTTCGGCGATACGCGTCGCGGGATCGCCGATGAAACGGATGCGCCGGGCCTTTATGTCGGCGAGTCCGCCGGCATAATCGTGGAGCTTGCCGTCGGTTGAGACAGAGAGCGCATTGACCGTGAAATCGCGCCGCAGGGCGTCCTGCGCGAAATCCTTGCCGAAGCGGACTTTGGCAAAGCGCCCGTCCGTCTCGACGTCTTCACGCAACGTCGTCACCTCGAAAGGGGCGCCGTCGACAATCACCGTCACCGTGCCGTGGTCGATGCCGGTGGGAACGCTTTTTAGCCCGGCGCGCGTCGCAGCCGCTATAACCTCGTTCGGCAAGGCCGTCGTGGTGAGGTCGATCTCATGCGGTTTTAATCCAAGCAGGGCGTCGCGCACGGCTCCGCCGATCACCCGCGTCTCGCAGCCTGTCGCCTCAAGCGCGACAAGGAGCCGAGCCAGCCTGGGATCAGTGAGAAGGGCCGCGGGCCCAGTCATTGAAAGCGGCCCGGCGCCAACCGTCCGTTCTCGATATGGGCCGGGACGTAAGCGCCTTGATTGCGGGCGGAGAGTCCGAGCATCACCATTCCGACGATGGCGACGATGAGGCCGGCGATGGTCAAGGTCGAGATTGTCCCCCGAGACCAGAGCTCGGCCACGAAGGGCCATCGCCTTTGCGCCGCATGAAATAAGGCGTAAAGGACGAACGGGGTCGCAAAGAGCAGAGCAGGTTCGAGAATGGCGCGCCACATCGGCGGTCTGGCCTCGGAAGCTAAAAACGGAAGCGCGAGTCGGCCGCGATTATACATATATCTGGGCGGGCTTAGGCGCCGCCACAATTCCCTCGGGCTTTGCCGTCAAACAACGTTAACGCGGGAACCATAGGAACGGTTTTTTCCCGGCCCGCATCGACATGCGCGCGCAGCCGTTTAATCTCGCGCCTTGAACTTCTCCCACAGCGAGCAAACTTCCAAGTATGACCCAGCAAACAGCCGCGCCCGTTCAAATGGAAACCACCGTCGCCGAAGCCGCAGAGCGCACCCTCGACCAGATCGGTCGAGCCCGCGCGGCGATCTCCACAGTGATCTTCGGTCAAGAGGAGGTGGTCGAGGAAGCGCTCGTCACCCTGCTTGCCGGCGGCCACGGGCTGCTCGTCGGCGTTCCGGGTCTGGCCAAGACCAAGCTGGTCGAGACGCTCGGCCGCGTTCTTGGCCTTGCGACCCAGCGCGTGCAGTTCACGCCCGATCTGCTCCCGGCGGACATTCTGGGTTCTGAGGTGCTGGAGGAGACAGCGGACAAGAAACGGGCCTTCCGCTTCATCAAGGGACCGGTATTCGCGCAATTGCTGATGGCGGATGAAATCAACCGCGCTTCTCCGCGCACGCAATCGGCCCTGTTGCAGGCCATGCAGGAATATCACGTCAGCGTCGCCGGCGAACGCCACGATTTGCCACGGCCCTTCCATGTGCTCGCGACGCAAAATCCGCTGGAGCAGGAGGGCACCTATCCTTTGCCCGAAGCGCAGCTCGACCGCTTTCTGATGCAGATCGACGTCTACTATCCGGATCGCGAGAGCGAACGCAAAATCCTCATCGAGACGACTTGCGACCGCGTCGCGGAGGCTCCGCAAGCGCTGACTGCCGATGAGCTGATGGCGGCGCAGCGTCTCGTTCGCCGTCTTCCTGTCGGCGACAAGGTGGTGGACGCCATTCTCGATCTTGTGCGCGCGGCGCGGCCCGACGAAGGCGACTCCGAAATCGCGGCGCATGTCGCCTGGGGGCCGGGTCCCCGCGCAGCTCAGGCGCTCATGCTGGCGACGCGCGCGCGGGCGCTTGTCACCGGCCGGCTCGCGCCGTCGCTCGACGACGTCGCGAAACTGGCTGCGCCCATTCTGCGTCATCGCATGGCGCTGACTTTCGCATCGCGCCGCGAGCACAGCGTCGACACCCTCATCGCAAAGCTCGTCGCACGGCTTGGCTGACATGATCGGCGCGCCACTCGTCACGACGCAGGCCTTCGAGGCGGAAGAGCGAATTGAAGCTTCCGCTCAAGGCGCGTCCGCGGCGGAGCTTTCCAGCCGCATGCCGACTCTGATCGGCAAGGCGTGCGAAATCGCCGCCAGCGTGATCCATGGCGTGCATGGCCGGCGCAGGGCGGGGCAGGGCGAGACGTTCTGGCAGTTCCGCCCTTTCATGGTCGGCGAGGTGGCGCAACGGATCGATTGGCGCCGCTCGGCGCGGAGCGATCACCTCTATGTGCGCGAACGCGAATGGGAAGCTGCGCATAGCTACTTTCTATGGATCGATTGTTCGCCGTCCATGGCCTTTGCGTCGTCGCTGGCGCGCGACGCGAAAATAGACCGAGCGGTCACGATCGGCTTCGCGCTCGCCGACGTGCTCGTGCGCGGCGGGGAACGCGCCGCCTTGCTCGGGCTCACGAAAACGATCTCGGCGCGTGACGTGATCGAACGACTGGCGCTCGCGCTCGTGGAGAGCGCAGCCGCTGTCGCGAGCGCCGAGTGGCCGCCTCACGCGCCTTTCCCGCCGCGCGCCAAAATCGTCCTGATTTCCGATTTCCTGTGCGATCCGAAAGAGCTGTCGCGGAGATTGCGCGATTTCGCGAGCGCGGGCGCAACCGGCGCGCTGCTGATGATCGCAGATCCGTCCGAAGAGAGCTTTCCGTTTTCGGGCGAAACGCTGTTTCTCGATACGGACAGCAGCGCTGCGTTTCATGCTGGGCGCGCGGAGTCGTTTCGCGAAACATACGAAGAGCGACTCGCGCGCCACCGCAATGAGATCGCCGAGGCGGCGAGAAAGGCCGGATTTTCCGTTCAACTGCATCGCACCGACCGTTCTGCGGCCGACGCGCTGCTCGCCCTCGCCATGGGCCTTTACGCCGGATCGGAGCTGTTCTGATGGGTCCGATGGCGCTCAGCTTCGCCGCTCCCGCCGCCCTCCTCGGGTTGCTGGCTTTGCCGCTCATCTATCTTTTGCTGCGCGTTACGCCGCCGCGTCCGCGCGAAGTGGTGTTTCCGCCGCTGAAACTTCTGCTCGATCTCATTGCGAAAGAACAGACGCCTTCGCGCACGCCCTGGCCGCTGCTGCTCTTGCGTCTCGCAATCGCCGCCTGCGTCGTTCTTGCGATGGCGGGGCCGGTATGGAGCCCGGCCGCGACGACACCAATCGGCAAGGCGTCGCTGTTGATCGCGCTCGACGATGGCTGGCCTTCGGCGCCTTATTGGGGACGCCGTTTGCGGCGGACGACGGCAATCGTCGAAGAAGCCGCGCGCGCGGGCGCGCCGACCGCGCTCCTGGCGATGTCGGATGCCGCGGTTGCGCCGTCGCTTGAAGATGGGAACAAGGCGCTTGAGCGTTTGCGATCCGCCGCGCCGAAACCTTTTCTCGTCGATCGCCATGCCGCCGCCGAGCGCGTCGTCGCTTTCGCGAAGGCGAATAATGGCGCGCGCATTCTCTGGATCGCCGATGGACTGGAGCAAGGAGGCGCTGCGGATTTCGGGCAGGCCCTGCGGGAGGCGGCGAAGTCCGGCGCGAGCGTCGAAATCCTTTTCGACTCGCATGTCGCGCGCGCTTTGGTGTCTCCGTCGAATGCGCCCGGCGGGCTGGAGACGGAAGTGCTGCGCGCAAATGCACAAGCTCCGCAAGACGGCCGCGTTCTCGCGCTCGATGGGAAAGGGCGCGTCGTGGGACGCGCCCCCTTCGATTTTGGCGGCGAGACGCGCGCCAAGGCGCGGTTCGATTTGCCGACGGAGCTACGCAACGACGTAAGCGTGCTGCAAATCGAAGGTGAGACGTCCGCCGGCGCGGTCGCGCTGCTCGACTCGCGCTCCAAGGTTCGTCGCATCGGCGTCGTCAACGGCGCCGCTAACGATCAGGAGCAGCCACTTCTTTCCGCCGCTTATTATCTCGACAAGGCGCTCGCGCCTTTTGCGCAGGTGCGGCTGCCGCGCCCGGGCGTCGCCGATCCTATTCTGGCCTTGCTCGACGAGCATCCGGATGTGATGGCGCTTGCGGACGTCGGCGCCTTGCGCGACGAGGATCTTGAAGCCTTGACGCGTTTCGTCGACGACGGCGGCGTGCTCTTGCGCTTTGCCGGCCCGCGTCTCGCCAACGCCGCTGACGAACTGACGCCCGTGCGGCTGCGCCGCAGCGGGCGCGTGCTGGGCGGCGCCATGTCGTGGGAGACGCCGAAGAAGCTCGCGCCATTTGGTCCTTCGAGTCCTTTCGCAGGGCTCGCGGTTCCGGCGGATGTGAGCGTCACGCGGCAGGTTTTGGCGGAGCCCGAGAGCGGCCTGCCGGCAAAGACCTGGGCTGAACTCACAGACGGCACGCCTCTAGTCACAGCCGAGCGGCGCGGCAAGGGATTGATCGTTCTCTTTCACGTCAGCGCGGAAGCGAGTTGGTCGAATCTTCCAATCTCCGGTCTCTTCGTCGACATGCTGAAGCGGATATCCGCAATGGGCGGGGAGTCGGGAGCCGCGAAAACGGACGCCGCGCTTCCCGATGCTACGAGCGCTCAAACCTTTGCGCCGCTCCGCACGCTCGATGGATTTGGCGCGCTTGGCGCTGCGGCCGCCAATGCGAAGCCCGTCCCGATAGATTTTGCCGGCCGCGGCGACAGCGAGCATCCGCCGGGATTTTACGGCTCCGGCGACGCGTCCATCGCCGTGCAGACATTGATCGCGGGCGATGCGCTTTCGCCAATGGACTACGCCGCATTGGGATTCCCCATCGCGGCGCTTGAAGAAAGCGCGCCGCTGCATTTTCGTCCCGCGCTGCTGACTCTGTCCTTGCTCGGGCTGATCCTCGACAGCCTCGCTTTGCTTTACCTTTCCGGCAAACTCTCGTGGCGGAGAATGGGCGCGGCGCTCGGCGCCGCTATTGCGTTTGTGGCGATCTCAATTGCGGCGCCGCCGCCTTCGGCGCAGGCCGCCGAACCGCAAAAGAAGGATGCGCCGACGCAGCGCGACAGAGACGCGGCGCTTACGACCCGGCTCGCCTATGTGATCTCCGGCGATCCGCGCGTCGACGAGGCGAGCAGGCTGGGGCTCGAAGCGCTCTCGCGAACTTTGGCGCAGCGCACGTCTTTCAGTCCCGGCGATCCGGTGGGCGTCGATCCGGCCAAGGACGAACTCGCCTTTTATCCCATGCTGTACTGGCCGATTTCGGCTTCGGCGCCGCAGCCGCCGCCGCGCGCCGTCGCAAAAGTCGCTGCCTATATGAAGCAGGGCGGCACGATTGTGTTCGATACGCGCGACGCGCTGACCGCGCGCGCGGGCGAGGCGCCGGCTCCGGAAACGCGCTGGCTGCGCGAACTCACCAAAAGCCTCGACATTCCAGAACTCGAAATCGTGCCGCGCGATCATGTGATCACCAAGACTTTTTATCTGCTCGACGGATTCGTCGGCCGCACGACGAACGGCGACACATGGGTGGAGGCTTTGCCGGCCGAGCCGCAGGACGGCGCGGCGCGCCCCGTGCGCGCAACGGATAGCGTCTCCGCTATCGTCATCACCTCGAACGATCTCGCCGCAGCCTGGGCGCAGGATAAGCTCGGCCAGCCACTCTATACGCTGACGCCGGGTGGCGCGCGCCAACGCGAAATGGCGCTGCGCAGCGGCGTCAATCTCGTGATTTATACGCTGACCGGCAATTACAAATCCGATCAGGTGCATGTGCGCGATCTGCTGGAGAGGCTCGGACAGTGAACGACCTCAACCTCTCCTTCACGCCGCTGGTGCCGTGGCCCGCGCTCATCGTCCTCGGCGCCGTCGCCTTTGGCGTGCTGTTGTTCTCGTTGCGTGGAGGGCGCCGTGGCGCCGCGGCGAGACTCATCGCGCTTTCGCTGTTGCTGCTTGCGCTCGCCGATCCCGCGCTCATTCGCGAGCAGCGCGAACCTCAAAAGTCTATCGTTCTGGTTGGGCTCGACCGGTCCGAGAGTCAGACGATTGGCGAACGCGCCGCGCAGACCGACAAGACTCGCGCCGCGCTCGAAGCGGCTTTCGCGAAACTCGGCGATATAGAGCCGCGCTTCTTCGACTACACAAACAAAGGCGGCGACGGCGAGGGAACGATCCTGTTCTCGGCGCTCGAACAAAGTCTGAAAGACGTTCCGCCCGAGCGGATCGGCGCCACGATTTTCGTCACTGACGGAATCGTCCACGATATTCCCGCGAAAGCCGAGGCGCTCGGCTTCAAGGCGCCGCTGCATGCGCTCGTCACGGGACACGATGGCGAACGCGATCGCCGCATTGAACTTGTCGAGGCGCCGCGCTTCGGAATCGTGGGCCGCGACCAGACGATCAAGGCGCGCGTGATCGACGCATCTGGCGCGGGTCAGCCGGTCGTCGTCGAGGCGCGTCGCGACGGCGTCGCCGTGGCGCGTCTTTCCGGACGATCGGGAGATACCATCGACATACCCGTTCGCATCGAACATGGCGGCCCGAATGTCGTGGAGATCGAAACGCCCGGGGGACCGGACGAACTCACCGATCTCAACAACAAGGCCGTCGTCCCGATCGAAGGCGTTCGCGACCGACTGAAAGTCCTGCTCGTCTCCGGCGAACCGCATCCGGGAGAGCGAAGCTGGCGTAATCTTCTGCGCTCCGACTCTAACGTCGAGCTGGTGCATTTCACGATTTTGCGTCCGCCGGAAAAGCTCGATGGAACGCCCGCAAACGAGCTTTCGCTGATCGCCTTTCCGACGGCCGATCTCTTCGGACGAAAGATCAACGATTTCGATCTCATTATTTTCGACCGCTATTCGAACCAGACGCTTTTGCCCTCCGTCTATTTCGACAATATCGCGCATTACGTCGAAAACGGCGGCGCCTTTCTGGTGGCGACGGGCCCGGATTATTCGACCTTGCGCGGGCTTTATTATTCGCCGCTCGAGTCGCTGCTGCCCGCGCGGCCGGACGGTGCGCTCTACGAGCAGGCTTTCCGCGCGCATTTGTCGAAAGATGGCGAGAAACATCCAGTGACGCGCGGATTGGACGGCGCGCATAATGCGGCGCAAAACGGCGCGCCTTCCTGGGGACAATGGTTTCGTCAGGTGGATGCGAATGTGCTGAAGGGCAATTCGCTGCTCTCGGGCGCGAGTGACAAGCCGCTGCTGGTTCTGGCGCGCGAAGGCAAAGGCCGCGTCGCGATACTGCTCACCGATCAACTCTGGTTATGGGCGCGCGGCTATGACGGCGGCGGACCGCATGTCGATCTCATGCGCAGGCTCGCGCATTGGTTGATGAAGGAGCCGGACCTCGAAGAGGAGGCGTTGCGCGCCAGCGCGCGCGGTCGCGACGTGACGATCGAGCGACAAAGCCTCAAGGATGACGTCGCGCCCGTAAGCGTCGTAGCGCCTTCAGGCGCGCGAGAGGATATTGCGCTCGTGCCGGCGGAGCTGGGTCTCACACGGGCGCATTACAACGCGAAGGAAATGGGGCTTTATCGTTTCGAGAGCGGAGAGCTGAAGGCGCTCGTCAATGTCGGGCCGGAGAATCCGCGTGAATTTCGCGAGGTCGTTTCAACAACAGAAAAACTGCGACCGCTCGCCGAGGAAACCGGCGGCACGGTGCGTCGCCTTTCGAAGGACGCGAGCGGCGAGATCGCATTGCCGCGCATCGTGGAAATGCGCGACGCCTCGATCTTTGGCGGCGCCGATTACATCGGGATCAAACGCACCAGCGCGAGCACGCTCAAGGGCGTCGAAGTCGCGCCGCTGGCGATCGGCCCCTGGGCCATGCTCGCATTGCTCGGCGCAATCGTCTTCGCCTGGGCCTGGGAGGGGCGGCGGTAAGCTGGAGACTTCACCACCCCGAATCGCTTCGCGATCCGACCCTCCCCATCAAGGGGAGAGAAGCGCCTTTCCCGAGTAATTCGAATTACTCGCTCGCAGATTTCGCCGTGCGCATGTCCTTCAGCAGACCGCGCCGCTTCGCCTCGTAATAATAACCGGAGGCGTAAAGCTTTATTGCGCGGTGTTCGTTTCCGTTCGCGACGCGATAGGCGTTGGCGAGATAGGGAACCGCATGAGCGAGATTGGTCTCGGGATCGAGAAGGCCGCTCGGCGAGCCTGAATAACCCATGCTCCGTGCGGTGTCGTAGCGGATCTGCATCAGACCCCAATATGGCCCATGCTTAAGGCCGGGATTATAGCCGCTTTCGCGCTTGATCGCGGTGTGGATAAGCGACTCCGGCACGTCATGCGCCCTCGCGTAATAAGCGACGAGCGAATTGAGCGAGTCTTTCGAGGAAGGCACCGTCGCTTGCGCGTGTCGCTCGCCGGCGATGGAGGCTTCCGGCGCTCCGGTCGGACCGCATCCTGCGAGCGCCAGAGCGCAAAGAGCGGGTGCAGCAGCTGCCAGTCTCATTCCGGCGTCTCCTCCAGGGCCGTGCGGGACCCCTGCAAATATTCGTCCGAGCGCATTTCCATCAGCCGCGACACGGTGCGGCGAAATTCCTGCGCCTCATTGCCATGGTCGGCGCGATAGACGCCGTCAGGTTCCGTCTCGGCGGAGAGGACGAGCTTCGCTTTTGCGTCGTACAACACATCTACCAGCGCGACGAAGCGCCTTGCCTCGTTTCGCCGGTCCACCCCCATGGCGGGCACACGCTCCACAATGATCGTGTCGAAATTGCGGGCGAGCGACAGATAGTCGCCGGCGCCGAGCGCGACCCCGCAGATTTCCCTGAAATCGAGGCGCGCCACGCGGCCCGAAGCCTCCGGAATCCGAATCACGCGGCGGTTGATCGAGATTGTCGTCGGCTCCCCGCGCGGGACACCGGTCAGTTTGAGGAACAATGCGTCGATGGCGCGCTCGGCGTCTTCATTCGCCGGACAAAAATAGACTTGTCCATATCCCTGTTTTTCGAGCCGGTAGTCGGCGCTCGCCGCGAGGTGAAGGATGTCGAGCCTGTCTTGCAGGAGCGCAATGAACGGCAGGAACAATTCGCGATTGCGTCCCCCCTCGTAAAGGCGCGCAGGCTCTACGTTGGAAGTCGCCGCCACGACGACCCCCTCCGAGAGCAGCGCGGTGAACAGCCTCGCGAGAATCGTGGCGTCCGCTATGTCCGTGACAGTGAACTCGTCGAAGCAGAGCACACGCGTCTCTCTCGCTATGTCCGAGGCGACGAGCGACACAGGATCGGAATCCGCAAATCGCCGCGCGCGATGCAGCCGTTGGTGCGCGTCGATCATGAAGGCATGGAAATGCGTGCGGAGCTTCGCGCGCGTCGCAAGGGAATCATAAAACAAATCCATCAGGGTCGTCTTGCCGTTGCCGACTGTTCCCCAAATGTAGAATCCGCCCGGAGCTTCTGTGCTTTTTTCGCTTGGGGAGAATAACGACAGAGCGCGCTCGATGAGCGAAAAACTTCGACTGACGGGTTTGCGCGCATTCTTGTTGAGCCTCTGCACAAGGCGCTCGAGCTTCCGCAAGATGTCGATCTGCGCATCGTCGCGTTTGATCGCGCCGCTGGCGACAAGGGTGTCGTAACGGGCAAGAAGCGGATGAGCGAAACGGCTGTACATGAATTCTACACTCGCCGCATCTTGCCGGACGCCGCCGCGAGGGCGCCATCCCGCAATTCGCAATGGAGGAGGCGGTCCGGATCGACTGGGCCGGGCATGGTGATCTTGCCTTGCGGAACGCGCTTGAAGCCCATTCGGTCGAAGTAGTCTTCGTCGCCCACAAGCAGCACCAGTCCATGGCCGGCTTTACGTGCCGCGTCGAGCGAGCGTTTCACGAGCGCTTCGCCGACGCCTTGTGATTGAAAGGACGGCTCGACGGTAAGAGGCCCGAGGAGCAGAGCAGGAGACGCGCCGACGAGTATAGGCGTCATGCGATTGGCGCCGACCAGAAGCGTGCCGACATGCGCCACGAAAGAGAGATTCCAATCCGGCTCCACCCCCTCGCGAAGGCGATAGGCCGTGCGCGCAAATCTCCCCGGGCCGAAGGCGCGCTCGTCGAGCTTCTCGATGGCGGCCAGGTCCGCAGGGGTTTGCGGGGAAAATCGGATGGCGAGGTCGATCATGGGCCGCGGATAGCATGGGGGAGCGGCGGCGGCAAAGTCCGCGCATTGCCGCCCAGCCCCGGCGCATGCGCTGCTTCGCGGCAGGCCGCACACGGGAAGAAACTTGGTTAGCGAGCTTCTTGTTCGGCGCGCCGAGGTCGACGATGCTCGGATCATCGCCGAAATTCACGTCGCATCCTGGCGGGAGACCTACGCGGGTACGATGCCGTCCAGTGTCTTGGCCGCGCTCGACGTCGATGAGCGAGAAGCCCGTTGGCGCGACCTTCTGGCCGCCGCCACTCAGGGCGCGGATGACGCCGTCTTTCTCGTGCAGCGCATAGGCGCGCCGCCCGCAGGCTTCGCCTCCTGCGGACGGCAGCGTTCGGAAAAATTGACGCGGGTTGGCTTCGCGGCGGATTTTTTCGTGGTCTATGTGCTGCGCTCGCTTCAGCGGCAGGGTGCCGGTCGCGGCCTGATCGGCGCCATAGCGGCGAATCTCAAAGATCGCGGATCTGTGAACGCCCCTCGTCGCTCACAGGGCAGGATCATGAATCGTTAACATTTTAGGAGCGCGTCGCGGAAGTCTGGATTGATTGCGGCTTTGAGGCGCTTTCGCTTGATGGGGATTTTC